>Ga0209342_10005235_pt1 | contig 13315 bp, 15 predicted proteins | sample RifCSP16_2_FD_184023 | JGI IMG/M metagenome (GOLD analysis project Ga0209342, IMG submission 184023) | Soil microbial communities from Rifle, Colorado - Rifle CSP2_sed 16_2 (SPAdes) (version 2) | ecosystem: Environmental > Terrestrial > Deep subsurface > Rock core/Sediment | place: Rifle... | reverse complement strand
TAGGCCGGGAAGGATTGGTCTAATAAACGCATGTGAGAACACGAAGGAATTTTAGATGAGCGTAAGCTCACCTGTGGTAGATAATAAAGCCACTTTTGATAAGCTGAAACACTGCAAAGGCAGCAAACAAGTTGAAACTTGTTCTACATTTTCAAAGGAGCCTGGTATGGAAAGAAAAGCTGTTTTGTTGAACTTGATTAACGAAGCCTACGAGATCGAGCAGGACTTTGTAAGCTATCTGAGCGATGAGCAAAAGCTTCAGCTCGGCAGCGGCGACAACTGGTCGGCGAAAGACCTGGTCGCCCACAACGCCGCCTGGAAGCGCCGTCACAGCGAAAATGTTACCGCCGTGCAACAAGGCAAGCCAGCCACGCGGGTCGAGGACTACGCCATCGAGAACGAGAAGCTGTTTGAGGAGCATAAAGACTGGTCCTGGGAGGAAGTGCTCGCTTACGCTAAAACTGTTCAGCAGAAGCTGGTAAATCTGGTTTCCGAGCTGCCAGGCGAGACGCTGGAGATAATCGGGTATTTTCCCTGGCAGACAGAGCGACCACTATGGCGGGCGATATATGTCTATGGTTATTCTCATCCGCTGGTCCACCTGGCAGAGCACTACCGCAACCGCGGCGACCTGGGACCGGCGGCAGATCTGATCAAACAACTGGTGGAAGCTATGCAAAGTCTGGATCCAGGCTCAGCCTGGCAGGGAGGCGTCCATTACAACCTGGCATGTTACCATGCCTTGTCCGGTGCTTTGGATGAAGCGATAGCAGAGTTAACCCAGGCGATCCAACTGAATCCTGAATTCAAGGATTGGGCAAAGGAGGATCGAGACCTGGAGGCGCTACACGCCCACCCCGATTTCCCAGATTTGGTTGTCCTGGACGGCGTGGAAGCTTTCGTCAATGGAGGTCCCGACGCGGGTTAACGGGTTGCCAGCGAGGTCATCCTGGCCGGCACCGACCGAGTAGCCATCGATGCGGTGGGCGTGGCCTTGTTGCGCCATTTCGGGACGACCAAAGTGGTGTCGCAGGGTAAGATCTTTAAACAGGATCAAATCGACAGAGCGGTGAAGTTTGGATAGGGCGTTGACAGCCCTGAAAAAATTGAATTCGTGACTGCTGACCCAGAGAGCGCGGCCTATGCAGCCCAAATTCGCCTCGCGTTGCTCAAGGGGGGATGATTAAACCAAAAACCTGCCGCTGTGTGCGACAGGTCTGAATTCCAGGTGTTTTGTTACTTAGACAAGAACAACATTCGAGGCCTGAAGACCCTTGGGACCTTCTTCGATGGAAAACTCCACCTGCTGGCCCTCTTTCAGGGTGCGGAAGCCCTCTGCCTGGATGGCGGTGTAGTGGACAAAGACATCTGGGCCACTTTCACGAGCCAGGAAGCCATAGCCCTTGCTGTCGTTGAACCACTTGACCGTTCCGATGATCCGTTCTGACATACGATTTGCCTCCTACTAGGTAGAAAATAGATCTTGGTGATGCGTCGTGCGTTCCATCGGAGCAGTCAAAGTGCATTGGCCCATATGCTTGCTGGCGCCATCGTCTTACCACATCCAACGAGAACTTACTGGCATCCTGATGATTCAGAGTGTATCAAGGAAAATTCAGTTGGTCAAGTATGAAATTGCGACACGAAATGGCTGATTATTCGAGTAAAATTTTGAGGCATTGCGGAAGCGACCAATTCATTCGACAATTGGATTTTTATAGTGTGGAGTGATCTATGCCGTACTACTTCCCCCTCAAGCACAATTTCGCTGCAGACGAAAGCCAGCGCACAGCCAGCAACCTGCTCGCACTACGACGCCAGCTGCGCGATGAAATCCCACCACGGACTGTAAATGACACGTTATTGCTGGCGACCTGGAATATACGGGATTTCGATTCGAATAAGTTCAGGCATGGACCACGTCTAAAGGAGTCCTTCTTTTACATTGCCGAGATTATTTCAGCCTTCGATATGGTAGCGTTGCAGGAGATCAATGAGGATCTTACCGCTTTGAATAAGGTGCTGCGCATCCTGGGACCCGATTGGGACTATATTTCAACCGACAAAACCGAGGGCACCTCTGGTAACAGCGAAAGGATGACCTTTGTTTACGATACGCGCAAGGTGCGCTTCCTGAAAATCGCTGGCGAGATCGTATTACCTCAAAGCAGGCTCATCAGCGGCGAAAAGCAGTTTGCCCGGACGCCATTCGTGGTCGCCTTTCAATCGGGGTGGTTCAAATTTATGATCTGCACGGTCCACATCTATTTCGGCAGCGCATCTGGTCCTCAGCTCCAACAGCGGATCGCGGAAATTGAGTCGATCGCTAAATTCCTCTCCCGGAGAGCGGATGACGAATCGGCAAATTATATACTGCTGGGCGATTTCAACATCGTCAGCCCCGAGCATCAGACGATGAAAGCCCTGCTCAAACATGGGTTTATCCTCCCGGAGGGATTAAGCCCCTCAAATATCCACCTGGATAAACACTACGACCAGATCGCCTTCAAGGCCAGAGACGGGCAGGTGCAGTTCAGCGGCAGATCGGGCGTATTCAACCCATACCAGACGATATTCACAGTGGGCGAGAGAGGGACGTACTACCCATTGATGAGTAACCCGAATAACCTGGAATTAGACCCGGGAGGTCTTCTACTGGATAATGATAAAAACCGGGATTACTATCTGGGCACCTGGCGCACTTTCCAGCTATCCGATCACTTGCCGATGTGGGTCGAACTGAGGATCGATTTTACCGAGCAATACCTGCAAGAAATGATCACGCCGTCATTTGCTTATCAACCCGAACACCCGTTAAGTTTCTCCATGCCGGAGCTGGAAAATTTCGCTTGAAAAGGCTATCCCGTCTGGTGAAGAAAAGCGAAAGCATGACTTGGCTATTTCAGCCCTCTACGTCGGTATAGCTAGCAATCGAGCCAGGTCCAAGCCCTTTCAGATAATCTTTATACACGTTGATCTGGGCGGTGTGCTCGCGTTTGTGACCGTAAAAAGAATATACGATAAAATCTTCGAGATCGTACTTCTCCCCATACCAGGGCAGCAGTCCAAGTCGGCGCTGCATGTCTTGTGGAATTTGATCGATCAACTCCAGGGTGTGAGCGTGAGCGCCGCTGTATTCCTCCCAGACCTGTTGAGCCGATAGACTCTGGCGCCTGGACACCTCTTCATCGTTAAATGACGGATTCGAAATATACCGCTGGAGGGTCAGGGTTGGGACGCGTTGGCTTTGTGATCTAAGCACTTCCACCAGCAGGTGCTCGAATGAGGCCAGGTGGGCGATGATATCTTTGACCGACCAGACGCCGCACACGCCCGGATTATACCAGGCGTCCTCGGGCAGACCCTCGAGCGACCGTTCAACTGTACGGTGAGCGTACATCAGGACATCTTGTGCATTCAATAGGTTACCTCCTGAACAATCATCAGCTACCGCTCAGACCAGCAAGCAGCCAACGGCAAACAACATACGAAGACCTGCAAAATCCACACCGAAAAAGTGTCCGCTTTTGCATCAGGCTGCTTTGAGCGCATAAGCATATATTTTAGTCGATGTGGTGAGTATAATTGTTCCAAATTCGATCAAACTATGAGCACCAAAGGCATACGGGAGTCATGACCTCCGCTCAAGATGTAATCAGCACACTCCAATCCAAAGCCCGTCCGGACCAGCTTGCTGGCATGAAGCGCTATGGGATGAACGTTATCAATCGCCTGGGTATTGCCATCCCGGAGTTAAGAAAGATCGCCCGGCAGATCGACGGGAATCACGAACTGGCGCTGGAGCTGTGGCAGACGGGCGTTGCCGAAGCGAGGATCCTGGCCTCTATGATCGCCTCGCCCACAGAGCTCAGTGGAACGCAAATGGATGCCTGGGCTGCGGACTTCGACTCGTGGGACGTTTGCGACCAGGTATGCATGAACCTTTTCGAAAAATCCCCCCTTGCATGGGAAAAAGTAGTGGTTTGGTCCAGCCGGGAAGAGGAGTTCGTCCGGCGAGCTGCGTACGCGCTGCTTGCCTGCCTGGCATGGCACGATAAGAAAGCGCCGGACGGGGATTTTATCCGCCTGATCCCCGTAATCAGAGCCAGCGAAGAAGATGAGCGCAAGATGGTAGCGAAGGCCGTGAGTTGGGCGCTGCGCAATATCGGCAAGCGCAACCCGCACCTGCACCAAGTCGCCATGCAGACCGCCAGCGAGATGCTCTCCAGCCCATCTAAATCGGCGCGCTGGATTGGCTCCGACGCATTGCGTGACCTGCACAGCGAAGCGACGCAACGCAGGTTGGCTAAGATGCAATCGAAAGATATCCATTTATTATGATAAACTTCCGCCCAATATGGACTACCGTAGGATCGTGGTCAAATTGGGCACTTCCACGCTTACGGCTGGCGCGAGCAAGCTTTCCACGCCGCGCCTGGAGGAGCTTGTGCGGCAGATGGCAGCCCTTCACGCTGCAGGCGCTGAGCTGGCTCTGGTCACCTCGGGTGCCATGGCCGCCGGCAGGGCGCAGTTGGGTTTCCCCACCCTTCCCAAGGACATCCCCGCCAAGCAGATGCTGGCAGCTGTCGGGCAGCCGCGCCTGATGGCGCTTTACGAACAGCTCTTCAGCTTATACGGGATCACGGTCGCGCAGGTATTGCTCACCCGGGCCGATCTTTCCGACCGGCGCAGATATTTGAACTCGCGCAACACCCTGGCTGCCCTGCTGGCTCAAAGGGTGCTGCCGATCATCAATGAAAACGACACCGTTGCCACGGAAGAAATACGGCTGGGTGATAACGACAACCTCTCCGCCCTGGTTGCCAACCTGATCGAAGCCGATCTGCTGGCATTGCTCACCGACCAGCCCGGCTTGTTCACTGCCGATCCGCGCCGCGACCCGCATGCCAGCCTGGTTGAGGAGGTCAGTGGTCCGGAGATTCCGGAAAGACTCTGGCAAGCCGCGGGCACCGCCGGCTCCCGGCTGGGCACGGGCGGGATGCTCACCAAGCTGCAAGCCGCTGACCTGGCTCGACGTTCTGGGGCGACGGTGGTCATCGCCCAGGGCGGCGAGGCGAAGGTGCTGACTCGCCTTTCGAGCGGAGAGCGGCTTGGGACTCGCTTCCTACCGATCGCGACCGCCCTGGAAGGGCGCAAGCGCTTCTTGCTGGCTGGCTGGCAGTCTGCGGGCAGCCTGAAGGTGGACCAAGGCGCAGCGCATGCGCTGCGGAACGGCAGCAGCCTGTTGCCGGTGGGAGTTAAATCCGTCGCTGGCAGCTTCGAGCGCGGCGATACGGTGCGCGTCCTTGAGTCGAGCGAACGGGAAATCGCCCTCGGACTGGTCAACTACGCCGCAGACGACCTGAGGCGCCTGTGCGGGCAGCAATCCACCCAAATCGAAACGATCCTCGGCTATGCCTACGGCGACGAGGTCATCCACCGCAACAATATGGTGCTGCTATGAAAATGATGGTCGAAATCGGCAAACGAGCGAAGGCTGCAGCCCGCCAAATAGCCGGGGCGAGCAGCAGCCAGAAAAACGCCCTCCTGGAGGCGATTGCCGCCAGCCTGGAAGCTGCCAGCCAGGAAATCTTGCAGGCCAATCGGGAAGACCTGCTGGTCGCTGAAGCCGCCGGGCTGACGCCTGCCTTGCTGGACCGGTTGGCGTTGAATCCCACTCGCCTGAGGGGCGTGATAGCCGACCTGCGGAAGGTGATCGATTTGCCCGACCCGGTGGGAGAGATATTCGACCAGACCGTGCTTCCCAACGGATTGCGGGTGCATAAACAGCGGGTTCCGTTGGGTGTGTTAGGCGTGATCTACGAGGCTCGCCCGAATGTGACCGTTGACGTGGCGGGGCTGGCGCTCAAGACCGGCAACGCCGCCATCCTGCGCGGCGGCAGCGAGACCATCCACTCCAATCGGGCTTTGGTGAAAGCTATCCGTGCGGGCTTGCTGTCTTCCGGCCTGCCCGAGGACGCCATCCTGTTCGTAGATGACCCTGACCGCCTGCGGGTGTACGAGCTGCTGCAATTGCACCAGTACGTGGATATGCTCATCCCGCGCGGCGGAGCAGCGCTGCACGCCTACTGCCGGGAGAACAGCCGCATACCGGTCATCACAGGCGGCATCGGCATTTGTCATCTATTCGTCGACTATAGCGCCGACCTGCAGGCTGCGGTTGAGGTCATTTACAACGCCAAGGTGCAGCGCCCCTCGGTGTGCAACGCCCTGGATACCTTGCTGGTACACCATCAAATAGCCAGACGCTTCCTGCCGGAGCTGGTGCAGCGGCTGGGCGCTGCGGGCGTTTCATTCAGGGCAGACCAGGCTGCCCGTGATCATTTGCGCGATCGTCAGGGCCAATTGCCTCCCGCAGTTACACCCGCTGGGGATGAGGATTTCGACACCGAATGGCTATCCCTGGTTCTGGGAGTTAAGACGGTGGAGGATCTGGAAGAGGCGATTGCCCATATCGCCGAGCACAGCACAGGTCATTCGGACGGGATCCTCACCGGAGATCCCGACCACGCCCGGCAATTCGTCCGGAGCGTGGATTCCGCTGCCGTGTACGTGAACGCCAGCACGCGCTTCACCGACGGCGCTCAGCTAGGTTTGGGCGCCGAGGTGGCTATCTCCACCCAACGCTTGCACGCTCGCGGTCCGATGGGCCTGCGCGAGCTGACCACCTACAAATGGGTGGTGCAGGGAGATTACCAGGTGAGGGAATGAATTCCTCGCATACGGCCGTGGGCAGTCATCGCCTGCGACCGTTCACCTTACTCAATGCGCTTCGCCTTCGCCGAATGCGCCAGAGGAGGATTGCGAGTACCAGCGCCAGGAACACGCCTCCGGCCATCGTCCCGACTAAAATGGCAGCCAGCAGAGTGCGACCTGGCAGGCTGCTTGCGCTGGGTTGTACCTGTACCACCAGGAAAGCGGTGCGCTCGACGACAGCGCCGCCGGGCTCTCGCCCGGTTACCTGAACCTGGATATCGTAAAATCCAGGCTGTTCTGGCTCCCAAACTGTTCGGTATACGCCGCCATTTGCGGCCAGAACCAATGTAAATTGAGCATCATCGGGCGCTCGAAGGACGGCTCTAGCCGAGTCCACGGGCAGAGCCTGACCCTCCAATTGCAGTTGGGCGGTTATCAGCACGGGTTCCCCCAAGGGGGGCAGGAGAGTGTCGGTTTGCGCCAGCAGAGCGGCGCCGCCCTGGTAGGTGGCGGTCAGGGCGTAATCCGCACCGGAAGGCGGGGTAGCCGCGGTGGTCAGCAGGGTGACTACCCAGGCGCCCGGCCTGGGATTGTCAAAGCCATAGCCCAGATATACGAGCGAAGCGGGGTCATCCACAACCCTGAAACCGTGCGTATCTGAATCTAAAACGATCTCATTGCCTGAGGCGCCGCGCACGCGGACATCCAGGGAGCGGCTGGTGTCGAACAGGGCAAAGCTGGCAACGCTTACACCCGGGTCAATTTGGATGGTAAGTTCACGGTTTTCACCTGCGGATAAATGTCCCGTGTAAACACGAGTGAACTGCATAGGTGACGTGTCTGCGACGGGTAATGATGGTCCTACTTTTTGCTCGTAGCCACCCGCAGGGGTTTGTAAAAGCGGCTTGACATAGGTATCGAAAACTTCTGCAGAAGTGTTCAGCTCGGTGTGCAGCACCGCCATTTCCGAGACAGGCAGCGGGATCGCCCCAACGCTGCCTTTGGAGACAACCAGGTCGCTGGGTGTAGGCGTACAGGGGGATTGGATGGGTTTCAACAGCGGCACGCCAGCCAGGGCGTGGAAAGGGATCCCGCGGCGCTGGGTGATCTGCTGGTTGAAAACACCGAGGATATAGGCAGGGCGGATCTCCAGCACTGCTGGCAGGTAAAGTCCCAGCGAAGCCGGCAGGTTGGCGCAATCCGAGCCAGCCATAGGCGAACCGAGCATGATCAACTGGGCCACATCCACCTCGCCCATCACCCGGTCGATGTAGTAGCGCGAGATCAGCCCCCCCAGGCTGTGCACCAACAGGTCAACTTTCTGCGCCTCGGTCAGCGCTTTGACATTTGCAATGTAATCTCCCAGGATGGCGGCGTTCTCAGCGATGGTATGGGTGCGCAGGGCAGGGTTATCAAATCGGCCGGTATTCATCACACCTTCCACCCGACCATCACCCACTGCGAAGCCGCTGAGCCCGATCGAAGCCAGGTAACCGCCTTCACCGAGGTAATTCGCCCAGGCTTCCCAGGTGGAGTTAAGACCGTGCACCAACACCACGGGGCGTGGGCTCACCTGCACCGGCGAGGATAATATCTCCTGCAGGTCAGCAATTTTCACCGTTATGACGCGCTGCGGTTGCGCCTCAGCGCCAGCCCCCCAATACCAACCTAGAGCAGAGAACACTGGCGTCTCGCAACGATTCTCGCCTGCCTGGATCGTGCAGCCAGCCAATGGCGTGCTACCAGCACCCAGGTAGAAAAGCGCCTCGGCGTTCTGAGCGGCATTTTCAGGCAAAATTACAGCCAGTTGTACCAAATCGCCATCCGTCAGGCGGCTGATCAGCACGCCCTGGCGGTCGAGAACCAGGACCGAAGCCGCGCTGATTTGTGCGCTGGCGCTATACAGGGTAAGAAATACGAGCCAAAGGATGCTCAAAGGGGTGAGAAAAATAAAGCGGCGAGACATTTATGATCACACTCCCACAATGAATAATATGCCATGCCCTGACGATTGGAGAAATTGTATCCCAATAGCCTATCATCGCACAGAGCGAACGGATGGTGTCCCGCGGCTATGTTATCATTGCTCCCCAGGAGAATAATCCATCTGACTTGTAATACGTGCAAAATATGCCTAATTATTCTGTTGAGGTCCTTGGAATTTTATGGAGACAAATATCCCGGCGGATGAAGTCCAGGTAGAGCAGAGCGACCAGGTCGAAGCTGAAATGCATGCAGGAGATCAGCGCCCCGCAATCTACCGCCTGGCGCTCCTCCTCATCAGCATTCTGGCGTTGATGTATTTCAGCTTGCGTATCAGCGGAGATCAGCGCAAGTTGAGCCAGCTCGAGCAGACCAACCAGGCCCTCCAGGAGGAGGTGGCGGATTACATAGAGAGACTGAAAATCACAGCCGGGCAGCTCGACCTGGTAATGAACGCTGTAACCCAGGCGCGCATGCAGCGCGATAGCGGTCAGAAGGGGCTGCGGGAAATGGAAGACCGGGTGGCAGAATCCAGGCTCGCTCGCGAAGCGCTGGAGAAACAGGCAAACGCCTATCGGATCCAAATCGAGTATTTGAGTAAGGCACTGGAGCAGGCCGAGACAGCCCTGAAGGAAGCCGCCAACCTGCCAGGTTACCTGTACCCGGGCAGCTACGCACAGGCGGCTGAGTTTATCGCCAGCGCCTATCCCAATCAAGGCGAGATCTTAGTCGGCATGGTGGGTACATTAGGCGAGACAAAATGGAAATTCGCCGGCAGCGACCCCGAGGAAGGTTTTGATTCGGAGGGGATGGCAGTTTACCTGCTGGCGAACTGCGGGCTGATAATCGACCCGGCGGCGGCTGTAGGTGGCCGGCTTGGTGAAATTCTAGAACCTGCATCCGCGCCCGGGGTGGGCGACCTTGTAGAGTATAAAGAGGGTTACTACATGTTCTTTTATTTGGATCCGGAGGGAATGCCATTTGTAGCCGGTATGACGCCCTACGGAGTGCAGCTCTTCAAGTATGAATTTAAAGAGATAGCCCAAATATTTCAGGTGCCATATGGCGAAAAGACTCAGTGCGCGCTGAACCCAAATCCGTAGTATTAAAGATGGGACACCCGTATGCAAGCCGATCCCAACAAGCCAACTTTCCACGAGGATCACCGCGTTATTGTGTTACCATCAAATATGCAAAGGGGAAGGAAACGACATGAATCAGATCAATATCCGCGCCTATCCGCTTCTGCTGCTCATCCTGGTCATTGCCATCGTCCTGTGCGTGATGACCATCAATCTGAATTAAAGCGCCACCAGGGTGCTGACAGCTCTGGCCAGTAGCAAGACTGTCATCCAAGGCTGTCATCCAAGGCTGTCATCCAAGGATGTCATCCAAGGATGTCAGCCAAGCAGGATTAACTTCACCCCCATCACCAGCAGCAAGGCCAGCACGCCTCTGCGGAAAATGAGCGGGTTCAAACGGCGGTCGAGGGTTATCCCCGCTGCGATGCCCAGTCCGATAGCCCCGAATGCAAGGGGGAAAATACGCCACACTTCCCCCGTCAGGTTGCCGCTGATCGCGTGGCTGACGGCGACTGTCAGGCTGCTGAAGATAAAAAACCCCTGCAAATTGCCTTTAAATTGCGCCGGGGACCAGCCTGCGCAGGTGCCGTACACCACCACCGGCGGGCCTGAGACATTGTAGGCTCCGCCAAGCAGCCCCGCCAGGAATCCGAGGGCGTACGGCCAGACGAAGTGCGTCATCCTCGGCGGATTGTATTCCAACAAGGAATACAATGCGTACGCGGCAATCACAACTCCCAGCACAGAGAGCACCACGTGTTCGTTCACGCTGCGCAGAAATAAAATGCCCAGGGGGATGCCACCCAGCGCGCCCAATGCCAGCGGCTTTATCGCACGAATCTGGAATGATTGGCGGTACCGGAGCAGCAACAATATTTCGATAGCTAAGGCAACCAGCGCCACAAGAGGTACGGCGACCCGCAGACCTACAATCGCCGGCAGCAAAGCCATGGCAACTAACGCAGAGCCGAAGCCGGTCAGGCTCTGAGTGAAAACCGCCAGGCTCAATACAGCCAGGATCGCCAGCGACTGCATCCAGAACGCCTTTGGAATATTACCAGGATCAATTACCCTCCAGCCAAATCTCTGGACCGCAGCAAGGTGCAACCAGCAGGTAGTGTACCCCGGGTTCCAGGTATTCGCCAAAGGGGGCGTCCCAAAACACCTCACTTCCTGCTTCAATCTCGGCTTTGAACTCGCCCAGCGCGACCTCCAACGTCGCCTGGGTCTGATTGATCACCCTGAGTTTTTGCTCGGGCTTCACTTTAAGGCAGCGCGGATCCGGGATGTCCGGAAAGATAGTCACCGTGACCACCTCACTCTCGGGCTCAGCGCATATTCCTGCCGCTATCTCGTTAGCGGCGGGCGTAGCGCGATAAGGCGCCCTCTCGGTTGCAGTAGTGGCTGGCAACTGCTCAGTCGCCAGTGGTAAATCCGTTTGCGTAACTCGTGTGCAGCCAACCAGGAATAACAGGCTGCTGGCAACCAGGTAAATCAACAATCGCAGCTTGTCAGCCAACATCTCGACTCGGAATTTTGAGCGGCGTAGAGAGAAGATGTCTGCTCCACTGGGCGAAGAATGTCTGCCAGTCATAGGTATGCATGGATTGCGCTCATTCCAGGAATTTGGGTACACCCAGGCGGATTCCTTTGGCAGGCATCGCCATCAAAGTCGAGGCGCCATGAGCGATCAAAGCGCCCTGTGCATCGGTAACGCTCGCCTCGGCATAGCTGAGCGTGCGGCCGGATTTCAGGCAGCGCCCGGCGGCGATCAACGACCCGTCGCTCACCGATCTGAGGTAGTTCAACTTGAGATCGACATTCACCAGGCCGTTATCCTCAGGCAGCCGTAAAAACGCTGCCCAGAATGTGGCTGTATCGATGAGCGTGGCGATCACGCCCCCATGAACCATGCGAAACGGCTGCATGTGGCATTCCATTATCTCCAGTGCGATTCTGGATTGATCCAGCTCGATCAAGACCAGCTTGAACGGCAGGTGCAGCGGGTAAGGGCTGTGATTGACAAGCTCGATCAATTCTGTGACGTAGGCAGGATTTGGCTGCATAATTGGCGTCTTAGATTCTATCCGATACTTGCGGAAAGTCAAATCAAGTTTCTGTTCCATACACAAATACAGCCGTTACACGAGCGAAGGTAAGAGGTTGGCGCATAAAAATTCCGTTAACAACCTGGAAAAGCGAGGGCTGGTACGTCGAGTGCGCGATGAAAACGACCGCCGTATGATACAGATGGTGCTCACCGACAAGGGTCGCGAATTGATCGCCGCATTATTCCCCGGTCACGTTGCATCCATTGTTGAAGAAATGGGTGTGCTCGAGCCATACGAACAGGAGGAATTGGGTCGCTTATGCCGTAAGCTTGGAAAGATGGCAGCAGCTTAGTCCGCTTTGCCAGTCATTGGATGAACGCCCTTTATATCGTGCAGATCGTTTTATAACGGTGTAACAGGGCGTTCATCTTTATGATCCGCTGACGTCGGATGCTTCGGTCGCTGTAGGAGTAAGCGTCGGTTGAGACGTGGCGGTGGGCGTCGGGGTTAGCGTGGGAGTAGGCGTCGGCGTGGGTGTGGGAGTGAGCGTAGGCGTAGGCGTAGGTGTTGGCGTGGGCGTGGGCACCTGCAAGTTCAGTTGGATTTTTATCTCAGCAAAGGTATCTTCAGTCGAGTGCATGTAAAGGCGCAAGGTGATCACGCCTGCCGGAATCTCAGCTACATCCCAGGTATATAGTTTATCCGGCTGGCTAACGGGCTGCTTGCGTTCGTCAAGTTCATGCCACTCGACCGGTTCTTCACCGATGCCGTACTCCAGACTGTAATAATCGAAAAACTGTGTGGCTGAAGCCTGGCCGAAGATTTCCAGGGGGTTGCTGGTGATCGTATCACCTGAACGTGGGGCGAGAATGGCGATTTGCGGTCGGGGATCATCCGCGCGGCACTCACGATCAGGCGCAAATGTCACTGGGCGCTCAAAACCCATCGATTCAGCCCATTCCTGGCCAGCTTTATCCCTGCGGATCCAGCGCCGGCCAAAACCGTCAGACACGTTCAACACAAAGCGCTCTTCGTTGAGATCGCCGCACGCATTGGAGGCGCGCAAGCCGGTCCAGGTATCTACCACCACTTTCTGCCACAGGTCGTTTTCCTTGGGCAGGGGCGGCTGATCGGCTGCGAACAGCTCGGTGCGCTGCGTCGGACACCACTCGGAAGGCTCGGTGCCGGATATCTCACAAATAACGCGCTCTACGATCCCCGCCGGGCGGCTGAAGGGTGTGGCAACCCCGCCGGTCAGGCGCTGAATGGCGACCTGCATGAATTCCGCCCAGATTGGACCCGCCCCAGCAACGCCGCTGATATCCTGCATCGGCGTGTAATCGGCGTTGCCAATCCAGGCACCAACCGCAATGTCCGGGGTATACCCCAGCGTCCAGTTATCGCGAAAGTCGTTGGTCGTGCCGGTTTTTACCGCAGCAGCGAAGGGCAGGTTGAGTATCGAGTTCGGTCCAAACGCAGGCG
>Ga0209342_10005234_pt1 | contig 13316 bp, 10 predicted proteins | sample RifCSP16_2_FD_184023 | JGI IMG/M metagenome (GOLD analysis project Ga0209342, IMG submission 184023) | Soil microbial communities from Rifle, Colorado - Rifle CSP2_sed 16_2 (SPAdes) (version 2) | ecosystem: Environmental > Terrestrial > Deep subsurface > Rock core/Sediment | place: Rifle... | reverse complement strand
CACTCGACGTCTCTCTCTTTCCGTGAAAGAATCGCGGAGGTGTCCCGGCTCCGCCGCGCCCTCGCCGCCCATCTCGGCGGCCTCCCGACCACCTTCTGGTGGCTGTGGGCGGGCGTCCTCGTCAACTCGCTCGCCACCTTCGTCTTCCCGTTCCTCGCCCTCTACCTCACCTCGCGCGGCGTCGACGCCCAACGAACCGGGCTCGTTGTCTCCCTGTTCGGCGCCGGGGTGATGGCGGGAGGACCAGTGGCGGGCGTCCTCGCGGACCGGGTCGGACGAAGACCGACCATCCTCGCGGCTCTCCTCGGCAGCGCGAGCGCCGCGACGTGCCTGGCATTCCTCCACGCGCCGTTGCTCGTCGGCGCAGCCGTCCTCGCGTTCGGCCTCTGCTGTGGCATGGCCAACCCCACGCTCGCGGCCACGATCGCCGACGTCATCCCGCGCGAGGGGCGCCCGCGCGCCTTCGGCCTGCTCTACTGGGCGAACAACTTCGGGACGGGCTTCTCGGCGGTGGTGGGCGGCGCCATCGCCTCCCGGAGCTGGCTCGGTCTGTTCCTGGCGGATGCCGCCACCACCGCCATCTGCGCGCTGCTCCTCTGGCGCCGCGTCCCGGAGACTCGTCCCTCCGTCGAGGCCGGGGCCGCCGGTGCGGTCACCTCGGCGCGCGGCTACTCCACGCTGCTCCGGGATCGGCACTTCCTCGCCTTCTTCGCCGTCCAGCTCGCCTTCCTCGTCGTGTTCCACCAGTTCCAGCTCGCGTTGCCGATCGCGTTGGCGCGCCAGGGGCTGTCGCCCGCGCACTACGGCCGGATCCTGGCGGTGAACTGCGCGCTCATCGTCCTCGTCCAACCGTGGGCGGGGCGGTTCCTGCAGCGCTTCGACCGCGCGCACGTCCTCGCCGTCGCCGCCCTGCTCGTCGGCGCGGGATACGGAGCGTACCGGCCGTGCACGACCGAGCTGCAATTCGCCCTGGCCACCGCCGTCTGGTCGCTGGGGGAGATCGCCGGCCTGCCCACGGCGCTCGCGGTGGTGGCGGACCTCGCCCCGGCGGACCTGCGCGGCCGCTACCAGGGCACCTACAGCCTGTCCTTCGGGATCGCCATGATGGCCGCTCCCATCGTGGGCGGAGCGATGCTAGACCGCTTCGGCCCCGACGCGCTCTGGTCGGCCTGCCTCTTCGCCGGCGTCGCGGTGGCGGCCGCGCAGCTCGCCATCGGAAGGGCGCGGCGGAGGCGAGCCTGCGCGGCGCCGGGCGAGCCTGCAGCGGCGCCGTGACCCCTGCTCCGACAGCGCTTGCGCGGTCATCTGACCGCTCGAGGGCATCGGCGAGTGTCGTAGACCAGATGGGCCTCTCACCCGAGGGCGCGGACGTCGTCGAGGAGGCGAGACAGGGGGACAGCCCGCGCGCGGGAGGCGAGGGAGTACGTGCTGGCCCCGGGGTAGATGACGTCGAGCGAGTCGAGCCCCAGATCCTGGATGGCGACGCGCATCGAGGCGGTGAGCGTTGGCGCATCGGCCCGCTTGAACTCGAAACCTCGACGTTGCCGGCCGCGCGTCACGAGGAGATCCAGCTCGGCCCCGGCCTGCGTGCGCCAGTAGAATACTTCCCGCGGAGTCGCACCGAGATGTGCGACCACCGCCTCGAGAGCGAATCCCTCCCAGGAGGCACCGACCTTCGGATGCCGCTCGAGCTCGCCGCGCGATCGGATCCCCAGGAGCGCATGGAGCAGGCCCGAGTCGGCGACGTAGACCTTGGGCGCCTTCACCTGCCGCTTGGACAGGTTCTCGAAGAAGGGCGGCAGGACGCGAACCATGAATGTCGCGGCCAGGACGTCGAGCCAGCGCCGGACGGTATGATCGGACACTCCGAGCGAGCGGCCGAGCTCGGAGCCGTTCCATGACTGACCGTGCCAGTGAGCGAGCATCGCCCAGAAACGCTCCAGCGTCGCGGCTGGGAGGGACAGTCCGAGCTGGGGGATGTCTCGCTCCAGGAAGGTGCGCACGAACGCTTCGCGCCACTCGAAGCTCGCTCGCGTCGATCGCGCGGTGAAGGAAAGGGGCATGCCACCGCGAAGCCACAGGGCGTCCGTGCGGGACGGTGACACCTCGTCGAGCGAGAGGCCGCCGACCTGGTGGTAGACGACCCTCCCGGCCAGCGACTCCGATGTCTGGCGCAACAGATCGGGAGAGGCGCTGCCGAGGACCAGGTAGCGAGGCGCGCGAGGACGATCCACCAGGACGCGGAGCAGAGGGAAGAGGTCGGGCCTGCGCTGGATCTCGTCGAGCACCACCAGCCCGGAGAGCCGCTCGAGCGCGAGCATGGGCTGATCCAGGCTGGCGAGGTCGCGCGGGTTCTCGAGATCGAACCAGTGGACGGCTCCACCTCGCGTGTCGGCCACCATTCGCGCCAGGGTCGACTTGCCGACCTGGCGGGCTCCCAGGAGCGCGACGACACGGTGCTCCGAGAGCAACCGGATGATGCGAGCGACCTGCGCGGGGCGAGGGATGAGGCGCGCCAAGCTCCTTGCATATTAGAGCTCGCATGTCGAATATGCAAGGATCGCGCGCACGTCCTCGCCATCGCCGCCGTCCTTGTCGGCATCGGATACGGAGCTTGCCGGCCGTGCACGACCGAGCTACCGCTGTCAGCCGGGAAGATCCAGGAGCTGAACCGTGCCCTGGCGATCGCGCTCGACCTGTCCGCCTCGTGAATCTGCTGGCTGGACCTTCCGCGTGGTGCTAGCGCACAGGACCGTGGGCTACTCCCCGAGATACGCCTTCCTCACCTCGGGCGAGGCGAGGAGCTCCTTGCCAGTGCCCTGCATCACCACCTCGCCCGTCTCCAGCACGTAGGCGCGGTGCGCGAGCCGGAGCGCCTTGTGCGCGTTCTGCTCCACGAGGAGGAGCGCCACGCCCTGCTCGTTCACCTCGCGCAGCACGGCGAAGATCCGCTCCACCACCTGCGGCGCGAGGCCCAGCGATGGCTCGTCGAGGAGGAGCAGCTTCGGCCGGGACATGAGGGCCCGCGCCACCGAGAGCATCTGCTGCTCGCCGCCCGAGAGCGTCCCGGTTACCTGGGAGGCGCGCTCCCTGAGCACGGGGAAGAGCGCGAAGCACCTCTCGCGATCGGCCGCGATGCCGCCCGTGTCCTTCCGTAGAAAGGCGCCCAGGTCGAGGTTCTCGCGCACGGTGAGGTTGAGGAAGATGCCGCGCCCCTCGGGAGCGTGCGCGAGCCCGCGCGCCACCACCTCGTGGACGGCGAGGCGCGTCAGCTCGGCTCCCTCGAAGGTGATGGAGCCAGCGCTCGCCCGGACCATCCGCGTGATGGCACGGAGCGCCGTGGTCTTCCCCGCGCCGTTGGCGCCGATGAGCGCCACCACCTGCCCCTCGGGCACCTCGAGCGAGACGCCCCGCAAGGCCTCGATGGGCCCGTAGTGGACCCGGAGGTCCTTCACCGCCAGCACCGCGGCGCTCACTGCGCACCCCCAGCCGGGATGGGGATGTGCTTCTCCTCCAGGTAGGACTCGCCCAGGTAGGCCTCGATCACCTTGGGGTCCCTGCGCACCTCCTCGGGCGTGCCGCGGGCGATGGTGAGGCCGTGGTCGAGGACGACCAGCCGCTCCGAGACGCCCATCACCACCCGCATGTCGTGCTCGATCACCAGGACGGCGAGGCCGAGCTCGTCTCGGATCTTCCGGATGAGCTCCATGAGCGCCACCTTCTCGGAGGCGTTCATGCCCGCCGCCGGCTCGTCGAGGCAGAGGAGCTTCGGGCCGGTGGCCAGGGCGCGCGCGATCTCCAGGCGGCGCTGCTCGCCGTAGGGGAGGTTCCTCGCCAGCGCGTCCCGCCGGTGGGAGAGCCCCATCAGCGCCAGGTGCTCCTCCGCGCGCCTCGTGATGCGCGCCTCGTCGCGAGTGAAGCCGGGCGTGAGCAGGAAGGCGGCGGCGAAGCCGGCCCTGCGGCCGTGGTGGCAGGCGACGCGCACGTTGTCGAGCGCGGTGAGCTCCTTGAAGAGGCGGATGTTCTGGAACGTGCGGGCGATGCCGAGAATGCAGATCTGGTGCGGCCGCCGGCCGTTCACGCGCTCGCCGTTCAGGATGACGTCGCCAGCGGTCGGAGGGTAGACGCCGGTGACGGCGTTGAAGGCGGTGGTCTTGCCGGCGCCGTTCGGGCCGATCATCCCCACGAGCTCGCGGGGCCGCACGACGAGGTCGAAGTCGGCGAGCGCCTTGAGGCCGCCGAACCGCACCGTGACCTTGCGCGCCTCGAGGACGGGCGCGGTCTCGGCGAGCGCCGTCACGCGCTACCTCCTCCGCCCCCGGCTCCGGCGAGAGGGCTCCCCGGCGGCGGCCCCCTGGTGCGGAAGCGCCGGGGAAGGAGGTCCCAGATCTCGCGAGTGCCGAAGATGCCGGTGGGGCGCGTCAGCATGAGGACGATGAGGAGTATCGAGTAGCCGACCATCCGGTACTGCTGCGCCTCGCGCAGCCCCTCCAGCGCGAAGGTCAGCAAGAGCGCCGACACGATGGAGCCGGTCACCGAGCCCATGCCGCCCAGGACCACCATTACCACCGCCTCGAACGACTTGATGAAGGTGAAGGAGCGCGGCGTGCAGAGCTGGATGAGGTGCACGAGCAGGCCGCCCGCCAGCCCGGCGAAGGCGGAGGCGATGACGAAGGCGCGCACCTTGTAACTCACGGTGTCGACCCCCATGGCCTCCGCCGCCACCTCGTCCTCGCGGATGGCGAGGAGCGCGCGCCCGTGCGTCGACGCGCCCAGGCGCCGGGCCATGGCGACGGTGAAGAGGGCGCCCATCCCCACCCAGACCACGCTCGTCAGCCGGGGCAGGCCGGAGATGCCGGTTGCCTGCCCGAGGAAGGGGGTGTTCTCGATGACAACGCGGATGATCTCGTTGAAGCCGAGGGTCACGATGGCGAGGTAGTCGCCGCGGAGCCGCAGGGATGGCAGCCCCACCACGACCCCGGCGATCGCCGCGGTCGCCATGCCGGCGGCGAGGGCGAAGGGGAAGGCGAGCTGGCTCGACGCGGCCGGCGAGAGCCCGAAGAGCTGCGCCCCGTGCACGGCCATGGTGATCTTCGTCGCCGTGTAGGCGCCCACGGCCATGAAGCCGGCGTGGCCGATGGAGAACTGTCCCGTGAAGCCGTTCACCACGTTGAGTGACACGGCCATGATCACGTTGACGCCGGCCGACATGAGGATGATGGCGTAGCCGACGGGGAGGGAGACGTCGAGGAGCCACAGCACGGGCAGCCCGACGAGGAACGGGAGCGCGGACCGCAGGGCGATGCGGGCGCCCCTCACGGCTACACCTTCTCCGGGCGCTGGGTGCCGAAGAGGCCCGCCGGGCGGACGAGGAGGATGAGGATGAGGAGGGCGAACGCGATGCCGTCGCGGTACGACGACAGCGCGTACCCAGCCACGTACTCCTCGGCGAGACCCAGGAGGAGCCCGCCCGCCATCGCGCCGGGCACGTGCCCGATGCCACCCACGACCGCGGCCACGAACGCCTTCAGCCCCAGCATGAGCCCCATGAGCGGGTCGACCTTGGGTCGCGAGCCGGCGAAGAGCAGCGCGGCCGCGGCCGCGAGCGCGCTCCCCAGGGCGAAGGTGTAGGAGATGACCCGGTTCACGTTGATGCCCATGAGACCGGCCACCTGCGAGTCGAACGAGACAGCGCGCATCGCCGTGCCGAACTTCGTCCGGTAGACGACGTACTGCAGCGCGACCATGAGCAGGACGGCCACGGCGAACGAGATGACGTCGTAGTTGCTGATGTAGACGCCCCCTGGCTCCCAGCCCACCCGCGCGAAGGGCTCGGGGAAGAAGCGCGGCGTCGGCCCGGGCGGGAACTCGATGGGGAGCCCGGGGATCGGGTTGAGCTGGAAACCGTACTCGAGGAGGAAGGAGACGCCGATGGCGGTGATGAGCGCGGTGAGGCGGGGCCGGTGGCGGAGCGGGCGGTAGGCGAAGCGCTCGATCGCCACTCCGAGGACCCCGCAGACGATCACCGAGCCGATGAAGATCACAGCCGCCTTGGCGACCGACGGCTCGTCCCCCACGCCCATCGCGCTGGCGAGGTAGTAGCCGGTGAACGCCCCCACCATGTAGACGTCGCCGTGGGCGAAGTTGATGAGCTTCAGGACGCCGTAGACCATCGTGTAGCCGAGCGCGATGAGGGCGTAGATCGTCCCCACCGAGATCCCGTTCACGAGGTGCTGGAGGAACTCGGTCACGTGATCAAGGAGCCCTCGTCCGGGCGCCGCCGGCGCCTTCGCCGAAGGGAGGCGGTGCTTTCAAGGAGCCGTCACGGAGCGATCGTCGCGGCGTACTTGGCCTTGTTTTTCTCGATAGCGACCACCACCGCCGGCTTCACCGGATTGTGGTCGGCGTCGAGTGTGATGACGCCGGAGACGCCCCGGAAGCCCTTCGTCTGCTCGATCGCGTCGCGCAGCGCGGGCCCGGTGAGATCCTTCGCGTGATCCATGGCCTCGATCGCCACGCGGGCGGCGTCGTAGCCCAGCACGGCCATGGAGTCGGGGACGCTGCCGTAGGTGGCCCTGTACCTGGCGACGAACTCCTGGACCACGGGCGCGGGATCCTCGTCCGTGTAGTGGTTCGAGAAGTACGAGCCGTCGAGCGCGCCCCTCGCGACCTCGTAGAGCTTCGCGGAGTCCCAGCCGTCGCCGCCCAGGAGGGGCTGCTTCATGCCGAGCTCTCGCGCCTGCCGGGCGATGAGCGCGACGTCGGTGTAGTAGCCGGGGATGTAGACGGCCTCGGGGCCGTAGTTCTTGATGGCGGTGAGCTGCGACTTGAAGTCCTGGTCGCCGGCCTTGTAGCTCACGTCGGCGACGACGGTGCCGCCGAGCATCTTGAGCCTGCTGGAAAAGAAGTCGGCGAGGCCGACCGAGTAGTCGTTGCCCACGTCGCGGAGCACCGCGACCTTCTTCATCTTCCTCTCGATCGCGAACCTCGCCATCGCCTCGCCCTGGAACGCGTCGGTGAAGCACATCCGGAAGACGTAGGGGCGTGTCTTGCCGCCCTCCTTCGTCACCCGGGGATTGGTCGACGAGGGGGAGATCTGGGGGATCTGGTGCGCTTCGGCGATCGACGCGATGGCCAGCGAGCGCGTAGAGGCGACCTCGCCCAGGATGACGGCTGCCCCGTCCTGCGCGACGAGGCGGGTCGCCGCGATGGCCGCCTCCTCCGGCTTGCCCTGGTCGTCGAGCGTCTTCAAGAGGAGCTTCTTGCCCTTGACGCCGCCCTTGGCGTTCCGCTCCTCGATGGCGAGCTTGATGCCGTTGTCTGTCGAGATGCCGAAGGTGGCCTCGTTGCCGGTCATCGACGCCACGTGGCCGATGAGGATCCCTTCCGCCTTCTTCTGGCAGCCCACCGCGAACGTCGCCGCGGCCACCAATGCCATCGCGCGTCCGAAACGCATCACGACCTCCATCCAGGGCGGTCATCATAGTCGAAGGAAGGGATGCCCGGCGGGCCGTTTCTCGGGCTGGGAGCCATCGCCCGTTCGCCGATCGCGTCCCGGGACGCGCCCCTCGGGGCGGCGCGCCTGGACCGCTGGTGCTGATCTCTCGGGTCCGTCCCCGGAAGAGCGTGCAGCCTCGGTTGAATCTCTGCGCTAGCGTGAATTCCTGTGGTGCTCCGTTGCGCGCGCCGTGACCCGGTGCCGGGAGTGGAGGAGACCAGAATGGGGAGACGCATCCTGTCGACTCTTGGTGGCCTCGCCGCGTTGCTCTGGACGGCCGGCGGGGCCGCCGTCGCAGCCGAGCCCCCGGGGACGGAGTGCGCGGCCTGCCACGAACCCGTCGTCAAGGCCTTCGGCACGAACATCCACGCCAAGGCGGCGTTCTTCGGAGCGCAGGCCGGCTGCGCGACCTGCCACGCGGGCGCGGCCGAGCACGCCGAGAGCGGGGAGCCCTCGAAGGTCGTGAACCTGGCCAAGGTCGACGCCGAGAAGGCCTCCGCCGCCTGCCTGTCCTGCCACGTCAAGGACCGGGCGCAGACGTGGTGGCGAGGGAGCAGCCACGAGGCGGGCGAGGTCGGGTGTACGAGCTGCCACTCCGTGCACGGCGGCCAGCCGAGGCTCCTCGCCCAGGCGAGCGAGAGCGCCCTGTGCTTCACCTGCCACCTCGACGTCCGGGCCGACACCCTGAAGCGCTCCAAGCATCCCCTGCGCAACGCCACGCTCCTGTCGGGGGAGGGCAAGATGACCTGCTCGTCCTGCCACAACCCCCACGGCGGCCGCTCCCGCGCCCTCATCGACGCCGCGTCCATCAACGACAAGTGCTACCAGTGCCACTTCGAGAAGAGGGCGCCGGTGCTCTGGGAGCACTCGCCCGTGAAGGAGGACTGCCTCGTCTGCCACACGCCGCACGGCTCTTCCAACGACAAGATGCTGGTGACGCGCGTGCCGCGGCTCTGCCAGGAGTGCCACATGCAGGGGCGGCACCAGAGCGGCACGCTGGCGGCGAACTCCGCGTTCGCGATCAACCGGTCGTGCCTCAACTGCCATCCCCAGGTGCACGGGTCGAACAACCCGTCGGGCACCGTCCTGCAGCGCTAGCCCCCGCACCGCGAGAGGAGATGGGAGCCATGCGAAGCTTCACGAGGCATCTTGTCCTGGCCGCAGTCATCCCTGCGCTCTCGGCCGGCGCGACGGCCCACGCGGTCGATGTCCCCGAGGGCTCCGTGGGCGGCGAGCTCGCCGCCGGCGCCCAGTTCAAGGACGTGGACGGCTCGTCCGAGAAGTTCCAGGAGTACCGCGACGTCCGCAGGGGGTTCATCCTCGACGACCTCCGGCTCACGCTCGAGGGGAAGGAAGGGGCGGACTACCTCCAGCTCGAGGCCAAGAACGCGCTCAGGGACGACGCCTCCTACAGCATCGAGGCGGGGCGTTACGGGAAGCTGCGGGTCCACTTCGAGGAGGACCTCACGCCGCACAACTTCTCGCGTGGGACGTTCCTGTGGGGCGGCTTCGGTACGGGGCGCCTCCGGATCGCCGACGTGGCGCGCTCGCAGCTCGAGGCGAACGAGCAGACCGCCATCGAGCGCGGCCCGCCCGTCCCGCCCGCCACCACCCCCCGTTCCGCCACCGACCCCAACCAGGACACGACCGGGGAGGACGCGATCCAGCAGGGGATCGTGCGCGGGCTCTACCAGGCAGCCCCGGGCGTCACCTTCCGCCTGCGGCGCGAGCGGACCGGCGGAGGCTTCGAGTACAGCCCGGCGAGGGACGTGGACGTCCGGCTGGGCGTCACCAGGGAGAACCGCACCGGCGCCCGCGTCATCACGGCGGGCACCTACGAGCGGTGGAACGTGGGCTCGAGCCAGGCGCCCAACGCTCCCACGGCTCACACCATCGACCGCTTCATCGTGGCCGGCGCCGACCTGGCCGAGCCCATCGACTACCGGACCCTGAACGTCAGCGTAGGCGCGTCCGTCCGGAAGAGGCTGTGGACGGCCGACCTCGAGTACACCTTCACCGACTTCGGCAACGAGAACGCCGCGCTGCGCTGGGACGACCCCTTCCGCATCACGGACGCGCAGGCGACCGCCAACGGGAACTTCGACCGGGGCCGCTTCGCGGTGGGGCAGATCGCGCTGCCCCCCGACAGCAACGCCCATGACGTCACGGCAACGGCCGCCGTCGAGCTCCCCCTGCACGGCCGCCTGACCGGCAGCCTGAGCTTCGGCTTCGTCAGCCAGGATGAGGCGTTCCAGCCCTACACCCTCAATACGGCCATCGTGGCGGACAACGTCCCCGGGACGCCGTCGGCCGCGACCCTCGCCCTCCCGGCGAGGGACCTCGGCGGCTCCGTCCGCACGCGCTCCGGGAGCCTCGCGCTCAGCCTGCGGCCGCTGGCGCAGGTCGGGGTGAACGCCAAGTACCGTTACTACAAGTACGATGGCCGGTCCCGCGAGGTCACCTTCCCCGGCTACGCCGCGTTCGGCGAGTCGTTCTGGCGGAGGTTCAAGAACGACAAGGACGCCCCGGTGAAGAACGACCTCTTCGACTACACGCGCCAGAACGCGGAGCTGGCGGTCGACGTCCGGGCGTTGCCGCACCTCACGGTGACCGTCGAGGGCGGCTGGGAGGGGACCGGCTTCTCGGGGCTCCGGCTCAAGGACATGGACGAGCTCAGCGTCGGCGGCGCCGTGACCTACCGCCTGGCGCGGATGGCCACCCTCAAGGCCGGCTACCGCTACCTCGACCGGACCACCGCCCCGTACCTCAAGGGCCGGACCGCGGCGAACCCGGAGGCGACGGGCCTCGTCAACTTCAACTGGGCGGCGCGCAAGCGCCACCAGGCCGACGCCCGATTCCAGATCACCCCCCTGAAGCTCGTCTCCGTCGGCCTGCTCGTTCGCGCGGCCGACGAGACGTACAGAGGCGATTCCCAGGGGACGACGGTGGCCGACGCCTTTCGTTTCGGCCGCACGGGCGTCCGGAGCCTGGTGGCCGGAGGGGACGTGACCGTCACCCCGATCGAGCGCTTCACCGCCTATGCCAGCTATTCCCGGGAGTACCGCCAGGAGCGCATGGCGAGCGCCTCGAAGGACGACGGGCCGAAGGGCGCCGCCGGCTCGCTCGGGATCGCCGACGACTACGCCAGGGAGAACTACTGGAGCTCCCAGGTCTACGAACGGGTGCACACGGTGGGCGTGGGCGCGACGGCGCAGCTACTGCCGGAGGTGCTCGTCCTCGACGTGAGCTACAGCTTCTCCTACAGCAACATGGACGTCAGGACGCAGAACCCGAACGGCGTCTCCAACCTCACGCTCGCCAACGCCGTCGCCAACCCCTGGCCGACCATCCGCAATCGCCTGCACGAGATCGTGGCCGACCTCGGCTACGAGATCGCGCCCGGCATCCGGGCAGGCGCGCGGTACCTCTACGAATGGTACAAGCTCGAGGACTTCGCCTGGGACCTCGACCCTTACATGGCTGGCCGAACGGTGGAGAACTCGACGCGCTTCCTCTTCGCGGACGCCACCTACGGCGGGTACCGGGCGCACCTGGGCAGGGTCTACATCGCGGGGAGGTTCTGACTGGGGTTGGCTCCGGTCCTGAGCAAGCGGCCGGGCTCCTCTTGGTTGTGGAATCCTTGTGTGGGAAATCGCGCCTCTTGACTTACCTCCCCCTGCGTTGGGGCGCGTTGATCGCGCCCCTGTCCCCTGATTATGGTGTGGCTGCCTCATGGCCCGCCCCAAGGTGCTCCTCGTGGACGACAATCAGGAGCTCCTGCGGCTCCTGGCGCGGCTCATCGACGCCGAGGGTTGGGAGCCGATCATCTACGCCCGCGGGAAGAACGCGCTGGACGCGATCCCCGTGCAGAAGCCGGCCGTCGCGGTGGTGGACGTGCTCCTCCCCGACATGATGGGCTACGAGGTCGCGGGCGCCCTCAAGAAGGCGGGCATCCCGTTCCTCTTCATGACCGGCATCTTCAAGGGCGGGCGCGCCGCGTCGGAGGCGCGCATCCAGCACGGCGCGGCGGCCTACTTCGAGAAGCCGTTCGAGGCGCGGCGGCTCCTCGAGACCATCCGGGGGCTGCTCCCGTCCCAGCCAGTTTCCCAGGAGCCTCCGCCGGCGCGCGACGACCCCTCCGAGGACTTCGACATGGAGGCGTCCGTCGAGCCCGAGGAGCCCCTGGACGGGATGGAGATCACGGGCAAGGTCACGGTCAACGAGGTGGCAGGGCACGTGTCGGCGGTGATCCAGGGTGAGCCGCTCCAGGCTGCCCCGGTCGCCGCGCGCCCGTCACCGAGCCCTTCGCCGGGCCCGCCTCCCATCCGGGCCGAGCCGCCCGATGAGGGCGACCTGCACGACAACCTGCCCGAGCTCATCACCGCCTTCTGGCTCGCCCAGCAGACGGGGGAGCTGGCGCTCCACCGGGGCAAGGTGAAGAAGGCCCTCTACTTCGAGAACGGCCGACCCTGCTTCGCCATCTCCAACCTGGTCGCGGATCGGTTCGCCCCCTTCCTCGTGCGCGTGGGGAGGATCAGCGAGGCAGAGCAGGATCTGGCGGAGGAGAAGGCCCAGGCGACCGGGCGCCGGCCCGCCGACCTCCTGCTGGAGATGGGCCTGCTCCGCGAGGCCGAGAAGATCTACTACCTCGCACAGCACGTGAAGGCCATCGCCTACTCGGTCTTCGCCTGGGAGGACGGCCGCTACCGCATCCACCTCGCCGACCGCGCCTCGCACGAGCCGACGACCATCGACCTACACCCGGCGCGCCTCATCGCACGAGGGGTGAAGAAGCTCTACCGCCCGGAGCGGCTGGCGCGGCTGCTCCCCGCGGGCGAGCGCCTCATCCCCACCCAGCAGCCCGCCTACGGGTTGCACGAGGTGGAGCTGGAGGTGTGGGAGGCGAAGCTCCTCCCCCGCGTCGACGGGACGCGCACCATCGCGGAGCTGGTGGCGCTCGCGGGGAAGTCCGAGGCGGCGGTCCGGGCGGCGCTCTGGTCGCTCGTCGCGGTCGAAATTCTGGAGGCGCGGCGGGAGTAGCTCGCCTCCTCGTCCGGGACCCGCTCTACGCGATCGGCAGCGACGGTACGGCCCGGAGGATGCGCTCGTCAGGGTCCGGCACGCCCGCCGCCGGCACACCCAGCGCGCGCACCAGCGGGACGAGATCGTGCGAGACGGCGAGCACGTCGCCCTGGCACGCGCAGTCGTCGCAGAGCCCGCCGATGGCGTTCACGCTGCCGATGAGCAGCACCTGGTCGACGCCCCCGTCGGCTGTCTCCATCCTGACCCGGACGAGCAGGCCCGCCGGCAACGCGTCGCGCTGGACGCCGAGGTGCTCGTGGAGCCGGCCCAGCGGGACGGGCTCGTCGAACACCTCCCAGCGCGGCCGCCGCCGGTCGGGGATGCGCCGCCTCTCCTCCGGCCCGTTGCCCGGCGCGTGGATCCCCACGACCTCTCCGACCGGGCACTCGCGATCGATGACCGCGGCAGTGCAAGTGCAGTTCTTCAAGGCCAGCTCCCCCTTCGTGGTCCGCGATCAGACCAGATCTGGCCCCATCCGCAGGCGAGACTGATGGGGCCGAGCCCCGAACAGGTATCACGGCTCGGTGAGTTGCCCCGGCGGCTGCGCCTTCGGCGCAAGACAGGCCGCCGGCTTCGCCGACATCAACATCGGGGGCTCCGCCCCCGATACCCCCCGACTACACGTCACCAGCGGAGACGGAGTCGAGCAGGCCCTCTCTGATCGTGTCGCGCAGCGTCCGCGGGTGGTCGCAGAGGAGGAGCCGCGAGTGGAAGAGGCTCTCCAGCGTCTCGTTCA
>Ga0209342_10005232_pt1 | contig 13317 bp, 16 predicted proteins | sample RifCSP16_2_FD_184023 | JGI IMG/M metagenome (GOLD analysis project Ga0209342, IMG submission 184023) | Soil microbial communities from Rifle, Colorado - Rifle CSP2_sed 16_2 (SPAdes) (version 2) | ecosystem: Environmental > Terrestrial > Deep subsurface > Rock core/Sediment | place: Rifle... | reverse complement strand
AAGGCGATGCGCACTTTAAGGCTCCAGGGTGTGATGGAAAATGTAGGATATCAAGGGGTTGTCTTGAATTCGAGATTATTCCGGGTTGATCAATCAACTTTGCTTTTTGTCCAGAGTTGTCTTGACTTGAGAATCTCGGGCATTATAATACCGAGGTCAGCGCTGGTGCTGGAACTGGTAGACAGGCATGGTTGAGGGCCATGTGCCGCAAGGCGTGTGGGTTCGATTCCCACCCAGCGCATAAAAAAGGAGACGGGAGGATTCCTTCCGTCTCCTTTTTATTGTTTGTACGGGTGTCTAATCTTTAACTACATTCGCGGTGAATTCGATGCGGATTTCCGGTTGCTCGGGGTCGTTGGTGGCCAGGTAGACCTGGCGCGTATAGAAACCCGTAACGTCGCCATGGGCGGCTGAGTCAAAGGCGATGTGTAATACCGTGCTTTCGCCGGCTGCGATCTGCGCTTGATCAACGCTTGCCGTGGTGCACCCGCAAGAAGTGGCAACGCTTTCGATCACCAGGGTCCTATTGCCCGCGTTGTTGACGGCCAGCTCTCGGGTGACAATATCTCCCAGTTTAACGTCCCCAAAATCAAATAATACTGCCTCGACGGTTATCCGCGGCTGGCTGGCGCCGCACGCGGCCAAAACCAGCGATAAGGTTAATAACATGCCGGAAAGTGCGCGTTTCAACTGTTCGCTCATGGCGTGGTATTCACCGTTGCCTGGGTCCAGATCTCAGTTTGAGGGTTCGCCGGATCGTTGCTTTCTATGATAATTCCCCGCCGCACGGTTTGCCCGCGCACATCGTGGAACCCAGCGTCGAATACTAGCGTCACCAGTGCACTTTTTCCCGGTGGAATGACCGTGGCGGTGAAATCGGCCGTGGTGCACGCGCAAGTCGTATAGGCTCGGCTGAGCGTCAGCGTGGCGTCCCCTTCATTGGCGATCACAAACTCGTGCTGGACCACTTCTGAATATCCGATGCGCTTGAAGTCAAAAAAGGATTGAGAAACGACCAGCTTTGGTTGGGGGCCGCCCTCTGGCAGGAATGGGATTGATGACGGGCTGGGGCCGGTCATTTCATGTTCCGCGTGGATGGGTTGGTCATATACCACCAGGCTGGCATCGTAGTCCACCCCATGGTCCACTGGCTGGCTGGCGGCGACACTGCTCCCCCACAGGGTGGCCAGGACCAGGAGTAGCATGGCAGAACTGCCCACCCAGATCAGCTGGGCGCGTTGCTTGCGCCGCTGAGCGCGCTGGTGGATGGCTTCACGAAGTTTGCTGCGTGACTGGATCATTGTTCACCTTCTTTCGGTGTGCCCTTACCTTTTACACCATCCAAAGCAGGATGACGGCGCCAAGCCCGATCATGATTAACCCGTACCAAAGCCTGATCCTGGCTGAATGAGAGCGTTCCCATTGCGCCCAGGCTTTTGCCGACGCCTTGTTGCCCACAGCCCCAAGGATCAGTAATAAGGGAAGTACAAACAGAATGTTGTATAGCACCAGGTAAGCCAGCCCCCAGCTAGCTGTGGTTTGCGCGTTGAGCAGCGTAAGGATGGAGACGTAGATCCCGCCTGAGCACGGAAAAGTGCACAGGCCCACTAGAAAACCAGCCACAACGGTGGCGGGTAGCGAAGCCTGACCGATTAACTCTTGGGTGCGATGGTGCGCCCAATGGGGCATATGCAGTTTGATGGGGAAACGCGGGAAGAAATATTCAAGGAGATTTACGATACCCAGCAGGATCAGGATCCAGGTCCCGATTGTCGCCACAAAATGCGGCTCTGTTGAGAATTGAATGGCGCGCAGCAGGCCCAGGCCAATGGCGAAGTAGACCAGGAAGATCATGCCGATATACACCAGGCCCAATTGCCAGATCCTGTTACGCGATTGGCGCAGCGTGAATAGGAAGGCGATCAACAGCAGGATCACTGCAAAGGCGCAGGGATTCACCGAATCGATCAGGCCGGTCACGATCACCGCCGGAAGCAATTTGCCCAGGTTGGCCTGCCCAATGGGCAGCGGCCCGGCGCCTTCGATTGCCTGGGGTAGGGCATCCTCAATGGGTGTGGAAATTGGAAAACTGAGCACCTCGCCAGCCCAGGCCCATAGGCGGTATTCGCTGGCTTCGCCATGCATTTCTGGCTGCCAGATCACCAGGCGGTTGGGTATTTCCTCCAGCTGGAGCAGATCGGTGAGCAGACCACTGGGGACGTGCCCAAGCACCAACAAAGTCCCAGTTCGCATGGGAATGAATGCGTATAGAGAATCTGCTATGGAATGGGGCAGGCTGACTTCATCAGACAGTTTAAGCAGGTGGCTGCGGTGTTCCGGGATGGTGTAATCATGAATGGCCGAAGCGGATGCAAGTCTGTTTGCTTGTAAGGTTGGCAACAGAACGTCTTGCACATAAGGCCAGCAGTCAGTGCATCCTGCGCTGAAGAAGATTTGCGCGGCTCCAGCTTCTTCAACATCCACAGCCGCTTGAGCTGGTTGGCTGTTTGCCACCCATACAAGCCCGATGACTACGAATAGCCCCACTAACCAACTGCTGTTGCTCCACAGGAAATTCTTAAGCTTTGGCACGGTAGGCAGCGTCGGTCAACACCTTTTAGCGAAGTTTATGAACTCTAACTTTTTATCCGGCCGCCCATGAGGGGCAGATGTCCTCGTTAGCTGATGCTAAATGACCCCCCCCTGCCAGGGGGGAGGGTTAGATGCTTGGTTACCTAAGTTTCTTGCTCTATAATCTCAACATGCGCAAGTTGGTCTCGGTTTCCGAAATGAAGGCCATCGAAAAGGCCTCTGATGCTGCCGGCCACTCCTATGCCAAGATGAGGAGGAAAGCAGGCGAGTCTCTAGCCTCCATCATTGCTGCGCATAGTCACTCGGTAGGGAAATCTATATTAGGCTTGATCGGTCCGGGAAACAATGGCGGCGACGCCTTGGTGGCATTACGCCTTTTGGCCAAGGGTGGCTGGAAAGCCTCGGCACTTATCGTGGGAAAAAGAGCCAAGGAGGATAAATTGCTGGGCCAGGCGCAAAAGGCGGGTGTGCGCATCCTCGCCTCCAGAAAGGCTCTGGAAATGGCTGTAGCGCGTTCTGGCGTGGTCTTGGATGGCCTGCTAGGGACCGGCATCCGCCTGCCCTTGAAAGAGCCTTACAGCGCTGTTTTAGCCCAGGTAGAGGCTGTTATTGCTAGCCGTCCAAAACCACCGCTAGTCGTGGCTGTAGACTGCCCCTCAGGGATGGATTGCGAAAGTGGCCAACTGGCGCCTCAGACCTTGAAGACCGATCTCACCATCACCATGGCCGCGGTAAAACGCGGCATGCTTACCTTGCCAGCTTTTGAATATCTGGGGCGCCTTGAGGTTGGCGATATTGGCCTTCCGCAGGTTCTCGCTGAGTGGGCCGCCATTCGACGCCTGGCGATTGACGAAGATTTGGCCAGGAGTGCCCTGCCCAGCCGCCCCCTGGACGCGCATAAGGGCACCTTCGGTACCGCCCTGATCGCCGCCGGCTCGCAACGCTTTCCGGGTGCCGTCCTCCTTGCGGGGGAGTCCGCCTATCGCTCGGGCACAGGTTTGGTCACTTTGGCTGCGCCAAAGGGCCTTCAGACCGCCTTGGCCGCTGGCTTGCCCGAAGCCACCTGGCTGCCTCTGCCGCAGGAATATGGTTCCATCTCAGCCTCGGCGGCAGAACTTGTTTCCCAAAACCTGGATCGCGCCACCGCTATGCTGTTGGGCCCAGGTTTCGGGCAGGATGCGGGCCCAGGCAAATTTCTCCTCCAGCTTTTGGAGGCCCCGCTGCCCCCGCTTGTGGTGGATGCCGATGGGCTAAAGTTGTTGGCCGGGATCGAGGATTGGCAACGACGCCTGCCTGAGGGCAGCGTACTGACTCCACATCCGGGAGAGATGGCTATCTTAACTGGGCTCACGATTGAAAAGATCCAAGCTCGCCGCATCGAATACGCCGAAGAATACGCACAGGCTTGGAAGCAGATCGTGGTTTTGAAAGGGGCCTTCACCGTCGTGGCTGCGCCAGATGGGCGCACTGGCGTGCTGCCCCTGGTTAGCCCCGCCTTAGCGCGCGCCGGAACGGGCGACGTGCTGGCTGGCTTGATCACCGGATTGCGCGCACAGGGAGTCGCGGGTTTCGACGCAGCCTGTGCTGCCGTTTGGTTGCATGGGCAGGCAGGGCTGCGGGCCGCAGCCCGCTTGGGAGGTACCGCCGGCGTCCTTGCCGGGGATCTGATTTCAGAGATACCCGCGCTGATCGCCAAATAAACAAAAGGACTGGCAGCGCCAGTCCTTTTTGTTTAGCTCTTTTTCTTGTTGGCTGTTTCGCCGCCGTCCGCCGCGCGGCCGCCTTTGGGCGTCTTGGCCGCTTCAACGGCCGCCTCGCCGCGCAGGCGGATATCTTCCACCGCGGCTTCACCGCGATTCATCAGCTGTTCGGCGCGGCCGCGGAAATCAGCCGCCTGCTCACGCGCCATTTTGGTCAATTCATCCGCCTTGGCACGGGCTTCAGCCGCAGCCTTTTCCAGCGCATCCGCGCCCATATCGCGCAGCTCGATGCCGCGCTCGCGGATCAGCTTGCGGGTTTCCTCGCCGGATTGGGGGGCCATCAGCAAAGCTACCGCCGCGCCGATAATGCCGCCCATCAAAAGGCCGGAGACGAAAGAGCCAAAATCACCACCAGATCTATCAGACATACCCACTCTCCTTTTTCCTTTGTTATATGCTCAGTTATATCCTATTTGCGGCCCCAAAACTTAAGCAGTTCCAGGGCCCGCCGAAAACCAGCAACGCCGGCGCTAACCTTAACGATCGGAGCCACCAATTTATCACTCAGGAAACGGCTGGTGCCGCGCATCGTATCGGCCGTCTCCCGGGCAGATTCCAGCATCGGGCGCACCTCATTGTTGAGCAGATTGATCAGGCGCGCCAGTTGAACCATTAACAGGATCAGCGCCAGCCCAACCACCAGGAACACGAACGCTACCAGGATGATAAAAACATCTCTCAAGCTTTCCGTGGGCGCCCCGGGTTGCAACAGAAAATAGATGGCTGCCCCCAGGCCAAACAGCAAAAACAATCCCAGGATGATGAGTCCAATCCGCATCCCGCGTGGACTGGCTGGTGTGTTTCCCTCGAGGTGTTCTTTTTCTGACACTTTGTTTACCTTGGAGGATGATTATACCTAAGGGGTAGCCCGGCTTTGATTTCGCCTCTTAAGCAGGTGGTTCTGACTTCTGTTATTCGCCCTGCCACGCCTCGATCTGGTCTTGCATCTGCTGCAGGCTGGCGTTGTTGCCAGAAAACGTGCGCATCTGGCCAGGTGCTGCTTCCAACCTCAAGCAAACCGCGTCCAGGCAATAACGGTATTCAAGCGGGGTGGCAAAATTTGTGGGGCTGTACAGTTTATACGCCCAATGCCCTTCACCCAGCGGCCACATGGGCAGCGGCGTCCCCCAGTCCCCTAGCTTGAACTGGATATAGGCCAGCAGGTCATCCGCCGGAGCGGTGAGTTCGAACCAGATCGGCGCACTGGACCCGGCCGTCCAGGACACAACCTGGTCCTCGATCTCGAGGGTTGTCGTGCCCGGCGGGATGACCAATTGCCGTACGGCGAAATCTCCATCCGCCAGGTGTTCGGCGTTCCACAAGCCGTCACCCAGAGAGTATTTGTAGCGGATGTCCACCCCGCTGGGTAGCTGCAGGGTCACCGAATAGCGCCCATCCAGCTGCAGGGTTAACAGCGGCCGTGAGGCCAGCGTTGTGGTGTTGCCGATCAAGAACACCGGCGTGCTGGAAGTATGTTCTTTTGGGGGGGTCAGCCAAAAGGTGATTGCCGCGTTAAGCGTCGGGCTCAATTGGATGTTAGCCGGCGTCTCGCTTCCAGCCGCCACCAGGGCGCCTTGTTGAAAGGGCAGGTGGCTCCCGGAGGGAGAATAGACCAGGATGTTGTGCAAACCCTGTGGCAGGCCGGCCAGCAGGAAACGTCCTTCGCGGTCTGTCTGCGTAAGCAAACCGGCTCCCACCACATTGAGGCCGGGGATGGGTTGCCCGCTGTTTACTTCTGTAACAATCCCGCTCACCTGGCCGGTGGCTTGTTCCAAAGGCAGGTCCGCCCAGGCAGCCACCATGTCGTAGGCTACGTGGCCGGGGCCGTCCACTAAGTAGGCTCGGTAACTGATCGCGCTGCCGCTCGCGCTGACTTCGTCCACGCTGCCAGCAGTCGTTTGGCGCGTGTATCTGTATTTCACCAGGCTGCCCGGCGGCACCGAAAGGGTCATGGACGCGCTATGCTCGCCGCTGGGAGTCAGCGGCAGGTCTTGGCGGTTGAATTCCAAGCCGGTCACTTCATCCAACAATGTAAAGTAAACTACGTCGCCTGGCAGCGTGGATTCGGGCAGCAGGGCATTGAAGGTCACCTCGACGCTGGCAGGCAGCTCAAACGAGGTGATCTCGGCTCCTTGCGCGCCGGAACAGCCCGCCAAAAATGTACTCAATAAGAGGACGCTGGCAAATTTCTTCACTTGGACCCCAATCTTGAATGTCTGCGCTGACCCAGGGCTGCGGTGGCCGTGCTGAGGAAATATAACAACGTGAGCGGTACCCAAACCAGCATCATGTTGATCGGGTCCACCGTGGGGGTGATGGCGGCAGCCAAAACCGCCATGGCCACCACCGCGATGCGCCAATTTTGCCCCAACCAGCGCGCCGGCAGCAAGCCCATAGCCGCTAGCACATACGAAACCAGCGGGAATTCAAATGCAAGTCCCACCCAAAACATGAGCCCGGTGGCGAACCCCACATAGGAGGATGGCCGCACTGCGGTGGGGATGTCCATGAAGTTCAACAGGAAAGTAACCGCAGGCGGAAGCAGGTAGTAATAGGTGAATAGCATTCCTGATACGAACAATATCAAGATCAGGGGGATAGCCCATAAGCCGATCAGCCTGGCGCGCCGCGAGAGCCCGGGCGCCACGAAGAGCAATAGTTCCAGCGCAATATAGGGCAGGGTGATCGCGAAACTGGCCAGCAAGGTCACCCGCATCACCACGCCGATGGGCTCGGTCACGTCCACTGCGCGCAGCGCTTGCAGGCCGCCGATCGGCGCCGCCAGCCAGTCCAGCAAGGTTCCGGAGAACTCGAACATCACCACAGCCACCAGGATCAACCCCAGCGTGGCGCGCAGCAGATGGCCGCGCAGCGCGGCCAGGTGTTGCAGCACTTCGCTGGGGTGGGCGAAGGCCTTTTGCACCGTTTCACCCAATGGCGAATCCTCAGGCTCTTCCGTGAAGAAGCGAATGGGCCCGCTGAACAGCCTGCGCAACAAGCGCCCAAGGAAATGAAAGGGCGCCGTCAGCATGAACCAGATTTTTTTGAGCAGCGTGCGCACTAGCTCCTCTCACTCGTTGGTTTGTTTTCGGGTTCCCCGTCTTCTTCCTGGGTTTTGCCTTTTTGTGATAGCGGATCCGGGGTACGTGTCCAGGCGGTTAGCTGGCCGTCGAGGTCTTCCAGGGCCGTCTTTTGCTCTTTGAGGGTCTTATTGAGTTCGTTGCGCGCTTCTTTGAGCTCATCGATGCCGGCTTCGCGTGCCAGCGTCTCTGGCAGTTCGCGTAGTTGCTTCCCGGCGTCCTGCACCGTCCGCCAGGTGTCCGATTGGCGCAGCTTGCGCAGGGCGCGCCCGAGGGTCGCCCCGATCTTCACCAGGTCCTGCGGGCCCATCACCAGGAAGATGATGAGCAGGATGGCGACCAGTTCGGTGAGGCCGATGCCCAGGAAATCCATTAGTTACTTCTGTTCGTCGCTGGTGGCGATGTGCGGCGCCAGCGCCCGGCTGATTTCCTGGCGCCGGTCCGCCAGGCTGCCCAACACGCCGTTTACAAAGCGCGAGGAGCTGTCGGATCCGTAGCGTTTGGCCAGCTCCACGGCTTCGTTGATCGCCACCTTGACCGGGGTCTCGCCGTTCACTGCGAATTCCCATACTGCCATGCGGATCAGGTTGCGGTCGATCACCGAGACTTGCTCGATGGGCCACTCCGGGGCGTGCTCGGCAATGTAAGTGTCCAGCGCTTTGCGCAGGGGCAGCACGCCGCGCACGATGCGGCTGGCGAACTCGGCCAGCTCCGCGTCCAGTTCGCGTTCTTTAAGGCGCTGTTCCAGGACTGTTTCGATGGGATGCTCGGTCAGGTCGATTTCGTAAAGCGCCTGGAGCGCCAGGCTGCGCGCCCGGGTGCGCGGTTTCATCTTTAGCCGGCCGGGGGATAAAAAATATCGTCGATATGGATATTAATGCGCCCGGCGATCATCCCCAGCATTTCGGAGATGGCGCGGGCCACCGCGCTTTGCACTTCGCGGCTCACCTGGCGCAGGTTGACGTCGTGATCTAAGACCAGATAGAGGTCGAGGTCCACAATGCCATCGTGGAGCTGCAGCTGCACGCCGCCTTCTGCGCCGCGGCCATGGCGGCGCGGGCTGGTGTCGTGTACGCCCGCCACTTGCAGGGCCGTCAGCCGTGCAATGGAATGCAAGACTTCGGGGGAAACGATGGTGGTGTCTGGATTGCGCATTTTAGGTTGTCAACGTTCAGTTTTTGCTTCATTTTTTCCGGGGCTTCAAAGCGGAACCCCATACAAACGCACTTGCTTAAAACATGGCCATGCCGCCATCCACGGCCAACACTTGGCCGGTGATGTAAGCCGCTTCCTCCGAGGCCAGGAAAGCCACCGCGTAGGCGATTTCCTCCGGGGCGCCTTTGCGGCCCAGCGGGATCATCTTGACGAAGGCATCCCGCATCTCTGCCGGTACCCCCGCCCAGATCTCGGTGTCCACGTAGCCGGCGGCGATGGCGTTCACCGTGATGTTGCGGCCGGCTACCTCACGCGCCAGCGCTTTGGTGAAGCCGATCAGGCCGGCCTTGGAGGCTGAATAGTTGGTTTGCCCGGCATTGCCAATTTGGCCGGAAACGGAGGTGATGTTGATGATGCGGCCGCTGCGGGCTTTCATCATGTGCCGCACGGCGGCTTTGGCGCAGTTGAAGCTTCCTTTGAGGTTGGTGTCGATCACCGCATCCCACGACTCTTCAGACATCATCATGATGAGCATGTCGCGGGTGATGCCGGCGTTGTTGACCAGGATATCCAGCCCCCCGAATTTTTCAATGGCTGCTTTGATCAACGCCTGGGCATCCGCCACTTTGGCCACGTCGCCCGGCAAGGCAGCTGCCTTGCCGCCGGCATTGACGATCTTGAGCACCACTTCTTCGGCAGCCACGCCGTTGGTGTTGAAGTTCACCAAGACGCTGGCGCCGCGAGCGGCCAGTTCGATGGCGATGGCGCGGCCGATGCCGCGCGAGCCGCCGGTTACGATGGCGGTTTTATTGGCAAGTGGGGCGAGGGTTGCAGGCATAGTAAGGTTCTACGGGATTATACCAATGTCACTAGATTGTCATTGTGAGCGAAACGAAGCCATCTGCTCCATTGTTTGAAAGAATTCCTCGTCTCCCCTAATGGCCACCTCTCAAAGACGACTACCTACTGCCTACCGTCAACTGAATTTCTCAAAATCCTCGGGTTCGCCCAGCGCGATGCCCACCGCCTCGGTGTCGATGCGCTTGAGCAGCCCGCTGAGCACGTTGCCGCTACCCAGCTCGAGGAAGGTGGTGACGCCGGCTTGGCGCATGGCGCGGATCGAATCCGTCCAGCGCACGCGAGAGGTGAGCTGGCCTTGCAGGTCTGCGCCCAGGTCCACTTCGTCGGTGATCGGTTTGGCGTCCACATTGCCCACCAAGGGGATTTTGGCATCCTTGATCGGCGCCAGGACTACCGCATGGAAGAATTCTTCTTGCGCGCTGGCCATCAGCGGCGAATGCGCCGCGATGCTCACCGCCAACGGCAGCGCCCGCTTGGCGCCAGACGCCTTGGCGATCTCGATCGCCCGCTCCACGGCGGCCTTATGCCCGGAGATGACCACCTGGCCGGGGCAATTGTCGTTGGCCACCTGCACCACCTCGTCCCCGCTGCTGGCTTGCGCGCAGGCCGCGTCCAGGGTGGCGATGTCCAGTCCCATGATGGCGGCCATGCCCCCCGGGTTCTGCTGGCCGGCGCGCTTCATCAGCTCGCCGCGTTTCCGCACTAGCCTCAGCGCCGAGGGGTAAGCCAGCGCTTCGGCCGCCACCAGAGCGCTTAGCTCGCCCATGCTGTGGCCGGCCACGAAGGCAGGCTTAAAGCCCGGGTTCAGTTTCTGGAACACGCGCAGCGCCGCCACTGAATGCACCATCAGGGCCGGCTGGGTGTTGACCGTGTCGTTAAGTTCTGTTTCCGGGCCCTCCCAACACAGCTTGGAGATGGCAAATCCGAGCGTTTCGTCACCCTCTTCAAAAACGGCGCGCGCCTCGAGGTAAACAGCCGCCAGAGCTTTGCCCATGCCCACTTTTTGAGAGCCCTGGCCGGGGAAGAGGAAGGCGGTGGTTGTGGCCTCGGGAAAGCTCATAGAAGTATTGTAGACGAAAATGCCCCGTCCAGACTCATGGAGTTCGAGGCTTCGACCGGGTTATTCCTATGCTTATGGAGTCTAGGCTTTGCCGGATTATTCACAATCCTGGGCAAAGCCGCATTTTGCGAGATTTATCCGCGTTCATCTGCGGTTTGTAACAAAAAAGAGCCTTCATTTTACGAAGGCTGTCGGGACTTTGTGGAGTCGAGGCTTTAGCCGGGTTTTTCCATCCCGACCAAAGCCGCATTGCCAGAATTATCCGCGTTCATCTGCAATTTGTAACAAAAGAGCCCTCATTTTACGAAGGCTCTCGGTTGACGTTGGACGTGGGACGTCTTTGACGTCTTGTCGTCTATTCCTTCGCCATGTGCACCACTTCGCGGCCTTTGTAGAAGCCGCAGTTGGGGCATACGGTGTGCGGCAGGCGCATCTCGCCGCAGTTGGAACAGACCACGGTATTGCGCGCGGTCAGCGCGTCGTGCGCCCGGCGGCGGTCGCGGCGGCCTTTTGAATGCTTGCGTTTCGGAAGTGGCGTCATGCTTGTCTTACCTTTCGGTCATTATACCCAAGAAAATGCCTGCTCGGTGGGCAGGCGAATAGATTATACTAGAGGGGACGCAGGGGGTCAAGGTTTACCCAGCGGGGACTGGTAACTGTGGGCTGATAATTGAACAGGCGCATCTATTTGCCCGATTGGAGCGAGTGTATGAGCACCTATAAAGATTCCATCGAAACCCTTCGCCTGGCCGTGGAAGGCAGCCAGCATTCCACCGCCCGCTACAAAGAGAAAGTCTTCGTGCGCGAGTTGCACGAAGGCCGCGTGGCCTGGGAAGGCGACGTTTTTTCCTTTGAGCTCACCTACGACAGCAAGAAGAGCGGCGCCACCAAAGAGCAGATCGCTGATTGGCGCCTGCCCGGTCCTTCTGCCAAAGGCGTGCAGGCTGCCGAGCAACGCGGCCAGAAGCTGAGAAAGCAGTTGGAATCCTCGCACTCCCTGAAACCGGAGATCAAACGCCGGGCCAAGTTGGCCTATGCCTGGTCCACTCCCGTCAAAGGCAGCGACAAGCGCAAGATAAACGTCGTGCTCCAGGAAGGGCCGGTCAAATCACCTGCCAGCGCGGTGAAAGCGACTATTGAGAAAGATGTTCAAGAACGACAAAAGTGAGATAGCGGATTTTGAGAATTGGTGAGCTAAGAAGAAGGCTCTGATCCACCCGAGACTGCAATTTCTGTAATTAGTTGATCCTGTAAAGCCTGCGTTTTGTAAGCAGGATTCTGTAGTTATTACCTTTCGGACGTTGTACCCAGAAAATCATTAAGTAGGATTGATTTACAAAAGGCGTAGTAAGCATCATGGCATATAACTTGACACAAAACCAGAAGGATATAGCTATTTGGCTTGTTCGAAAAGTTAAGGGGGGCGAGTTGCAGGAGGAAATTGAAATAAGATGGAATGGCTACGAAGCCCACGAAGGGGAAGTCATTTTCCCATTTGAACGAAGACTTGATAACTATGTCCCAAGAATTAGCGGTGGTGTGCTTGATGCATTAGAAAAAGAAGAATTTATATCAAGCCAGAAATATTTCACTCCCGCGACCAAAGGTGGAGCAAAGGCCGGCGGACCCTATATGTATTCAATTCCCAAGCATGAAAATAAGAGGGTAATCATCCTTAGGGGAAAAATATATGAGGCAGTTGATTCAGAATTTGGCGAAAAAACATATGCGTCGTCTAAAGGACTTGTCTTTATCAATTATAGAAGAGCTGATTCTGAAGGATATGCGGGTCGAATTTACGATCATCTTGCAGGTAAGTACGGCCGCGAATCCATCTACATGGATGTCGATAATATTCCAAAGGGAGTAGATTTTGATAGGGAGTTAGATCCCGCCCTTAATTCATGCATTTCTTTTATTTCTGTAATTGGCCAAAACTGGTTGTGGGTAAAAGACGAAAAAGGAAATCGCAGATTAGATGTTCCCGAAGACTTGGTAAGGCGAGAAATCCATCGAGCACTAGAGCGCGAGATTAGATTTTTCCCTCTTTTAGTTGGAGGGGCGCAAATGCCGAAAAAAGAGGATCTCCCGACCGAAATACAACAGATGGTAAAGAAGAATGCGATTGTAATAAGACACGATTCGTGGGGATCGGATATTTACAAACTGACATTTGAATTAGATTCAATATTGAGCGTTAGGAACAAAATTGAAAATGCTTTGGAACTCCGTATTTTTAATGCTAGCACTGAACCTGGCCAAGAACTATGCATAATAGAAACGAATGATAGCAATCATGTTTTTGGATTGGAGTTGCGAAGCCTTCACGATAACATAGTGACGGGGATAATCATCGATTTGCAAATTTCTTGGGAGGGAAACACTACTGAGGATTCTCGCGTATTTGAGACACCCCCAGACCATTTGGGTTATGGTTGGGTAACTCAGAATGGTGGTCTTCGAATGCATGCTCCCGCTCATTTAAGCCTTAATGAGCCTGATAATGTCGTAGCGTTTAATCACTCAATAAAGTGGGACAATTTCCGCCTTCGTGTATCCAAGCCTCAGCGTCTTAAGGGCCAATTTCAATTAAACTACATCGTTACTTCGATTTCTCCTTATACTGTTACAAAGGGGGCATTAATAATCAAAATGAACGAATAGAATTTATACGAAACGAATGAAAATTAGTATTATCCTATTCTTAATAAGAATCAACCACCAAACTCAGTCCCGCGCCTACCACAGCAGTGATCACTGCCGCCGTCCAGAAGCTGGTCATCTGGATCGAGAACATCATCAGCATAAA
>Ga0209342_10005228_pt1 | contig 13325 bp, 21 predicted proteins | sample RifCSP16_2_FD_184023 | JGI IMG/M metagenome (GOLD analysis project Ga0209342, IMG submission 184023) | Soil microbial communities from Rifle, Colorado - Rifle CSP2_sed 16_2 (SPAdes) (version 2) | ecosystem: Environmental > Terrestrial > Deep subsurface > Rock core/Sediment | place: Rifle... | reverse complement strand
AGCGTCGGGGTGTAGGTCGAAAACGCCCGCGCCGCCAGCAGCCGCGGGCCGGTATCCGACGACGTCCGGTTCGGATCCAAGATGTTGAGCTGATCCTCGTGGATCCAGTAGGCCAGCCGCCGCTGGTTGTAGGGATCGGCGATGAGGCGGAAGCTGCCGAAGTCGACCGGCATCGTCGCGTAGCCATCGAAGACTTTGGCGGCGGCGGCAGGCGCGGTCGTCTCGCCGTAGGCGCGGTCGAGCCTGAGCGTATTCACGTCCGTTACGGTCTGGATCGTATAGACCGGGAAGCTCCCCACGGCGAACTGCCGCCCCGCATCGGCGGCGAGGAAGAGGCCCGCCGAGGTCACCGTGGTCGACCCGAGGGTGACCCCGACCGAGGCGAGGCTGCGCGCCGCGGCGATGGTCAGGCGCAACTCGGATCGCAGGAAGGCCCACGAGCGCGAACGGGTGAGCTGCTGGTAGGCGACGTTCACCCATTCGCGACAGAGCATGGTGGGGGCGGCCGGCGCGTAGAGCCGGACCGTCCGCCACGCCTCCCCATAGGTCCCCGGCATCGCTCAGATCCCGATCGCCTCGAAGCGGGCGTCGTACGTCGACAGGTTGGTGCCGTTGGCCTGCTCGACCCCCGCCATGTCGTAGAACTTCAGCGTCCCCGCCGCCACCTCGTAGCAGGCGAGGATGATGACGGAGCCGTTGGTGAACGGTTCACAGAGCAGCAGCTCCACGCGCCCGAGCCCCAACTCGGCGGCCGTCAGCGGGTCGCCCCCCGTTGCATAGGAGGTCGGCCCCGTGAACTGGCCGATCTTCCGCAGTCGGCCGCTGCTCGCGTCGTGATAGTTCCCGATCGTCCGCGTGATGGTCATGTCAGTCCTCCACGCTAGACAGTTTCAGGCACGTTGAGATCCACGACCGCTTCGGCCGCCGCTGCGTTGTAGACCCCGGCGGTGACACCGAGGGCCGGGTAACTGGCCGCCGTGCCCGCCGCGAGCGTATCGGCCTTGGCCGCCGTCGCCGATGGGATGACGAACAGCCCCGCCACGGTGGGCGCGACCGCGACCGCGTCGATGAATTTGACGGTCGCCGGGCCGCCGATCTGGATGCAGCCGTAGTAGCCGAGGGTGATCGCGTTCTGGAAGACGCCCGCGATGCGGCCCCGGCCGAGCGCGGTCGGCGAGGTCGTCACCAGGTACTGCGTCTTGTCGCTCCACCACGCGACAGCGCCGCGGAACGGACTGACCGTCATCGTCGAGTCGGTGCGGATGAGTTGGTAGCGCTTGTAGCGGCCATCCTCGGCACCCGCCGCCGAGCGGGTCGGCTGCTTGACGGTGAACCGCGCGCCGAGGGTGCCCGGCGCGTGGAGGGTGGCGACGTTCTCGGTCTCGGGATCGCCCGACTGCAGGTAGACGGGCGGGAGTTCAAAGATGTTCGGCATGACTGTGCTCCTCGCCTACCCGGTGATGCCGTAGAGGACGCGCGAGAGCCGCAGCGCCTTCACGGTCTGGTTGCCGCCGAAAAGCACCTGCCCCGACACTTGATTGTCGGTGCGGGCGCCCTTGAAGCCGGTGAAGCCGAAGGCGAACTTCGCCGACTGCGCGATGTAGAGCCGGATGTAGGCGTCGTCGCCCTGGGGGCCGAAGTTCAGCCACCAGAAGGTTTCGCCCGAGGTCGGACGGATCGCGCCGAGGTCGGTCTGCTCGCTGTTGGTGATGTCCTGCCCGGGGGCGTACTGCGACATCACGAGAGTCGCCTTGTCGAACTTCATCCCCGGCCAGTTGATCTCCGGCTGCGTCGTGTCGATGATCTGGTGCGGCAGGAAGTTCTCCGAGATGTAGCCCATGCACCGGTTGGTGGTGATGCCAACGGTCGGGGCTTCGTTCCCGATGATGCAGGAGAAGTAGCTGTGCCGCAGGATCCGGTAGGTGATGACCCCGGCGACGTTCGCCCCGATCTGCCCCACCGGGGCGTCGAGCGCGGGCGTGACGTCGGAGCGGAGCTGGCCGCCGTAGCTCGGGAAGAGGTTACCGGCGAAGCTGGCCGTGCCCGCGCTGCCGAAGGCTTCCTCCAGCCCGTTCAGTTCCAGCGAGCGGTCGTCACCCGCGAGGTTCTGGCCGTGCCGGAAGGCGGCGACCTCCAAGAAGGCCGACATCGTGAGCGCCGCCTGCTGCAGGTCGGTGCGGATCACCGAGAAGGCGGCGCGCGGACCGGCCATCTCAACTTCGAGGTCTTCGAGGAACTCGGTGACGTTCACCTGGTAGTAGCGCGGGCTGAAGAGCAGGCCCGTGCGGGTCTGGCGGCGGATCACGTCGAAGGCCCCACCCTTGGCGTACGCGCCGCCCTTCATCGGGGCGTAGAGGAAGTTCTCCTGAATCTGCGGGCCGACCCACTTGCGCGTGAAGCGGGCTTTAGCCATCGCGATGTAGGGACCGGCTTTGAAGTAGCCGTCGGTCACCCCCGGGACGATCTCCTTCTGGGTGACGGTGTTGACGTCGTCGAGCTGGATGGCCACAGGCCCCTCCTACGCCTACGCCCCGCGACCCGACAGCAGGGACTCGTACAACGCGGTGGCGCTGTCGAGGTCGTGCTTCGGGCGGTTGGGGTCGCTGAGCGTATCGATTGGAAGCACCGTCTCACTGGCGAGCGGGAAGGGCTGGCCGTGCTTCTTCCGCTCCTCGCTGAGGCGATCTTCCACGAGTTTGTTGATGCGGGCATCCTCGGCCGCCTTCAGATGCGTCGCCACCTTCTCGCCGTAGGCTTCCTGGTAGGCGTCGTTGAGACTGAAGACACGGTCGGGCTGTCCGGGAACCGGCTTGCCCAATTTCGGGTTGGCGACCAGAGCCATCGTGTCGAGCGGCTCCTGAAAGCGGTGGAGATGCTCGACGGCCTTGGCGGCGATCCACGCCGAGACGGAGACGTACTCACGGCCGGCCTCATTCACGACGTCCATCGCCACCTTGCGGGCATCGACGGGATCGGGAATCGACGGTTTGCCCCCGGCCTTGAGCGTGTCGTACTCGGGCTTGATCGTCTTGTACTCCCGCAGCGCGGCCTCGTTGGCGGTCCACCAGTCGTTGAGTTCGGTGAACTTGGCTTGGAGGTCCGTGTTCTGCTTCGTCAGGTCGTCCATGTGCTTCGAGTAGTCCGAGCGAGCGAGCACGCCGTCCCCGATCGTGATCAGGGCGTCGGCCGCCTCCGGCGCCTCAAAGGCCGCCTGTACCTGTGCCCGCTGCCCCTCGGGAATCTTGGCGAGCACGCCAGTCAGGAATGAACTACCTGCTTCTTTCGCACCCATGTCAGTCCTCCTGCCTCAGCCAGACCGAGACAGACGCCTCCCAGAGGGGCCAGCGCCGGATCGATCCTTGAGGAGAAAGTGTCATACCGCTCCCGCACCGGCCACGCCGCGGTCGACGCCTCCGCCTGGGAAGGCGGCGCCGGTAGCCGTGGGACTTGTCGCGCCAGCGCCCGCCGTCAGCAGCTCGGCGAAGACTTGCTGGAGCAGATCTTTGATCAACGCAAACTGCGCCGCCTTGTCGGGCAGCGCCTGCGCGTAGGCGTCGAGCATCTGGCCGATGGTGGCGGCCGAGGCGACGATGCCGGTCAGCATCTCGGGCGGCAGGGCCGTCGAGGGGACCGACGGAGCCAAGCCGCGCATCGAAAACTGGCCGGCGGGCGGCTGGCTCATGCCGGTCGGCGAGGGCGGTGGACCGTCCAGCACCGAGGCGCCCGCGCCGGGCATCATGGGTGGGGGCATCAGCGGCGTCCCGTCCGCAGCATCGTGCGCTGCATGAGGCTCATGGCCTTCTCTTGCTTGCGCTGATGGCGCTTCACCCCGGCCATGCGGCGGCGGTCGGTGGAGACCTCGGCGGCGCGCATGAGGGTGCGGTGGTCGTCTTCGGCCATGTAGTCGCGGTCCAGCTTCGCTTGCGACGGCCCCGTCATCGGCTCCTCCGCGCGGCCTTCTGAATGTTTCGTTGACCAGCTTTCATCAGCGTAGTCAGGTTCCGCACCGGGTGGGCGCTCCCCTTCCGGTAGGGGCGCAGACGCGGATCGATCGGGCCGGTGCTCGGCAACTCGATGTCACGCGGATCAGATTTCGCACGGCGGATGGGCTCAGGCACTTACCGCTTGCCTCCCCGCATTGATTTCTTGCCCGCCAGCGTTTTCCCGGTCATCTTCTTGCCGGGGCCGTAGCCGATCCCTTTAGGCATTAGCGCCTCCGCATGCCCCGCCGCGTGGACGTCCGGTGCCACTTGCTCGATCCGGGCTTGCCCTTGTTGATCGAAGCGTAGAACACCCGTTCGCCTTTCTCCTCGCCGTACTGGCGTTTCATCGACGACAGCACCTTGCGGCCAGATGTGGTCTCAGGCATGGCCCCTATAAAGCAAAAGGGCCGACCCTCTCGTCTGAGAAGATCGGCCCGATGGACGGTGGGGGCACCAGAGTCCCCCGACTCCGTGATGCCCCGCGTCAGTGCGCGCCAGTCGATTCCGCTACAGAGTCAACCTAAACGAGGAGATTTGTCAAGCGGGGACGGCGAGAGGGTCACCTGGAGCGCCGGGAACTCCGCGCGTTTGGGCACCCCCTCGTGGCAGTGGAGGATAAGCATCCCGGTGTATTTCTGGCCATAAATCGCCGCGAGGAGGGCACAGAAGTCCTGCTCGGTGAGTTCGACGCGGGTGAGGGCTTCGATGACGGTCATGCGGCGGGCGGACGGCCCCAGAAGCGGTAGGAATCAGAGAGTACGTACGCACTCGACTCCAACGGTCGATTTACCCAGCGCCCGTGCAGGAAGCGACACCACCACGCGCAGATGCCCGATTCAATCTTCAACGCGGGCTCACGCTTCCACACGATTGGCACGCCGCAGGTCGGACAAATCTGCTCAGTCACTTCTTTGACTCCGTGACCGTGGGCCGCCCGCCTGGCTCATCGTTCTTGGTTTCCATCCGAGGCGACTCCTGGCCACTCGCCTTCCGCCCGGCGGGTGAGACGGTCTGGCCGATGCCGAGCTGTTGCTGCGCGATCAATCGCTCGATGACCGTAATCGGGACTCGGACTTCTAGGAGTTGCCCGGAGGCAGTGTCCATGACGAAGGTGCGACCGGTCTCCGGATCGGTGTACTGCGGGAAGGCGCCCCCGCCGACCACCGACGGGCCGGCCGCCTGCAACCCCTGCGCGAGGAGCGCTAGGAGCGCCGTCTCGGGCGGCGGCGTCAGCGGCGGCAGCGGGAGCGCCGGATAGGTGCCGTAGTTGGGGATTTCCAGCGTCTCCGCAAGCGTGACCACGTCGAGGTAGCCCATGCGCGCAAGCTGGAGGTGCAGCATCTTCTTCTCCTGCGCGTGCATGGCCAGCACCGAGTTCGGGCTGACGACGAACACAAATTGCTTGTGGAAGAACTGGGCGCGCTGATCCCGGGTGGTGAGATTCGCGTCCAGCTCGGGCGTGTAGCCTTGATCGCCAGGATTGAGGGCGGGCACCATCTGCCCCGGATCGGCGTCGAAGTCCTGCAGGGTCTCCCCGGCGGGGCCGAGGATCTGCACCCGCTTGGTCGAGGAGAGGAACTGAAAGTAGTTGACCTTCAGCATCTCGGAGACGTCGCGGAGGAAGGCTTCGACCTGACGCGCTTCCTGGCGGATCTCGGGGGTGAGGGCTTCGTAATACTTCTCGATCGTGTCGGCGGAGGGGAGTTGGCGGAGCTGCAGCAGGGCCGCGAGGTTGGCCGTGCCGGCCAGATCGGCAAATTTGTTGGTCAGCTTGTCCCACAACTCGGAGGCTTGGGCGAGGACCTGCGGGTTCGGCCCGTCCTGCTTCGCGTAGGGCTCGCCGAAGCCGGGCTGCACGCGCACGCGCTTGCCGGGGCGGCGGGGGTCGAGCAGCTTCATCGTCGCTTCCGAGACCGCGTTGCGGTTGTAGACGATGTCGGGGTCGACCCACTGCTTGATGCCGAGGCGGAGGTCCTGTAGGTTCTCGTTGATCGCGTCCTGGACCGGCAGGAGGTCGTTGAAGAGCGGAATGCCGAGGAACTGCCACGGCACGCTCCACAGTTTGAGCCGGGCGAACGGGAACATCCCGTGCCAGTAGGTGTTCGGGCCGTCGTAGACGAGGGCGTCGTCGGTGGCCACAACCAGCCGGCCGCGGGGGTAGAGCGGCTCTTGCGGCGCCACCACATAGGCCCAGTTGGTGCCCGGTTCGCCCATCGCGATCGGCTTGGCGGTCAGGTTGCGCGTGCGGTCGCGGAAGTAGGCGCGGTAGAGGACGATGCGGCCGGGCTGGCTGCGACGAGCTGAGCCGGCGGTGCCGGACTGGAGCGCATCGAGGGGGTCGGCGGGCGAGATCAGGCGCGAGAGGCCCGAGCGGAACTTGCCCATCACCTTGCCGAGCGCAGAGTCGCTGGCGGCCTTGAAGAGGAAGGCTTTGGTCGGATACATCCCCCGCAACACATTGACCGTGTGGGCCTCGCGGAAGCAGACGCCTTCCCAGAACTGCGGCGAGCGCAGCAAGGAGGGCCGGAGCGGGAGCGTGTCGCGTGGGTCACGAGCGGAGAGCTGGTGGGCGCCACCCAAGGGGGCGTGCGGATCCCAGTCGACGACGAGGTCGCCGGTGCCGCCCGCAAGCGCGTATTTCATGCAGTCGCCGAGGTCGAGATCGAAGAAACAGCTCACATATTCGGCGATGGCGTACTGATTGAGGAGATCCGCCTGCTGGTGGTAGGCCGGGTTGAGCGATTTCCAGCCGGCGGCGGGCTTCAGGTCGGTCAGCGCCGAGACGTGCGCCTGCATCGCCTTGCGGGCTTCGTTGATGGTGACCTGCGGGAGGTACTTCAGCTTTTTCTGCTCGGCGGTGAGTTGCTCACCGACGATGTAGCGCTGCGCGTGCTCGATGACGTCGTAAGAGGGGTCCGAGCGGTTGATCAGGTCACCCTCTTGGAGCCACTCGCGGAGCCAGCCGAGGACACGGGGATCACCGTGCTGGAGACTTTCCGCACTGGTCGCCGGTAAATCTCGCACCGCCGAGGACGAAAAGTCTGCCATCAGTTGATCCCGTGCTGTTCGACCAGCTCACGGCCGTCGAGGCTGTTGTGGACCACGAGGGGCGCCCGATAGGGTTCGCCGGTTTCCGAATCCTCGGTCTGCACCGTCGGCTGGCACCAGCAGGCGGGGGATTCCTCGTGCTCGCGGAGATCGTCGATCGGGAGGACGTGGTAGGCCACCTACCGAATACTCCGATGCCGAAAGACCCAGAAGGTCGAATGGTTTCGCCAGACCGACCGCTGCTCCTTCCAGTTCGACGCACGGAGCTTGCTGGGGACGCGCAAGGTGAGGAAGTCGTACGGCTCACCAAGGACATCCCAGACCCACTTCGTCATCCAGATCGGCCGGTGCGAATGGATATAGTCCTGCACCTTCACAATGCAGCCCAACCGGCCGACGCGAAAGGCTTCTACGCAGCCCAGCTCCACGTCAGCCTTGACCGCGCCTATCCCTCGGGCCCCGTGCATAAATCGGCGCTCTGTCTTTCCGGCCTGCTGCCGTGTCGTTGCGGGTTGGAACGGTGGATCGAAGATGACGACATCGACGCTCTGATCCCGAAACGGGAGTCGTCGATAATCGAGCACGCAGTCTCGTGCGCGTGCCGGGAGAATATCGCCACCGATGGTAGGCTGTGCCTCGCCCCAGAAGTTCCCGTTGCCATACGTCGTATCCAGTGTCGTACGCGCGTCCGGAAAGCAGACGGTCAGTAGTCCACGAATTGCAGTTGCGGAGGTGCCGTCCATTGAACTTAGGAGATCAGCCATCTATTGATCCTTCAACGCACTCGTATTGCCGTCGTGGACGCCGGGACCATAGGCGGGCTCCTCGCCCATCGGGACCGGCTTGAACTTCCGGATCGCCTCGGGCGAGGGCTTCTCCTCGGGAGTCGAGCCGAAGGTGTTCACTTCGCGGTTGCTGCGGTCCTGGTGGAGCATGCGGAAGCGGAGGGGCTGCCCTTCGCCGTTGCGGGCCTGCTGCTCGCTCTCGCGCTCCAATTGGCGCATCTGCGCGAAGGATTCGATCTGGACCGGACGGTTCTGCCCGTCGTAGGTCGAAAATTCGGCGCCGGGCTCGAAGGCGTCCATTGAGCCGATCTGCGGGAGCCAGACGGCGGGCTGGCCGCAGTGGAACGGCGCCCCGGCGGTCGCGCCGATGGCGATCGGCACGTTGATGTCCGTGAGGACCTGCCCGCAGACGCGACAGCGAAAATCGTGGATCGCCAAGATTACACCACCATCCTCACCACGGCGGGGCCACCGACTTGCACGTAGCCGTAGTGGCCCTTGTCGATATTCCCGGCGGCGACACCGAAGGGCTCGTTCGGCCGCAGGCAGACGATGTCGCCCGCCGTGAGCCGCCGCATGGCACGGATGTAGCGGTACGTCTTGCCGCCCGCTCTCGCGATCTCCAGCGACGAGCCTGGCGCCCCTAGCACTACGTCGCCGGACCAGCGGGCGCGTGGCGCCTCGACCAGCCTCGCATTGACGACGAGCGTCGCCGTCGCGACCGCCCCGAGCGCCTTGAGAAAGTTGCGGCGAAACATCTCAGCCTCCCGCCACGACTTCGGCGCGACTGCCCCAGAAGAGTTCCTGCTCCAGCCGCTTCACGACGGCCTCGATCTCCTGCTGGACGGTGCGCCCCCGCTTGGTGGCGCGGAAGGCGAGTTCGTCCAGTTGCCCAGGCGTGAATTTGACTTCCACGCCGCCAATCTTGATGGAGGCCAGCCGGGTGATGGCGTCAAGGAGATCCTTGGCGGTCTTAGTGGTGCCGGGACCGAGCCGATCGTCGAGGGCACGACAGAAACTGGGGAGCAGGTGCAAGCCGCCCTCTTGGAGGATCTCGTAGTGCGCGTCAAGTGTGCCCTGCGACGCCACCGCGAGGATCAGCGATCCTCGACTGATGAGCCAATCGCCGGTGAGGGCAGGCATCAAGCCGGTCGGCAGCGTGACCACCGAATCGGCGCGGACACGGACCGCGGTGAGCGGCTCGGTCTTCATCCGGACTGAGAAACGGGCGGCGAGCGGCGGCTCAGTGGAAGAAGTAATCGTCGATGCTGATGCGCTCGTCGGGGGTGGTGTCATCGTCGTCCTCACTGCCACGGTCGGCCTCCTCACTCGTCACGGCCAAGTTGCGCCAGTCGGGTCGCGGACGACCCTGGTCGAGGGACAGCGCCTGGAGCGCCTCCCGGCGGCGACGCTTTTCGGCGATGGGTTCGGTCTCGCCCCCGGCCAGCCGGTACGCGACATAATAGCCGATTGCGGCGGCCATGACGCCATCGTCGTGTTGCCCGCGTGCCGCCTCGGCCTCGCCGAGGGTGCCCTCCGTCACGAGGTGACGGAGTTCCGCCCGTGTCACGGGCGAGTTCAGAATGAAGTCCGGCGTCCCCGTCAGCGGATCCAGGGTGGTGACGGCCGAGTGGAAGGCCGAGAGCAGGAGGGGCCGGGTGCGGGGGGAAGTCAGCCAGCCAATCCGCGTCGAGAAGCGGCGCTCGGGCGAGGCCGCATCCACATATTCCCAGACGTAGAAGTTGGTGTAGCCGAGGTGGAGCTGCAGCAGGTCCTGGGTGGCCTGTCCGTGGTTGTTGATCTCGATCGCCGCCAGCGCCTCGATGCCTTCGCTGTCGACGTAGTAGCGGCCGAGCGCATCGCAGACAAACGCGAGGTCCTTAGCCGCGACGGTATTGGACAGCCACTGCGCCACCTGCTCGGCGGGCTCCTCGATGGTCGGGAGCCGAATCAGGTCGATGACGGAGTAGTCGAGGCCGAGGCCGTCGGCGACGTCGACGGACATGACGTAGCGGCGCGGGCCACGCGGGCGGGGAGGTTCCCAAATCACCAGCCAGTCGGCAAAGCGTGGGTGGGGCGGGAGCGCGGTCTCCTGCCGGGCGCGCAGGTCAGCGTGGCTGACCCGCTGAAAGCCATAGCCCGCCGGGACCGGGACGGTGAGATGCGCGACCGGCGAGGGCAGACTGGGCGTCAGCGGGGCAGGCTTCCGCTTCTCCGTCGGGTCGGGCGGCTGCTCGCGGCGGAGGGCGGCAATCTCGCGGGCGGGCGCCACCGTCCAGATGTCCTGGATCTTCCGCTTGGAACCTGCCTCGTCGATGGCTTGCAGTTGTGGGTGGGTGAAGATCGTCGTGCCGGCGTACTGGAAGCATTCCTCGGGATCGGAGGGGTACTCCCGGAGAAATTCGTGGAGTTTGCCCTTGGTCTCGTAGAAGTCCCGGGTACTCTCGTACCAGTAGCACTGGGCGAGGGTCGGGCGGATCGTCTCGCCGAAGCACCAGGTGGGTGATTCACGCTCGGCTTTCGCCGCCCACGCGATCGTGGAGTCCTTGGGCGTCCAAGTGAGGGGCGGACGTAGGCTGTACTTGGAGGGGACCGCGTAGGCGCCGACGAAGAGGTTGCGGAAGCGGCCGGTGCCCGCTTGTGAGGTGCGCCAGTGGCGGTGCCACCAATCATCCGCCAACTCCGCCGTCGACTCGAAGAGGACGAGCGTGTGCGGCGAGCGAGGAATACCCGGTAACAAGGCGGTATCGAGCTGATCGGGATGATCCCACGTGGCGAGTTCGGAGATATGCACCAACGGGTAGGTTCTTCCCCTCTCGATATTGCCTTTCTTGCCGCCGACATCCTGCAAGGCGCCACGGGTGGACTTGCCCCAGGCGGTGCGGAGGCTGCTGCTGTTGGAGAGCAGGAGTTCGCGATCTTTGTTGTAGCCGATCTTCCGCGGCTGGAGGAACGGCGGGAGGTTGACGTAGACCCGCTCGGCGATGCGAAACAGGTACCCCGCCTGCGCTTCGATGTCGGAGCCGACCAGGGCGCGCATGTAGGGCCGAGTGAAGATGCGGTGCGCAATCAGGGCGACGCCGAGGGTCGTGATGCCGACCTGGCGGATCTTCAGGATGTTCACCAGCAGGCCATCCGAGGAGCCGTAATCGTCGTGCTCCAGCTCTAACTTGCCGAGGAGACGGAGGAGGTACGCTTGGCTCTCCCAGAGCGGGTAGAGGGGCCGCAGGCCGTGGCCTTCCTCGTCAATCCAGATGAAGCGGGTCGCGAAGAAGTCGAAATCAAATTGGATGCGGAGTTGGCAGGCGGCGACGAAGGCGTCCTCCTCCGGCGTATAGGGGCGGACTCTGGTGCCGTCGGCGGCCGTCGACTGGAGGATCGCGGCGGTCAGCGCCTGCGAATCGCTGAGGGAGGGCGTCGGGAGGCCGTCGGGAAACTGCGCGCGGAGGCCAGGGACCGCCGCCAGCAGGCGGGCCTCACGGCGGGCGACCATCTCGGCGGAGTACATGCTAGGGTCCGGTGATCTCCACTCCGTTGACGTCGAAGATCACTTGCCGGTGAGGCTGACGGGGGCGCTCGTGATCAGCCGGAGGCCGATGTTGATCGCGTTGGTCACCAGCAGGGCCTGCTCCGGCGGGACCGGGAGGACTTGGAGCAGGCTCGCGCCCGCCGTCAACAGGTTGAACCAGAGCGTCTTGGACGCCCATGCGCCTTTGGTCATCGATGCCTCCTTGACGAGATTGCCGATCCGGGTGGCCCGACGGGAGATCGTCCACAGCCTGAGCGGATTCATTGCGCGGGCGTATCCCGATGTAAGAGCGAATAGGCGATAAAGTGCTGGTTCACCGCGCGCAGCTCAGCCGTCAGCAGTTCGATCTGCTTCGATTGGGTATCGATGCGCTCCGTGAGCGTGCCGATCCGCATGCCGAAGCCGAACACGGCGCCGACGAGGGTGACGCCGAGGGCGACCAGCGCGAGCATCTCTTTGGTCACGCGCGGACCTCCGGCGGAGCCGATCGGTACTCGAAGTGGCTGAGGTCCTGCTGCGGCCACCGGCCGCCCCAGCGGAGCCCGAGCGCCTCGCCGATCCGGCCGATCTCGCTCCAGACCGGCGTCGCCGCGTCCCAGAGCAACTTGTCGGGGCCGTGGGCATCGAACTGGCTGTAGGGGCAGAGGTCGATCGCGTCGCCGTCGAGGTGCTTACTGTGTGTGGTCCAACTCACCCCCTTGGCGAGGTTGGCCGCGTGCTCAGCGGGCGTGCGGAGGGTGTCGAGAATCAGGACGGGAATCCCGGCCTCGACGAGACGGGCGAGCAACTCGATCGCCAGCGGGCGGAAGCGGGGCGAGAGGTCGTCGAGCCTCCGCGACATGGTCAGCTCCGGCCGCCCGGGCGACGCAGGCCCATCTCCGCGGTGATCTCGATCAGGGTGTCACGGTGCGACAGGACTTCCTTCTTCATGCTGAGCATCTCGCCGACGAGGCCGGAGGGCGGATCGAGGCTCCCGACGTCCCGGCGGAGGTCGCGGATGTCGTCGCGGATCGAGACGAGGACGTGCACGCCGCGGGTGACCCCCGCGACAATCGCGATGAGGTTCACCGTGAACATGACGTAGACGGCGGACTCACCCATCGCGCGGCTCCGCCGGGAGCGCCTCCACCACCGCCTCCGCAGGCTCGGGCTCCCCCACTGCGGTGCGGCCGTAGAGGGCGTCGCTCACCACCTGCTGCAACTGCTCCAAGGTGCCGGCCACGGCGGGACCGGCATTGACCACATTCACGGTGGCCGAGGCCCCGCCGCCGCCCTTGGGCAGGAGCTGCGCCATCTCCAAAACCAGCTTCTGCCGCTCCAGATCCGGGGTGACCAGCACGCGCCCCCGTCCGTGGCAGGCGCGGCAGGGCACCGGCGCCGGGTGCGGGCGGCGGGGGGTCGGCAGGACCATCGTGCCCGTGCCCTGGCAGATCGTGCAGGTCTCCTCGTAGGGCGTCGCGCGGTGGAGCAGATCGGCCATGACGGCGTCCACGTGCTGTTCGAGCTGGTTGGCGGCGCGAATCTGGCCCCGGACGAGGGCGGCACGCTGGAAGGCTTTGAACAGATCGGCGACGGTGACGCCCGCCAGCGCGCAGAGGCGGGGCAGCGGCATGTCGTCGTAGGTGACGTCGAGCAGATAGTTGAGGACGCGCTCGACGGCCGGGTCGCTGGCACCAGTGGCGAGGATGTCGGCGAGGCGCTGACGACCGCCGAGGGCCTGCTCGAAGACTTTGATCGCGGCGGTGGAGAGGCTGAGGGTCTCCTGCGCGGCGGGGGAGAGGCCCGCACGGGCGGCGGCGGGGACGAGGGCGAGACCCTTCTTCGGAGTCATCGGTGCAGGACGCCTTTGGGTCGCACCACCTCAGTATCCGCCCATTCCTGCTTGCAGCGGAAGCACCACCAGGTCGGGGGGTCCAGCGTCGACCAGGCGGTGACCGGGTTGTGGCACTCGGGACAGGATTCGGGCACCTCGGTCTGGAG
>Ga0209342_10005227_pt1 | contig 13325 bp, 10 predicted proteins | sample RifCSP16_2_FD_184023 | JGI IMG/M metagenome (GOLD analysis project Ga0209342, IMG submission 184023) | Soil microbial communities from Rifle, Colorado - Rifle CSP2_sed 16_2 (SPAdes) (version 2) | ecosystem: Environmental > Terrestrial > Deep subsurface > Rock core/Sediment | place: Rifle... | reverse complement strand
TCAAATTCTACAGCCGAGTCTATAATGCTGACAGGTCATGCAAAGTCTGCCGGTGCAGATGCCGCCCTTTTAATAACTCCTTATTATAATAAACCTACCCAGGAGGGGTTATATCAGCACTATAGGGCAATAGCAGAATCAGTAGATATCCCACAGTTTCTTTATAATGTCCCCGGAAGGACAGGTGTAAATATGCTCCCTGATACAGTAGCGAAGCTTTCAAAGGTAAAGAACATCATAGGTATAAAAGAGGCAACAGGGGATATGAGACAGGTAAGTGATGTGATTGCTCTCTGCGGGGATAATTTTATTGTTCTTTCAGGAGATGATTTTACTACTTTTCCTTTGCTTACAATAGGAGGAAAGGGTGTTATATCAGTTACCGCAAATGTTGCCCCAAGAGATGTAGCCAATATGTGCAATGAATATTTTAATGGGAATATTCAAAAGGTAAAAGGGTTGCATTTCAAAATGAGGCAATTAAATGACGCCATGTTTTATGAGACAAATCCCATACCTGTCAAGACTGCCCTCTCTTTAATGGGAAAGGTCTCTAATGAGATGAGACTTCCATTGTGTCAGATGTCTGATAAAAATTTAGAGAGACTTAAGATTGTAATGAAAGGGTATGGTTTATTATGATTAAAGTTATAGTTACAGGTGCTGCTGGTAAGATGGGGTGCAGGATAATAAATATTATAAATGAGACTGAGGGCATAAAGCTTGTAGGTGCTACTGAAAAGAGAGGCTCAAAGTTTATAGGTAAAGATTCGGGTGAATTAGCCGGAATAGGGAAGAATAACATCTCTATTTCGGATGATATTACAGAGATTATAAAAGGGTGCGATGTCATTATTGATTTTACATCCCCTGCCTCGTCATTGGAGCATCTCTATGCTGCAGCAGAAGAGAAGAAGGCAATAGTTATCGGCACGACAGGTTTCTCCGATGAACATCTTAAAAAGATAAAAGACCTTTCCAAAGAAATAAGATGCGTCCTTTCACCAAACATGAGTGTTGGTGTAAATGTCATGTTTAAGGTGCTCAGAGATATGGCAAAGATACTTGGTGATGAATATGATATTGAGATAATTGAGGCGCATCATAGATTAAAAAAAGATGCACCAAGCGGGACAGCAATAAGGATGGCCGAGATTTTAGCTGATTCCGTTAATAGGGATTTATCAAAGGTTGGCGTGTATGCGAGGAAGGGTGTTATCGGAGAGAGAAAGAAAGAAGAGATAGGCATCCAGACAATAAGGGCTGGGGATATTGTCGGTGAGCATACAGTTATGTTTGGAGGGCTCGGTGAAAGGCTTGAGATTACCCATAAAGCACAGAGCAGGGATAATTTTGCAAGGGGTGCTGTAAAGGCGGCATTGTGGATTGTTGATAGGCCGCATGGAATCTATGACATGCAGGATGTTCTTGAACTAAGATAATGGGCAAAAATTTTCGTGAGACAGTTATAGCAACATTACCCTTCTACTAACTTATCCCTTTCCATGTTCCATTTTACCCACTCAAGCTTCATATCCTCTTCAAGAGAGAAATCTTCCTTCTTTTTTGTCCCGTCAGGAGCTATTGTGTATTGCTGAAGTGCACCGACTATTTCTACCCATTCTTCAAATGTTACCTGTTTGGGACCTTCTATCCTTGATGGTCCAGGAATGGGCTGTGGACCGCCAACTGCCTGCGGTTTTGGAATTTCATAAGGTGGATTTGATACCTCTATCTTTCCTTCATAAACTCTTGTCAGATATGAATTATCCTTCTCCATATCAACCCTGTAGATAGTCCCCCTCACTCCTGCTACTGCTACCTTTGTCTCAACCTTGAATTCTGAATCCTTCTTTGTCATTTTTGATACATTTCCATAGAATTTGCCCAAAAATAATTTTACGCCTGCTGACCCGCCCTTATCCCCTTTTGCAGATTTTAGCTGGGCAATTAAAAATGATGTGTTGGAGGCAAATCTCATAACACTCTTATCCGATAGGGTAAGCTCAATCCTTGTCTTTTCAAGTGTCTTTACTTCATCTCCCTCTTTGAGAATCGTATCCTTCTTTAAGACATTCCATTTGCTATCATCCCTCTTTTTATATTCTGCGCTGCCCTCAAGGAATGTGATAACAGCAGAGTCTGTCTTGACCTCTATCTTTGCATAGGCATATGTGCAAACAAAAAGGAAAGAGATAAAAATCCATAAGAATTTGAAATTTATTTTCATAATGGTATCACCTTTACATCTATTTTATTTGCTGAAAGTCCGATAATCTCTACCTTGAATGTTTCAAAGTTCTTCATAGCAAGCTCCTCAGCCATTGACTGTGCGTTTGTCTTCGTCTCCACATCAATAACTGCAACACCGGCAGTAAAACTCCTCTGATTGAGTTTTAAGACACCGCGAACCTGAGACTGGATTATTGTCTTGAACTTGTTCAGGGAAACAAAGTCTATTCCCGATACAGTCAACTGAACAGTTGTCTGACCGCCAACCTCTCCGCTCCATTTGGCTATAATCTGGTCTATAAGGCTGGAAGCTAATTTTTCACCTGCCTTTTTTATTGCAAGAGCCCCCCCTGCAGTCTCATCTAAATGTGCAGTTGCACCCTTCTCACTGGCGGAGCTGATTATCTCGCCCGTGTCTGCTCTTACAGCCCTTACAGTTATAGATGCATGGATTGATTTCATCTCTGTCCCGGCAATGCCTTTGCCTGCAAGCTTTGCAACTGCACTGCCAATTATGACAACCTCTGCGCCGTGTTCAAGTCCAATTGATGCAGCCGCACTGTCATCTCCTGCGATTGCCTGCAGTGCCATATTTCTCTTTATATTCTTTTTTACAGTAGCCTCATCAACAAAATTAAACCCCTTTTCAGTAAATTTCTGAATGATTACAGTTTCAGACTCTGATAGATTTGTAGAGTATCCTGATTCTGCACTACCTATCTTTTCATCAATAATAACCATCATACGGGGCTTCCCCTTTCTTTCAATGAGGAGTCCAATAGCATTTAGGTCATTCCTTATATCTCCAATTGATACATCTGCCTGTATATTTATCCTTAATATCCCCTGGTTTATATCAGGTCTTTCAGATATAATCGCATATTTTTTTATATACCCCTGACTTTTTGTATATATCTCATCGCTTATAAGCTGATACTTATCAACCAGTGTCTGTGCCTGCACCAATGTCCCGACTGCCTGTTCCACAGCTTTTCTCAATGCATCATTTAATGCATTATCTTTTGCAATGGCTAAGTCTCCCTTTACAATTGCCCCTATTCCTTCAACTGTAATTGTGGTTATCTGCTGGGAATAAGCAGGAGAAACCCAGAAGACAGAAAACAGAAGACAGAAGACAGAATAATATAATAATTTTTTCATAACTTTCATTGTTCACTTGTTGGTGTTTCAGTTGTCTCTGACTTTTCTTTTATCTCACTTTGTTTTTCATCTTTTACTTCAGTCTTGTCTGGTTCAGCCTTTTTTTCTTCTGGTGCAGCAGGTTCAGAAGCCTGTATCTGTCCCGGTATTGTTTCATGTGCTGTTTTATTTACAACCTCTTTTAGATTAAGTTTTATTTCGGGTATCTCTGACCTCTGTCCGCCGACTACCGCTATACTCTGGGGGAGGCTGACAGCTTCATATTTATCGGAAAGAATTTTTATCTGATATGCCCCGGCAAGGAGTCCTGAAAAGTTATACCTTCCATTGTCTCTGCTCGCCTTTGAACTTGTATAGAGTTTGCCGTTACTCTCCAATACAATAGTTGTTTCTGCATCAAATGGATTTACTGTGCCATGGAGTGAGCCGAGCTGGAGATGATAATTAGTTACAATCTTATTTGACATCTCTTTTACTGATTCACGCACCTTTTGAAGTCCCTCTGCAGATACATTCTGGGCAGTTATTACCTTTCCTGTAATAATATCTATCATCCTTGAGTCTATCTCTATAAGCTCTCCCAGCTGTGTTACGCTTCCTGCTATAAATATATCTACGCCCATTATCTCACCAATCTTCTGAGCAGCATCTAAAGCCCCTGTCTGGCTCAATGACTGTTCCTCAATAATTTTTTTAAGCTGTTCCCTTTCTACAACTTCAAAATAACTTAAATTTACAAGAGAGGTAGTTAAAAATTCAGCAATTGCATCCCCAAATCCACCTGCCCTTGCCTTTTCACTTGCCTCTTTGAATGTAAATACTGCAACCCTTGCCTTCTTTGTTACACCTGCAATCTCTGCTGTTACAGATTTAAGTTCACTCATTGGGCTTGAGAGTTTTTCAGCATCTACAGCTTTAATTCCATAAGTATATGCAAGCCCCTCTTTTATATTTTTATCTTTATACGCAGTTTCTTTTACACTACCTATTTCTATAAGCTGGTCTGACTTAGAATCTTTTCTATGGATGTTATAATGGTCCATATCAAGCTCTGTATTTTTATCCCAGGATACTGTTATCTCTCCATCACTGTAGGATAGCTTTAAACCCTTTGGAGCAGATGGCGGATTAAACATAACCCCCTTTTCCTCTTTTTTAGCAATGGGCAATGTAAATTTAAAAATCTGTATATTTTTTACCTGAGAGTCCATTATATATATCTTATCAAAGTTATCAATGTAAATACCTTTTGGCTCCATGAATTGTCCTCTGCCGCTCCCCTTGCTTCCTATTGCATTTATAAATTTTCCATCAATTGTAAATCTCTGGATACGGTAGTTATTAGGGTCCGCTACAAATATATTGCCACTGGTGTCAACATCTGCTTTTGCGGGACTTTCAAATTGTCCATTACCCTTTCCGCTCTGACCAAATTTGTTTATAAAATTTCCCTCTATATCAAACTTCATAATGGCATTTTTCTTTGAATCAACAACAAATATAAATTTATCCTGATATATTGAGATGCCTGTAGGTGACAGGAATTCGTTGTCTTTGCTGCCGTATTTCCCGAAGGCTCTTGTGAATATGCCGTCCTTGCTGAATATCTGAACGCGATAGTTCCCTGTATCTGCCACATAAATTCTTCCATGATTATCTACTGCCAGACCCTCCGGATATTTAAAGAATCCCGGGTCCTTACCTCTTGAGCCAAAGGAGAATAAAAGATTTCCCATGTGGTCAAGAACAAGCACACGACTGTTTCCCGTGTCTGCAACTACTATATTTCCACTTGGTAACACCTTTACATCTCCGGGCTTTGAAATCTTTTGCTTTTCATCTCCTTCTAATTTTACAAAGCTGTCCTGAAGCGGATAATAAAACTTGAGGTCATTCCCCCCTCTGTCACTTATTATTATTCTCCCGTCTTTTTCTACAACAATACTTGATGGCTCTCTTAATAGTTTTGATTCCTTTGGTGTTATTGCCCCGAGATATTCAAGCACCTCCTGTGCTTGCGTATAGGCAGGTATAAAGGCAAAAAAACAAAAAACAGCTATTACTCTTTTATAAAAGTTCATAAATTAAACTAATATTTTGCCACTGACTAACACAGACTTAGAGAAAAAATATTTTTTAGTCTGTGAAAGTCTGTGGCTAAAATTTTTATTAAGAAATTAAAAAAACTTCAATTCGTCTTTAAGCTTCCTAATAATAATCAGGGCATCAGCCCCAGATACAGGATTCTGAGGCCTAAACTCTCCTGTAGTTAAATCCTCTGCCTGCATTATCCCCCTTGCGTTGCACACTTCAATGGCATTGAAAAACCATTGGTCGGCTCTCACATCAGGAAAGTGTGGCTGGCTTCCTATAAATTTCGTAGATAGAGATTCATCACCTGATACCTTAATCAGAATATCCTCTATCATTACAGCATATTCAACCTTTGTTATATTCTGATTTGGATGGAATGTGTGGTCAGGATATGCCTCAAGACCCCTTATTCCAAGCCCTATCACTGTTTCCACATCAGTTCTTAATACATGATTCTCAATATCCGTTGCAGGGGCAGCTTTTGCAATCTTATCAGCCTCAAATTTCTGAGGGCTCGTGGGGGATTTAAAACTCGTATCAAAGGTCTTTACACCACGCTTTTTAAATAGTTTTTCAAGCTCAAGCTCCTGAACGAATAATGCTGAGAGGTCAGCCCTTGTTATCCTGTCAATCAGTGCAATCTGAAGCCCTATCCTTGTCCCCGGGGCAGCCCTCTGTATCTTCTGGACCAATTCCCATTCCTTATTTGCATCAGCCACAAGCTCTTTATTTATCTCAAGAACTTTTTTGAACATATCACCTGCTTTGCCTACACCCTCCATAGTCTGGCTGAGCTTATATGCAATACCCATATAGTAATACGGTGCAGGTGCGCCGACATCGTTTCCTATGGCTGATCTGAACTCTGTTTCGCTTTTTGAAAGCCAACCTTCCTTCCTCTCCATTGAATAGAGCCTCAACATTCCTGTATGAGCCTCCACCTTATGTTCCTTTGTTTTTGCTAAATCTTTTGCCTTCTCCATGCTGTCAAACGCCTTCTTGAAATCCTTTTTATAGCCATAGACCAGACCTGTTCCAACATAGGCTGGTGAATATTTTGGGTCTAATCCCAATGCCAGATTAAATTCCCTCAATGCACCATCGTAATCCTCTTTCTGGAGGAGCTTATTGCCGCTGAACACATGATGGTCTGGTGTATCAAGGACCGACTCTGCCTTTCTCTTTGGAGCCTCACAGGCGGTTATAAGCCCGAATAAAAGTAGAAGCAGTCCACCTGAAAATATTCGGTTAAAAATTTTATTTTTCATAAAACCTCCGTTTTAAAGAACAATCATTACTCTGCACTTCTCTATGAATGTCATATTCTCTGCATTTGCCCTGATTTTTCCTGCATCTGCATTGCTTATGACAATATCAGCCTTTGCCTGTCCTGCTGTTTTAATGCCCTTTACAACAATAGGAGTGGCGGTTACCCTCTGATTACTTTGGGCTGCTGTAACATCCTTGCTGTATCCTGCCATCCCCTGCTCAATAGCCCATTCCCTGTTTACATAGGCAGAGCCATATACCTCACGGCCGTCTTCGTCAATAATCTTGGGAGCCATAGCCGGCTTCACACCAAGCCCCCTTGCATCAACTATTAATCCTGAGAAGGTCTGCCCACCCTGTCCAAATGGGACAGATGGAGACTGCGGAGGTGTTCCGGGCGGAACTATCTGGTCAAACATAAGACCGGTAAAATTACCCTGCATAGGAAAGGCATACCACTGCTCTATTGTGCCGTCGCTTAGATATGTAGGCTCCCCTTCTTCCTTTAAACCCCTTACCATTCCCTCTACCTTTGTCCTTATTACATCGCTTTGTAATATAAAATTGTTTACTGTGGTCTCGGATGTAACTTGAACCTCTTTTATTAATTCAAGAGCCTTTCTATAGGCATCAGCCTTTGTTACCCTCAGCTGTTGCACCCTGCTCATCCCTGTGGATTGTGCACCCGGCTGCGGCGGGGCCATGCCTTTCACCCTTAAAATTTGTTTGCTATAATCAATACCTCCTGTCCCTGTCGGTGACGGGACAAAAACCCCATCGCCATTTGTAGAAAAGGAACTGCTGGCAAAGACAAAGGCTGTTATCAATGACAGCCCAAGAATAAAAATGCTCTTTCTCATAAAACCTCCCTTCATGAGTTAGTGAGTTATGGAGTTAAGGAGTTAACTCATCAACTCTTAAACTCCTAAATTCTTTAACTCTATTTCATTGCCCTTACTATATCACCAGCCTGGAATCCCATGCCTGATGTAATGCTTCCCTCTGAAACCCTGTCACTCTGGTGGCTGGTTATCATTATCTCCCCAATTTGTTTCTCTCTCTTGCCGATAACCCTTCCTGTCTCAGGGTCAACCAAATCTGCCCCTGCCCTGTAAACGCCAAGTTTAGAGCCTTTTGCCAATTTTGATTTTTCTCCTGCCCTGAAGATTACAGTGCTTCCCTCCATCAGGAGTATCCTTCCTTGGAAAGGTCTTTTATTCAGCTCATTAATCATCTCCTCAAGTGCCTTTGAGAGTGCATCCCTTAATGCCCCGTCTCTTAAACCAACATCGGCAGTTGATGCAGAGCCGAAGCCAAGAATTCCACCGGTCTTCTTTTTATATTCACCTGCACCTGATTTTGCAACAAGGGATTTTCCTGATGCAATATCAACCAACGCATAATCTACCTGAACCCTTGCAACCTGTGTCTTTGACTGGGCAATCAACGTGTCAGAGCCTTCTTCTACTTCAGAATAGGCTGTAATAGCCCCTGACACCCTGTAATCAATTGATTCAAACCCTTCTGTTGCGCTCTTTTTACCAGTCTTTACAGCGCCTGTTTGCTGGAGCTCAATCATCTTATCCTGTTCCTTCATCTCATCTTCTGTAAGGGATATAGGCTCAAGACCTGCTGATTTTATCAGTGTCCTTAAGATATCAGTTGCTGACTCTCCAATGCCAAGAACCTTTGAGGGTGTCTTGTTTTTAAATGTGATTATGCCTACTGTATATTCTGGTCCGGCATATTTTGCACCTGCCTCTTCAAGCTTCTGACTCTGTTTGGTAACGGAGACATCCTTTTTTACCGCCCCTGTTGTTGTTGCCTCACATCCAATCAAACCATATAATACAAAAGATGAAATTAAGATATATGTAAATGTTTTTTTTGAAAATATTCTCATGTTAATTTTCCTCCTTTAGATAAATGTTAAAATTGACGATCCACTTTCATACTGTACCCCCGAAATTTGAAATTCAGGCATCACCTCCTTATAATATAAGATATATCTAATCTAACAATATTTATCTTACTTACTACGGACTACCGGGCCTACTGGTAGTGTAAAGAATATTCTGTTTAGCATTTCATTTGTCTCTACTTTTAATGGGGCTTTAAGCACCTTTGAGACAGCCTTCTCTGCTACTGCACCAAGCAGTGCACCTCCAAATGAATCTTCAGATTTACTTTCTATTGTAACCCATGGAATCTCTTCTTTCTGCGTCGCCTCTTTTATAGCACCTACTGCAGATAATGCACTGCCAACTCCGCCTGTCTTTGTCTCACTCTTTATACCGATTCCATTATGCCAGACTGTTTCTCCTGTTTTGGTGTTTACAAGCTTAAATTTTGCCCTTGCCTTCTTTATATTAATAAAACCTGTAATCTGTGTATCAAAATTCATTAATGTTCCATATATGACACCGTCTACACCAAGAAGCTCTCCAAGCTTTTGAGGAGTTGTCATGTCAAGCTGAGCCCCAAGTGTAACCCCCATCTGGTCTCTTAACAACTGGTCTGTATCCTTTATTGGCTTATTAGCGTAGAAGTAGCCGAGCAATTTTTTATCAAATTCAGTTCTTACATATTGAGGTGCCTCTACATCGTTTGTCTGATTGACCATAGGAAGGACTGCCACTGTCCTGATAGGGTTATTCGGGTCTGCATGTCTGACAGGCACCATTGCACAGGCACTTAAAGAAATTATGATAATTAAGCTAATAGATAATAAGATATAACGGATATTATTCTTTCTCATTTTCACTACCTCCCATATTGATTGTTTATTTCTTCTCAACAAAGGCATTTGAAACATCAACCCTGTAGCCACCTATTGTGACAATTCCCCTTGTATTGACTAATGAGTTGTCTGTAACAGGGTCTCTCCACCAACTTTCCATACGGGCTTCCGATTTATCTTTTGGAGAATAATAAACTCCCTCATTATGATTACCCTCAAAGAAATATATACGGCTTCCAAGTTGAAGCTCCGACGCACCGGCTGATCTTACGGCTTTAAAAAACTTACTCCACACCTTTTGACCATCATGATACATGAGAAATTCACCTTCAGGGTTTGTTGCCGTATGCCGGGTAATCATTTTTCCGACTCTTCCATTCTGATCTCTGTCGCCGGAAAACACCAGATATTCATCCGGCTCAAAAAAGGAAGATGTTTCAGGTATAGCTGGAGTTGGTGAAGGAGGTTGAACCTGAGCTGATGGTGATGGAGGAGGTGGTGGTGTCGGCATAGTCTTTGCCGGTGCTGCCCCACCTAAACTTACCTCTACTGTATTTGCACTTGCACCTATTACCTTTACAGGAATGCCTCCAAAGTTCTTCCTCGCAATCTCGTCTGATAGCTGTTGGGCATTACCCTTCATTTCTACATCAAGGACTGCTGTCCCTGCCTCAAGACTCCTCTGATAGATTGCCTGAACACCCCTTATCTGTCCCTGAATTATATCCTTAAACTTTACAAAATCGGAATATTCACTGATACCCCTTACTGTCAACTGAATTAAACCGCCGCCAGATACCTCACCGCTCCACTTTGCAACAATCTGGTCAATAATCTTTCCTGACGCCTCTCTTGCTGCCTTTTCCAATGCCTCTGTCCCGCCTGTCACTTCAGAGATATTCCTGCTTACACCATGCCCCCTTGCCGACCCTAAGACTGCCCCATTATCAACTCTTAAGGCAGAGGCTGTAATATCTGCTATATATGAACCTACTTTACTGCCTGTATTTCGTGGTCCCTCTTTTGCCAGTGCCTTACCTTTGACGATTACCTCAGCACCAAGCTGTCTGCCGATACTTATTGCACCTGTATCTGTCAAATCAGCAATTCTATAAGCATTGGATACTTCTATCTTTCCTGTAGCTACTGATGAATCCACGACATTAAATCCCTTATTCAGAAATTCCTCCTTTAATGCTGTCTCAGAGGCAGCCATATCATAATGCTGTCCCTTAAATTCACTCTTCCCATACCACCAAAATACATAAAACTCCTGCCCTATGTTCTGTTCGGCAATCATAAAGAGAACCCTCGGCTTCTGAACCCTCTGCATGAGAATTCCAAGAGCGCCTAAGTCATTCTTCAGGTCTCCGAGCTTAACAGTTGCAGAAATAGTAACCTGATATAATTCAGGTGATGGAGATTCACTTACCACCTTATAATTCTGGATATAACCCTGACTCTTTGTCAGGATGCTGTCCCTTATAAGCTGATAATTCTCAACAACAGTCTCTGATGAGACCATTGTCCCGACTGCCTGCTCCACAGCCTTTCTCAGTGCATCATTTACTGCTGTATCCCTTGCTATTGCCTTATCGCCCTGTAAGACTGCGGCTACACCGGTAGCGGTTACATCCTGCGTTTGGGCGTAGCTGATGGAAGATAGGAATAAAATGGATAAAATGAAAAACAAAATACCTCTCTTCATATATAAACCTCCTTTATGAATACGGATTTTAATTATTAAGGAAAGCGATACTAATTTACTTTCAGAAACTAAAAAAGTCAAGCAAATTTCATCACTATGCAAAACAATAATTATAAGTGGTTTAAGAAAAGTTTTTGCAGTATACTTATCATTAATTTACAGGGGTAATATGTTAAAGGAACTACGCATAAAAAACTATGCCATCATAGATGAGCTGAGTATAGATTTTAAGGCTGGACTCAATATACTGACAGGTGAAACAGGTGCAGGAAAATCAATTATAATTGAATCTCTCGGACTGATACTTGGCGAAAGGGCATCTGATGAATCTATCAGAAGCGGAGAAGATTCGGCTGCGGTTGAGGCGGTTTATGATATATCAAAGATAAAAAATATAAAAGAGAAACTGTCTGAATCTGGAATTGAAACAGAAAATAATGAGCTGATAATAAGGAGGCAGATTTCCCGCTCAGGAAAGAACAGGAGTTATATAAATAACAGTGCAGTCAATCTCTCTTTATTAAAAGATATAGGCGATATGCTGGTGGATATCCATGGCCAGCATGAGCATCAGACCCTCCTCCACCCTGAAAACCACTCTATTGTCCTTGATTTATTTGGCAATATACTTCCCTTGAGAGAAAAATGCAGGGAGAACTATTCAAACCTCCAGAACCTCCAAAGGGAGGTAAATGAACTGATAAATAAAGAAAGGGAAAGGGTGCAGAAGATAGACCTCTTAAATTTTCAGAAGGAAGAGATAGATAAGGCTGAACTGAATACAGATGAAGATGAGGAACTAAAAAGGGAAAAAAATCTCATCCAGAATGCGGAAAGACTGCACAGATATGCAACAGAGTCTTATGATATTTTATATTCATCAGAAGGCTCTGTAACTGAAAAGTTAAATACTGTTATTACAGCCATCGGAGAGCTAAGCAGGATTGATTCATCAACAGAAAAAATTTTAAATGACGGCAGAGAGGTTCTTTTTCAGATAGAGGATTTGGCTTCCAGAATAAGAGATTATTCAGATAAAATTGAATTTAATCCAAACCGCTTATCCGAAATAGATGACAGGCTTGCAGAGATAACAGCCTTAAAGAGAAAATACGGTGCGAATATTGAGGATATTTTAAATTATAGAAAAAAGATTGATGAAGACCTTGAAATCTTATCCAAGAGTCAGGAGAGAATGGATAGACTGACTACTGAAATAGAAAAACTCAAAAAAGAGATGGAAGATACTTTAATGAAATTGGCAAGAGAAAGGGAAAAGGCTTCAGATAGATTTGAATCCATGATAGAAAAAGAGCTGAAAGAACTAAAGATGGAAAAGGTAAGATTTAAAGTAGAATTTTTCTATGAAGAAGATGACAGCAGCTTCATAAAATACAAAGGTAAACCTGTAAAGTTCTTTCCTGAAGGGATAGGCAAAATAGAATTTTTCTTCTCTCCAAATATAGGCGAGGACTTAAAACCACTTTCAAAAATCGCATCAGGCGGCGAACTTTCAAGGGTCATGCTGTCAATAAAAAATATACTGACAAATAAAGACTCTATCCCTGTGTTGATTTTTGACGAGGTGGATGCAGGGATAGGCGGGGGTGTAGCTGAGGTGGTTGGGGAAAAATTGAAGAAGGTTTCAAAAGGGAGACAGGTTTTTTGTATTACTCATCTCCCCCAGATTGCAAGCCGTGCAGACACCCATTTTCAGATTGCAAAGAAGACTTCCAATGGCAGAACAATCACATCAATAAAAGAACTAAAAGGTGAAGAGAGGGTTGAAGAAATTGCAAGAATGGCAGGTGGAAAGATAATTACAGATACTGTCAGGAGGCACGCAGAGGAAATGATTATGAAAGGTGATAAGATAAATTGACTATAAAGGCAAATGCCTGTAAAATTCTCCCATAAATTTTTCTTTGCGAGGGACAATGAGTTTACTCTTCCCCTAAATCCCCGGCAATAAGCCTGAATTGCTCCAATGCCGATTCAAGGTCTTCTGCTATCTCGCGGGCGATGACATCAGGCTCAGGTAGGTTTTCGGACTCCTCAAGGCTCTCGTCCTTAAGCCAGAAGATGTCAAGACTTGCCTTGTCTCTGTTTATCAGTTCCTCA
>Ga0209342_10005223_pt1 | contig 13334 bp, 19 predicted proteins | sample RifCSP16_2_FD_184023 | JGI IMG/M metagenome (GOLD analysis project Ga0209342, IMG submission 184023) | Soil microbial communities from Rifle, Colorado - Rifle CSP2_sed 16_2 (SPAdes) (version 2) | ecosystem: Environmental > Terrestrial > Deep subsurface > Rock core/Sediment | place: Rifle... | reverse complement strand
GAAGCCACAGCCGAGCGCAGCATGGCGCTGCTGGCGCGCCCGGTCGAGATTGATGCCGTCGTAGCCGCTGTCCATGCCGGGCGTCTCGAGATACGTGGGCAACGTCGCCAGCCACGGGTGGTTGAGCAGCTCATGCAGCCCCGCCTCACCCAGTTGGCCGGCGCCGATGTGCTCGTGGCGATCGAGGTGCGATCCGAGCGACGTACGCGAGTCGTTCAGGTGGAGCATGACCACGGCTTGACGGCCGACCAGGCGATCGATCTGGCCGACCAGGCGATCGATGCCGGCATCGTCGCCGATGTCGTAGCCGGCGCCCCACAGGTGGGCCGTGTCGAGGCACACGCCGATCCGGTCCATCGCCAGGCCGGCTGTGGCGGCGGCAGCGAGTATGTCGGCCAGGTCCTCGACGCTGGCGCCGATGCCGTCGCCCGTGCCGGCGGCGTTCTCCAGCACCAGCCGCGGCAACTGGTCGTTCGCCGGGGTGGCCTCGTCCGCCTGGGCGAGCACGGCGCCCAGGCCGCGCACCAGCCGGCGGATGCCCTCACTGCGCTCGAGGCCGCGATGAGAGCCGATGTGCATGACCACGAACTGCGCCCCGTACAGTGCGCCAACGCGCAGCTCATTGGCCATCGTCGCCACCGATCGTTGCCAGAAGTCGTCGTTTGCGCCGCACAGGTTGACCAGGTACGGGGCATGGACCGCGAGCGGGCCGACGTGCGCGTCATCCAGACGCCGGCGGAACTCGGCCAGGTGTGCCGGAGGCGCTGCACGGCGGCGCCAGGCGGTCGGGTTGTCGGTGAACACCTGGATGGCCGTGGCGCCGATCTCGCGTGCCCGAGCGGCCGCCTTGAGCAGCCCGCCGCCCAGCGGCAGGTGGGGACCGATTACTCGTTGCACTTGCAGGGATGCTAGGGGCTCGTTCCGATTTGACGCGCATCAAAGCGGGTTCTAACTTTCGGTTGCCATGGATGCCACCCTGCTGACCGCGCTCAAGGCACTCTCGGACGCCTCCCGGCTGCGCATCGTGGGGCTGTTGGCCGATGGACGGCGACTGGCCGTTGAACAGTTGGCCGCGGCGCTCCAACTTACCCCGGCGACCGTCGTTCACCATCTCAAGCGCCTGCGCGAGGCAGGGTTGGTCGAATCGCATCCCCGTCCGCCGTACATGGACTACTCGCTCCGCCTGGCCCGCCTGAGCGAGATAGGAGCGGCCCTCCATCGCATCGCGCGCGAGCAGACCGGCGAGCCCGCCCAGGCCGGACCGCCACCGAGCTGGACCACACCCGCCGAGGCCAAGGTCCTGCGTGCCTTCTTCGATGGCGAGCGGCTGCTGAGCATCCCGGCGCAGCACACGAAACGCCTGGTCGTCCTGCGCCTGCTGGCCGAGACCGTCTTCGAGCGCAAGCGCAGGTACCCCGAGAAGGAAGTCAACCAACTGCTCGCGGTGCGCCATCCGGACGCCGCCTCGCTGCGTCGCTACCTGGTCGACGAGGGCTTCATGACCCGCAAGCAGAGCGTCTATCGCCTGCGGCCGCGGAGCGCCTGGCCGCCGCTTCGGGGCGACGAGGAGATCACGTAGCTCTGGTGGAGCGCGTTAAGACGAGGTGCACGGTTGGCTCACCGCCTGGACGCGTCGCCGCATCCGGCTGTGGCTCACGATGGCCCTGGTTGCCGCCTGGCTGCCCGTTATCGGCGTTCCATTTCGCGACTTCCTCGACGTCAGCGCTTTCTACGTCGCCGCGCACTTCGCCTTCACGCCCGACGTCGTGCACCTTGATCCGATCATCCACGCGCAGGAGATAGCGGGCCTCCCAATCTCGCCCTACCGCTACACGCCGCTATTCGCCTTGCTGTTCATTCCGCTGAGCTGGCTGCCGTTCTAGCTCGCCGGCTTTCTAAACCTGGCTCTGATGTTCGGGGCGCTGCTGCTGGCGGCCGGCCTGGGCGCTCGCTTGTTCGGCCTGTCACGGCGCGAAGCGATCGTCGGTGCGCTGGCCTGGAGTCCGTCTGCCAACAGCGTGCTGGGCGGGCAGAACGCAACGTTTGCGCTGCTGTTGATCGTGATTGCGGGCGTCTTGATGCAGCGGGCGGATACGCTCGGCTCGCGGCTGTCGGCGATTGCCGCCGGTTTGACACTCAGCGTGCTCGCGTACAAGCCGCAGTTCGCGGCGCCGGTAGCCGGCCTCGCGCTGCTGCGCGAGTGATGGCTGATCGTGGCTGCAACGACCGTTGGCCTGGTCGCCCACTACCTCATCGGGGTCGTCGTGGCTGGCGGCAATATCGCCTGGCCACTCGATTGGCTGACCACGGTCAGCAGAACTGCCAGCGTGGACCTGGAGATCAACGGCTGGCAGGCGATCAGCCTGCCAGCGCTCTTTGCCCGGGTTTCATTCTCGCCGCTCACCGATGCCGCACCTGCCGGACTGCAGGGGCTGTCTGTGCTTGGCTACGGCCTTGCCGCGCTGGCGATCCTGCTGTGCATTCCAGCCATGCGCAGAATGCCGCTTCCGCGCGCGCTGGCGCTTTCCGTGAGCCTTGGCCTGCTGATCATGCCTCAGGCATGGGTCTACAACGCGACCCTGCTCCTGCCCGCCGTGGCCGTACTGGCCGTCGACGCGAGGCGTCCGGCTGGCCGGGGGAGGACCGCTGGATGTTCGTCGCGATGTACGCCGCTGGCCTAGCCTGGCCACTGGGAGGTTTCATCGATTTCACGCCGGTACTGATCGTGGTCATCTTGATGCCCGCGCTGCTGGTGAGCGGAGGTCGGGCCCCGAGCCCGGAACCGCCGGCGGAGATTGCGTCCTCGAACTTCACGACGCCGCCCTTGGGCTGATGTGCCGCAAGGCGGCACCGGTTAGCGCTCGCGGGCGAGGGCCAATCCTGACACCGCCGTCGCAGCGGCGGCATACAGCGCCTCGCTGCAGCCACTCATCGTCGCCCCGGTGGTGACCACGTCGTCGACCAGCACTACCCAGCGACCGGCGATCGCCGCGCGGCGCGCCGGGGCGACGATGAACGCATGGCCCACGTTGGCGGCTCGCGCGCGGCGGTCCAGGCTGTGCTGGGCGGCGGTGCGCGCGGCTCGGTCGAGGGCGTTGACGACCGGCAGCCTGAGCCGGCGACCGACGCCGCGCGCGAGCAGTTCGGCCTGATCGAAGCCGCGCTGGCGCCGCCGCGCGGCATGAACGGGCACCGGCACGAGTACATCGCCGCCCACGCCGGCGCGCTGCCAGCGCGCGGCCATGAGTTCGGCCAGCGGCTCGACCAGGCGGCGCTCGCCGTCGTACTTGAGCGCGTGCAGGCAGGCGCGCGCCGGCCCGCTGTAGGCGCAGCACCACTCGAGCTGGACGATGCCCGCGGGCTGATTAGAGCGCAGGCCGAGCGGGATCCCGGGCGGCTCGTCGAGCCGCCGGCGCAGGTACTGCGCGCAGTCCCTGCACAACGCGCTGCCCTCGCGCCCGCAGGCCGGACAGGACGGCGGTAGCACCAGGTCGAGCAGTCGGTCCACATCCACCAGCGTGGCGCGCGACGGCTATCGGTGGCTTATCGGCCACTTATCATCGCCTTCGATGCACGCCCACGAGGCCGGTGACGGCGCTTACACGACCGACCGGCGCTGGGCGGGACCCTTGGCGGCCGGGCTGGCCCTCGCCGGCCTGATCGTGCTCGGCCTGGCGATCTGGACGTGGTTCGGCCGGTCGCCGAGCTGGGCCTATGACTTCCATGCCTACTGGGAGGCTGCGCTGCGCCTCATCGCGACCGGCAGCCCGTACCCGCCCGAGACGCTCGCCGGCCCGTTTCGACTCGCTCCCCCGTTTCGGCTCGGTCCCGACGAGCTGTACATGTACCCGCCCGTGCTGGCGTTGCTGTTCGTGCCCCTGACCGCGATGGGCGAAGCGGGCGCGGTCATCGCCTGGCTGGCGATACGCGTCGTCGTGCTCGGCGTGACATGTGCCCTGATGCCCATCCCGCGCCGCCTTCGCGTGGCCGTCTTCGGCGTCGCCGTGCTCAGTGCGCCGGTGCTGCGCGACCTCGACCTGGGCAATGTCAGCTTGGTCGTGACCTTCCTGGCCGTGCTCGCCTGGCGCTGGCTCGACCGCCCGGCGGCGGGCATTGCGCTGGCCGTCTCGCTGACGGTCAGGCCCACAATGGCCCTCATCGGCGCCTGGTGGCTGCTGCGCGGATTGTGGCGACCGGTCGCCTGGACGGCCGCCGCGGGTATCGTCGTGGTGCTGGCCAGCCTGGTCTGGCTGAGGCCGGAGGTTTGGCTGCAGTACCCGACCGTGCTGGGCAATGTGCGCGACATCATGGGTGTGCCCAACAACCTCGATCTCGGTTCGGCGGTGCTGCTGATCGGCGGCCCGGCGTGGCTGGCCCAGCTGGCGCTGTACGCCGGCTACGCGGTGGCCATCGGCGCCGTTCTGCTGAGCCTGCGCCGCGACCGCGAGTTGAGTTACGTGGTGACCCTGATGGCCACGCTGCTGCTATCGCCACTGCTATGGGACCACTACCTGACCAACCTGCTCGTGCCCGCGGCCTTTCTTGCGGCTCGCGGCCGCCTATGGGGCCTGGCCCTGCCGCTGCTGGCATGGCTGCCGCAGGTCGTGCTGCCCCTGGTCGCGCTGGCTGGTCTGCTCCTGCCTTTCCTCGCCCCCACCCGCGGTGGGCATACCAGCAGGGTGACCGTGACTACAGGCAGACTTGGCCCGAGAGACAGCTCTTCCGAGGCCGGATCATAATCGAGCGCGGTGGCGCGAACGCCAGTCGGCCGAGGGGCATACGCTGGTCGCTCTGAACGCGTGCCGTTCGACTGATGTTCGGGGAGCGCCTCTATGACCCGGTCTACCTGCAGGGGCCCTACGATCAGAGCGATCCCGCGGTCATCGGCAAGTACAACCAATGGCCCGCCCTCGCGGTCGCGTTGCTGCCCTTCGAGATGGCCGTTCCGGAACAAGCGCGCAGCCCGTCTGGAGCCTGACCATGGCGGTCATGCTGGTCCTGGCGTTCGTCCTGGTCTGGCCGCGCACGCCCCAGCCCCTCACCGGCACCGCACTGGCACTCATCGTGGCACTCGCGCCGGCGACATGGTTGGCCTTCCGGACCGCAAACGTCGCCTCCGCCGTCGCGCTCGGGGTTTCGCTGAGCATCGTCGGCCACCGGCGCCGGTCGACTGGGGTGGTCGCAATCGGGCTACTGCTCGCTGGCATCGCCAAGATCCTGCCCGCCGTGCCTCTCGTACTGTGGCTGATCGTCAAGCATCGAGAATGGCGTCTGACCCCCCGCCACTTAGGACGGATAGATTCAGGCCTGTGCCGGATGCCGCGAGCGCCCGCGTTGTGGTTCGCGATCGGTCCGGCCCGATGCGCCTATCTCGCCGAAGGATCGGGTAAACAGTCGCGTAAGCGAGCCGAGAATCCTGCTTGAGCTTGCCCACGCGTCGCAGTTCCTTGGCGATGTCCTTGACCTTGGCGCGCCCGCCGCTATTCACAATCCGGTTCCTCGACACGCGCCTGGTGCAGGCCGACGAAATCTGGTCCTTCGTCTACGCGAAGGCCAAGAACGTGCCCGAGGACAAGCGCGACACCTTCGGCTATGGCGACGTTTGGACGTGGACGGCGGGATGCCGAGTCGAAGCTGATGATCTCCTGGCTGCTCGGTGAGTGGACGGCCGAGGCTGCCCGCGACTTCATGGCCGACGTGGCCTCGCGGCTAGTGCTGCGGCCACAGATCGTGACCGACGCGAACTTCGGGCGGCCGCATCAGTCGCCTGGCAAGCTGACGACTCCCGCGATGGCGGCAGGGATCAGCGATCACGTCTGGACGTGCGAAGAGATTGCGGCACTGCTGGACTAGCCGCTGTGACGTTTGGGGGATGCTCGCCCGCGACGCCGCATGCGATCGTCGCGTCTCGTGAGCGGGCCAATCGCCTAGCATACCGCACCCAGCCGCCTAAGCGCTTGGGGCATGCCTGCGCGACGCGTCGCGATCCGCACCGCAGTCGGAATCGCATTGGTCGCAAACGCCGTACTCATGATCTCCGCTTGGCATGGCCTTCTATTCGGAGCGCCGATCCCGCCTGATTGGCAGGGTCTCGTGGACGCCGCTAACCGGATCGCGTCGGGCGCAGACCCGTACATCGGTCAGACATATGGCTTTCGCTGGTCTCCGCTCGCTGCGTGGCTGCTCGTTCCGGTGGTCGCGGCGGGTCTGTTCGTCTGGCAGCTGCTCCACGTCGCTGCCCTCGCTCTGCTGCCGCGACGGCTAGTCATTGCCGCTCTCGCTTGCTTCGCCTTCTGGGTCGACCTGGCGATGGGGAACGTGGTCGTGTTCGGCTTCGCGCTGGCATACGTCGCCCTGAGTGGACGGCGCTCAGGAGTGCTGGCATTCACTGTCTTTGCCCTGCTTGTCCCGCGCCCGCTGTACATCCCGATCCTGCTCTGGCTCTGGCTGCGCGAGCCGGAAAATCGGCGTCTGATGCTCGGCGTGGCGGTCGTGGTCGCCGGACTCACCCTGGCGACCGGCTACGCGTGGTCGTGGCTGGACGTTCTGCTCGGGTCCGGGCATGACATCGTGAACGCTTCGAACATGGCCCCATCGAAACTCATCGGCTACGCGTGGGTTCCGCTTGGAGTGCTCGGCGCCGTATGGGCATTCCGACGCGGCTGGCTTGGACTCGCGTCGCTCCTCGCGTCGCCTTATTGGCTGCCGTACTACTTCCTGATTGTGCTGCTCGACTTGTCGCCGCGTCCTGGAACCGCGTCGGCGTCAAACTGACCCACTACCGATAGGCACCAGCCTGACGTAATCGCCGACGCTCAGGCCAGAGGCGGCCACTGAGCCGGCGGGCACCTCGATCGCGCCATGCGCGCCGCGGATCCACCACACGACGCCGGTCCAGGGCGCCAGGTTGGCGCGCAGTGCGACCACCTGATGGGAGCCGTCATCGCGCGGTGCGCCCAGGAACAGGCAATCGATCGCGAAGCGCATGAAGAGCATGTGCACGCCGTTGGTGCCCGGCAGATAGAGCCCTTCGCCGGCGGCCAGGCTCGGGCGGCCGATCAGGCCGCGCAGTCGGGCCAGCCACGAGCCGGCCACCTCGAGCCGCCAGATCCGCGCGCCCCCGTCGGCCGGGGTCAGGTCCATCAACGTTGCCAAGCTCGTGGCGATAGCGGCGTTGCTACTGGCCGGACGCCATGTTGAGCGCGATCAGGATGACCGCCGGGCCGAGGATGACGATGAACATCGACGGGAAGATGCAGCCGACAAGCGGGAAGAGCATCTTGATCGGCGCCTTGGCGGCCATCTCCTCGGCCCGCTGGCGGCGCTCGATGCGCAGTTGCTCGGATTGCACCTGGAGCACCTTGCTGATCGACACACCGAGCTGCTCGGCCTGGACGATGGCGCCGATGAAGTGCGACAGCGCGGGCACGTCGGTGCGGGTGACGACGTCGCGCAGCGCGTCGCGCCGTGTCTTGCCCACGCGGACCTCGGCCAGGGCGCGGCGGAACTCGTCCGCCAGCGGGCCGTTGGTCTTCTCGACCACCTTGGCCAGTGCGCCATCGAACGACAGGCCGGCGCGGACCGAGATGGTCAGCAGGTCGAGCGTGTCGGGCACCGCCAGCAGGATCATCTTCTGGCGCGCTCGGATGCGCCGGCTGAGCCAGAACTCGGGGGCGAAGAAGCCCAGCGCGCCGAGCGCGATCGCGGACGCGAAGCCGAACGCCGGGCTGCCCAGGAAGAAGCCGAAGAGGACGAGGTCGCCCGCGCCGAGCAGGCCGGCGATGACCAGCTTGAGACCCAGGAAGTCGATCGTGCGCAGGTCGCCCGGGTTGCCCGCCATGGACAGCCGCTTCTCGGTCCGACTGACCTTCTGCGGGCTGGCGAAGCGCTGTGCCAGGCCGGACAGGCGGGTGGCCAGCGGGCGCAGGGTGCGCTCGAACAGCGGTTGCTGAAGCTCGAGCTCCTCGAGCGTTCGCGCCTGCATCGAGCCGAGCTGCGACAGGCGCGCCTGGACCGGGTCCATCGGTCGCGAGCCGGCGACGGCGAAGAACACCAGCAGCACGCCCACGGCGGCCAGACCAGCGACGAAAAGTGGGATGAGCACGCCTCTAGACCTCGATGTCGACGATGCGGCGGATGAGCACGAAGCCGATGAGCATCATCAGCCCACCACCGGCGAGGATGAACATGCCCGCGGGCAGCCCGAACAGCTCGGGCGGCTTTTGCAGCAACGGTTGCATGAAGGTCGGTGCGATGACCGACAGCAGGATGACCAGCGCCACGGGCAGCAAGCCGACGACGTAGCCGGACATGCGTTGCTGGGCGGTCAGGGTGCGGATCTCGCCCTTGATACGCACCCGTTCGCGGATGGTGAACGCGATCGAGTCGAGGATCTCGGCCAGGTTGCCGCCGACGGTGTGGTGGATGGCGATGGCGGTGGTCATCAGGTCCAGGTCGTCCGACCGAACGCGACGCTGCAGGTTGGCCAGCGCCTCGTCGAGCGGCAGGCCCAGGTTGACCTCGCGGATAACCCGCGCGAACTCGGTCGAGATCGGCGGCTGCGACTCGCGCACGATCATCTCGACCGCCTGCAGGAACGACGAGCCGGAGCGCAGCGAGTTGCCGAGGAGCATGATCGTGTCGGCCAGTCCGGCGTTGAAGGCCTTCAGCCGGCGGCTCTTGCGCCGATTGAGCCAGAAGCGCGGCAACCAGTAGCCGAGCATCAGCGCCGCCACCCACAGGATCGGGCTGCCCAAAAGGCTGATGATCGGGCTGAGCGAGATCGCCGCCAGCGGCAGCCCGAACATCGCCGCGGCGCGGATGGCCAGGAACTCGGTCGGCTTGAGGGCCAGGTCGGCGCGGGCCAGCTCGCGCGCCAGGTTGCTACCCCAGTCGCGCCGCTCGATCACGCGGTTGAAGCTGGCCATGGCGGCCGACGCGGCAATGCGCTCGCCCAGGTCGAGCCGCGCCCCGGGCGCGGCGTGCACTGTATCCGAGGGGGCGGCATAGCGCTCCAGGCGAGCGTTGACATCGGACCCGCCGGCCAGGCTGACGAAGATCAGCAGGACGCCGACGGCCGCGGCAGCGCCAACGAAGATGGTGATCGGTTCCATGGCCTAGAACGGCTGCCCGAACATGCGCGGCGGCAGGTGGATGCCGTGCGCCTCGAACTTCTCCGAGAAGCGCGGTCGCACGCCGGTCGGGCGCAGCCGGCCCTGGACCTTGCCCTCGACCACTCCGGTCTGCTCGAAGATGAAGACGTCCTGGAGGACGATCACGTCGCCTTCCATGCCCTGGACCTCGGTGATGTTGGTGATCTTGCGCGAGCCGTCCTTCAGCCGCTCCTGGTGGACGATCAGGTCGACCGCCGAGGCAATCTGCTCGCGTACGGCGCGCAGCGGCAGGTCGACGCCGGCGAACAGGACCATCGTCTCGAGGCGCGCCAGCATGTCGCGCGGCGTGTTGGCGTGGCCGGTCGACATCGATCCGTCGTGGCCGGTGTTCATCGCTTGGAGCATGTCCAGTGCCTCCGCCCCGCGGCACTCGCCGACGATGATCCGGTCGGGCCGCATGCGCAGCGCGTTGCGTACCAGCTCGCGGATCGGTATGGCCCCCTTGCCCTCGATATTGGCCGGGCGCGACTCGAGCGTGACGACGTGCTCCTGCCGCATCTGCAGCTCAGCGGCGTCCTCAACGGTGACGATGCGCTCGTCGTTGGGGATGAACGAGGAGAGCACGTTGAGCATCGTCGTCTTGCCCGAGCCGGTGCCGCCCGAGACGAAGACGTTGAGCCGCGCCTCGACGCAGGCGCGCAGGAAGTCGAACATCTCAGGCGTCGATGTCCCGAAGCGGATCAGGTCGTCGGTCGTCAACGGCGTGGCGGCGAACTTTCGGATGGTCAGCACCGGGCCAATCAGGCTGATTGGCGGAATGACGACGTTGACGCGCGAGCCGTCGACGAGACGGGCGTCGACCATCGGGCTCGACTCGTCCACGCGTCGGCCGATGGGCGAGATGATGCGGTCGATGATGCGCATCACGTGCTCGTCGTTCTGGAAGTTGACGTTGGTTAGCTCGATCTTGCCGCCGCGCTCGATGTAGACCTGGCGCGGGCCGTTGACCATCACCTCGGTGATGCTCTCATCGCGCAGCAGCGGCTCGAGCGGTCCGAGGCCGACGATCTCGTCGGTGATCTGCTCGAGCATCCGGGTGCGCTCGGCGCGCGTGAGCGCCAGGCCCTCGGCGTCGAGGGCACGGCCGAAAGCGTCCTCGATCTCGCGCCGCACCTCGACCGCGTTGGCCAGGTCGAGCTTGGGGTCGATATCGGAGATGACCCGCTGCTGGATGCGGAACTTGGCGTCGCGGAACGATTCGCGCAGCGGCACCTGGGCGAGCATGCGGCCGGTCGTAGCGCCGCCACCCGACGTCTGGCCGGGTGGGGCCGGGACCGCCGGCGCCGGCAGGCGCTCGAGGCTCGTCGGCGGCCGGCCGCCACCACGGCCGCTCGCGGCGGGCGCGGCAGGTTGGGCAGGCATCGCGCCGGGCACCCCCTCGGACGCCGGACGCGCGCTCTCGATACGACGCAGCAGCGACATCAACTCCTCCTGCTCAGTGAGCTCGCCACTGGAAGAGGCCCTTGCGCGGCACCGGCCGCAGTGGCATCTGGCTGGGCTGGATCTGCTCGCCCTCGACGATCGTCTTGGCCAGCCGCACGATGTCCTCACTGACACGTGCCTGGCGCGCGGCGACGACGAAGGGCACGCCGCGGTTGAGCGCGTAGACGACGGTCCGGCCGTCCGATACGACGCTGTGGCTGATCTTGCGACCGATCGAGCTCTCGACGTCCTGGAGCCGGATGCCGTAGCCCGAGTCGGCCCGGTTGAGCAGCAGCTGCACCTTGTCGTCGGGATAACCAAGCTGCTCGACCAGGGCAAGGAACTGGCGGATGTTCTTGATGTTGGTGATCTCGAGCGTCAGCACGGTCAGCACGACGTCCGACTGGTCGAGGATGGCGAGCGTGACATCCTGCAGCAGGGGCGAGCAGTCAACGACCACGACATCGTGCGTGGTGCGCAACGCGCCGATGATGCGCGACACGTGATCGGGCGTGACCAGCTCGGCCATCTCCGGGCTGGGCGGTGCCATCAACACGCGGACTCCGGTGCTGTGGTCGATCAGCGTCGATTCGAGTGTCTCGAAGTCGCCGCCGGTCATCTCCCGGGCGACGTCGGCGATCGACTGGTTCTTGGGGTTGAGGTTGAGCAACACGCCCACGTCGCCGAACTGCAGCCCGGCGTCGACGAGCGCCACGCGCTTGCCCAGCTCGGTCCGCGCGGCGACGGCGAAGTTGACCGCCAGGGTCGTCCGTCCCACACCGCCCTTGGGCGAGAAGAAGGTCACCACTCGCCCGGCCACGCCGCGCGGCGGCTCTGCGTGGCCATTGGTCGTGCTCACCGGTCGCGTCCCGGCGACGCGGTCGAACTTCTGTCGCTCGCGCTGGTGGACCTGGCGAATCGACCCCGCGAGCTCGTCGCTGCTGAACGGCTTGACCAGGAACTCGCGCGCCCCGGCGAGCATCGCCCGGCGCAGGTAGTCGGGCTCGCCCTGGACGCTCATCATGATGATCGCCGCCGTCGGCGCGCGCAGCGCCAACTGCTCGGCCGTGGCGATGCCGTCCATGCCCGGCATGTTGATGTCGAGCAGCAGCACGTCGACCGGCTTGTCGGCCGCCAGCGCCAGCGCCTCCGGCCCGGAGCCGACGCTGCCGGCCACGGCGATATCCGACTCGAAGCTCAACAGCTTGGCCAGGTGATCGCGTGTCTCGGCGATGTCGTCGACGATGACCACGCGGATGGGATCGGTCATGGTCATTCCGCTCCTGCCCTCCCCGCCGGTGGCAATCAGGGGGTGACCGGTTGAGGCGGCAGGACCCCGTACAGCTCGACCAGCTCCTTGAGCGTGATGCCGGTCGTCGCCACCTCCCCCGCCCCGTAGTCGCCGGGCGCGCGGAGCACGAGCGAGATGTTGCCGTCGAGCTGGACGAAGCGGATTACCTCGGCCTGCTGCGGCGTCACGGCGAGGACGACCACCACGTCCGGCTCGGGCGCTCCGGCAGGGGCCACAACGTTGCTCGGTTCGCTCGAGCGCGGCAGCGCGGCGAGGACCTGGACGTTCTGGACGACGACCTTGACAGTGGTGTTGTTGACGTACTCGTCGAGCAACTGATATGGGTCGGGCACGCCGCCGTCCACGCCTACCTGACCGGCTCTTGGGTTAGGCGTCACGATCGGATTGAGCCCATCAATATCCCTGAGCGACAGGATGACGTCGACGTAGTCGCCCGCCTGAAGCAGCGCCCCCACCGAATCGACGCGACTGAGCGGCACCGCGATGGCGCGCAGGCCGGGCCGCACCGACTGGGCCACCTCGATCGAGACTCCGGTTTCGAAATCGGCGCCGGTCAGTGCCTGGCCGGCGACAACCGTGCGCCGGACGATGCGACCAACCAGCTCCTCGGGGCGCTGGAACGTGCCCGATGCCTCGGCCTGCGGGCGAGTCACGGTGGTCAGTTTGTCGGCCGTAAGCTCTGAGCCGAGGGCAAGGTCGGTTGCGGCAACGACGACGCTGACCTCGGGCGGCGGCGGCGCGACCTGCTGCTGGCCAAGGTTTGCGAAGGCCAGCACGGCAACGAAGGCCACGGCGGCCAGCAGCACGCCGGCTACGAGCATCAGTCGGTTCGCGCGTTTCAAGGTGCCAACTCCAAGCTGGTGTGACAGGTGTCAACGACTCTAGAGGTGGTGCAGGGGGGTGGCGATCCCACGAATGGGCTAGGACTTTGGACCGCCTTGTGGTCCGCTCCGAACCGACTAATAAGGAGCGCCGCCTGGTCCGGAGGAGGTCGAACCAGGCGGCGCTCCCGTGGCGTGGGTTGTTGTCCGACTAGAGCGCGTTACCGAGGTCGGACAGGATGCTGTTGATCTGGCCGCCCAGGAAGGTGACCGCGACGATCGCCAGGATGGCAATCAGGGCCAGGATCAGTGCGTACTCGGCCAGCCCTTGTCCGGCCTCTGCCCAACGGCGGGGCAGCCGGCGTGTCCCGAATCTCACTGCAGTGCTCCAGATAGATGAGTGCACGGCATCGCAAACGCGACCCATGACCGACTCTGGCCCAGCGCGACGGCGGCCGAAATAGGAAAGCGGTACTCGGCCCGGCCGCCGGCCGCCGGCCGCCGGGCGGGCGCTAACCGTTGATCTGGTCGGCGATGATCGACAGGATGTCGTTGATCTGGGTGCCGAAGAAGGTCAGCGCCACGAGCGCGACGATGACGATCAGG
>Ga0209342_10005222_pt1 | contig 13335 bp, 13 predicted proteins | sample RifCSP16_2_FD_184023 | JGI IMG/M metagenome (GOLD analysis project Ga0209342, IMG submission 184023) | Soil microbial communities from Rifle, Colorado - Rifle CSP2_sed 16_2 (SPAdes) (version 2) | ecosystem: Environmental > Terrestrial > Deep subsurface > Rock core/Sediment | place: Rifle... | reverse complement strand
AGGGCGTGCGCGGCACTTCGCTCCAGGGCAAGGCGGTGGGCGGCATCGCGGTGCACAACTACGAGGATCGCGCGGCCGCCGAGGTCTGCCAGGCGGATGAGCTGTTCCTCGGGCACTTCCCCTACACCCCGCGCCACCAGCGCGCCGAAAAGGTTCCCACGGCCGAGGAGGTGCTCGGCCACTTCGAGGAGCGCATCGTGCCGCTGACCGATGCGCAGACCGTCGCCGAGGCCAAGCGCTGCATGAGCTGCGGCATGTGTTTCGAGTGCGATAACTGTGTGATCTACTGTCCGCAGGTGGCGGTCAAGAAGACGCCGAAGTCGGAGTACGCCTTCGGCCGCTATGTGTACACCGATTATAATCTGTGCATCGGCTGCCACATCTGCGCCGACGTCTGCCCCACCGGGTACATCAAGATGGGGATGGGGGAACATTGAACGGCCGTGACTCGTGGCTAGTGACTCGTAACTAGTAACTCATGAGGGAGTGAGAGGCCGACGAACAGTAAACGGTGAACGGTAAACGGTAAACGGATCACGGATTACCGATCACGGATCACGAAAGCGGGGTCGAAAAAAGGTGAAAACATACCGACTCATAGGTCTGGTTCTCGTTCCGGCGCTCGCGCTCGGCGGGGCGCTGCTCGCTTACGCCGACGAGGGCCAAGTGGCGAAGAAGCCCGCGCGCGTGCCGCTGCCGACGATGCAGACGTACAAGGGCGACCAGTGCGTGGAGCCGACGGAGGAGATGCGGCGCAACCACATGAACTACATCCTGCATCAGCGGGACGAAACGGTGCACAAGGGCATCCGCACCGTGAAGCACAGCCTCAAGAATTGCATCGACTGCCATGCCGATCCCAAGACCGGGAGCGTGCTCGGCAAGGATGGCTTCTGCGAGTCCTGCCACAGCTACGCGGCGGTGCGTATCGACTGCTTCGGTTGCCACTCCGACAAGGCGGCGCCGGAGGCGATGCGGGCGGCCTCGCCGCGATCCGAGGGGACGCAACGGCGCGCCCTCCCCCGCCGCGCGATCGAACGGGCAACGCGGACCGCGCGGAGTGAGGCGCCATGACGATCAGCCGCCGCGAGGTGTTGGGGCTGGGCGCGGCCGCCGTCGGCGCCACGCTGCTGGCACCGGGTCTGCGCCTCATCGAGCTCGCCCGCGCGCGCTCGCCGGAGGAGGCGGCCACGAGCCTCAAGCGCTGGGGGCTGCTCATCGACGCCTCCCAGTGCGGCGACTGCGACGTCTGCGTCACCGCCTGCCACGAGGAGAATGGCGTGGTCGGACACGGGCGACCGGCCACCGACGCCCAGTGGATCCGCAAGGTCACACTCAAGGACAAGCAGACCGGCTACGTCCAGACGCTACCGCTCATGTGCCAGCACTGCGAGGAGCCGCCGTGCGTGGATGTGTGCCCGACCGGGGCGTCATTCAAACGCGCCGACGGCATCGTGCTCGTGGACAAGCACATCTGCATCGGCTGCCGCTACTGCATGATGGCCTGCCCGTACAAGGCGCGCTCCTTCGTCCACGAGGACACCACCGGCCAGAAGCCGCATGCGCCGCGCGGCAAGGGCACGGTGGAATCCTGCACGCTGTGCGTGCATCGCGTGGACGCGGGCAAGATTCCGGCCTGCGTCGAGGCCTGCAACAAGGACGGCGGCAAGGCGATGCTCTTCGGCGACCTCAAGGACCCCGAGAGCGAGATCGCCCAGCGCCTCGCGCGCGCGCCCTCGACCCAGATCCGCCCCGATCTGAATCTGAATACCGGCGTTCGGTATCGGAATATTTAGTCAGGACTGAGGACTGAGGACTGAAATTCACGATTCACGAGTTACGAGCCAATGACGCACATACACTACCGCGAAATCGAAGGTCGCAGCCTCGGCTACTATGTCCTGCTCGCGCTGCTCGGCGCGCTCGTGCTCGCGGGTCTCGCCGCCGCCTGGTACATGGAGCACAACGGCCACTGGGTCACGGGCATGAGCAACCAGATCGTCTGGGGCACGCCGCATGTGTTCGCAGTGTTCCTGATCGTCGCCGCCTCCGGCGCGCTCAACGCCGCCTCCATCGCTTCGGTGTTCGGGCGTGCGATGTACAAGCCGCTCGCGCGGCTCTCGGGGCTGCTCGCGGTGGCGCTCCTCGCCGGCGGGCTTGCGGTGCTGGTGCTCGACCTCGGGCGCCCCGACCGCCTCATCGTCGCCATGACGTACTACAACTTCAAATCCATCTTCGCCTGGAACATCTTTTTGTATACCGGATTCCTCGCCCTCGTCGCGGTCTATCTCTGGATGATGTTCGAGCGGCGCATGAACGACTACGCCGGGCCGATCGGGCTCGCCGCCTTCATCTGGCGGCTGGTGCTCACCACCGGTACCGGCTCCATCTTCGGCTTCCTGGTCGCGCGCCAGGCCTACGATACCGCCGTGCTCGCGCCGTTGTTCATCGCCATGTCGCTCTCTTTCGGCACGGCGATCTTTATCCTCGTGCTGCTGGCGGCCGGTCGCGGGGCGGGGGTCGCGCTGGGCGATGAAATCCTGCGGCGACTGAAGAACCTGCAGGGCATCTTCGTCGCCTCCGTGCTCTATTTCGTCGCGGTGTATCACCTGACCAATCTCTACATCGCCGAGCATCACGGCGTGGAACGCTTCCTGCTGCTCGAGGGTGGCGTCTACACCACCACGTTCTGGATCGGTCAGATCGTGATCGGCGGCGTGCTACCGCTGCTCATCTTTTTCCATCCGGCGCTCGGGCGATCGCGCGCCCTGATCGCTCTGGGTTGCGCGCTCGTGCTTCTTGGGGGGCTGGCGCAGATCTACGTCTTCATCATCGGCGGCCAAGCCTATCCGCTGCTCATGTTTCCGGACAAGGAGGTAAGCAGCAGTTTCTTCGACGGCGCCATCGCCGACTATGCCCCGAGTCTGCCCGAGGTCGCTCTGGGCGTCGGCGGTGTGGCGATTGCGTTGACCATCGTGGCGCTGGCGCTCAAGGTGCTGCCGTTTTTGCCCGCGAGTCTGGCGGACGGCGATAAAGCGGTAAGCGGTGAGCAGTGAGCGGTGATCCGTAAACCGCTTACTGCTTACCGATCACGGATCACGAACCCATGAATCGTCTGCTCATATCCGCCGCCCACAAGTCCTCCGGCAAGACCACGATCACGCTCGGTCTTGCCGCCGCGCTGCGTGCGCGCGGGCTGGTCGTGCAGCCGTTCAAGAAAGGCCCCGACTATATCGACCCCTTGTGGCTGTCGGCCGCGAGCGGACGCGACTGCCACAATCTCGACTTCTACCTCATGGGACGCGAGGAGATCCTGCGGACCTTCGCTCAGCGCGCCCGCGGCGCCGATGTCAGCCTGATCGAGGGCAACAAGGGTCTTTACGACGGCCTCGATCTCGACGGCAGCAGCAGCAACGCCGCGCTCGCGCAGTTGCTCGGGGCGCCCGTGGTTCTCGTAATCGACGCGCGCGGCATGACCCGCGGGATCGCCCCGCTCATCCTGGGATACCAGGCCTTCGACCGCCAGGTCCGCATCGCCGGCGTGATCCTCAATCAACTGGGCGGCTCGCGCCACGAGGCGAAGCTGCGCGCGGTCATCGAGCACTACACGGATGTCCCGGTGCTCGGCGCGGTGCACTTCGACGATCGGCTCGCCATCGTCGAGCGCCATCTGGGCCTCATTCCGAGCAACGAGGCGAAGGAAGCCGCGCAGCGGATCGAGACGATCGCCGCCGCCGTGGCGCGTCAGGTGGACCTCGACCGCGTGCTCACCGTCGCGCGTGCCGCCCCGCCGTTGTCCGTTCCGGTTGCCGGCGATGACGCCCTCAGCCAGGCCTCGCCCGCCCGCGGGCGATGGGATCTGGAAGACATCGAGAAGGAACCCTCACCCAGGCCTCTTCCGCCCTCACCCTCATTCCCTCTCCCGCAAGCGGGAGAGGGAGGCGAGCCGAGCGCGCTGCGCGCGACGTCGATAAGACTGGGGATCGCGCGCGACAGCGCCTTCGGCTTTTACTATCCCGGCGACCTCGAGGCGCTGCGCGCCGCGGGCGCGGCGCTCGTGTCCTTCAACGCACTGCGCGACACGCGCCTGCCCGAGGTGGACGCCCTCTTCATCGGCGGCGGTTTTCCTGAAACCCACATGCAGGCGCTGGAGCAAAACGCGCCGCTGCGGCGCGACGTCCGGCGGGCGATCGAGGGCGGAATGCCGGTGTACGCCGAATGCGGCGGGCTCATGTATCTCTCGCGCGGCATCGCCTGGCGCGGTACGCGCTGCGAGATGGTCGGCGCTATTCCCGCGGACACCGTGATGCACGAGAAACCCCACGGCCGGGGCTACGTCTTGCTGCGCGAGACCGGCGCGGGCCCGTGGCCGGCGGCCGGCGCGGGCGGCACGCCAGCGGAAGTGCGTGCGCACGAGTTCCACTACTCGAGCCTTGAAAACCTCGGTCCCGGCCTTACCTATGCCTACGAGGTGCTGCGCGGCACGGGCATCGACGGCCGCCGCGATGGCATCGTCTACAAGAACGTGCTCGCCTGCTACGCCCACATGCGCGACCTGGACAATAACCACTGGGCCGCGCGCTTCGTGAATTTCGTGCGCGCACACAGGCGACCGGTCGAAAGTTATAAGTTGCTGGCGGCGAGCTAGCAGATAACCTCAGACTCGAAACTCGAAACTGATGTAATACGATGATCACCGTCACGCCCCAAGCCGCCGTGCAGATCCGCAAATCGGCGGGCGCGTCCAGCGCGCAGAACCAGTTCCTGCGCCTGGCGGCGCGGCTCGATGACAACGGCAAGTTCGACTACGGGATGGGCTGGGACGAGCGGCGCGAGAACGACCTGCACTTCACCTCGGAGGGTGTGGACATCCTGGTCGCGTCGAATTGCAAGGACCTCCTGATGGGCGCGGTCCTGGATTTCGTGGATCTCAGCCCGGGCGAGTCCCAATTCATCGTGGTCAATCCGAACGATCCGTCCCATACCGCCAAGGCGCCGGTTGCCGCCGACGACTGAGTCGCCGCGCCACCCCCAGTCTTATCGAGGTCGCGCGAAGCGCCTGTCTGCGTGCGACGCACAGGCAGGCGCTCGGCTCGCCTCGACTGAACGGGAGACTTTCACCAACTCCCCCTCTCCCAGAGTAAACTGGATGCGCGCGTAGCGCGACTCGGCTCGCCTCCCTCTCCCCTGATGTTTCCCCTACTTTTCATCGTCGAACTCCCAACCGTAGATAAAGGGAATGGATAGCGGAATCGGTCAAAGGCAAACAAGGCAAAGCGCACAACAATCGCGCAAGCGTAATAATCGAGAGCTCGCGCGCCGCGCGCGTCGTTACCTTGAAGCGGCGATGCAAACCCTCGGCCTCGGCCAATTGACCGATGTGCCACAGCAAAAACGCCGCGAGCGTTGCGATCAAGAGCAGGGCATGCAGCCGCAGTGCCGAGCGCGAGCGGCCGATGTCCTGCCCCATGCCGTACACCGCCGACTTGTTGTCGCGGAAGTTCTCCTCGATCTGCATGCGCAGGGCGTAGAACGCGACGATCTGTTCGGGGGCGTACCGACGCAGGCGCGCACCGTGAACCAAGAGCCACGGCTCCCTGGCGCTTGCACGGGCCTCGCGCGCCGCCTTGGGGGTCGAACCGTGTCCCGGGCAGCGATAGTGTTTGCGCCGCAGTCGCGAGCGGCGCACCAGCACCACATCGCACGGCCAGGCGGCCTTCTTCGTCAAACGACAGTCGCTCTCGCGCCGTGCCTTGCCGCTCGCCCGCTTGAACCAGCACGCTGCACTCGTGAAGCACCAGGGATCCTGCGCGGTCGTACGCCCAAGATGCACCCCCCGGCGCACGCGCCCGATCCACCCCCAACCGAGGCGCTCGACATGGGCGAACCACGCCCGCCGAAAGCCCGCATCCGTGATCACGATCACCTCGATGTCTTGCCCGATCCAACCGTACAAGGCATCGAGGAGCGCGCGCTCGGCCTTGGGGTTGCCGAGCTTGGCGAGGGGATAAACCCGCTGATAGATCGTGATCCCCCGCCCCTTCCCGGGTACGGTCGCGGCCGCGCGCAGTTCGACGAAGGCACCCCCGGGACCCACCGCCGACCAATCGATGGCGATGACCAGGGGGCCACCCTGCGCCTTCAATCGTGCCGCGATGGCGGCCGCCACCCATTGCGCTTCCGCGTCGATACGGGCATGGCCGATCAGCCGGTCGATACGTTTCAATGCTGCTTTGAGTCCGACTGTCCCACCCAGCCCCCGTGCCAGGCGCGAGAGACTGAGAAGGTGTCCTTGCATGAGCGCCGCCACGGCAACCCCAAGCACCTGGCGCCGGGCAGCATGTATGGCGGTGAGCTGCGCTTCGATAAAATGTTGTACGATGTCGTGCGCGTGCATGTTGTCGGTCCTCTGCGATGGTTGGTCCCAGAACAGAGAATATACCGCGGCTGCACGCGCTCTTTCTGCGCTCCTTGTCTTCAATACGTTGAGTGGGAAGGTATTTCATTTGGGAAAGGCGGGGAAACATCAGCCCTCGCCCTCCCCCATCGAGGGAGGGGACAACGCGCAAAGACTTCAGCACGGCGCGACCGCCGCATCGGTCGGACTTCGGTGAGCCCCGGGGCCTGCCTTGACTGAGTCAGCGGTCGGCAGCAGCCATCAGCCATCAGCGATCAGCGATCAGCGATCAGCAGGGATGACCCCGACTGATTGCTGATGGCTGACTGCCGGTCGCTCAAAAAAATTACTTTGCGATTTTTTTGCCCGCGACTAAACTCTGCGCGCCCGCGGAGCGGAACGATCATGGCCAAGGCGCGCAGACAAAAAAAACCGGATTATCTCAAGCGCGTCCTCCTCGCCCTGGAGGCCGGCGACGCCGGTCGTGTCCACGAGATCATCGCCGGCCTTCATCCCGCCGACATCGCCAACCTCCTGGGCGGCGTCCCGCCCGAGCGCCGCGAGTCCGTCTGGGCCCAGGTGGACGCCCGGAACAAGGGCGAGGTGCTGATCGAGCTGCCCGAGCCGATCCGCACCGAGCTCGTCGCGCTGATGGACGACGCGGCGCTGGTGGCGGCGGCGCGCACCCTCGACACCGACGACATCGCCGACCTCATCCCGGACCTCTCCGACGAGGTGATCGCGGAGATCCTGTTCGCCCTCGACAAGCAGGACCGCCAGCGGCTGGACGCCGTGCTCTCCTACCCGGAGGACACTGCCGGCGGCCTGATGAACGTCGACGCCATCACGGTGCGGGAGAACATCACGCTCGAGGTGGTGCTGCGCTATCTGCGCCGGCGCGACGAGCTGCCGGAGCACACCAACAGCCTCTTCGTCGTGGACCGCACCGACCGCCTGGTGGGGGTGCTCTCCGTGGCGAAGCTCCTCACCTCGGATGCGACGCTGCGCGTCTCCCAGGTCATGGAGCGCGAGGTCATCAAGTTCACGACGCTCACCCCGGACAAGGACGTGGCCGAGGCCTTCGGGCGCTATAACCTCATCTCCGCCCCGGTGGTGGACGAGAACCACCGGCTCCTCGGGCGCATCACGGTGGACGACGTGGTGGACGTGATCCGCGCGAACGCCGACCGCGAGATTTTGAACCTGGCGGGCCTGCGCGAGGAGGAGGACCTGTTCGCCACCGTCTGGCAGAGCGTCAAGAACCGCTGGTCGTGGCTGGCCGTGAACCTGGTGACGGCCCTGATCGCCTCGCGCGTGATCGGGCTTTTCGAGGGCTCGATCGAGCGGCTGGTGGCGCTGGCGGCGCTGATGCCGATCGTGGCCGGCGTCGGCGGCAATTCCGGCAACCAGACCATCACCATGATCGTGCGTGCCCTCGCCCTCGGACAGATCAACGAGGAGAACGCGCGCAAGCTCTTCGCCAAGGAGCTCGGGGTCTCCGTCATCAACGGGTTCGTGTGGGGCGGGCTGCTCGGGGCGGTCGCCTATGTCCTGTACTGGAATCTGCCCTTGGGGCTGGTCATGACCGCGGCCATGACACTGAACCTGCTGCTGGCGGCCGTGGCGGGGGTGGTTATCCCGCTGATCCGCTACCGGCTTGGGCGCGACCCGGCGCTCGGCGCGAGTGTGATGATCACCGCCATCACCGACAGCGGCGGGTTCTTCATCTTTCTGGGGCTGGCGACCGTCTTTCTGGTTTGAAGGTCGGGGCCGCAGACCCCCCGGCGGGGTGAGGCGCCGAATACGGCGGGAATTCCGCCATTTGTCAGAAAGTTTTGCACGGCGCCCAAGCGCCGCCTATATTTTGACGCAGAGAAGAGGATCGCAGGACAAACCTATGATACCCAATATCCTTGCCGTACTGAGCCAGGCCGTGCGCGAGAAGCGCTGTGTGGCGATCCGTTACCACGACCAGCGCCAGATACGGGTGGTGGAGCCGCACGCAGTCTACTCCGACGAGAGCGGCGAACTCGTCATGGACGCCTATCAGACGCGGGGCTACTCGGCCTCGGGGCGGCCCGTGCCCTTCTGGCGGCCGTTCCGGTTGAGGAAGATCACCGCGATCTCGGTGCTCAAAGAGACCTTCAAGCCACGCCTGGCCGAAGGCTTCAGCCCCCATCGGCTCAAGTATCGCACCAGCCTCGTCGCGGTCGTGGAGGATCCGGCGGCCCCGGCCTTCGCCTACCCGTCCCACACCGCCGAGATCGGGCCGCACCTGCCGGAAAACCCGCGCCGCGCCTGAGCGTGGAGTACGGAATAGACAGGATTATTGCGGCGGCACGAATCTACCTGAACATGTCGAGGAGGCCTGAAACGGCGCCGGCACTGCATCGAAGTCTAGTTGCCGCCGCAATAATCGAAAACTCATAAGATTTTCGTTATTGACCCGGCATGTCCGTGCCGTAACCGATGCCATAGGGGCCACAACCGGATTGCCTTCGTTCAAATACAATCATGCCGGGTCAATAACAGGATTTCTCAGGATTAACAGGATTAAACCTGGAAAAAGCAGTTAACCGCAGAAGAACGCGGCTACTCGATGCGCTGCCGGTATTCGGCCCGTTTTTAGGTCGAAGCGTTCTTGAACTAATCCTGTAAATCCTGTTAATCCTGTCTATAGCTTTTTTTCTCTATCTCTTTTTCCCCGCGATCTTTTTTGCCGCAAGGCACGGAGACGCAAAGGCAGAGAACGGACAGGTTTAACAGTGTTAAAGATTTCATGAACTAATCCTGTTAATCCTGAGAAATCCTGTTAATCCTGTCTATTCTTCTCCTCTTCTCCGTTATCTATTGAGCTCATCCACCAGCGCGTGCACCGCCCGCGTGTCGCGCCGTTTCAGGATCCGGTTCGCGGTCTGCGCGAGCCTCTTCGAGCTGCTCTCGCGTACGATCCGCTTCACCGCCAGCAGCGTCGCCGGGTGCATGCTGAACTCGGAGAGCCCCAATCCCACGAGCAGCCGCGTGTAGCGCGGATCGCCCGCCATCTCGCCGCACATCGCCACCGGAATGCGCGCCGCCTTGCCCGCCTTGATGGTGAGCGCGATCAGCCGCAGCACCGCGGGGTGCAGCGGATCGTAGAGGTAGTTCACGGCGTCGTCCACGCGGTCGATTGCGAGCGTGTACTGGATGAGGTCGTTGGTGCCGATGGAGAAGAAATCGAGGTACGGCGCGAACATATCCGCCGCGATCGCCGCCGCCGGTACCTCGATCATGCCGCCGATCGGGATCCGTGGGTTGAACCGCACCCGCTCGCGCTTGAGATCGCGTTTGGTCTCCTCGATCAGCTCGAGCACGCGGAAGAGCTCATCCTGCGCGGACAGCATCGGGATCATCAGGCGCACCTGCCCGTAGGCCGAGGCGCGCAGGATGGCGCGCAACTGCGGCCGGAAGAGCGCGGTATCGTGCAGGCACAGCCGCACGGCGCGCAGGCCGAGCGCCGGATTCACCGCGATCGCCGCCGCCGCGCGGCCGCCGTCCACCTGTTTGTCGGCGCCGAGGTCGAGCGTGCGGATGGTCACGGGCTTGCCGGTCAAGGCCTTCGCGACCTTCACATAGGCGCGGAACTGCTCCTCCTCGCTCGGCTGGCCGTCGCGGTTCATGTACAGAAATTCGGTGCGGTACAACCCGATGCCCTCGGCGCCCGCGTGCGTCGCGGCGCGCACGTCCGCCGGCAGCTCGATGTTGGCGAACAGGCGAATGCGCCGTCCGTCGCGCGTCACCGCGAGGCGCGTGCGCAGGCGGTCGAGCTCGCGGCGCAGCCGCGCGATGCCGGTCTTGAGTCTGCGGTACTCCGCAACGATGCGCCGGTCCGGACCGACGATCACCACGCCGCGCTTGCCGTCGACGATCAGCTCCTCGCCGTGGCGGATGTAGTGCGTGGCGCTGTGGACCGAGACGATCGCCGGGATCCCGAGGCTGCGGGCGAGGATCGCGGTATGCGAGATCGGGCCGCCCAGGTTGGTGACGAAGGCGCGGACGCGGTGGTGCTTGAGCATCACCGCGTCCGCGGGCGTGAGGTCGTTCGCGACCACGATCTCGCCGGCGGACATGCGCTCGTGATCCTCGTGCGCGCGCAGCATCAGGTTGCGCAGGATGCGGTCCACCACCTGGACGACGTCGGTCTTCTTGTTGCGCAGGTAGGGGTCTTCCATCTTCTCGAACATCGCGCCCAGGGACTCGCGCTGGATCTTGAGCGCCCATTCGGCGTTGAGGCGCCGCCGGCGGATGGTGTCCACCGGCGCCTGCGAGATCATCGGGTCGTCGAGGATCAGCAGATGCGCATCGAGGAAGCTCGCCACCTCGCGCGGGGCGCTGGCCGGGATGTGTTCGCGGATGGCGAGCAGTTGGGCGCGCGCGGCCTCGACCGCCTGGGCGAGGCGCGCAATCTCGCCGTCCACCTGGTGCCGGGCCACCGTGTACTCGGGGACCTCGGGCAGCTCGCGTTGGAGCACGAAGGCCTTGCCCACACTGATGCCGTCACTTACCCCGGTACCGTGCAGCGCGAGCATTGTCTATCTCCAGACGAAATCCGCAAACAGGCCCGATCTTATAGCAAGACGAGCGAGCGCAGCGAGCAGGGCTTCCTTCTCGGCCTGCGGCCCTCGCCTCTGTCCAATCGGCGACGAGCGGAGCGAGTAGGGCGTAATCATATGACAAGACGAACGGAGCGAAGCGGAGTAGGGCTTCATTAATTTACTCCCCCTCGCCGAAGCGGGTGTTGACGAGCTCGGCGAGCGCAGCGATGGCCTTGGCCTCGTCCCCACCCTTGGCGCAGAGTTCGAGCTCCGTGCCCTTCGCCGCGGCCAGCATCATGATGCCCATGATGCTCTTGCCGTTGACCTCCTGGCCGTTGCGCTTGAGCGTGATGTCGCTCTTGAACTCGCTCGCGAGGCTCACGAACTTGGCCGAGGCGCGTGCGTGCAGCCCGAGCTTGTTGATGAGCGTGATCCGCTGGCACCTCACCGTCCCGCCTCCTTGAGCGCCGCGGTGCTGCCGGCGCACACGATACCGCCGTAGCCCCCGCTCAGGGCCTTGTTGATGAGATCGTCCATGGGCAGGCCGCGGTAGTTGAGCACCTTGAGCAGCATCGGGAGATTCACCCCGGCGATGAGCTCGATCCGCCCGCGCTGGACCAGCCGGCAGGCGATGTTGGTGTGGGTCGCGCCGTAGATGTCGGCCAGAATCAGCACGCCGTCGCCCTCGTCGAGCGTGCGGAGCCGCGCCTCGAGCGACTCGCGCAACCGCTCCGGCGGCTCGCGGTAATCCATATCGAGCGTCTCGAGCCGGGGGGGCAGGCCGCCGATCGTGTGCCCGGCGGCCTCGATCAGCGAGGCGCCGAAGCCTTTGTGTCCCAGTATGAGCAGTCCGATCATAATACTTTAGACGCGGATGAACGCAGATTTACTTTAGGGACGAACGCAGATACACGAAGAATTCGTGTAATGAATCTGCGTTGATCGCTTCGTTATCCGCGTTCATCTGCGTTTCAGGTGTTTTTGAGACAGCTTCCAGCATGGCCTGGTTCATTTCAGCTCCCGGTGGCGGACCTGGGTCTTCATGCCCTGGGTCGCGAAGTGGTCGGCCAGGCGCTTGACGAGATACACCGAGCGGTGCTGCCCGCCGGTGCAGCCGACGGCGATGGTGAGATAGCTGCGGTCCTCGCGCGCGAAGCGCGGCAGCCAGCGCTCCAGAAACGAACGCAACTCGTCGAACATCGCGTGGACCTCGTCGTATTGTTCCAGGAACCGGATCACCGGCTCGTCGAGCCCGGTGTAGGGCCGCAGCTCCGCCTGCCAGTAGGGGTTCGGCAGACAGCGTACATCGAAGACGTAGTCGGCATCCAGCGGCGTGCCGTGCTTGAAGCCGAAGGACTTGAACAGGAGCGTAAGCCCCGGGGTCTCCTCGCCGCGCGCGAAGCCGAGCACCTGGTGACGCAGCTCATGCGGCGTGGTGTGGGTGGTGTCGATGCGCAGCGCGGCGGCGAACGCGAGCGGCTCGAGCAACTGCTTCTCGAGACCGATCGCCTCGAGCAGCGAGGTGTGGTCGTCGAGCATCGGGTGTGGGCGGCGGGTTTCCTTGAAGCGCTTCACCAGGATCGACTCCTCGGCCTCGAGGAAGACGATGCGATAGTGGATGCCGAGGGTGCGCAGCTCCTCGAGGCTGTTCGGCACTTCGGCGAGGAAGGCGCGGTTGCGCGCATCGATCCCCACGGCGGCGTTCGCGAGCGCCTGGTCCCGGGCCGCGCCGACCTCGCGCGCGAAGTGCGGCAGCAGCGCCGCCGGCAGGTTGTCGATGCAGTAAAAGCCCGCGTCCTCCAGGGCCTGCAACGCAATGGTCTTGCCCGAGCCCGAGAGACCGCTCACGATGAAAAAGCTCATTCAGGGGAGCCCGCAAAAGTTGCCATTGCCAATTTTATCGCAAGGCGTAGAGACACAGAAAACAACAATAGACAGGATTAACAGGATTTCTCAGGATTAACAGGATTAAAGAATTCATGAACTAATCCTGTAAATCCTGTTAATCCTGTCTATTTCTTTTTTCGCTGCGTTTCCCGTGGTGAAGCAATTGGCCCGCATGCAGCGACGCGAAATGCAGGGAGGCATTCTGCATTCCCCGGATTCCATTTCATTCCGTCCGGGCTACGTGGCTAAAACAGGACTAACCAGATCAAAGAATTCATGAATTAATCCTGTTAATCCTGAGAAATCCTGTTAATCCTGTCCATTCTTCTTGTCTTTGCGCTCAATCCGGCTGGATCGCCGGCTTGCGCGGTTTCGGGGCGACCGCGCCCGGCGCGGTGGCGTTTTTGTGGATCAGCTCCTGTTGGCGCTTGATGAAGTCCTCGACGGGGTTGATGCCCCACATACGCAGGATGTAGG
>Ga0209342_10005220_pt1 | contig 13337 bp, 12 predicted proteins | sample RifCSP16_2_FD_184023 | JGI IMG/M metagenome (GOLD analysis project Ga0209342, IMG submission 184023) | Soil microbial communities from Rifle, Colorado - Rifle CSP2_sed 16_2 (SPAdes) (version 2) | ecosystem: Environmental > Terrestrial > Deep subsurface > Rock core/Sediment | place: Rifle... | reverse complement strand
CGGCGGCGCAGAGCTTCAGCATCAGCAACACCGGAGGCGGAACCCTTTCCTGGGCCGTGAGTGACAACGCTGCGTGGCTGAGCGCGTCGGCGGCTTCAGGAACCGGCAACGCCACAGTCAACGTGACCGCTTCGCCTACAGGATTGGCTGCTGGCACGTACACGGGGACAATCACCGTGACCGCGAGTGGGGCGAGCGGGAGTCCGAGGAGTGTGGGGGTGGCCCTGACAATCACAGCCCCACCGCCTGTCCTCAGTGTGGCGCCGACCAGTCTGTCGTTCACGATGGTGCAGGGGGGCGCTGCGCCACCGACACAGAGCTTCACGATCAGCAATACGGGAGGCGGGACCCTAACGTGGACTGTGAACGACAGCGCCTCGTGGTTGGGCACGTCAGTCTCATCGGGAACCGGCGCGGGCACGGTCAACGCGGCGGTATACCCTGCGGGGTTGACCGCTGGAACCTACACGGGCACGATCACTGTGACGGCGAGCGGGGCCACCGGAAGCCCAAAGACCGTTGCGGTAACGCTGACGGTTACGGAAGCGGTGACGGCTGCAGCCGCAGTCGCTTCGTCGAGCACTCAATCGGCAAGCACGACGGTGACGTTTGACAATCCCGTTCCCCCCGGAAGCTCCTCCGGTGGTCGGCTGCGCGGTGTCTTCCAGGGGATAGACTTCGGAAAATGGGGCTGGCTGTGGGAGGGTCCGTTCAACGCCGATCCGACTAACCACATCTATTTTAGCTCCTCGAGGGGGACCTCTCGAACCTTCTCCTTCGAAAAGCGAGCCTCCAAAATCTTGGTGGGAATGAGGGTGTTCAGCACATCCAGTGGAACACTCACGTTATCCGATGATCGTGGTCAGACGAAGGTGCAGACTATTACTGCTGGCTCCATGCAATCGGTCACCACAGGATGGACTCAGGCCTCCACGACCATCACTGTGCACTTTACAAATGGATGGGATCTGGGAATTGATGATATCGAATACCGGGCGCCCTGAGTGAGAAGTCCACGCTGAACCGCTAGGAAGTTGGGAGGGTTGGGCGAACTCGCTCCCCCCTGCGAGACCGCCCCCCCTCCTTATTCTTCTGAGGCGGTCCCCCTCCCCTAGTCTCTGCATCTTGCGGCTTTACAGTTTAGATACAGAATGTTCCTTTTCTTGCGGAAGATTTCATGGTATAGAGGTGGCCGTTACCGTTTTCAGTCTCCAAAACGCACGATACGTGTCTTTGCTGCAGAGCCAGGTCGAGCCTTGGCCCGTGTGAAGGCTGAACACCCCATACGGAAGGTCGAACTGCTCCACGGATCGAGCGGCTTTTATCACAGCGGAGGGAACGGGACCGGTCAAGGTCAAAGGGTCATTAATGGAAGCCGCCGGGCTTGCGCAATTGATCGGCGCGGCCACGGCCTTTCGTGGTGAAGTTGAGAATCCCTCTGATGGCGCGATGCGAGGCCCTGTGCTGACCTGAGAGGGTAGTCCCATGAAAGCTTCGCTCAAGCCGTTCGCTTGTTGTCGCATTGCGGGGTTCATTGTCGCAGTGCTTTTGCTTATCTCCAGAGGGCCGGCCGTTGCTGCCCCACCGGGGACCCAGTATCCGTCGCAGAAGATCGTCTTTCAGGATCCGCTGACGGGCCGGACGGTCTGGCGGATGACGACAGATGGGGCCTCGCTTGGCGCGATTCACGCCGCTGGAGGGGACATGTCAAGCGAGGCGATTGCGTTCTCACCCGACTCGACGAAGATCGTCTACTACAAGTACGACATGAACGCTGGCTCGAAGACGCAAGGCGTCTACATGATGGACATCGCCTCGGGCGTCGAGACCTTTCTTGCCCCCGCGAGTATGGGGGCGTCGGCCTATCCAGTCTGGGCCCGCGACGGCTCGCAGGAGGTCTACTTCTACGATCAGACTCCATTCGGCAGCGGCCCGCTGGTCATCGTGGCGGTCAACACGGTGACGTATGCGGTGCGGACCATCGTCAACCTGGGGTGGATCGCCTGGCAGGAGAAGATCGAGGTCAATGCAGACGGCTCCTATCTTTCCGTGCATGTGGATCCCGGCGATGGGTATTACCGTACGGTGATCTTCACGCCGCAGGGGGCGATCCACCCCAACTGGACGTTAAGCGGGCCGCCGTCGGATGACGGGGCGCAGTGGCATCCGACGGATCCCCAAAAAGTGTTGGCGACTCGAGGCACGGGAACCCGGCTCTGGGATATCGATACACTTGAAAAAACCCCGGCCTCCCCGCCGGCATTCGGTGAGATGTTCGTGTCCCATAGTGCAATTCACCCGAACGGGCTCTGGTGGTTCGACAGCGTCTATCTGATCGATCTCGCGACGGGCAACGCTTTGCAATCCAACGGGGCGGGCTACGCGCCGCACCCGAACATCAATCCTACCGAGGGCGCGCTCGGACTCGATGCTCGAGTCGTCATGGATTCCGCGCCGTGGTTCCTGAACCGCAAGGGGCGGGGCCGGCTCTACATCGGGACCATTCGGCAGTTTGACCAGACCCCGTGGTATGACCAACAGTTTTTGGTGGCCACTCATTACTCGGAGCTCGCCAACAACTTTTCGCACCCCCATCCACACTGGTCGCCCGACGGGCGCTACATTCTCTGGACGAGCGACATGCGGGAGACGCGGGACGGGGCGCCGCCCGGGGGCACGGGGAGCGGGAACCGGACGGATCTTTTCATTCTGCCGATGGAGCCGGGCACGCCATCGAGCGCGCCGGTGCTCGAGGTGAGTCCCAGAAGCCTGTCGTTCACGGCGGTGCAGGGGGGCGCCGCGCCGCCGGGGCAGAGCTTCACGATCAGCAACACGGGGGGTGGGATGCTGACCTGGACGATCACTGAGAGTGCCGCGTGGCTGGGCACATCGCTTACCGCGGGGGCCGGGAATGCAACGGTCGACGTTACGGCTTCGCCTGCGGGGTTGGCGGCGGGGAACTACAACGGGACGATCACCGTGACCGCGAGTGGAGCGAGCGGTAGCCCGAAGACTGTTGCAGTGACGCTGAAGTTGCGGAAGCGGTGACGAGTGTGGCTGCCGTGGCCTCGTCGAGCGTTCCCTCTACGAGCACCACGGTGACGTTTGACAATCCCGCGCCCCAGGACGCTCCTCCGGCGGTCGGTTACGTGGTGTCTTTAAGCGGATAGACTTCGGGAGATGGAGCTGGCGGTGGGAGGGCCCGTTCAATGTCGGCCCGACCAACCACATCTATTTCAGCTCGTCGAAGGGGACCTCCCGAACCTTCTCCTTCGAAAAGAAACTTCCCAAGATTTTGGTGGGAATGAGGGTGTTCAGCACAACGAGTGGAACACTGACGTTGACCGACGAACTCGGTCAGAAGAAGGTGCAGAATATCACCACCGGCTCCATGCAACTGGTGACCACAGGTTGGACTCAGGCCTCGACGAGGATCACCGTGCACTTTACAAATGGATGGGATCTGGGAATTGATGGTATCGAATACCGGGCGCCCTGAGCGAGGATCCTCGCTTGGGGACGGCTTAACCCTCGCCCTTACCGGGATCTGCTTGGCCCATTCATTTCCCAAGTATCGTTCTATCATTTGAGCTGATTGGAATGATAATAGGATTGCAATAGCCGACGTCGTCATTCCGTACATTTTCCTCCGGCATTCTGTTCAGTTGCGAGACACGCGGCATGCCCTGGCTTCCTCTTGTTCTCTAACCCCTTGAATTTCAAGAATCGGAACTAACGGCTTTTCTGGCATTGTCATTGCTGCACCCCTCTGCCTTGAAATAAGACTTGAGGAAGCCGCTTTCCAAAAGGGCGAAGCAATTGGTGAGGCCGGGGGGTACATCAACGGTACGCACTCACCAGGATTCTGATCGCCTGGATACTCCCGGGAAACTGTATTTTGTCTGACGTTTCGGCCGGCGGTCAAGCATGTTTTTACCGGACAATTTCAGGGGTTCTATGAACTCCTCAAGGTCGCTTATCGCTGCATCTATCGCATCGCCGGCCAGTGAAGAGTGGCGGGGGCTCGCGGAGTTCCTCGTTCGGCGGGAGACAAGAACGGCGGCTCACGGCTGGCGCCATGGGCAGCGCCAACCTGACATGCAAGAGCTCTAAGTGAGATTCAGTGAGATCGCGCGCGTCGAAGAGCGCTGGTACACGCTGCATGAAGCGGCGGTGCTGATCCACCGGTCTCCAAGGACGATCCAGAACCTGATCTACCGCCACGCTTTGCCGCGCAGGTTGATCCGGCAGGGGCGGCATCCGCGCCGGATCATCGTCATTTCGGCTGCCACCCTCGCCAGGCTCAGAAAGATCACCAAGACTTGATTTTTCACTGCACGCTCACCCTGCACGCTTACCTTGCACGCTCACCCTGCACGAAATTCGTTTGCAATCATGCAACACGTTTGCAATAAGGAAGTAGTTCTGGAATCGCTTTAGACGTGCAAGGCATCTGCGAAGGGCTAACCGTTCAGCCAATAGTGAGTCGGCCATGCTCGTGCTGATCGAGCGTGCCACTCCCCTTGTCACTCCAAAGCGTCCCGGCCTGCTCTGCCAAAGCCTTGCTATGACACTCGGCGGGTGCACCCAGCCCATCTCACGCTTGCGACGGTATGGCAACGACGCCAGCCACGAGCCGCTTCGCCGAGGGCATCTTCCGCCGTGATCTGCAAGGGGGCGCGGCCGCGGAGCGAAGCCGCGAGGGACTTGAGCATCGAAGAGCTGAAGCAACGCGTTGCCGAGACCGTGGAGGCGCTCTCAGGTGGCCCTCGCTGAGCAGACACAGTTTCGTTGCACGTCGTGTAATCGACGGCTTGCCGATTACGCGGACGACATCGTAGAGGGTCAGGTGTTGGTGGAAATCAAGTGTCCGAAGTGCGGCGCGCCGAACAGCGTCGTGCTGGGAAAGGGTCTGAAACCATGAGGACCTGAACGAGCCCCCGAGCCCCTCGAGAGGGCCATAAGAGAGGCCCATTGAGGCCCGATTGACGAGCGCCGTCGAGCGCCAGCCAATCGGGCCTTTTTTGTTGGCCCGAGGAGGAGCAGAGCGATGGGTGAGGGAACCAAGAAGCCATGCGGGAAGCCATGGCGGCGGTTGTGAAGCCGCTGAGCGACCGGACTCAGGAGTTGGAGAAGCGAGACCGCGGGGCCGTCGGTGAGGACACCACCGGCAAGCGCGTGGCGGCGGGCGAGAGATGCGGCTGAGTCATGCTCCCGGCGTCAACCACTATGGACCAGCTCACTACCAAGATTTCGATTGAAAGGGGGTAGCCATGACAGGTTCGCTGCAATCATCTGGTCGTCTACTTACCATTGCAGCACTCATTCTCGTCGTCGTCCTCTCATCGAGCAGATTGGCGTTCGCTGTTACCCCAGGGACGAAGTATCCATCCCAAAAGATCACGTTTACGGATCCGCTCACGGGCCGCGTCGTGTGGCGGATGACGACCGATGGGGCCACACTTGGCGCCATTCACGGGGCGGCAGGGGATCAATCGAGCGAATCCCGCTCGTGGTCGCCGGACTCCACGAAGATTGTCTACTCGAAATACAATCACGATCCGGCGATCAAACCGGTTGGCGTTTACATGATGGACACACTGACGGGGGTGGAGACCTTTTTGGCGCCGTCGGTATGGTATGCCCAGCCAATCTTTGCGCGGAACGGGTCGGGAGAGGTGTACTACTACGATCGCAGCGGGGGCAATCTCGTGGTGCGGGCGGTGAGCACGCAGAGCTATGCTGTTCGCACCATTGTGACGCTGGGCGGAGCGACATGGCAGGAGAAGCTCGAGGTGAATGCGAACGGCTCGTATCTCTCCGCGCACCCGCAGATCAGCGGGAGTTACCGCACCGTGATTGTCACGCCTCAGGGGGCGATTCACGCCAATTGGGGACTCAGCGGCCCGGCTTCAGACGACGGGGCGGTCTGGCATCCGACCGATCCGAAGCGGATCGTGGCCGCCCGGAACGGGCAGTATAGAATCTGGCATATCGATACACTGGCGAGCACACCGGCCACCCTCGCCCCCGACCACGCCTCGCTCCACCCTAACGGGCTGTGGCATCTCACGCAAGGGTATCTGACTAACATCGAGACCGGGGCGAGCGTCATGTCTGGCGGGGGGATGTACCCGTACCACCCGAACATCAATCCAGCGCAGGCGAGCCTGGGGCTGGACGCGCAGGTCGCGGTGGACGACCGGAAGTGGGACAGCATTCCGGGGAGGCCCCGGCTCTACCTGCCGACGATTCGGCGGCTGCTCAGCATCAGCAACGCCATCTGGGCGAGCGATGACAGCTCACTGGCGGCGGTCCACTACAGCAGCTTGGCCAGAAACTACGCGCACGTGCATGCGCACTGGTCATGGGACGGACGCTACGTTCTCTGGACGAGTGATCTCTCCGATCTCCGGGATGGCACCCCTCCAGGGGGCACAGGCAGTGGGGACAGGACCGATCTCTTCATCCTGCCGATGGACACTCAACCGTTGCCGACCACGCCGGTGCTCAGTGTGAGCCCCACAAGTCTGTCGTTCACCGCTGCGCAGGGTGGTGGAGTACCCCCCCTGCAAAGTCTGACCATCGACAACACAGGCGGCGGCACACTGACGTGGACGGCGAGTGACAACGCCGCGTGGCTGTCTGGGTCGGCCACATCAGGAGTAGGCGATGCCACACTCAATGTGACAGCCTCCCCCGTGGGGCTAGCGGCGGGGACCTACACTGGGACGATCACGGTGAGCGCGAGTGGGGCGAGTGGCAGTCCCAAGAGTGTGGCAGTGACCTTGACAGTCACGCCTCAGGCGCCGGCCCTCAGCGTCACCCCAAGTAGTCTATCCTTCACAGCGGTGCAAGGGGGCACAGCGCCGGTGGCCCAGAGCCTGACGATCAGCAACACAGGGGGGGGCACGCTGACGTGGACGGTGAGTGACAACGCCGCGTGGTTAAGCACGTCGCTCGCGGCGGGAGCCGGCAATGCGACAGTGAGCGTCTCGGTTAACCCGACGGGGCTTGCGACTGGCACGTATACCGCCACGATCACCGCGACGGCGAGCGGGGCCACGGGAAGCCCAAAAACTATTGGCGTCACATTGACGGTGGCAGCGGCAAGCGTCAGGGTGACGTTTGATAACCCAGCTCCCCCGGGAAGCTCAGGAAGTACATTGAGCGGCGTCTTCCAGGGCATCAACTTCGGCACTAACAAGTGGCGGTGGGAGGGACCGTTCAATGTCGATCGAACCAACCACATCTACTTTGATTCCTCGCAGGGGACCTCGAGAACTTTCTCGTTCGGGACCAGCCCCAAGATTCTGGCGAGGATGACAGTGTTCAGCACCTCCAGCGGCACGCTCACATTGACTGACGATCTTGGTCAGCGGAAGGTGCAGGCTATCACCACCGGCTCAATGCCGTTGGTGACCACGGGATGGACGCGGCCCTCCACGACAGTGACGGTGAGTTTTACAAGCGGATGGGACCTGGGAGTTGATGATATCGAGTACCGCTCTCCTTAACTGAGAGGTCCGCTCTCGACCATTGGAGACCAAGGGGGGTTGGACATGCTCTCTCAATTGAGAGAATGTCCACCCTCTTCCTAATTTCGGGGACGCCATTCGACGATGGGCATCGATGAGTGGCAATCGGCCATGAGAGTTGCACGATGATTTATGAAACAAGCTGAGCAACTAGTGCCGTGGCGATAAGCTTCGCATCTCATCGTTGGACTCGGAGGGGGGCTTGCCCCCCTTCCGATACCTCCCCCGAGGAGCGAGCGCGGGCAAAGCCCGCGCTCGAAGAGGGAATGCGGTCGCCGGAACCTCTCAACGTATACTGCATACGCCTCGGGTTTCTCCTCCTTCGGGCCTCGATCTGCTCGCTTCTCAGCGCGGCGCGAGTGGACGGCAAAAATAAAGTCCGGCAGGAACGTGCGGACTTTTGGCGAACGAGCTGGCTAGTGCCAGCCCTTCTCAAAGCCCCAACGTGACATGCCTCCACTGAAACAGAGTGGCCGCACGCGCACAACACCCAGAAAGGGTTAGAGCTTCCTCCAAATCTTGAGGTCTCGCCCAATATACTACCCGAGCCGATTTCCGGTGAATGTCGGTGTACATGTCAATCTGAACCGAGGTGAGCACATCCTGGCGGCATAGAACCAGCGTACCAGATCCCTCTAATCTCGATGTCATAGCCTGGACCAGATTGGGCACCCCGGCGGCATCAACGAACACGGTTCTTCCTCTTGATGAAGCAACGAACGCATCCAGCGTGGAATCTGAGGGGGAAGCATAGGCAGATTCATCAATCACGTCCGCGAGCCGGCTGATGTTCCGCAGGTAGACTGATTCCTCATTCGAAATGGAAACCAAACAAGCTCTCCTGGCGCCCTGCACGCTGGCTGCAAGGAGCACGCTGAGCGCCAGCGCATTTGCGCCTGCTACGACAACCGTATCCCCCAGTTCTAGTCCGGCCTTATCTATAATGGACAATCCACAACCTAACGCAAATTGAGGGAGTGCACTTGTGGGGTCGAGACCTTCTAAAGGCACCGCAAGGCAGGGTTGGTGGATGTGATCGGATTGAATCTGCCCCACTATCCCGTATAGCTCATCCGTATCGGCCGCTTTGCATATCACAAACCCCCAGTGATTGAGCTTCAATGCCTTGTGTTTGTCTAAGCCGCCATTGGTCTCAACACCGTGAAGGTCCCACGGCAAGCTGTGGACAATTTCAAGACCCACACCATCGACCACGTTGCGATCGGGTAGAGTCATACTTCCTTTGTCGAGGAGAAGGTTGCTACTTCTACCGAGTGCGCTTGCTCTCGAGAGCAATAGATCGCCTCTATCACCGCATTGTTGATCCAGCCGTCTTGGCCTGTGATCTCATGGGGCTCATCGTGGGCAAGCGCCACAGCGAATCTCTCAATCCATTCAGCCGTGTAATCAACTTCAGGTAGTTTATTTAAGTGGTGTTCTCTGCCCGGCGAGAGTCCTCGCCAGCGGCGCGCCGACCAAATACTCAATCTTTTATTTTCTCTGATCGTCAAGGCGCCGTGAGTGCCCCAGATACGCACTTGCTGTGACGGCGTTCCACGCCAACAGGTACTGGCCGTGGTAGAACCAACCGCGCCGTTGTCGTACTGGCAGTTGACAGCAATGGTATCCTCTACCTCAACTGGAGAGGCGAACGTCCCATACTCGCTGAATACGCGCTTTACCTCAAGGCCGGTAGCATATCGCAGATAATCAATGGCATGACACAGTCCCATAATGAGAATACCGCCACCAGCCTTTTCTTTGGAGGCCCGCCAACTGGAGGGAGAGCGTCCAGTGTAACCGCCAGCCCAATAACTAGCCCCTTTGAACATCAGATGATTGATCTCAATACCGCAGACTTTACCCAATATATCCTCGCGGATAAGTTCACGTACAACCTGTAAGATGGGAAGATACCTGAAGCTAAAGTTGACCGTCAATCTGACGCCGGCCTTGTGACAAGATTCCACGATTCGAGTGGCATCTTGCAAATTGACCCCCATGGGTTTTTCGAGCAAGACGTGCTTGCCAGCTTGGGCGGCTTGAATAGCGAGAGGCGCATGTAACATGTGAGGCACCGACAGAAGAACAGCGTCTACATCCGGTCTGGCCAGCAGGCTCTCGTAATCCGGGACGGGCGGCGCGTTAAGTTGCCGGGCCAGGTCTTTCAGGACGATAGGATTCGAGTCAAATGCGGCGGTCACGCAGGCGGCCCGTGTAGCCTGAATACCCTTCGCATTCTTCAGGCCAATGTCACCACCGCCAACGACACCGATACGCAGGAGCCTGTTGTGGGGTGTGGTAGGCAAGATTTTCTTTTCTTTAAAATCCACTTTCCATCCAAACAATCTTTTAGAGAGGCGTAGCGAAGATGAAGCAATCTGCTGCATGGGCGTATCACGCTCCTTCTTAAACCGAATCCCATTGGGAGCAGAACGGCTCCAATCAAAAATAGCGGTGATCATCCCGGAGTCACCCACCCTCAAGGATTCGTAGATTTCACCTGCCTGGGAAGGGACACAGCGGTGCGTGACAAGATCATCCAAACTCAATCTGCCTTGTGCAAGCAGATCTAGAAACAATTGTCCTTCGTCTCGATATGTCCACTGTCCATGGCTCCGATCCCTTTGGGGCATGCCGCTTATGTGTGCGCCAATAAGGGTAAGCCCAGGCTGGCAACCGCCTTGACCCAGATTGAGCGAGGTCAGGCTGCGGGGGCTGCCCAGCAAGACAACACGACCACCTGCACGGGCTAGGCTATTGGCGAACGGCAGAACCTTTCCGTCTCCCGTGGCCTCAATCACAACATCGAAGCCATTGTTAACCCCCCGGCAGTTCAGCTCCTCGACAGTAAAGAACTCGTCAGCCCCCCCTTTGCCGAGGGCCCGGGCTGCCCTTGACCTTGACGTGGCGACAGCCACGATCGGGGCCCCACCTGCGATGCGGCATAGCCGATTCGCCAGTTGCCCGATTAACCCCTGGCCAAGAACAAGCACTGATTCGCCCGGCTTAATACAGGCCTTGCGGATACCTTGCAGCACAATGATTCCCAGTTCAATCAACGCCGCCGGCTCCAGCGAGACTTCGGGGGGGATGCGAAACAGCCCTTGTGCTTCGACAACGCCTAACGAGGCATGCTTGATGCGGCCAGCCACCCGGTCCCCTATCTTGAATCCGCTCACCTTTCTCCCGACAAAAACGACCTCACCGCTTCCGGAGTATCCCGGGGAAAACGGGAAATTAATTCGAGGATTGGTCAAGCCTAGCAGTTGCGCCCGTTCCGTGCCCGGGCTCATCGCCGTGAAGGCGACTTTCACCATTACGTCGCCAGCAGATGGCCCGAGAATTCTGACAGAGTCGCAATCGGCCACCTCCGCAACCGGCCAAACAATATGCCGGGCGCGCACAATCGACCGGCGCTCCAGAACCGCAGCCAGCGGCACCTCTAGTGCCCTCCAAGTCTGTACCCCTAAGGCTTGCAGTTCTGGCGAAAAGGAAGCCTCGTATTTCTTTAGTATCTGTTTAAGCTGCTGATTGCGCATGTTAGTCTTGCAACAATACGAGGGGACAACGAGCCTGTCAAGGAGGAATGCTATTGGTGCTACTAAATCGGACGAGCTGGACGACTGGGTGAGGGACCAGGGAGTTGACAGGCTTCCCGTAAGTGTGTAAGTTCTCAGGCACGGACGATTAGCTCAGCTGGTTAGAGCGCTGGCCTCACATGCCAGAGGTCACTGGTTCAAATCCAGTATCGTCCACCACTCAAAAACTCACACTTGGTCCGCTCCTCCGAGCAGGTCGGCGGAGATCCCTAAGCAGCGCGCCAAACCCCCCAGACACTGTCGAGCGCTGCCTTCGGCATTCGCGCAACTGAATGTACGTTCTTTCCTGTTTTGGGAAATCTCGATGTCACTGCTCTTTCAACTGAAGGGATCATCCGCCAGCTTACACAACAACTTACAAAATCACCCTCCCTGGTGTCGTCTTTGCAGTCAAGAAGGGTGACATGCAGGCCAAGCTATTTCCACGCCCCCCGGAAGTGTTTTCACCGCCCCGCGAGCCGAGCGCCGCTGCGGACCTGATCGCGGTCCGTTACTTGCGACCTCCTTCTGCGACCGTGGGTCGCGTCATAACCGGCGTCGTGGCGGGGCTGTTCTACCTGCTGATGGTTTGACCATCGCGCTCTTTGGAATGGCGAGTCTCCTTGGGCTCGTGCTCAAATTCGTCGGCTGGCTATTGGGGGCTAATTAACACACCCTAAATCGGACCCTACAGCGCACGTTCGTTCTTTAAAGGCTGTGTCGAGCACGCCTCGCCGACCTAGAACCGAGTACCGAGTTTCAGGAAAAGAGAAAGTTGTTCGTTAATCCTGATGGTGGCTTTCTCAGCCACCTCTCACTCCCCTCGTTAATTTCCCGAGCTGTTCTTTATTCTTCACTGGCAATAGTTTTGCGAGCCATTCTGCGGATGTTCATGGGCGAAATCTGATCATGCCACGACCGCGCTTGAATGCTCCGCATCATGCGGCCCTGTTCGGGGCGGCAGACCAATTTGTTGAATTCAGGAGGGAGGAGACCGAACAATCGATCGCTCGGCGTTTTGAGCAGCAGGTAGACAAGCACCCCGATCACATCGCAGTCAAGACGAGGCAGAGCGCCTTCACCTACGATGCATTGAACAAGGCGGCAAATCTCGTTGCGCGGGCTCTTGCCCAAGAGAATGGACCCCGCGAGAGACCCGTCGCTCTCCTGTTTGGACACAGCGCTCAAATGGTCGTCGGGATGATGGGGGTCTGGAAGGCGGGGCAGATCGCGGTTCCAATCGATTGCAGGCATCCGCGAGGGAGGATTGTTTCGATTCTGGAGGACTCTGGAGCCCACGCGATTGTCACTGATCGAGAAAACATCCAGGTGGCCCGCGAATTGGCTCGCGGCCACCTTCAATTGATCGAGAGTGACGCGATTGGCAACAGCCATTCGACCGAGAACCTGAACCTGCCGGTCCCGCCGGACGCGCTTGCCCGAATCATCTATACCTCCGGATCAACCGGGAATCCCAAAGGGGTTGTCCACAATCACCGGAGCATTCTTCATAATGTCTTGAGATTCACGAATCAGCCCCGTGTCACCTGCATGGACCGATTGCTCCTGCTTTCCAACTACGGTCACACCGCCGGGATAACCGCCATTCTCCGGGCGCTGCTGAACGGCGCGGCGGTCTTCCCATTCGATGTCAGAGAGGAGGGGATGGTGTCACTGGCTGATTGGCTTAGCCAGGAAGGGATCACGATCTACCACTCCGTGCCATCCGCGTTTCGCGCGTTCACTGGAGCGCTTCATCGGGACGAGCGATTCCCTACGATTCGCCTGGTTCAACTGGATGGCGAACCGGTATCTGTGCGGGACATCGAACGCTATAAGACGCATTTCTCCGATCAGTGCCTGTTGCTGAATAACTTTGGAGGAACGGAGACAGGCAGCTGTTGCCATCTCTATGTGGACAAGCAGACGCAGATCGCTGAGACGCTCGTCCCGGTCGGGTACGCAGTCGAGGACACCGAAGTCTTGCTGCTCGATGAAGCCGGTGAAGAGGTCCCCAGCGGCCATATAGGAGAGATCGCCGTCAAGAGTCGCTATCTCGCGCTGGGCTATTGGAACAGACCTGACCTGACACGCGAGAAATTTGTGCCGGATCCTGGCGGAGGGGAGCAGTGGATATATCGCACCGGAGATCTGGGACGCTTTCTTCCTGATGGCTGCCTTGTACACCTCGGGCGAAGAGATTCGCAGGTGAAGATCA
>Ga0209342_10005219_pt1 | contig 13338 bp, 36 predicted proteins | sample RifCSP16_2_FD_184023 | JGI IMG/M metagenome (GOLD analysis project Ga0209342, IMG submission 184023) | Soil microbial communities from Rifle, Colorado - Rifle CSP2_sed 16_2 (SPAdes) (version 2) | ecosystem: Environmental > Terrestrial > Deep subsurface > Rock core/Sediment | place: Rifle... | reverse complement strand
CTCGCCCGCAAGGCGTACCAATTTGAACGAGGAACGAAATGAACACCAACACCACAACCTACACGTGTAACGTCTGCGGCTATACCTGGAGGGCCCGCCCTAACTCACTCGAACAGGGGCGTAAGAAGCCAGTGGCGTGTCCTCAGTGCTTATCGAGGAAGTGGGATCAGCCACCCGCGTAAGGACAGCGCTCTCACGCCTTAGTTGCGGCGCCACTCCCACAAGCAGGGGATGATCAAAAGCTGCATCGGCGGGTCGCGCACGACCATCATCGGGAGCCAGCAGCCGAACATCCCGACCAGCCAACGGGCCTGCGTCACGGTCAGGACGGGCATCATTTCTATTCTATCACGGAGGTCCACCGTATTTCACAGCGCAGCCCCGGCGTCTCCCCGTAGACCTTGCCCACCAGCGCCTCCGTCATACTGCATGCACCGTTAGAACCCAAGCCCTACCGATCTTCCGGTACTCCCACACCTCCAGACTCACGCCGGGCAGTCGCGGAAGGTGCTCCATCGCTTCCTTGGCCGCCGAGAGTTCAGACGGGCTGATGCCGCCGCTGGCCCGCGATTTGACCTGGATGAGGCGAATGGAAGCCGCCCCCAACGCGACAATATCAAGGGGCCCACTCGATTGTGCTGAGCGCAGACACTCGAAGCCCTGCGCCTCAAGCGAGCGAATGGCAGCGTGCTCACGGCGAGCGCCACGCTGATAGCGGGTCACGCTTTCGCCGCCTGATAGCGCTCACGGCGACAGGCCGAGCATCTTCTCTGCCCAACCTCTGAGTCAGTGAGGGGATGCCCGCGCAGGCAGTGGGTTTTCCTTGCTGCCTGCGCCGCGTGACGGTGATCGACCCTGACCGGGATCATTGAAGCCATCCCCAGCCCTCATCCTTCAAACGCAAGGTGGCCTTCCCAATAGCTCCAAGCGGGGTAGCCGAGATTTCCGACCAATCAATCTGCTGACGCTTCTCGCCGGGAAAGCGAGCCGCCACGGTTGCCCACCACTGGCCGTTGCCTGTCGGGCCGCACTGGATGACGATCTCAGATAGCCTTGTCTGATTACGCTCGCTCACGCTAGTACAACCTTCGCGCCGGAGGTGACCAGCACTTTGGCCAGCTCAGCGCGCGCCGCAAGTGGCGATCGCCGCACGGTGATCGACGCCCTGAACGCCAGGCCCTTCACGATGTACGGTATCAAGCAACGCTCACACCATAACGCGAGGCGGTCCTGCATCCGCCCGCAGAGGCCGCAGCGCGACCGGGGCGGGCCAGCCTCAGCACCCATCCCGCTCATGTCATCGCCTTCTCGCTGCTGGGATGCTCACGTTTTGCAGCTCACGCCATCGCGGCCACTCCGGCACGCTTGATAGACCGTAAGGCATGGCGCTCACGGTCCGCAACCAGCGGCCACAGCCAAGGCACACGATGCCTGTCAGCGATGTGATGCGAGGTCGCCAGTGCATCAGCGTGGTTTGCGCCAGCGACTCACGCAGCAGGCGACACTCCGAGCAGAAGGCAACGGCGAACCCGAACTCCGCGCCTGAGATGCTCGTCTTGTTCATTGTGCGCAGCTCCACGGCCAGAAGCTATACCCGGCCCGAACGTAGATGTCCCATGCCCTCGCTATGTTCCAGGCCGTGTCCATCCACCGGCTCCAGAACTCCGCGAACACCGTCGCCCACGTCGGGGCATGAAGTTGAGTTACGCCATAGCTCGTGCCGTCATAGCTCACAGCGTCTGCCCGAAGTCCTGACTCGCAGGTGAAAACGGCGAGAGCGGTTTCGCAGTCCCAGGAGTAGGAGCAGACAACACTGGCTATCGTGCTCTCTTCATAGATGAGACTTTCGCTTTCAGCCAACGGTTGTGCCCCGCCATGTCCCGAATCACTATCCCCGGCTGAATCCGGCACACTGAACACCGGCGACGGTGCGGCCACTGAAACAGGCGTTGCAGTTGGAGCCGCAGTTGCAACATTATCTACCCAGCGAAGCCCACGAGTATCGCGGCCAGAACCACGCTCCACCGCGACAGGGTTAGCATCTTTGGTGTATCCGTCATCGTTCCCTCCCGCCAGCGCCCACCACACCACCGCCACGCACAACAAAAGCGCCAGCGGGATGAACCACCTTATCCTTCCGCTCCAGTTTGTGCCTCCACCGCCGCATCTAGCGACTCCTCCTCCGCATATGTTTTTAAGCAAGGCCACGAACAGAAATCTATTTCGTCGCCCTCATCAATCAGTGTCAGCCAGCCATCGGCTCGCGGCAATTGACTATCAGCCCCGACTCGATGGCTGCAGTGGTCACACTTTACCTCAAGAGTCATACCACCACCTTAGGCCCCTTTCCCGCCGCTAGGCGCCGCCGCCACTGTCCCCACCTCACAAGGGATGATGTCCAAGTAGTAGTCCCGTCCCACCTCGAAGGCATCATGCAGAATGCTGGTTAGCTCCAGCTTCCCGGCCGGCGTAGCGGCCCAGAAAGCCTTGTTCTCTTCGCTCTCGCCGTCACCCAGAACGCCACCCACACCAGCCCGCCCAGCAGCGTCAGTGTCGCTAGTCTTCGCATTGCCTTGTCCTCCGTTCGATACCGCCAGCGCCCACCACACCACCGCCACGCACAACGAGAGCGCCAGCGGGATGAGCCACCTTATCCGTCCGCTCCAGGCTGTTCTTCCACCGCATCTATCGCCGCCTCATACGTCGCCTCGAAAATGTCAGGCTTGCACGGGTAGAACTCGCCCTGTACGCCGCAGATAATCCAGTCTCCGTCACTAGCCCTAAGCGGACCCTCAAGAGTGTGGACGTGTGGCTCCAGTACCGGGCAGTCGATAGCGGCACACATCCCTTCTACGGTCATTCCGTCTAAGAACTGCTCCGCTTCGATAACTCTGGGCTTCTTGCGGTACAACGCCATCGCCTCACCCCTTCCTGGCGCTCCCTGCCGCCACCGCATCTCTCGCCGGCAGGAACAGCGTCACCGTCCCGCCCAGCACGCGAGCGACCACCACCTTCGCGTGATCCAGGTTGCCGCCGATCTCCCAGCGGAGCGGCAGGCCGTTCTCCGCGGCCGCCACGACCGCCTGACGGATGGTCTCCCGGCTCTCGTTGAGCATGTCGGCCCAGATGTGCTCCGCCATCTCCGGCCCTATACCGGCCCACACCTGGCAGTCGCATATCTCCATGCTGTCGAAGTGGCCGAGCTTCTTGATCTCCGCGTAGTGCTCCGTCTTGGTGAGCCACGTTAGGTCGCGGCTCAGTTTGTTGAGCTGCAACACGATCGTTGTTGCGCTATTTCCAGATGGCATCGTCATTCTCCTTTCGCTAGTGGCATTGAATCTAGACGCCATCCGTAGGCCCCTCGTGTTTCCACACCCGCTATCCTGGTGCGCTCCACCTTGCCCAGCGACAGCAGCCGATGCAGCGCCCAGCGCACGGCCTCCCCTGAGAAGCTCACGCGCCGCGCGATCTCCGCCACTGTCTGCGGCTCCGGCCCCAAGACCCGCAGCACCACCGTCATCGCCTCCGAGCGTAGCGCCATGCTCATGCCTTCACCTCCAGCCGCTCCAGTATATCCGTTTCAGTGAGGGCGAGAGCCCGTTCCACGAAGGGGCAGTGGTCACAGGCACAGGTATCATGGTGTCCGCTCAGGTGCCTTTCTCCGCAGCCAGGGCAACTTGGCTCCCAAAGGTTTAACGTTGCGCGCATCTCCGTCACCAACGCCCGTGAGGCGGCAAGAAATACTTCTAGTTTATCTACCTCTTCGTGGTCTTGGGCATGCTCGATGGTTCTTAAATTAAGAACTAGTTTGAGTGCGCCCCTCTCCGCCTTAATCTCTATGTTCTCTTCCCGTGAGGCGGCGAGAGAGCGGGCGAAGTCCCACACCTTTGCCACAGGGAAAACGGGGTCAGTCGGTAGGCCATTCTTGCATTGCTGGTTTACTACACCAATATGCCAACGCTCCTCCTCCGTCAGCCATTTCGACCAGTCTTCGCTCATACCTTCCTCCTATGTTCGGCCCCACACTCAGGGCAGGCGTGAACCTCAGGAGCCGCTACAGGCCCGCTCACAGCCTCCCTCAAGGCGCGGACGGACATGGAGGCCGACGCCGCTTCCTGAAGCCGCTGTCGTTGTTCTGGAGCAGGCAGGACGGCAACCGCCTGATGGTGGCCGAAGGTCAGTTTGTGACTGTCACAAAGCCGGTTCTCCGGCGGCACCCGCCGCGCCACCGAGGCATAGGTCGCTATCTTCCAATAGGTCAGGCCAATGTCATCGATGAGCTGGTGCGCCATCTCCCCAAACGTGTCCTCCCCCTCGTTCACCCAGTCACCTACGGCGAAGCACCATTGCGTCACGGTTCGCTGCAAGAGTTCACCCTGGTCTCGTAGACAGCGACCGAATTCCGCCCAATCGTCCCATGTGAGCGGTTTATCGGTGGACGCTGAAAGGGAGGATCGCGGCGCAGAGAAAGAAACCTTGGGGGGGTCAAGGAAAGAAAGAGTGACAGACTGGCTCCCCTCCCCTTCAGCGATAACCCGGCCCCGCGTTCCCCAGGCGGCAGCCGCTTGGACGGGACCGGGTACGTCAACCGCTGGAACGTCCCCGGCCGACCCAGCGTCCGGTTTCGCTCCAACGGCTTTAGGCGCTGAAAGGGAATCCTGGAGTCGCGGGTAGTCCACCAAAGCGGGCACCTCTTCCAAGTCCCCTTCAGCGCCCAGTGACGAAGCGGAGCCTTCTACAAGCTCAGGGCCAGAACCGTCCGTTTGCTCCGCCGCGTCACTGGGAACTAACACTCGCTCAAAGATTGTCTGATTCGTATATGTCCAGATGCGATAGACCTTACCCACTCCAGGAATATCAAACACACCATTCCCCCACGGACCGTTATCGATTCGGTCATGGCAGTAGGAACACAGAATGCTAACGATCTTGGATTTAGGATTGTTGCCGCCCATACCTTTCTTGGGCCAGTGCTGATGAGTCGGAACAACGCTATGCGCATACTCAAATGCCAAGCACCATGGCCTGTGCATCTCCTCGTCGTGAGGCCACGGGCAGCCCTTTGTGCTGCAATGGAACTCAAGAGATGTGCGGGTGACACTCACGCCTCAACCCCCATCATCGCCTTGATGGCGCAGGTCATTCACTCAGCGCCTCGTTGAACTTGCGATACGTGTCCAGCACACGACCCACAATCGTCGGCCCCCATTCAATCTGACCCCCTGCCATCCCGACGACCAGCTCCACCGCCGCCTTGAGCGCGACGGCGCGCTGATCGGAGACCGTCTCTATCCCCTCAAAAGCATCCTCTTCGTTCTCACTTCCCCTCCGCACCATCGGCTCATCCGTGGGCGGCTCCACCAGGACGATGGACTTGATGAATGTGCCGCTGACCTCCATATCCACCCAGTCGTCTTTCTGAACGTCATCGGCCTCCCAGGGGTCCTTGCGGTACTCCGCTTTTGAAAAATTGAACCAATCCTCGATACCCTCAATCTTGATCCCGTAATGGCTGCGGGCTGTAACCTTGCCCGATATGGGAAGGGACGATGGCTTAGCTATCTTGGCCGTCCTAGGCATCGCTTCCTCCTTCTATCCGTCGCTTCTGCACCAGAATATGCTTGGATGAGTGCCTGCCCGCCAGAAGCCCAGCCTGCTTATAAGCCGGGCCATCGATAGTCAGAGCGGGCAGGATGATGGACTTACAGGGTTCCTGCCCACAATCCCAGAGACTGCCCCCGTGAGGTGAATGCAGCCGCTCACAGATATAGCTGAGTTCGGCTCGCAACCTATCAAGGGCATCATCAGCCCGCCGCCGGAGACACAGATCGCGGCAGCTACCGCTATCGTGGTAAACCTCACCCCGAAGCAGTAGCCAATCGGCGGATTCGATGGGCTCCTTGCAGGAAGCGCAAATGGCGAGCATTCCCTATTCCTTACCTCCAGTATCTGTCCGATAGGTAGCCTAGCATCCGGCGCCTCTGTCTCAGATTGCACCCACCCAGAGCAGATGATGCCAGGTAAAGCGCTATAAGTTCCCATTGCCAATCTTGTGGTACAACTGGCATCGTTTCCTCAAGGGTCTCACCTTCGACTATGACTATGAGTTCCCTCAATCGGCCTTCCATTAGATGCCCCCTTGTCCCGCTACGATATGGCCGGCCCCGCTGCTGATAAGCCAGCCGGTCCAGACGCCGCCGATCCCGTAGGTGCCCAGGTAGGAGGCGTCCGCGAGCCCGTGATGCCGGAGCCACCGCCAGATTAAGAATGCGGCCGATGCGCGCTCCAAGTCCATCACGCCGTTGCCCTCCGGATGGCCTTCGCTATCGCCCGCCCCATCGCCATCGGGACAGCGTTACCGATGACCGACCTTTTGCCGTGCATGGTGAACGGCATCTCCGCCGTGAAGTCGCGGGGCAGCCCCATCGCCTCGCAGGCGTCCTCGATGGGTAGGACGCTTCCCATCCCCGGTAACGGGCCGCCGCCCTTTTCCTTGCTGCGCACCCTTGCGCCGCTGGACGCTACGCGGGCGTCAGCGACAACAGAACGGCGGCTGTGAGGCAGGCTGCCACCTTGGCCTTTGTCGCAGCTCCCCTGGCCGACACTCGTGTCGGCCAGGACGCTCGTGCGCCGCTTCTCCTCGTAGGCGATGCCGGAATCGCAGCCTAGGGACGACGCCGCCACTTCGGGGCGCATCAGCGCCGCCCATTCGATATCCAGCGCCTTCCCGTCTGCCGTGCCGAACGAGAACCGACGCGGCCTCGGCTGCACTCCACCGACCCACTTGTCGCGCACCATTTGAGGCTTCGTGATGTAGCCTTCCACGCGTGGAATGGGCGCATCGGGGACGTTCTCCATGAGGAACCAGGCCGGAGCCGCCTCGGCCACCACCCGTTCGAACTCCGGTATCAGGTTGCCGAACCGCGGCTCGTGGCCGTTGTGCCGGATCAGATGGCGCAAGACGGAGAACGCCTGACACGGCGGGCCGCCGATGACGCCCTCGAACACACCCGCTGGTGGGTGAAACGCCCGCACCTCGCCGCCCCAAATCAGGTCAGGCCCACGCACTACACAGTAGCCCTCTTCCTCGAAAGCGCGGCCCAGCAGGTCGATGCCGGGGAACACGGAGAGCACGAGCCCGCCGGTGGTCAACTCATCCTCCTATTCCCTACTCGACGCCTTCACCGCTTCTGTGCAGGCGTCCACATCATCAGATGGGTGACAGTCGGCGTGGTCCTCCAGAGCGGCCTTGAAGCCATCGGCATAGCCCGCGTCGAAGCAGGGAATGACGATGCCGAAACTGTCCTCTATTACTCCGTACAAGCGGCCAGCGAAACCGGGGTGAGCCTTCTTCCACGCCTTCCGCGCCCGCGCCATCTCGATGCTCAACCGTAAGTCGCGCTCGGTGGTCATGACGTACTCGCTTTCTTGAGCATCGCTACGAGTTTGCGGTTCTGCGCACTCCTGGCGGCGCTCCAGGCGGCGCTCCAGGCGGCGCTCCAGGCGGCGCTCCTGGCGGCGCTCCTGGCGGCGCTCCTGGCGGCACTCCAGGCGGCGCTGTCGGCGGCGCTCAAGGCGCTCCTGGCGGCGCTCCAGGCGGCGCTCCTGGCGGCACTCCTGGCGGCACTCCAGGCGGCGCTGTCGGCGGCGCTCAAGGCGCTCCAGGCGGCGCTCCTGGCGGCACTCCTGGCGGCACTCCAGGCGGCGCTGTCGGCGGCGCTCAAGGCGCTCCTGGCGGCGCTCCTGGCGGCGCTCCTGGCGGCGCTCCTGGCGGCGCTCCTGGCGGCGCTCAAGGCGGCGCTCAATTCCGCGTCTGTAGCCTTCCCTTTTAGCCAGAGCCGTTTAATGCGTATCGCTTCCCATGAACGGCGGTCAGGCTCACGTCCGGCCTTACGCTCGGCTTTCAAGATTCGTTCAGCGCACCAGCAGCCAAACTCGTGCAGGACGGCCGTCGCGTCGAATACCTGGACGTGGGTGCGGATTTCGGAGCACGACTTGTCAGTGTCGTGGAGAGTTGCGCCTGACGCCTCGATGACCGAAAAGATAGAACCTAAAGCGTATCTTAGGGCATCGATTGGGCGGTAACTCCAGTGCAGGCCATGCCCGCACATCTGAAGCGGTAGCTTCACGCGGAGAGTGATACCGGCCTTGATCTTGCGGCGGCGTCCATAGGCTTCGCGTCCATTCGAGAAGTGATAGCCGACGTATGATTTACTCATGCCGCACCCCCGTTGATGGTGGGGTCAACCCAACCGTTGCTTGTGCCAGAGAACGGAGTGATGAGCGTCCAGAGAGTACAGAAACCGCACCACCAGACTTCTAGGGGCCAGTGGCTACGCCGCGCTAGTCGGTGACAGATTGGGCAGGGAGGAGGCCAGGTGGTCATCGTAGTTGCACTCCGTGGTCCGCAGAATCCAGATGGCTCCAAGCCTTGAATCCAGGGAAGTAGTGTATACCCCCACCACAGTTCTTACACGTCCCCTGAGCCTCGATGACCGAGGGGCTGTTCGGCACGGAGTCGTGGATGCGCTTGACCTCAGCATCAGCGCGGCGTTGGTAGTGGCGGTCAGCTTCTTTCTTACTGCGGCCCTTCACGATAGACTCCCTTCGCCATGACACTCCGGGCAGGTCATCTCCTCGCCTTCCTCAGAGCCGATGAGATAGCCCTCACGCCTGAGCCCCAGGCGACGGACTTCTGCCTCGGAAGCCGTTATAAGCCCCGAAATGAGCCCTTGTTTCCCATAGCAGCGGACAAGGGGCCGTTCCTTTACAAACAGCACGATCCCCGTGCCCTTGCACACTTCACACTCCTCCGGGCGGCAGGGACAGTTACCCGTGTGCTCGCAGTCCTTCACGATCTGCTGCGCTTCGGTGTTCCAGCTCATTTCCGCTCCTCATATCTCTTGACCCGCACCCAGACCGTGCCCGGCATAACACCGTAGACGAGGCCAATTTCCTTGAGGGTGTTGCCCGCCTGTCTCCATAGAGCCATCTGCTCACTGGCTTCCCACTCGTCCTGACACTCCCACAGAGAGCCGTCCTGGACTGCCTTCAACCAGCGGGCTTCTTCGGTTGGGGTCATGGTTTGGTGCGAACTCATGCCTTTATCCCGCTTCGCCTTTATCCCGCTTCGCCGCACCTGCTTCTCTCTCTCCAAGTCGTCCATGACAACGATCTGGCGCACATACTCTTGACTGACGCCAACCATGTCCCCGACTTGCTGAAGCGTCAGACAGGGATTGCCTCCGATGAGAGCGCGAATGTTGAGGCGCTTGGGACTGATTCCGTTGCTGTATGAAGCGCAACTGTGACACCTGCCGCCTTTCGTGGGTTTGCCGCACCCCTTACAAGGAACACGACGGCAGCGCTTACACATCGCGGCCCCCTTATTGATTCCACGACCGCAACCACAGCGGCCACGGGTACGGATGTAGGTCATGCTGTCGCCGCCTGCGGCTCGCGGGGGGCGAGGACATCGATAAAGGCCAGCGCCTTCGCCTTCTTGTACGCCGCGTAGGCCGGAGCCTTCGCCTTCTCGTACGCCGCGTAGGCCAGCGCCTTCGCCTTCTCGTACGCCGCGTAGGCCGGAGCCTTCGCCTTCTTGTACGCCGCGTAGTAGGCCGGAGCCGTCGCCTTCTCGTACGCCGCGTAGGCCGGAGCCTTCGCCTTCTCGTACGCCGCGTAGGCCAGCGCCTCCGCCTTCTTGTACGCCGCGTAGTAGGCCGGAGCCGTCGCCTTCTTGTACGCCGCGTAGGCCTGAGCCGTCGCCTTCTCGTACGCCGCGTAGGCCAGCGCCGTCAGAACATGCTTCACCAGCCAGTCGATATCGAGTTTTAGTTCGACGGCGCGCATGATGTTCGCAGCGGTTATATCGGCGCCAGCGGGCCACTCGCCCTCGAAGACGATGACCTGCTCCTCGCAGGCGTTATGGGCGCGCAGCCAGGCGGCATCGATCCGTGTCACCTTCAGCGTCTTCATGTCGTTCCCCCGGGCATACAGTTTTTACTCTTTCCGGCTCACCCGAAACGGCAGGCTCTCAAGACCCCGCTTCTGCATCCTGAAGGCCAACGCGACCAACGATGCAGTGGCAGCGGGCCAGATGACGAACCAGAAGATCGCACCTCCGGTGTCCCCGGCCACCGCCATATCGATGCCGACATAGAGATAGATGCTGGACGCCACAAGGAACATGAGCACCATCGAAGACATCATAGTGACACTGAAGATTCGCTTAAACATTCAGGACCTCCATTCGGCTCTACTTCGATTCCCGTCACCATATGAATCTGCTCCGCCAGCCTGGGAGTCAAACGCTTCCGTCCCCACAGAACATCGCTGAGATGGCTGCGCGAAATGTGACAGCGGCGGGCGACAGCACTCACCGTCAACCGGTGCAGCTCGAACTGAGCACGGAGCTGGTCTAGAGGTTCGTAGGGCCGGTCGAAGATGGTTGTTGATCCACCATCAGGAAGCCCACCAATACTCATTCGCTTCCCTCAGCTTGGGCGATGGCGGTCTCAGCTTGGGTGAATGTCTCTGGATCAACGGGGCAATCCATAGGCATGTCGCGGTCAAGGTCTGCGAGTATGCTCTTCAGCGCCGCCAGTAAAGCGGGGGCGGCGTTTGTGACATGCCGATGCTCAAGACAGAGGACGTAGGCAGTCAGCGTATCACTACCGTCGGCCTGATCACAGATGCGGCATCCCCATGTGGGTTCAATTTCAACACTACTCATCACGCTAGATAGGCTAACAAGTGTATTCCATGCTGTCAAGTGGTTGCCAGATAGAGGACGGAAAATAGTTGCATTTTACACGGTGTCGTGTCGTAACACCGGGGGCATCCCAGCGTCTTAATAAAAGGAACAGGCATCCGCCTTAACAAGCCTGCCCGTTCTTTAGAACGCCTTAATTAATGGAGGAGAACAATGACCGTCCTTGAGATCGTGCGCGCGCTGCGGAAACTAGGCCGTCAGCGACAGAAGCTGGCCGTGAAGGCGGCGCAGGACCGGCTCATCAAGAGTATTGTCCGGCGCGACGCGAATCGTAATTGAAAGCCAGGGGGCTGGACGAAACGTCCAGTAGCGGGTAGCGGGCAAAGCGCCAAGCTCACGCAGGATCACGTTGTCCCTCTTTCCCAGCCTGCCTAACATGTAATTGCCGCAAGCAGGATTCGCCGCCGCCTTCTGGCTTCAAACCCAAACTACCGCTTATGTGAGTCCACATAGCCCTCCACACCGAGCCGGAGCGCGAAGCTAGTCAGCGCGGGTGTTAGTCCGGCTGTCACGAGTGTCTTCACGTCGTCGGTGCTTGACCAAGTTGCGAGAAACCCTAGCCCGCCTACCAGCGATGCCGTTAAGACGGCGCGCGCGGCCGCTACTTCCCATGCGGTGCCTTTCGTCAGCTTCATCTCTTCTTCGCTCCTCCTCTATCGCGCTCAACAAGACGTAGTAGGTTCCGCAGAGCATTAGCAGCACGGCGACGGCGAACATAGCGACATCGCTCGCAGACATCGCCCTCTGGCTTTATATGACCAGCTCCGCAGGGAACGTAGCGCTGGAAAGTAGCCCCATTATTTCAGCGGGTCTCTCTCGAACTCGGCGCGCACCGCTTGGGCGACAGCAACTATGTCTACCGCTGCCGAAGGAGACAGCGCATCTAGCCTCGCGGCCAGTCGGCTTTCGATGGCGAGCACCTGACTCGTCGTGAACTCGTTGATGTCCCTCTTGATGGCGAGCACCTGCTCCGTCATGTACCTCTTGAGCTCGGTCATGTCTTCTGGCGTCATGTCTGCCTCCTCTGCTATAGCGGCTATCGCGGCCGGTGTCAGCCAGGCCCAATCGTCACGCCCGTTTGGGCATGAAGTGTAGTCCAGCCAGTCATGTTCATAGGCGCCGCCCTTCCCGATGGCGAGTATGGCCTGCCGGATACCCTCCTGCGTCTTGTTTGTCGGCCCCGCCATGACGAACCGGGCCCAGCCGAAATAGGCCCAGGTCTCCTCGATCACACGGACGATGGACGCCTTCTGAGCCGCCGTCCACGGCCCCGTCCCCTCCATCTCGAATCCGCAAAGGGCAATGTTCTGGGCTGGACCGCCGGCGTGCCAGTTACAGAACGTTGGTCGCGGTCGGTGCCGCCACACCTCCCCGTTGAGCATAATGGTGGCATCCCACGAGTTGCCCCGCGAACGCATCAGATCGGACGGTTTGTAGCCGGGCGGGTTCCAGTTGCCCGCCGCTGAGTGAATGACAGCCCCGGCCTTCTGCGCGGCGTCCACTTCTTGAGGAATGACCCAGGCACCACCGGTGAAGTAACCCGCGTTGGCCGCAGGCGCGGGATCGTCAACGGCCCAGGACAGCCAAGCCATCAATTCACCGCCCAGACCCAGCTATCCTTGACTTCTGGCATCGCGGCAAGCATCGCATCGGGATCGGGCTCTTTGTGACGGCACAAATCACTCGCCGCTGCCGCATCAGGCGGCACCGAAGCGGGGTAGCTGCCGCGCTCAGGCGGCACGGATGGCGCTCTAGCGCCGCTTTGCGCGGTTTCAAGTGCCATCAGCAGCCGGTTACACACGGCCAGCGTCACCAGCGCGCCGAAGGCCAGCCCCATAGCGCACGCGGTCAGGTACAGGCGACAGGGGGTCATGGCTAATGGTGCAACTTCATGTGTGTCTCCACCACTGCCCGCATGGCCCTCAGTTCCCGCATGAACTCCCGGTTATAGTCCATCCACCACGCGGCCGGGACATCCCCTAGCTTCGTGCCGTGCGGGTCGCTGGTTGGGTCAGTAGGGCGGCGGCCGTTCCTGCCGTTGGTGCGCTGACGCAAGGTGAACCAGCCGAGCACCGCTGCCGTGAGAGCGGGAGACAGGGCCAGCACCGCGACGCCGGGATCAAGGGCCATCAACACTCCTACTTTATCCACGCATTCTCCTCCGGCGTGTCCACGAAACCAATGAACAGTTCCCACGGCCCAAACATCATCTTCAGCCCCGTCTCTTCGAAGTGGAACAAGTAGTGCTCGTCGCCCTTGTTGGCGTGGAAGTACGGATATGCTCCGAACGCCCAGAAGAGCCGGTTGAAGCGGAACCGGATGGCCGGCCGCACAGTGGATAAATTATGAGGTAGTCTTCTAACCCAGAGTGGTAGTTGCATGTCTCTTCTTTTCCCAATCCAGAGGGGGAGGGTCACTTCGCCTTCTTCAGCCTCAGCCGTCCAGCCGCCTGTGCTTCGCGGCTCTGGTCGGGGCGCTCGTCTTCTCCTCCACGACGATCTCCTGGGCGTCGAGCGCGGCCTGATAGATTGAGTAGGCATCCCGATTGAGCATGAGTCCGGTCG
>Ga0209342_10005217_pt1 | contig 13348 bp, 11 predicted proteins | sample RifCSP16_2_FD_184023 | JGI IMG/M metagenome (GOLD analysis project Ga0209342, IMG submission 184023) | Soil microbial communities from Rifle, Colorado - Rifle CSP2_sed 16_2 (SPAdes) (version 2) | ecosystem: Environmental > Terrestrial > Deep subsurface > Rock core/Sediment | place: Rifle... | reverse complement strand
CAGCACGTTGCCCTCGCGCTCGGCATGCACGCGGGGGGCGCCGTCGGCGAGCGCCTCGTCGATGCTCATCAGCGGCACGAGCTCCTCCCATGTGACCGGGAAGCCCTCCAGATCGAGGGCGGCCATCGCGTCGGGCTCGCCGACGACCATCGCCACCGCCTCGCCGCGGAACCGCGTCTCGCCCTCCGCAAACAGCGGCTGGTCGGCCGTCGCCGGGATCACGCCGAAGCGGTTCACGCCGGGCACGTCGGCCGCGGTGAACACGGCGACGAGGCCGGGGTGCGCAGCCACGAACGCGTTCAGGTCGCCGAACGAGAAGCGAGCGCGATGGAAGGGGGAGCGGATCACCCTGGCGACGAGCGTGCCCTCGGGCCACGCGTCGGCTCCGAACACGTCGGTCCCGCGCACCTTGCGCAGCCCGTCCACCCGCTCGACGCGCGCCCCCACCGCCTTGCCTACCGGCGGCGGCTCGGGCTCGGGTTCATCGCGCGTCCTCGAGGCCGTGATGACGGCCGAGACGATCTTCCGGTATCCGGTACACCGGCACAGCACGCCGCCGAGCGCGTCCTGCACCTGTGGCCCCGTGGGCGTCGCGGTGGACCGCAGCAGCGCGGCCGCGGCGACGAGCATCCCGGGCGTGCAGATCCCGCACTGCGCGGCGCCGTGACGAAGGAACGAGCGCTGCAGGTCCGCGATCTCGCCGGTCGCGTCGAGGCCCTCGAGGGTCTGCACCCGCCGGCCGTCCAGGCGTCCCACCGACGTCATGCATGCGCTCACCGGCTCGTCGTCCAGGAGCACCGTGCACGCCCCGCAGTCGCCCGCGTCGCACCCGACCTTCGTGGCCCGCAGGCCGAGCTCCTCGCGCAGCACCTCGGATAAGCGCCGCGCCGAGCGCCGGACGGTCGCTGGGGAGCCGTTAACCTCGAACGTGACCCGGCTCCTGTCCACCCGCACCGCTCCCGAGGGCCCAAAGGGCGCAGCTTACCCGGGGCGGGACGAGCGCCGGTTGAATCTGATGATCTGATATCCATGAAGGACATCTCGGCCACGGATGCCGCCCGGAACTTCTCGGACGTGCTCGACGCCGTCGAGCACGGACACGAAAGCTTCCGAGTCACCCGCGGCGGTCGGGCGGTGGCCCGGCTCGTGCCCGCGGAGGCGGCCTCGGGCCGAGCCGCCAAGGACCTCCTCCTGCGACACCGACCCGATGCCGAGTGGGGGGCCGACCTGGCCGAGGTTCGCTCGCTCCTGGTCGACGAGGAGCGCGACTGGAACGCCTGATCCTGGACACGACGGTCCTCGTCGCCGCCGAGCGCAAGCGCGCGCGCCTGGACCGGGCGATCGACGACGATAACGACGTCGCGATCGCGGCCGTCACCGCGGCCGAGCTCTTCGTCGGTGTCGAGCTCGCGGAGGCCCGACAGCGAGCCGGCCGAGCCGCGTTCGTCGACGACTTGCTCCAGACGCTCTCGGTTGAGGACTACACGCTCACGACGGCTCGGGCGCACGCGCACCTGCTCGCCGCCACCCGCGGGAGCGGAACCCCACGAGGCGCCCACGACCTGATCATCGCCGCGACGGCGATCTCCACCGAACGCGCCGTCGTGACCGCGGACCTCCGCGGCTTCTCCGATCTGCCGGGGGTAGATGTCCGCTCGGTCTAGCTCGCGCAGCTCGCGAGCGTCCGGCGCACCAGCGTGAGCGCGGCGTCGCGCCGGTAGTCGGCGCTCGCCCGGACGTCGTCGATCGGGGCTAGCGCCGAGAGGTGTTCGGGCAGGGCGAGCGCGCCGAGGTCCTCGCCCACCAGGCGACCGACGAGCGAGGCCTCCAGGTCCGGCAGTCGCTGCGCGACGGGGGAGCAGGCGCCGACCGCGACCCGAGCCCGCTGGATGTGGCCGTCGCCGTCGACGGCCATCGTTGCGGCCACCATCACGATCGAGATCACCAGGTAGCGGCGGAGTCCGAGCTTGCTGAACGCGGCGCGGGCCTCGGTCATCGTGTGCTGGATCAGCACTGCGGTCAGCAGCTCGTCGGGCGCGAGCGCTGTCTGCCGATACCCCGTGATGAACTCCTCGAGCGCGAGCACGCGGGTGCCCGAGACCGACGCGAGCTCGACCGACGCGTCGAGCGTGAGCAGCGGCGGCACCCCGTCGGCGGCCGGCGATGCGTTGCACAGGTTGCCCCCTACGGTCCCGGCCGCCTGCACCTGCACCGAGCCCACCTCCCGTGCCGCCGCGCGGAGCCCGTCGAACCCGGACGGCAGCGACGCCGCGACCACGTCGGCCCACCGCGTCAGCGCGCCGATGCGGTATCCCTCCGTGGTCTCGGCGATACCCCTGAGCTCGGACAGGCCCGAGATGTCGACGACGGGTCCCATCGGCCGGCCGACGTGTGCGGGATAGACGTCCGTGCCTCCGGCGAGCACGGTTAAGCCGCCTGATCTCATCTCGATCGCGTCCTCGAGATCGATCGGAACCAGGTAGTCCACCGCGCTGCGTCCCCCTCACCGAACTTGAACCCGGAGCTTACCGGCGTGCCTGTGGCCCACGTCGCCCGATATCGCGTACCCTGATGGGACACCGCGGTGCCCGAACAGGCCCGCGCGCGACGACTTCATCACCCGCAGCACCGCGAGTCCCCTCGGCCCCTGGGTTCTCGACCCCGCCGCGGCAGACCGTTTCGCCGCGAACCCACGAACCACGACGCAGAGGAGATCGCGTTGCAGCAGACCATGACCAGGCAGCCGCAGGCTGCCCCCGCACTACCGAACGAGGGCTTCGCCGGGCTCGGCGTGTCCGGACCCGTCGTACAGGCGTTGAAGATGCGAGGGATCGCCGCGCCGTTCCCGATCCAGTCGCTCGTGCTGTCGGACGCGCTAGCGGGGCACGATGTGCTCGCGCGCTCGCGAACCGGCTCGGGTAAGACGCTCGCGTTCGCGATCCCGATCGTCGAGCGCCTGAGAACCGACGGCCGCAGCCCGACGGCGCTGATCCTTGTGCCGACCCGCGAGCTCGCGAGCCAGGTGACCGAGGAGTTCCGCGCGATCGCCGACATCCGGCACCTGCACATCGCCTCGGTCTACGGCGGCGTGGGCATAACCCCGCAGGCCAAGCGTGCGCGGCACGCGGACATCCTGATCGCGACGCCGGGGCGGCTCCTGGACCTGGTGGCGCGCAAGCTCCTTCGTCTGGACCGGGTGCGCATCGCGGTACTCGACGAGGCCGACCGCATGCTCGACATGGGGTTCCTGCCCGACGTCACGAGGATCCTGCAGATGCTCCGGCCCGAGCGTCAGACGATGCTGTTCAGCGCGACGCTGGACGGCGAGGTCGGCCGGCTCGCTGCTCGCTTCACGAAGGATCCGGTCTCGCACGCGCTGGCTGAGGAGCGACCGGTGATCGACGAGGCGCTGCACAGGTTCATCTCGGTGGAGCACCCGAAGAAGACCGCGGCTCTCGTACGGGAGCTCGCGGCCGAGCGGGGACTCACGCTCGTGTTCGTGCGCACCCAGCGTGGTGCCGAACGCCTGGCGCGGAACCTCAAGACCCAGGGCTTCCACGTCGGCGCCCTGCACGGCGGGATGTCCCAGCCGCAGCGCGAACGCGCGCTCGGGCGGTTCGCCTCGGGCGCGAACGACGTGCTGATCGCGACGGACGTCGCGGCGCGTGGCCTGGACCTGGAGGACATCACGCACGTGATCAACTTCGACGCGCCGGCCGACGAGAAGGACTACGTCCACCGCGTGGGTCGCACGGCGCGGGCGGGCCGAGGCGGCGAGGGCATCACGTTCGTCACTCCCGAGCAGGAGGTGGACGTCAGCCGCATGGCCGCCAGGTTGAAGCTCCACGCCGAGTTCGTGAAGTCCGGGATGCGGCTCGAGCGCTCGCAGCAGCCGAAGCGCCCTCGCGCCGCGGATGGCAACGGCAACCGCAACCGGAACGGCAACGGCGATCGGAAGTGGAGCGCCAACGGCCGAGGCCGCAGGTCGAGGAACCAGTCGCGCCGCTCGAGCTAGGGCGGCTTTACCCACCTCGAGCGCGCTTCTGGCCTATTCGAACAGGGCGTCGAACGCCTTCAACGCGTTGCTCAGCCGCTCCGCCACCGTCCCGGCGAGCGATCGGTGAAGCGCCGCGGCCAGCTCAGGCTCCTCGACCTCCATCCGCTCGATGGAGTCCTGGCTGAGCCTTAGGACCACGATCGGCGTCTCGGCGATCACGTCGGCGGTACGTGGAGCGCCCGTGTACATCGCGACCTCCCCCACCACCACGCCCGGGCGGATCGTGCGCACGCGCATCCGCGTGCCCTCGGGCGTCATCAGCTCAACGCTCAGGCGGCCGGACTCCAGCACGAACACGTCATCGGGCGGCTCGCCCTGGCGGATCAGCACGGTGCCCTCCGGCAGCTCCATGCGCTCGAGGTACGCGGAGAGGCCCGGGAGCGTGCCGGCGAGTTCTTCGCCCGGACCGGCTCCCGCGAGCCGCTCTCCCTGGTGCTCCTCCAACAGGACGTCCTCACACCGCTGGAGGCCGCGGTCCAGATCCGGCTCGAACCGCACTACCCCGTCGGTCCCGACCACGCCTCCGCGTGCCAGCTGCTCGCGCACCTGGTCCGAGGTCCCCGCGAACACGAGCTCGAAGCTCCTGGCCTTCGCGAGGTGCGTCACCTTCACGAAGGACATCGCCGCCGAGGCGTCCACGCCCGTCACCCGCCTCAGGTCGACCAGCAGGAACCGCGGGGGCACCGCCTCCACGCGTCTTCGGATCCGCTCGAGCAGGCCGCTCGCCGACCCGAAGAAGACGAACCCGTTCAAGCGCAGGATCTGGACCCGCTCTCCCATCTCGCGCAGCGCAGCCCGCTCGGCCGGCGGCCGGTCGACGTTGCTGTGGTAGGTGTCCCCGAAGGAGACCTCGCGAACCAGCTCGATCCGGCCGTAGTTGACGGCGAACAGCACTAGGGCCATCACCAGGCCGATCACCACGCCGGGCAGGAACCCCCGGGCGATGATCCCCGCGAGGATCACCAGGACGACGACGTACTCGAATGCCGGTAGGGACCGCCGCTTGTCCCACACCCACTCGACGATGAAGGCGAGGCCCAGGAACACCAGCACGCCGCCGACGATCATGCGCGGGATCAGCTCGATGACGGCGGCGCCGAACACGACCGCAGCGAGAGGGACGAGCGAGGCGACGAGCCCGGCCGTACCTGCGTTGACGCTCATGCGTTCCGCGAGCGCCGTCAGGCTGAGCGCGTGGTAACCGGGGATGCCGCCGAGTGCGCCGGAGACGACGTTGAGGACACCGGCGTCGCGGAGCTCCCTGTTCGTGTCGAGGTCCCGGTGCAGCACGATCTCGGTCCCGCTGATGTTGAACAAGATCGCGAGGGAGGCGACGAGCACCGCGGTCGCGATCCCCGCCCACTGTCCGAGCACCGCCGACCAGTCGGCCCCGCCGAGCGCGCGGAGGGTCCACGGCTCCCACAACCGAGGCGACTCGAACGGCCCGAGCAGCCACCTCCCCTGCCGAACCTCCTCGAGAGAGGAGCCGGTCACGAGCACGCCGATCACGAACAGCGCGAGCCCGGCCGCGAGCACGATCGGGATGACCAGGGGCTTCTTCACCAGCCGGACGGCCAGGAGCAAGACCACGCCGAACGCGAGGGCCGGAACCCAGTACCGGAGCGTCCCGGAGCGGGTCATGAGGCCGATGGTGCGCAGGTGCACCTCCACACCCGAGGCGACGTAGAAACCGCCCTTCAGGAGCAACCATCCGGTGCCGGCGAGGAAGCCGCCGACGACCGGGTACGGTACGAAGCGGACCAGGTTGCCGAGCCGGAACGTCCCGAGCGCCAGGAAGACGACACCGCACAGGACCGTCACGACCAGGGTCGCGGCGATGACGGTGAGGAAGACGTCTGGGGCCTCGAAGGTCCCCACGGACGTGGCCTGGGCGACCTGCGCGATCGCGGCAGCCTTCGCCGCCGTGGTCGCCGCCACGACCGCGAGCACGGCCGCCGCCGCGTCCTGCACGCTCCCCACCACGCCCCGGCGCCCCGCCCTCCAGGCCAAGATCGCGAGCGTCAGTGCGGCCGCCACGAGGTACAGGCCGATGGAGTCGGCCAGGCGACCCACGAGGAGGCCGCCGAACACGAAGGCGGCGAACGCGATCGCGAGGACGGCCTCGACGGCGCCGATGATCACGCCCGCAGCCAACGAGGCAAGCACCCCCTCGGATCGTCGCTGCTCGGACAACGGTCTCCTCCCCAGCAGGTCTAATCGAAGAGGGCCTCGACGGCCCGTTGCGTGTCGGTTAGCCGCTCCGCCAGCGTCCCGGCGAGCCATCGGTGCAGCGTCGCGGCCAGCTCCGGCTCCTCGGACTCCATCCGCTCGATCGCCGATCGGCGAAGGCGCAGGACCACGCTGGGCTCCTCGGCGACCACGTCCGCCGTTCGCGGGACCCCCGTGTACATCGCCACCTCGCCGACCACCACGCCTGGGAGCACGGTGCGCAGTCGGATCCGCCTGCCCTCGGGCGTCTGCATCTCCACCAGCAGCCGCCCCCTCTCCAGGACGAACACGTCCTCGGGCGGCTCGTCCTGCCGGATCAGCACCGCACTGCCGGCGAGCTCCATGCGCTCGACGTACCTCGACAGGCCCGCCGGCATGCCGGCGAGCCCGTCGCCTTGGCCGGCCCCCGCGAGCCGCTCGACCTGGGCCTCCTCCAGCAGGACGTCCTCGCACCGCTGCAGCCCGCGATCCAGGTCGGGCTCGAACCGGACGACCCCCTCGGAAGCACCGACCCCCCCGCGCTTCAGCTGCTCGCGCACCCGATCCGAGGCCCCAGCGAGAACGAGCTCGAACCCGTTCGCCTCCGCGAGGTGGACCACCTTGACGAATGACACCACCGCCGAGGCGTCCACGCCCGTCACGCGCCTGAGGTCGAGCAGCAGGAACCGCACGGGGCCAGACTCCACGCGCTTGCGGATCCGCTCGAGCAGGCCGCTCGCCGACCCGAAGAACACGAACCCGTTCACGCGCAGGATCTGGACCCGGTCGCCCATCTCCCGCAGGGCCGCGCGCTCCGCAGGCGGCCGGTCGACGTTGCTGTGGTAGGTGTCCCCGAACGGGACCTCGTGCAGCAGCTCGATCCGGCCGTAGCTGACGGCGAGCAAGACGACGGCCATCACCAGGCCGATAACGATGCCGGGCAGGAACCCCCGAGCGATGATCCCCGCGAGGATCACCAGGACGACGACGTACTCGACCTTCGGCAGGGACGCCCGCTTGTCCCAGACCCACTCGACGATGAAGGTGAGGCCGAGGAAGACCAGCACGCCGCCGACGATCATGCGCGGGATCAGCTCGACGAACCTGACGCCGACCACGAGCGCCGCGAGCGGGATGAGCGCGCCCACCAGCCCGGCGGTCCGCGCGTCGACCTCCATCCGCTGGGCGAGCGACGTCAGGCTGAGCGCGTGGTACCCGGGGATCCCGCCGAGGGCACCCGAGAGCACGGCCACGACCCCTGCATCGCGGAGCTCCCCGTTCGTGTCGAGGTCCCTGTGCAAGATCAGCTCGGTCCCGCTCACGTTGAAGAAGACCGCGATGACCGCGACGAACACCGCGGTGGCGATGCCGGCGGCCTGTCCGAGGACCGCCCCCCAGTCGGCGCCGCTGATCGCGCGCGCCGCCCACGGCTGCCACAACCGACCCGGCTCGAAGGGCCCCAGGAGCCACTGCCCCTCCTTGGCCTCGGCGAGTGAGGAGCCCGTCACGAGCATGGCGATCACGAACCCGATCAGGCCCACCCCCAGCAGGATCGGGATGACGAGCGCCCGCCGCACGAACCGGGTGACCAAGAGCAGCAACACACCGAACGCGAACGCCGGGATCCAGCGCAGCAGTTCCTGCTCGCTCATCAGGTCGCCGAGCGTGTCGAGGGATGGCTGCACTCCCGACGTGACGACGATGCCGCCCTTCATGAGCAGCCACCCGGCGCCGGCGAGGAACCCGCCGATGACCGGGTACGGCACGTACCTGACCAGGTTGCCAAGCCGGAAGATCCCGAGGACGAAGAACGCGATGCCGGTCAGCACCGTCATCACCAGGGTCGCGGCGACGACGGTGAGGAAGGCCCGGTCCGGGCCCCCGAAGGTGTTCAGGGCCGACGTAGTGGCCACGACCGCGAGCACGGCCGCCGCCGCTTCCTGCACGCCCCCGACCACACCGCGGGAGCCCGCCCTCCAGGCCAAGACCGCCAGCGTGATCGCGGCCGCCCCGAGGTAAAGGCCGATCCCGTCGGCCAGGTGCCCGACCAGCAGGCCGCCGAACACCAGGGCCGCGAACGAGATCGCGAGCACCGTCTCGACGGCGCCGATGATCACGCCCGCAGCGAGCGAGGCCAGCACCGGCTGTGTCGGTCGGCTCACGCTTTGGAGATGCTCTTGGCGAGGTCGCGCATCGAGACGACACCCACGACGGTGTCGTTCTCCATCACGGGGAGATGCCGGAACCCTCGGGAAAGCATCAGATCCAACGCCTCGCCCACCGAAGCGTCGGGGCCTATCGTCACCGGGTCCGGGGTCATCCCCTTGGAGACGGACGAGGTCCTGGCGGCATCCGCCATGGGGTGGGCCGCCAATGCCCGCAGGATGTCCCTCTCGGTGAAGATGCCGACGAGTGAACCGTCCTGCAGCACCAGGACCGATCCCACGCCGCCCGCCGACATCGCGTGCGCGGCCTCCATCAGGTTGACCGAGGGCTCGACCGTGACCAACTCCGCGCGCATGATCTCGCGAACGGTCGTCATCGCTCAGCACCATCCCGGGTCTCGACAGGGTCAGCCTCACCTAACCGATCATGCCGGTCAAGCCCGGGAGCGCGAGACCTAGGTGGCGAACCAGCGTGCGCGCAGGCCGGAGGCCCAGTCGGCCTTCTCGGCGGCGGTCTCCGGCGACGGCACGGTGAACGTGCCGGTCGGGTGGCCCGGGGTCGCGAAGAAGTCAACGTCGACGCGCGCGACCTCGTGGCCGCCGAACTCGATGTAGCACGCGCCCGTGCCGTCGTAGCCGGGGGGCGCGCTCGCCCGGCGGATCCGCGCGACCAGGTGGTCGGCCGCCACGCGGGCGGCACCCTCGGCGAACACGCCGGCCTTGGGCGTGCCCACGCTGGTGACGTCGCCCACCGCGTAGACGCCCTCGAACCGCGTGGCCAAGGTCCCCGGGTCGACGGGGATCCAGCCGTTCTCCGCCATGCCCGAGGCCTCGACGACCTCGGGCACCCGGTGCACCGGGATGCCGAGGAATAAGTCGTAGGGCAGGCGCCGGCCGTCGTCGAGCACGGCCTCGCGCGTGTCAGGGTCAAGCGCAGCGACCCGGCGGTCGGGCACGAACCCGATCCCTGCCTCTGCGAACCTGGCCAGGATCGCCTCCGACGTGGCGGGCGAGGGGGGGATCGGCGTGCCGAACGGGATCACGACCTGGATCTGCACGGCGTCGCGGACGCCGCGCTCGCGCAGGTACTCGTCCAGCAGGATCGCCGCCTCGCTCGGCGCCGGCGGGCATTTGAACGAGTCCCCGCACACGCCGACGATCGCCGTCCCGCTCCGGAAGGACGGGAGCAGGTCACGCAGGTTCTCGGCGCCCGGCACCGTGTAGAACTCGTTGCCCGCCTCGGCCAGCCCCGGCGTCGCCGCGAGGTCGTAGTCGGCTCCGAGCGCGACGACGAGGAAGTCGGCCTCGTACGTCTCGAGGTCGGTCACGACGCGCCGGGCCTCGGGATCGATCGAGGTGATCGTCTCCTGTCGGAACCGGACGTGGGGCGTGGTGATGTCCTGGTAGCGACAGCGCACGGCCTCGGGCGCCGCCCTGCCGAACATCACGTCCAGCTTCGAGAACCCGAACACGAAGGCGTCCGCCTGGTCGATCAGGGTGACCTCGACCTCGTCCCCGAGCTCCTCGGACAGCCGGGTGGACAGCTCGAGCCCGCCGAAGCCGGCGCCCAGGACGAGCACGGAGGTGGGCATGACGACAGGATAGGCGGGTCCGGTGGAGATGGTCAGCTCGCCAGCGTGCGGCGGAGCGCTCACGGCGCGGATCGTTCTCGAACGGCCCGATACCGATATGGATATCGCCACCGTCGCGGAGATCCGGCTAGGAGAAGAGGTCGAACAGGCCCATCCCGACGCCGAACACCAGGAGCAGCCCGCCGAGCGCGAAGACGGCGGCGCGCATCGCACCGCGGAGCAGCAGAAACGATAGAACGCCAACAGCAGCGACCGAGGGCAACTAGGCTGAGGTCCGTGGACACCGACGAGGAACGGATCGCCCTGTTCCTGGACTACGAGAACCTGGCCATCGGCGCGCGCGACACCCTCGGCGGCCTGAGCTTCGACCTCAAGCCCGTGCTCGACGCGCTCGCCGAGCGAGGTCGGGTGATCGCCCGCAAGGCGTACGCGGACTGGTCGGCGTTCGACGAGGACCGCCGCATGCTCACGCGGGGCCAGGTCGAGCTGATCGAGATCCCGCAGCGCATGGGCGCCTCGCGCAAGAACGCGGGCGATATCAAGATGGCCGTCGACGCGCTCGAGATGGCCTTCGAGCGCGATTACATCACCACGTTCGTGATCTGCACGGGCGACAGCGACCTCACCCCGCTGGTCCACAAGCTCCGCGAGCTGAACAAGAAGGTGATCGGGGTCGGGATCAAGGACTCGACCTCGGCGCTCCTGCCGCCCGCGTGCGACGAGTTCCTGTTCTACGACACCCTCGAGGGAGTCGACGTGCCCTCCGGCGCCGGCCGCCGCCGCGGCGGCTCGCGCGGCGGGCGCCCGCCCAAGAAGAAGACCGCGGCCGCAGAGTCGCGGATCGACGACGAGCCGGTCGCCGAGCAGACCGCCGACGTCGACGAGCTCGCGGTGCGCGTGGCGCAGACGGTCTCGGGCCTGCAGCGCTCGAGCGGTGGCACCGTGCTCGCCTCGACGATCAAGCGCGCGCTCCTGCGCAAGGACCCCACGTTCGGCGAGGCCGAGTACGGTTTCCGCGCGTTCGGCGAGCTGATCCGCTACCTGGCCGAGCGCGGCGTGATCGAGCTCGCAGAGGGCTCGGCCAAGGGCGACCCCGAGGTCTCCCTGCCGGTGCACGGCGGCGAGACCGAGGCGTTCGAGCTGCTGGGATCGGTGGTCGCGGGCCTTCAGGCCAAGGGTCAGGTGGCGCACCTGTCGGGCCTGAAGAACAAGGTGCGCAAGGTCCAGCCCGGCTTCAGCGAGAAGACGTTCGGCTACGGCGGCTTCCTGCAGTTCGCCAAGGCCGCGGCGACGCAGGGCGTGATCACGCTGGAGTGGGACGAGCAGGACGAGGACTACGTGCTCGGCGTGCCGAAAGGCTGAGCGCCGCCCTCGGCCAGCAGCCCGCGCACCTCGTCGTGGAGCGTCGCCACGTTCGCCTCCAGCACGCCCCAGACGACCTCGGCCGAGACCGAGGCGTAACCGTGGATGAGGCGGTTCCGGAAGGCCACGATCCGGCCGGTGTCGGCGATCAGGTCCGTGAGCGCGGGCTCCGCCTCCAGGGCCCGACGCAGTGCCTCGCCGATGATCTCGAACTGGCGCTCCACGGCCGAGCGCAGCAGGTCGTCCCCGGCGTAGTCCTCGAAGGTCCTGTCCGCCGTGAAGCGCGCGAGCAGCGTGCAGGCGCGTTCGATGTCGAACAGATGCGCGAGCGCCTCAGGCCGCCTCATACAACACCACGTGCGCCTGCTCGATCGATCGGCGCAGGAACGGGTTGGTGACGGCCTCCTCCTCGAGGAGTTCGACCGACCGCCCGAGCAACGCCTCGAGGTCCTCCTGCAGGCCGAACAGCGCGTCGGCGCGCTCCCGCGGCGACATGGGTTCGAACGCGATCAGCAGGTCGGTGTCGCTGGACGGACCGGCCTCGCCCCTCGCGGCCGAGCCGAACAGGACGAGCCGCCGAACGCGTCGCGAGCGGCAGATCGCCGCGAGCCGTTCGCCATCCTTCGGTCCCAGGCCCATCGGGCCCGTCCGAGCGGGGACCTCGGTTCCACCGCCCGCCAGGAGCCGGCGGTACCGTCCGAAACCCAGCAGGACCGCGACCGGTCGCCCGTAGCGGACGAGCACGACGTCGCGGCCCTCGAGGTCTCGGACCAGCTCGTGGAGCCGGGTCTTGCCTTCGGACAGCGGAACGAGCTCCTGATCCATGTTCGGCGAAGTGTACCGGGATATCGGTCGAGATACCAGTCGGAGATCGGGACGATTCCTCCCCGCGGCTACCTGAGGGTGGAGCCCCGCCGCGTCAGGCATCTCGCGAGTACCATGCGCGGATGTCCGACGTCTACGACCGGCTCCCCAAGGTCGAGCTCCACTGCCACCTCGAGGGCACGATCGCCCCTGCCACGGTGGCCGAGCTCGCGAGCAAGAACGGGCAGCGCCTACCCACCCCGCGTATCGAGGACCTGTACACGTACGACTCCCTGAACGGGTTCCTCGAGATCTTCTGGTTCGTCCAGGCGCTGCTCTCTTCGCCGGAGGACTGGGAGCGCGCCGCGTACGAGTCGGTCGTCGCGGCCGTCCCGCACGGGCTCCGCTACCGCGAGACGTTCTTCACGCCCGCCCGCCTTCTCGAGGCTGGACAGTCCCTCGAGGGCATCGTGGAGGGCATCACGCGGGGCTTCGAGGCGGCCGAGGCCGAGACCGGCGCCCGCGCCGTGGCGATCTGCGACATGGATCGGGCGTACGGCGCCCCCGCCGGGCTCGAGCTGATCGAGCGGCTGGTCGAGCTCCGCCGGGCCGGGCGCGCGGATCGCGTGATCGGGGTCGGCATGGACTCGATCGAGATCGGTGTGGACCCTCGGGAGTACGCGGGCGCGTTCGAGCTGGCGCGGACGGCCGGGCTGCGCTGTACCGCGCACGCGGGCGAGGACACCGGGCCCGAGACCATCGAGACGACGCTCGACTCGCTAGGCGCCGAGCGCATCGACCACGGGCTGTCGATCCTTTCTGATCCGGCGGTGACCGAGCGGGTCGCGGGCGAACGCGTGCCGCTCACCGTCTGCCCGAACAGCAACGTGGTCATCGCCAACAAGGTCGGGTCCCTCGCCGAGCACCCGTTCCGGCGGATGCGCGAGGCCGGCCTGCTCGCCACGCTGAACACCGACGACCCGGCTATGACCGACCTCGACCTGGGCAAGGAGTACCGCTCGGTGGCCGAGGCGCTCGACCTGTCGTTCGACGACATGGCCGCCGTGTCGCTCGACGGGGTCGAGGCGACCTGGCTCGAGGACGACGACAAGCGGCGGCTCCGGGGGGAGTTCGAGCGCGAGATCGAGGCGCTCCGCGTG
>Ga0209342_10005216_pt1 | contig 13348 bp, 9 predicted proteins | sample RifCSP16_2_FD_184023 | JGI IMG/M metagenome (GOLD analysis project Ga0209342, IMG submission 184023) | Soil microbial communities from Rifle, Colorado - Rifle CSP2_sed 16_2 (SPAdes) (version 2) | ecosystem: Environmental > Terrestrial > Deep subsurface > Rock core/Sediment | place: Rifle... | reverse complement strand
GCAAGATGGCAGCGCCGGCGGCGCGCTGTTCCAAGAGCAGGCCACGTACGTATTCGGTAGCGCCGATATCCAGACCGCGGGTAGGCTGAGCGGCGACAATGGCGCGGGGTTGGCGCGCCAGCTCACGGGCCAGCACCATCTTCTGAATATTGCCGCCGGACAGGCTTTTGGCGGGAGTCTCGCGCGAAGGAGTCTTCACATCGAATTGGCCGATCAAGTTGTCAGCATGCTGAGAGATCTTGCGCAAATTCAGAAAGCCGGAACGGGAGAAAGGCGATTTATGGTGTTCTCTCAAGATCAAATTTTCCGAAACGGTAAATTCTTTGATCATGCCATCGCGCATGCGCTCCTCAGGGATATAGGAGAGCATGCGTTCGGTCAGTTCATCGACGGGCAGTCCGGTGACATCCTGCCCTTCCAGGAGGATCTGTCCCTCGGTGGTCTTTCTCAAACCGGTGATGACTTCAGCCAGTTCTCGCTGGCCGTTTCCGGAAACGCCGGCAACGCCGAGGATCTCCCCCGAATGCACCTGGAGGCTAACCTGGCGCAGGCCGGGCGTGCCGCGGTCGCTGCCACAGCAGGCTGCCTTTAATTCCACGCGCACGGGGCCGAGTTCCACCGTTTTGTGCTCCGGAGTGAAGATAATTTCGCGCCCCACCATCCAGTTAGCCAGATCGCGTTTGGTGGTTTCGGCGGTCGGGCGCGTGCCGATCTTGCGCCCATCGCGCAAGACGGTCACCCGGTCGCTGATCTCCACGACTTCATGCAATTTATGGGAAATGAAGATCAAGGCATGCCCATCCTTGACCATCTGGTGCATAATGACAAAAAGTTCATCCACCTCTTGCGGGGTTAGCACGGCGGTGGGTTCATCCAGAATAAGCAGGGCTGCGCCCCGGTATAAAGCCTTGATAATTTCAACGCGTTGCTGCTGACCTACGGATAATTGCCAGATATAAGCATCCGGATCGATCTTCAGGCCGTACACGCCGGCCAATTCCAGGACGCGTTTTGAAACGTCCTCCAGGTCGGTGAGCGGGCCGCGCTTGGAGGGCACCCCCAGGGCCACGTTTTCCGCAACGGTGAGCGTGGGCACCAGCATGAAATGCTGGTGGATCATGCCGATCCCCAAGTTGATCGCGTCCGTGGGAGAGCTGATATTGGCGGACTTTCCATTTATCAGGATCTCGCCTTCATCCGGATGATACATGCCGTACAGGATCTTCATCAAAGTGCTTTTGCCGGCGCCGTTCTCGCCCAGCAGGGCATGCACTTCGCCGGCATGCAAGTCGAAATCCACCCGATCGTTGGCCAGCACGCCGGGGAATCGTTTGCTGATGCCCTTCATTTCGAGGGTGTCGACCTTATTACGAAGTACGATGGCTTCGCTCATCTCGTTTGGTCCATGTAGGGGGCCTGACAGGCCGTCAAGCTGGCCTGTCAGGCCTTTGTCGCTTCTACTTACCTCTAGGGCAGAGTGATGGTGATGGAACCGTCAATGATCCCAGCAATGGTCTCGTCCGCAAGAGCCTGAGCTTCTGCGGATAAGGCAAAGTCGGGGTTGAATTCGATGACCTCGCCACCATTCTCAAGATCGATGACGAAGGACTGGCCGCCCATGGTCCCGTCCTGGATGAGCTCGATCATCTCGGTCAGCACAACCTCCCAGTGATACACCTGGCTGGCAACCACAACGGTGGGAGCCAACGAGGTTTGGTTGGATTGCGTGCCAAACCAGAGCACATCGTTCTCTTCAGCCTTGCCGATGGCGCCAACCACCATCTGGGCAGTGCCGGTCAACACATCGGCGCCTGCGGCGATATGGGTGGTGGCCGCTTCAGAGGCCAGCGCGGTATCAGAGAAGGAACCCGTGTAGGTGACGGAAACTGTGAAGGTCGGGTCGGTGGCCAGCACGCCGGCTTTGAAACCGTCCACATACAGCTTGGCGTCGCCGGTTTCGATGGGACCGATCACGCCGATGGTCTTGCTGGTGGATAGAGTGGCTGCAATCACGCCGTTAACGTAGCCGCCTTCTTGGGAAGCCGCTTCATAAGCAAAGATGTTCGGCTCACCGAAGGTATCTACCGTAGTGCCCCAGGCAAAGCTGGTTTCCGGGAAATCGGGGGCGATCTCCTGGATGGAGGAACCATACTGCGAACCGTGCCCGATCACCAGGTCAAAGCCCTGGGATGCGTAATCACGGATGGCCGCGGCGGCATCGTCCACTACGAACATGTTCTCGGAATAGACGATCTCAAAGGCTTCGGGGCCGCCCATATCTACCTGGACTCGCAGCAAAGCGTCATACATGCTCTGGCTGAAAGCCAGGTCATTGATGGCGCTGGGCATCACCACTGCTACGCGGAAAGGTTCCGCGGGTGGTTCAGCGGTCGGCTCTTCAGCTTCCGTTGCTTCGGCTTCTGGCGGCGCCTCGGTGACAGGCGCCTCGGTTGGAGCTGGTCCGCAAGCGCTCAAGATCAACGAGAGCGACAGGACCAAAGCTAGAAACAAACTAAACTTTTTCATCATCTTCTCCTTATTGGATGAGTGATTCGTGTCGTACATGGCAATCCGTGTTTCCTTGCTAACCCGGGCACACCTCCTTCACTCACTTGGTGAGTTGAATCATTCATCTATGATTCCCGTTCGAACGGCCTGGTTAAGGCCGAGGGCGCGCGCACTCTTTTGACCGTGACCACCAACACCAGGATGGTGAGCACGTAAGGCATCATCACGGCGATATCCGAGGGGATGGGGATGCCCAGCACCTGGATCCACAATTGCAGCGAATTCACCATGCTGAACAACAGGGCGCCTGCCATCACGCCCCACGGGGACCAGGCGCCAAAATACACCAGGGCCACGGCGATAAAGCCCAGCCCGCTGGTCATATTCTGCTGGAAGACATTCAGCAGGGCGATCGACATGGAGGCGCCTGCCATCCCCGCCAGAGTACCGCCCAAAATGATCGTGAAGTAACGCACGCGCACCACGCTGATGCCCAACGAGTCCGCCGCATCTGGGTTTTCGCCGACCGCGCGGATCTTCAAGCCCAGGGTGGTCTTATTCAAGACGAACCAGGCAATAGGCACCAAAGCAAAGGCCAGATACACCAACACATTCTGGCTGAAAAATATTTCTCCGATGCCGGGAATATCGCTAAGCACCGGGATGTGGACCTTAGGAAAGCCATTCACCGTTTCGACCGTGCCCAGCAGTTTCTGAAACAGTAGATCGCTTAGGCCCAGGCCGAACAAATAGAAACCGATGCCGCTGATCCCTTGCTGCGCGTGCAGGTGCACAGTCACAAAAGCCATGGCCAAACCCATCAGCGCGCCGACGAGCAACGCGGCAAGCACGCCTAGCCAAAGGTTGCCGGTGGCGAGCGCAACATAGAAGGCGGCGAAGGCGCCCATCAACATCTGCCCCTCGACGCCGAGGTTGAGCACACCGCTGCGCTGGCCGAAGGTTTCGCCGATGGCGGCATACAAATAAGGCGTGGCCAGGCGGATGCCTGAAGCCAGGATGCCAACCAGAACGGTAACGGAAAACAGGTCGCCGATCATGCGCCTGCCTCCGTGGCATCCAGGCGCTTGTTACTTGCGCCCGGCGGCGCTTCAGTATCGGTAGCCGCGGCCAGGCGGCGTCTCTGACGTCGGCGGCGCCAGATCTCACTGCTGACCACAAAGACGACCACCAACCCATTTAGCACGGTGATCAAGGCAGCCGGGACCTGCACTACGCGTTGCATACTGTTGGCGCCCACCAGCAAGCCGCCGAACAAAATTGAAGCGGGGATGGATAGGAGCGGATGCAATTGCCCAAACAAGGCAGCCACAATGCCATTAAACCCGGCCGCGCCGGTGAAACCGGAGGCAGAGCCATCGCTGATCATGCGATAGTTGACGCCGAAGACCTGCGTGGCTCCCGCCAGGCCAGCGAAGGCGCCGCTGAGCAGCAACGCCAGCACCACGTAACGTTTCACCTTGATGCCGCCATAACGCGAGGCGTGCGGGTTTTGGCCCACGGCGCGGATGCGGAAACCGAGCGTGGTGCGCCACAACACGATGTAAACCACGAAGGCGAGCGCCACCGCGATCAAGATGCCCAAATGCAACCGCGTGGGCGCCAGGCGCGGCAAACGGAACGCGTCCAGCAGACGGGCGGTTTGCGGGATCTTGGAGGCAAGTTCAGCCTGGGAGGGATCGATCATGGGGCCGCGCAACATGAAATTCATAAAGTACACAGCAATGGAATTCATCATTACTGTGCTCAGGATCTCATTGACATTGAAATAGGCTTTAAGCAAGCCGGGGATGCCGCCCCAAATGGCGCCCCCCACGAAGCCAGCCAGCATGGCCAGGGTAATGACCACCCAACCGGGCCAATCGGTCAGGGTCAACCCGACCCAGGTAGCAAACAAGCCACCTATGATCATCTGCCCTTCCCCACCGATGTTGATCACATCGCCGCGAAAGGCGATGCAGATGCCCAGAGCTACCAGTAAAAGGGGAGTTGCTTTGACCAGGGTTTCCGCTATGGCGTTGCTGCTGCCAAATGCCCCTGCCCATAGGGCTTGATATGCCTGTATGGGATCGGCTTTGAGCAGCCATAGCATCACGGCCCCAACCAGCAGGGCCGCCAGGGCCGCAAAGACAGGCAAAAGGCCATCAAGGATGCGGGAGGCCCAGTCAGTGCGGAACAGCTTTTTCATGAAAATAGAAAGCCTTCGGTACAGTATATGGGAAATTTTGTTTAAGTTGTCAGACAAATTGTAATTGAAATTTTGGGATGTTTGTACCTTGTTAACCTATTCAGGAGCGTTTTTAGCCTTGCGTGGGGGCTGCCGGCGAACTGGCAGTAAAATCAGGGAATTAATCCCCTTAAAAGCGGAGACAAATAATGAGATCCGGTTCAGTCCTGTACCTTTCCAGATCAGACGTGGAAGCAGTACAACTTCTCATGGTAGACATCATCCAGGCGTTGGAAGCCATGTTCAAAGAGAAAGGCAACGGCAAGGTAGAAATGCCTCCCAAGCCTGGCATTCATACCCGCCCAAATGCGTTTATCCACGCCATGCCGGCTTACATCCCCAGCCTGGAAGCGGCCGGCATGAAGTGGGTGTCCGGGTATCCCGGCAACCAGGCCAAGGGCTTGCCCTACATCAGCGGCCTGCTGATCCTCAATGACCCCGAGACCGGCGTGCCGCTGGCTGTCATGGACTGCACCTGGATCACGGCCAAGCGCACCGGGGCAGCCACCGCGCTGGCGGCCAAATACCTGGCCCGGCCGGAGAGCGCCTCGGTGGGCATTGTGGCCTGCGGCGTGCAGGGCCGCAGCAATTTGGAGGCGCTGGCCTGCTTGTTCAAGCTCCAAAAGGTTAGGGCTTATGACCTCGACGCGAAAGTCGCCGCCCGCTATGCGGACGAGATGAAAGCGAATTTGGGTTTAGCTGTTGAGGTGGTGCAAAGTTTGCCAGAGGCAGTCAAGGGGATGGACATAGTGGTGACCAGTGGCCCGATCCTCAAAAACCCGCAGCCAGCTATCGAAGCCGGATGGCTGGTGTCAGGAGGGTTTGCCTCGCTAGTGGATTTTGATTCCTACTGGCAAGGCGCAGCCCTGAAAGAGATGGACAAGGTTGCCACGGATGACCTGGCGCAGATGCGTTACTACCGCCAGGAGGGTTATTTCAAAGAGACGCCGCAACCATATGCCGACCTTGGCGAAATCGTAGCGGGAAAAAAGCCGGGGCGCGAAGCAGACAGCGAGCGCATCGCAGCCATCAATTTGGGCCTCGCCCTGGATGACGTGGCAACAGCTATTCGCATTTATCAGCTCGCAAAAGAAAAGGGCATTGGGAAAGAGCTTCCGTTATAGGGTGCTGAATTCCGTTGATGTAGTTAAAAACTCCAGAGCACTAATTAAACCCCGCGCAAACGGAGTGAACTCTTGCGTTCAATTGGACTGAATAATCTATTGGGACAGGTTAGAAACCTGACCCTACTCTTTCGCTAAAAAGGTTACTTAAATATCCTAGCGGCCTTTGTAGTTCGGGTTCCTGACGTAATGGCCTTTGACGCGAGTGCCATCCTTGCGCTTGTAACCGGAGCGCCAGTAGGTCTTGCGCGCGCCAGCTTTCGGTCGGCGGCTCTTGTCCCCGCCTGAATATTTCTTGCCCTTGGATCGTTCGCCGCGCCAACTCTTTTTCTTTGCCATGCGTTCTCCTTTTACCTTGTCCAGTTGCCCGCTTGACCTGCAGAATACAAGTCAGTAGCTAACATTCCGAGAAACTGCAGGTATAGCATTTCTTACAGCCTTCTTCGTTCACCAAGGTGGCGTGGCCGCATTCAGGGCACATTTCACCCTTAATGCCTGCTGCCGGCTGTGGAAGGGCTACCTGCTCCCCGGTGTCCGCCGTGCGCTCCACCGCGCTCGGCGGCCCGGCTTTGCCGCGGGTCGCAGCAGGTTCGGCCTGCTCCTCAGTGTCGAGCAAGTATTGGTCGATGGTTTGCGAAACGCCATCGGGCAGGGAGCGCACCCGCTTGGGTCCCAGGCCCAATTGGCGGTCCCCACCCAAGCCGGAAAGCTGATTACGGATCTCAGTAAGGCGCTGGCGGGGTGAGATGGGAGAAGCCAGGCGCAGGATGTAGGAGATCAGCCGCCCGATAGCTTCGGACACTGCGGCCGTTTCTGAACCGGCTTTGGCGCTGGTGATGAAGGCTTCAAAGGGTTGATCATCCCCGTTTTTGTTGATGGTGACGAAGGCGGTGCCCAGTGGCGTCTCCACCTTGTAGGTGGCGCCTTGCAGCACGCCGGAACGCGGCTTTCGGCTTTCGTTCCAGATCGGCTCGGTCATTGCTGGGGCAATGGGTGTTTCTTTGCTTTTGGCGGTGGCGTGCGTTTCCAAGACCACTTTTTCACGCGAACCGGTGACGTAAACCGTGATGCCCTTAGCGCCCAATTCCCAGGCCAGCATGTAAGCCAGGGCTACGTCTTCTTCTGTGGCGTTGGCGGGGAAATTGACAGTTTTCGACAGGCTATTATCCACGAAAGCCTGCAATGCACCCTGCATGCGCACGTGCTCTTCGGCGGTGATATCGGCGGAAACCACGAAAGTATTGCGGATGTGGTCAGGTAGCTCGCTGACATTCTGGCAGCTGCCTTCGGCCACCACCTGGGCGATTACCTTCTCACGGGTAGCAGCAACCAGGCCGCTGGCATCCAAGGCTTGGGCGAACATGGGGCTGGTATAGGTCAGGGTAAGGTCCTTACCCTGGTCGTTGACGTGGCGCAAGTAAGCCAAGGCGAAGACCGGCTCGCAACCATAACCTTCGCAGCCGGACACGGTGGCGATGGTGCCGGTGGGCGCAATGGTGGTTTGGCAGGCGTTCCGGATGCCGTGCTCTTTGATCCCGGTAACGATCTCAGCCCAATCGAGCACAGGGCGGCCATAGACGTGCTGGTAGCCTCTTAGGGGCGCTGGGGGCTGCCAGGAGGGGCTTGGTGGGTCATAGATGCTCCGCTGTATGGCCAGGAAGGGCCCACGCTCCCTGGAAAGCGCTACGCTGGTGCGCATGGAGTGGAAACGCACGAATTCCATCACCTGGGCGCTGAATTCCTGCGCCTCTTCGGAACCGTAACGAATGCCAACGTGGTAAAGCAGGTCAGCCAACCCCATGATGCCCAGGCCAATGCGGCGCGCCCGAAAGGCGGCCTCGCGCAGTTGCGGAACGGCTGGCACGTAGGCGTTCTCTTCCACCACATCATCCAGGAAGCGAGTGGAAAGCTCGGTGCTTTGGCGCAGTTTCTCCCAATCCACAGCGCCATCCGGTGCAAAATGCTGGGCAAGGTTGATCGAGCCCAGACAGCAATTCTCGTAAGGGCCTAACCACTGCTCACCGCAGGGGTTGGTGGCTTCCAGGGGATAGAGATGCGGCACCGGGTTGCTGCGATTAGCGGCATCCAGAAAGAGGCAGCCCGGCTCACCATTGTGGTGCGCTTGAGCCACGATCTTGCCGAACAACTGGCGCGCTTTGACCGTTTTATAGACGCGAATAGGGAGTCCGGCGACTTCGGCCTGCTCCAGCGTTCCGTCAAACCCACGGCTGGCCGGGTCGCTTACATCGAGGAAGCGCAGGTCCCAATCAGCGTCGTCACGCACCGCGCGCATAAACGCATCAGTGATGCCAACAGAAATGTTGAAGTTGGTGATGGCGTTCTCGTCAGTCTTGCAGGTGATGAAATCTTCGATATCGGGATGGTCGCAGCGCAGTACGGCCATGTTAGCGCCGCGGCGCGTTCCCCCCTGGGCGATCTCGCCGAAGGCTTGATCGTAAACACGTAAAAAGCCAACGGGGCCGGTGGCGCGCCCAGCGGAAGTTTTCACATGGGCGTTTTTGGGGCGCAGGCGCGAGAAGGAAAACCCATTGCCACCGCCCGTCTGCTGGATCAGCGCCGCATCCCGCAGGGTTTGAAAAATACCGGAGGAGGCGCGACCCATGTCGTCGCTGATGGGCAACACAAAGCAGGCTGCCAGCTGTCCAATCGGAGTGCCCGCACCGGTGAAGGTTGGTGAATTGGGCGTAAAACGCTGGCTGCCCAAGAGGTCGTAGAAAGCAGCAGCTACTTGCATGGGATCAGCGCCCCACTTCGCTTCCACCTTGCCCACGTGGTAGGCCACCCGCCAATAGGTCTGCTCCACGGTCTCCACGGGCTGGCCTTCCCGGCCGCGGCGCATGTAACGGCGCTGGAATACCTGTAAAGCGTTCTCGCCTAACTCGATGCGGCCCAGCGCTTTGGGCAGGGCTGGCGTTGACAATAATCCATTGCCCGGAGAATCTTCGCTAGGACTGGTCTCTTTTATTTTCTTAGGCTTTGCTTGCTTTAACATCCGGTCCTCCGGTTATCTAAACAACTTGTTTTTAGACGAAAACACCGCGGCCTTTTGCGGGAAAGGCCGCGGTGGGTTGGCTTAGCTTGCGGCGATTAAATTATCTACTTCCTTGCGAATGGTTTGCAGGTCATTGATCCCCAGATAGACCAGGGCAAAACGGATATAGGCAATTTCGTTGAGGTCTTTAAGGCCGGCAATCACCATGTCGCCGACCACGCGGGAAGAAACTTCGGGTTTCTCCATTTGCATCAGTTTAGCTTCGATTTGCCCCACCAGGTGGTCCACGTCTGCCGCCGAAACAGGCAGCTTGACACAGGCTATTTGAACGCTGCGCGCCAATTTATCGTGGTCGAACTCCTCGCGGCTGCCGTCCTTTTTGACAAGCATGGGCGCAGCCAGCACCGCGCGTTCGTAGGTGCTGTAGCGCTTGCCGCAGTTCTTGCATTCCCGCCGCCGCCGGATGCCCCCGCGCGCATCGTGGGTGGTGTCGATCACCTTGCTGCCTTCCTGATCGTGGTCCTTACAATGCGGACACTGCATTTTGCTAAAATCTACCCCATATATGGGGGAATGCTCCTTTAATGCGCTATATTCAGGGTGAAAAGTTCGCCATTGTAGCATGCAGGGTTTTCGCACGCAAGCACTTTACATAGGAAATCAGTCCAATTTTTAAAACTTTAAGGTTGGCGTGTGGGAATCGTCATCTAGAGAAGATCTTTGCGCTCTTTGCTTACGAAGTTTCGGCATTTGCGAGCCGGCCTACGGGCGCGGCAAAACTGCGCGCTTATGTCAATCGCTATCAACCAAGGCGACAAGAGGATACAGGAACACCTATGAACCTGGCTCTGAATTGCGCGCAAAGGAAAGCACTATGCCATAAGTGTTCTTGTTCACTTAGGCTCCAACTTGCCTAGGCGTTTGTTCTTATACTCGGGCAGGGTTGCCATTGGGGGTCGCTCCAATTCGCTGATCTCCTCGACATCCAGTGAATAGCGTTCGTTGCCATAACGGATGAGTTTCATGGTCTTATTCACATCTTCGAGGATCTCCCTGCCATAACGTTTTTCCAGCTTGCGGATCACAACCTGGATAATAGCGAAAGACATCAGGCTTAACGCTTCTAGCGGCTGATTGTGATGGATGCGTTCTAACAGGTTTACCTGGCCTATGGCCGATAATCCATATTTTTCGAACATGTCGATCAGCAGACCGGTCTCCACCCCATAGCCAGAAAAGAAGGCTAAGGTCTCCAGCGCGCTTCTGCGTCCACCATATTCACCGGAAAGGGGCTGTACTACACCGGAAAGTTCCGGAAAAAAAAGGTTCAGCAATGGCCGAGCAGTCAATTCGGTGACCCGACCGCCCCCTCCTGCCTGGGTTCTATTTCCAACTCGTATTGGGCGCCGGTAAAACCCCTTGACAAATTGAAGCTCAGGTTGGGTAAGCAGCGGCCCAATTAGCCCATAAATGAAACGGGGATTGATATTAACAATATCCGTATCGATCCATAGGACGAGATCGCCACTGGTGACAAACAAGCTTTTCCATAATGCTTCCCCTTTGCCATCCCGCGCTCCATATTTGGAGAGGATCTCCTGGTGCACATAGACCGGGATCCCCAGCCGAGAGGCAATCTGCCTGGTCTGATCTTCGGATCCAGAATCAATGAGCACAATCTCGTCTACCAGTTTGGCTTTTTCCACCAGACTATTTTTGATCGTGCGGAGCACCCTGCCCACGGTCTGCTGCTCGTTCAAGGCGGGCAGCGCCACACTGATGGTTAGGCCTTGTTGTTCTTTCAACTTTCGTAAATGCTCCAGGTCTTCGAATTCCCCCGCATGATAGGTGTTCTCTGCAAACCACTTGTCCACCAATACGGATATAGCCTTCTGCCCTGCAGCTTCCAGGGGCACACCGGCCGGCATGGACCGCTTGGTCTTTACAATGATCACGCCGCTGGAGCTTTCACGCAGTACTTTGCCTGCTGTTTCCCCGAAAGGAAGTGTTGAACGTGAGTAACCCGCAGACGCCCCCATAATCACAAGGTCCGCCTCCCTCGCAAATTGCAGAATGGTGCCCGCGGCATCGTCCGTATTCAGATGATGCTGGTCAATCTCGGGGAGATTGGCCAGTACAGCTGCGATGCCCTTGAATGCCGCATCTTGTTTTTTTGCGTCGCGCTGCTGGGTGGAGGTGAGCGCTAATTGTGCAGGGCGAATATGCAAAGATCGCAACTTGGCGCCTGAACCAGTGGAGATCTCCAAAGCAATTCGCAAGGCAAGTTCGGAGAAAGGCCCTCCACGTATCGGCAAAAGGACATCCTTAGGGTTTTCCATGACTGGTTGGCGAACCAGGCAGATATCACACGGTGGCCTGCTGAATATCTCTTCGAGGTCTACGCCAAAAGCCTGGCTGGTTGAAGGCCACTCTAAAATCAGGAGATCGGGGTTTTCTTCAGTCACGAGGTCAACCAATTCGCGCCAAGGGCGATGAGAAACACGCGGTCGCGGCCGGGTTGCGTTGGGAAAGCGGCGCAATAACTTGCGTAATTCCTGAGCGCGCGTGGCGCCAACGCTCAGGGATTCGTCGTCGGCCACAGGCACCAAGCCGAAAAGAAGCAAGTTCTCCTCTCCCGCAATCAAGCGGCCCATGGTCAAAGCTGCGGTGGGGTCATATCCGTCCACAATCGGCACCAAAATTTTATGCAAAAGCTCGAACTTACGTTGGGGGCCCATTAATCCCCCTCGAGCAAAGGCGCGATCTGTTTTGCATAGATCGCCTGCCAAGTGTAATTTTGCCGTACCCGCACCCGATGGCGGTAAGCCGGATTGGCTTGCAACGTTTCTGCAACCAAGGTGGCGACCTGCACAGGCTCAGCATCGGGAGAGAAGTAAACAGCTTCTTCTTGCCCCAGCGCTTTTAACGTCGGGATATCAGCACAGAAGATCGGGATGCCTGCCAAGCCCGCCTCAATGATAGGAATGCCGAATCCCTCCTCTTGGCTTGGCAGGAATAGGGCGTCGGCTATGCGATACAAGTCGAAAATAACCTCGTCGGACAAAACTCCCTCGACTTGCTCCGCCAGGAAATAGGCAAAATTGTCGAGGGCAAACTTGGTTCGGAGTTGCTTCAACTCCTCAAAGTAGGATTGGTTTGCAGGGTTGTGAGCTCCCAGGGGGCCGGTGATTACAAGCTTTGCCTCCGGCATTTTCTTGTTTAGTTCGGACAAGGTTCGGAGGGCGAGCTCGATATTCTTGCGCTTGGTGATGCGCACGGGCAGCAGAAGCAAGGGGGCGGCCGACAACAAATCCATGCGCTCGACCAGGTCCTTGGCAACCGAGCCCAGCTTGAGCATCGCGGCTACATTCAAGCCAATAGGGATCACCTCGATGTGCTGCGGCGGGATGTTTTGAAGGGCCGCCAGTTCCTGCCGCCGCTGCTCCGAAATGGTTACCTGCTGCACACCAGGCCAGGCTGTTCGCAAAAGATCCCACGGGTAACCCGGGTGCAGCTCGCCCTGGTAGCGGGCGCTGATCCATGCCAGGTCGTGATGCCAGAGAATTAATTTAGGCAAGGCTTGCTGCCGCGATAGCTCGTACAAAGCTGCTGTCAACGCGAGGTTCTTATGCAGCGAGCAAACGTTATGAGCGATCAGCCAGTCTACTGACTCCAAGACTGGAATTAGCCTAGCTTTGATCTCCCTCACTAGATTAGAGAACTCTTTAGGAACAACCCCTTTGTCGAGATCGCTTTTGGCATCGAGAACAGCCGTATGCCGAGAAGCCAGCAGGGGTATGTTGATAAAGCGCACACGACGATCAAACGGATCACCAGTTCCCGCAATGACACGGACTTCATGGCCTGCGGAGGCCATGAGTTTGGCATGGTTAGCCAACACGCCCTCGACCCCCCCAACTACGGGAGGAGCAGAATAGTGGATGATGGCGATTTTCATAAATATCCCGGTTTTTAGGCAGCTTTAGATCGAGCATGGGTAGCTCGACTCGGCTTGGTAGCCCGGATGCATTTCCGTTGCGAAATTTATATTGGTTCTGCTAAGGGTCAGATGCTGCCTATTTAACTGCCTGGAAGGAGCATCCCCGTGCGACAGTTGAACCACTGATGAATCAGTGTGCGCGCGTGATCATTGAGTATAGCACGATTCTAATCCACGTTTTTTTAAATCTCAATTCTCCGTGTAGGCCACGGGAGCGAACGACTTGTCTAGAAATCTTACAAAAGGCACAGCGCCGGATTTTGGACCGCGAACTCGACTCAGATCCCCCATGTTGCGGTCATTTGACCCTTGTTCGCAGCAAGCGCCTGACTATGCTTCAACTGGTGAGAAATTCAGAAAAGATTGGAGAAATACGCATGCCATTAAAAGCTTTGCTCGATAAAGAACGCACCATTGCACGACCTGGCTTCAACCGTTGGTTAGTCCCTCCAGCCGCG
>Ga0209342_10005215_pt1 | contig 13349 bp, 11 predicted proteins | sample RifCSP16_2_FD_184023 | JGI IMG/M metagenome (GOLD analysis project Ga0209342, IMG submission 184023) | Soil microbial communities from Rifle, Colorado - Rifle CSP2_sed 16_2 (SPAdes) (version 2) | ecosystem: Environmental > Terrestrial > Deep subsurface > Rock core/Sediment | place: Rifle... | reverse complement strand
ATATACTTGCATCATTGAGTGTTAATTTTTCAATAGCTTCTTCGAGTAAACCAATTTCTTCACTGTCTACCGGGAATACACCGGCAAATACCATCTGTTTTGCGGGTTTAAAACCAGGAAACAGTTCGACCGGTTTTTTGTTGTGGTAAATAGTATCGCCAATTTGTGCTTCTTTAATGGTTTTCATACCCGTGATGAGGTATCCAACTTGTCCGGCATACAGGATGTTTGTGGGTGTTGGTTCTGGGTACATCAATCCGACTTCCAGCACTTCATAGTTGGAACTTGCTTGCGCCAAGCAGATAGTATCACCTTTCTTGATAATTCCATCGTGCAGCGCAATAAGACAGACAACACCACGATAATCATCAAACCATGAATCAAAGAGTAGTGCACGCAGCGGTTTATCAGCTGATACTTTTAAACTTGGTACGCGTTCAATGATCGCTTGGAAAATTTCTGGTATACCAATATTAGCTTTAGCCGATGCTTTGATGACTTCTTCTGCTTTAAAATCGAACAAGTTTACAAATTGATTGGTAACTTTTTCTGGATCAGCATTGGGAAGATCAATTTTGTTAATAATCGGAATAATGGTTAAATCTTGATCAAATGCAAGATAGAAGTTTGCCATTGTTTGTGCTTGCACGCCCTGTGCTGCATCAATAAGAAGAAGCGCTCCTTGGCATGCATACAGTGAACGAGAAACTTCATACGTAAAATCAACGTGTCCTGGTGTATCAATAAGATTCAATAGATATTTAGCGCCCTTGTATTCATAGAACATAGAAGCAGTTTGTGCTTTGACGGTAATACCACGTTCACGTTCTACTTGTAGTTTGTCTAAAAACTGTTCTTTTTTTTGACGTTCAGTGATTGTACCAGAAGTTTCCAACAATCTATCGGATAGCGTTGATTTACCGTGATCAATGTGTGCAATGATAGAAAAATTTCTGATTTTATCAGGAGTAAATTCTTGTAAATTTGGAATGCGTTGACTCATCTGTTTCTCATTCTATAGTTAGAAGCATGTAACAAAATCTTTCCTTATAGGGGTCCCCATGCGAAAGTATAATGAACATGGGGTTATAAATCTTACATATGAGTATAAAGAGATACGGTATGCTTGTAAATTGTGGACAAAAGATTGCTTTCACGGTTCTTTTTGTGTTTTTTTAGAAAAAATAATAAAAAAAGAGGTAGGTAATGAATACTCATAAAAAACCATTTATTTCAGTTGCAAGTGTGTTACTTTTGGTTTGTTTAGCGTTTATAATAGTAGTCAAAAAACAAAAATTAAGCATTTCAGATACAAGCAAAATACTTCCACAAAGTACTACCATAGAAGTCTTTTCTGCCAATCTGGTTTTAGGCAAACGATATCAAGCAAAAGAATTTTCTATTGCAATGGGTGCAAAAAAATTCAGTAGCAAACAGATTAATGACCACAAACAATTGTATGTAGGATATGTTAATAAACGTAATGAGATTGATGAAGCGCTACAAACTGCAGATAGAACCAATAGTAACATATCATATTCAGTGTTTCGTGGGTTAAAAATTTCTGAGACATTTACGCGCAATGCTGCATTATTGCATGAATTATATTTTGAAAATATAGGAACTGGTACATCTATGGGAAGTATGACACAAGAAATTATTATTAAAAACTTTGGAACTCTTGAGGCTTTTAAAGAAGATTTAATGGCAACAGCTTTATCGGCGCGTGGATGGGTGTTGACATGTTACAATCTTGATGACACTCGAGTTCAGAACTATTTGCTTGATGCGCACAATGAAAAAGTTCCTGTTTTGACAATACCGCTTTTGGTTGTGGATACGTATGAACATGCATATATGATTGATTTTCGCAAAGAATACCTTGCAGTGTTGTGGGATAATATCAACTGGGATATAGTTGAAGCGCGTGTTAATAAGTGGGTTTCATTACATTAGTCTTAAGAGATTATTGTGATTATAACTATTATGAATAGTAAGAATTAACTTTGCTGTTTGTTGTATAAAAATTAAAAAGGAGTTTTTTGTGAAAGTGGGTGTAGTAGGATTGTTATTATTGTTGAATGTGTCGTTATCATATGGGTGCGAGCAGCAATTGGCATCGGCAATAGGGGTTTATTCGGATAGAGGTAGAAGGCCAACACAAGAAGATACGTGGCATCATGAAGTTATTAATGGAGGAAATTTTTTTGCGGTTTGTGATGGTCATAGCGGTCCTGAGATTGCTGAGTGTGCAAAACAAAAATTGGCTGTTTTTTTTAAAGATGCATTTGGTTCTGTAGAAGAAAGAATGAAAAAGGCTTTTTTACGACTAGATAACGATGATTGTGTGAAGTTGCACAAAAAATGTGGTTCAACTGCGAGTGTTGTATTTATTAATAAAAATACAGCCCACTTTGCCCATGTGGGAGATTCGCGTGTTGTGTTAGAAAAAAGTGGGACAGTTGCTTTTGCTACGAGAGATCATAAGCCTAATAGGCCAGATGAGCTGGATCGTATAGTAAATTTGGGTGGAAATATAAGTGATCTTAATGGGACATGGCGTGTTGAATATTATTTAGCAATGTCTCGTGCAATTGGCGATTGGTTTATAAAGAAATACATTATCGCAGATCCAGAATATACCGAAAAAGAATTAACATCAGAGAACAGATATTTAATTCTTGCTACTGATGGTTTATGGGATGTTATGAGTAATGAGGAAGCGGTGCAGGGATTAAAAGATCGCGCTCAAAAGTGTCCATCTGCAAAAGATCTTGCTAAACATTTAGGCTCTGTTGCAGCAGAAATGAGTGATGAAAATATTACTAAAGACAATATCACGGTGATTGTGGTGGATTTGTTACTTCTTGCCTCTGGTGGTAATCAGTAAAGAGCTCAATGTGTTGGTATACATTGAGCTTGTGAGATTTTCAGTTTATTGCTATACTAACTGTATATTCTAAAGCAATTTTTGATACTGTTTTTGATGTGAGAAAAGGGCTCATTTTATGGAACGTCCCACTTCACTTGTTAATAATAAAAATATACCTATCAGACCAATTTTGATTGAAAAAGAATTGAAAGATTCTTTTCTTGATTATGCAATGTCCGTGGTTGTGAGTCGGGCACTTCCTGATATTCGCGATGGATTAAAGCCGGTGCATCGTCGTATTTTATATACAATGCATCAGCTTGGTTTTTTTTATAACAAGCCATATCACAAATCGGTTCGTGTGGTTGGTGATGTGCTTGGTAGATTCCATCCCCATGGTGACCAAGCAGTGTACCAATCTATGGTTGGATTAATTCAAGATTTTTCAAAGCGTTATCCGTTACTTGATGGCCAGGGAAACTGGGGTTCTGTTGATGGTGATAATGCTGCAGCGATGCGTTACACTGAAGTTCGTATGGCACGCATTGCGCAAGAAATTTTGGCTGATATTGAAAAAGAAACAGTTTCTTTTGTTCCAAACTTTGATGAATCAACAGTAGAGCCTATTGTATTACCAAGTAAGCTGCCTAATTTGCTTATCAATGGTGTTGCAGGTATTGCAGTGGGTATGGCAACTTCAATTCCTCCTCATAACTTGGGTGAAATTGTTGGTGCATTACTTGCAATGTTAAAAAGTGAATTTATTACCGATGATGAACTGTTTGCACATATCCCAGGTCCAGATTTTCCAACAGGTGGTATTATTTGCGGTCGCGCTGGAATTGTAAAAGCATACAAAACGGGGCGCGGTAATGTTATTTTGCGTGGTGTTGCTGAATTTGAAGAAAAGGCAAGCAAAGGCGCAAGTATTATTATTACTCAATTGCCGTATCAAGTTAATAAAGCTGATTTAACTATCAAAATTGCTGATCTGGTGAAAAATAAAGTTATTGATGGTATTTCTAATATTAAAGATGAATCAGATAAAAAAGGTATGCGCTTAGTGATTGATCTTAAGCGTGGCGAAATTCCCAGTGTCATCTTAAATCAATTGTACAAACATACCAATCTACAAACATCAGTTTCTATTCTGATGCTTGGTCTTCTTGATAACCAGCCACTCATTTTCTCGCTGCGTGAATTGTTGAGCGAATTTTTATACCATCGTCAACAAATTATTTATCGCCGTACACAATATGATTTAAGCAAGGCTCAAGAGCGCGAACATCTTTTGGCTGGTTTTGTTATTGCACTCGCAAGTATTGATGAAGTTATTGCGCTCATTAAAAAATCACCATCTGCTAACGAAGCGATTGTGTTATTAAATAAGCGCTTCTTGCTTTCTGAAAGACAAGGTAAAGCCATTCTGGAAATGCGCTTACAACGTTTGACAGGTCTTGAACAAGAAAAGATTTACAGTGAGATGGAAGAGATTAAATCTAAAATTATTTATTTCCGATCTATTCTTGAAAATGAAGGAATCTTGAAGCAAGAAATTGTTAAAGAATTAGAAGATATTAAATCAAATTATAATGATGCACGTCGCACAAAGATTGAAGGTGCGATTGATATTCTTACTGAAGCAGATCTAATACCTGATGAAGAAGCGGTTGTTACGCTTACCATGAAGGGCTATGTTAAACGTGTTCCGCTTGGTGCATATGGTGTGCAGCGCCGTGGTGGTAAAGGAAAAATGGGTCTTACTGCACTCGAAGGTGATATTGTACAAGATGTATTTGTTGCAAAAGCACATGATATGTTGTTGTTCTTTACCAACCTGGGACGTGTGTATAGCTTGAATACATTTGAAGTGCCTGAAGCATCTCGTGTTGCACGCGGCCGTGCAATTGTGAACTTACTGCCATTGCAAGAAGGTGAAACGGTAGTAAAACTACTTCCTTCTCGTGATATGGAAGGTAAGTTTATGGTTATGGTTACGCGTGAAGGTATTATTAAGCGTACTGATGCATCTGATTTTGCAAAAATTCGTGCAACAGGTATTCGTGCAATTACATTGCGTACTGGCGATGAGCTTGTGTTCTGTTCATTGAGTAGTGGTAGCGATACTATCATTCTTTCAACTTCTCGTGGTCAAGGAATTCGCTTCAAAGAAACAGAAGTTCGTTCCATGGGACGTCAAGCGAGTGGTGTAATGGGTATTCGTGTTAAGAAAAATGATCGTGTTGTTGGCATGGAAATTGTCTCCGATCACGGCGAAATACTTTTCGCTACTGAACATGGGTATGGTAAAAAAGTTCGCATAGCAGATTTCCGTATTGCACATCGTGGTGGTATGGGAGTGCGCACTATTCCAACAGAAAAACGTAACGGTCCTGTTATTGGCCTTGCGATTGTTCATGAAGATTCACATATTCTTCTTATTGACCAAGCTGGTAAAATTATTTGTCTTTCTGCCAAAGATATTCGTGCAATGGGTCGCCAAGCAAAAGGTGTTCGCTTAATTAGACTTGATGACTCGCAAAAACTGCACAACGTCGTTGCGTTTGAAAGTAGTGAAGATCCTGCTGCTGATATTGATGAAGAAGGTGGCACAGTTATTGAAAAACGCACGCTACCGGTAGCTGAAAATGGGCAAGAAGACGAAGATGATGAAGATGAAGAAGAAGTCGAAGAAGAAGATGAAGGCGACGATTCTGCTGATTCTGATATAGAGTATGAAGAAGATGATGCGGATGATGTTGAGGAAGATGAGGAATTAGAGCTTTAGAATATGATTTACCCTTCGATACATTCTACTTCGCGTAAAGCTTCGTAGAACACTCAGGGCGAGCGGGAAAAAAATTAAACTCGATTTTTTGATTCCAGCGGCAATTTTATAGTTATTTCTTTCGCTAGAATTATTTCCTCTCCGCTCGCCCTGAGTGTTTTTGCCCGTTCACCCTGAGCTTGTCGAAGGGCAAAAAAGTATCGAAGGGTAAAATTAAATTTGTATACAATGGATAAGCACTTAATTTTACACCTTACATTAATAGAAGATATAGGCCCGGGAGCCATTCAAAGAATTATGCTCCTACTTCGCCAAGGCTTCGAAGGACATAAAAGATCTGGTGTTAACGGATCAGATCTTTACGCATTTGCCACTTCAGACTGGATGCATGTTTTTGGCTTTAGTGAAATTACTGCGCAAAAAATAGCGACAGGTCTTGCTGACAAAAAACTTCTCGAACGCGAACTTAGTTTAATTGAAGAATACAATATCAATTGGCTAACGATCACTGATGAATCCTATCCAAAGTTATTGCGTGAAATTTATTTGCCACCGGCAGTTTTATATTGGCAAGGCAGCTCTTCTTGGGACGTGTCCGCCGTAGCCTTGGCGAAGGCGGATAAAAGGGTTGCAATTGTTGGCGCTCGTAAAGCGAATGATTATGGTCAGCGAGCAGTGAATACAATAGTACCAGATCTTGTTGCTGCTGGGTACACCATTGTCAGTGGTGGTGCAGTGGGTATTGATGCCATGGCCCATAAAGCAACGCTACAATGTGGTGGAAAAACAATTGCTATTTTAGGTTCTGGGTTACTCAGACCGTATCCAAGTGCAAATAAAAAATTATTTACTGCAATTGTTGATAGTGGCGGAATAGTTGCAAGTTCGTTTCCATTAACTATGGAGGGGCTTCCAGGAAATTTCCCTGCGCGTAATCGCATTGTTACGGGGTTATCGCGCGGATGTTTGGTAGTACAAGCTGCACAAAAAAGCGGCGCGTTAATTTCTGCACATTATGCTATGGAGCAGGGCAGAGAAGTATTTGCAGTTCCAGGCTCTATTGGCGATGAGCTGAGTGCTGGGTGTAATGCACTCATTCAAGAAGGTGCAAAATTGATTATGAATAGCGCTGATATTTTGAGTGAATTTGGCGATCGTGTTATTTTGCCTGACCTTCGAAGTTTTAACGAAGTAGGTACAGACAAGCAAGTTCTTGTGCAACAAGCTTTATTTGTGACTGATTCTTCTGCCCCTTTGATACATTCTTCTTCTCCCCAGCTTCGTTCCTCTACGCCGGGGTCCCCGTGTGAAATTAAATGGAACATGGGGTTAAAAAAATATTCTGCAGCGCAAAAACACATTTTACGTGTGTGTAAGCAACCATCTTCGGTTGATGACATTGTTAATACTACCCAATTAAGTTTTGGACAAGTACAATCAGAACTGTTTAATTTACAATTTGATGGCGTTATATCACAGGATTTTACTGGTATGTGGGTGGCGATCAGATGATGAAGAAAGTTTTTGGATTTTTGTTATTCATGGCATGCGTATTTGGCATGCTTGTTTTTTTTCGTACACAAGGTGTTCATGGCCAACAGCAAAAAGTTTTAACCATAGTTGCAACAACAAGCATGCTGGCAGATGTGGTACAGATGATTGTGTGCGACAATGCACATGTGTATAGTTTGATGGGGCCAGGTGTTGATCCGCACCTCTATCGTGCGCGCGAAAGTGATGTGCACAAATTAGCAGCAGCAGATTTGGTTGTGTACAATGGTTTGCATTTAGAAGGTAAGATGGGACAAGTGCTAGAAGGCATGCAGCGTTTTACCACTGTTGTAAATGCTTCAGATGTATTAAACAAAGACAAACTTCGCGTAGCGGAGTTTGAAAATTTATACGATCCGCATATTTGGTTTGATGTAAATTTATGGATATTAGTTGTGCGTTATATTCAAGAAAAAATTATACAGCTAGATCAAGAACATGCAGCATTGTATAAAAAAAATGGCGATGAATATATTCGTGAGCTTGAACAATTGCATAACTATGTACAAGCGCGAGTTGCTGAAGTTGCACCAGAAAAAAGAATTTTAATTACCGCGCATGATGCATTTGGTTATTTTGGTGCACAATATGGCTTTGAAGTTGTTGGGTTGCAGGGATTAAGTACCGATTGTGATATCAGCACCAAAGATATCGAAGAATTAGCTGATTATATTGTGGAACAATCTATTCCTACCATTTTTGTTGAATCGTCAATCCCAGAGCGCACACTTATTGCAGTGCGCAATGCTGTTGCAGCACGTGGTCATAGGGTTGAATTCGGCACAGAACTGTATTCTGATGCGCTCGGCGATGAACAAAGTGGTGCATTTTCTTACATTGGTATGGTGAAGCATAATGTTGATGCAATTGTGGATGCATTGAAATTTTAATTATATTTCATCGTCTTCGATGTTCATAAATTTTAAAATTTTTTCTTTTATAAAATGATAAAATTTCAAAAAAGGAATGGTAATTGTATACCAAATTATTCTGTGCGTAGGTATAAGTTTTTCTTTAACTATATTATAGCAAATTTGATTTAGATGAATACCTTTAATTCGTGCATTGATGAATTCATTTACGTTTGTTATGTCATATGTTTTCTGAAAGTCTTTATCGGGGACAGAATATATTTTTTGAACGTTACTTAATGCTTGTAAGATTAAATTATTAACTTCCAAATATCGTTTTTGTTTTATATACAATCGTGCAAGATGATCATAGTTCCATACGTATTTATTACATAATGTTATAGATTCTTTTAGAAGTAGTTCTTCTATTTCGGGAGCTTTTCTTCGTGGTTTATCATAAGACCAGGAAGCAACATATTTAAGCATAGAATTTGTTTCATCGGAATCAGCATAAAGAGTTCTAATTTGATGAAGAGGTATATCATCAATGCCCCCTAAAAAATGCTCGTATATATAAGAGAGTATTATTAGGGCTTGCGGATTGCTGTTATCGATTAAAAGAGCTTTATGACAGAATAAAATCCCTGTTTCCTCATCTCCTAGGGGAGGTCTAGTCATAGTGATAGCAAGGCCTAACCAAAAATATATATTATTTGATTGGTGATTAATTTGCTCTAGAACAAAGGAGTACAAAGATTTGTCTTTGTTTTTGTGTAAGAGGTTTATTTTTTGTAGTATTTCTTGATCATTCATGTTACAAAACTTTCGTTGCATCTAAAAAATTAGAAAAAATTCTTCCAAAATCGCTGAGATACGCGTTTAAGCTTATTGCTTCACCATCTTGGATAAAGCATCTGATCTCAACGGTATTAATACCGTTAATACTACCTCTAATTTGGTTAGGGCCTTCTTTTATAAAGCCTTTTTTATCAAGAAGAGTAATAATATCATTGAGAGCATCCATAATTTCTGGTTTATTCTTGCCTAATGCCATAATGCCATTACTCACATGATCATCAGAAAATATATGTGCTTCATATTGCTGTATAGTAGCCCGTAAATCATTGCGAATAATTCCTTGTTGCGATTCAATAGGAACTTTAGTAGCAGGAATAATAGGAGAATTACTTGATGTTTGGGTAGATTTAGTTTTTAAAGAGGGTTTGTTTTTTGGAATAGAAGAATTATTCTTCATAGTTTCCATTATCTTCGAGGTAAGGACTTCACCTTCTTCAATAATTAACTTGCTTACTCCAGCAGCCTCTACTGCATATTCAGGTGCAAAAAGTGCGCCATTTTCCGTACAAGACACTAGGTTTTTAAAGAAGCGGGTTTGAGTGATATTCCCAATATTGGCTAGCGCATTAAGTGTTACTGTGTCCAAAATGATAGAGGTACCTATCTCAGATGCGTTTTCTATAATTTGTTGCCATGACAACTGGTTCAATGTTTTATATGTTTCTTGAAATGCTTTGATTTGAATTTTTGCTTGCAGATGCAATTTTTTTTCAAAAGTGTTTAATTCTTTAGTGTTATAAAACAAATCGGATAGTAATGCATTATCAATAGAATCTAGAGTGTTTTGCATATGGGTATGGAAGGAAAGATATTGAATGCCCATTTCCAATGGTCCTAGGATAATATTTTTCCAGTGATCTAAGCTGATAAAAGAACCAAAGCCTTTGTTTATTCCTGAACCAATAGATCGTGAAGTATGACAAAGAGTTTTCATTCCCTGAGATAAAATAGTTGTTAATGCATGACAAATGTCGGCTAGTTCAAATGCGGTCATTAAGCATTTTTCTTGTTTTGCCTGTGCTGCATGAGTGTGAATAATAATCTCTAGAGTTTGCGCATGGGAATTATTATATTGATGTCCGAGTTGATATGCTCTATTGCGAATTTCGCATAGCTCTGTATGTAGCTGACAATCGAGAGCTGTACCCCACATATTTTTAAACAAATTTTTATACTCATCTTTTTTAATTTTTAACTTGGGTGTATTGGAGGAATAGTCATGGCATCTGCCTTGTTGTAAGGTCGTTTTTTGTGTTGCCTTAATGCGATTGGTTAAGAATTTTTTAGTGTAATCGTCAGCATAGGCATGCCGGTAACTCCATTCCCTTTGGAGGCGTTCCATTACCGGTTTATTCCCATGAATATATGTTTGCTCACTAATAAAATCATGAAAGCCAGATTTTTCACCGTGTAGACCAAACTGATACTCAAAGCCTGGTATGCATCCTGTATTTTGTCGTGCTTGTTTGTTGTTTTTTATTTCGTTGTGTAGAGCGCATATAAAATCGGAGTAAGATGGCAATGTTTGAGCAAATGCATGAAAATTTTTGAAAGCATAGAGGTGATAATTGCTTAAAACATCATACTCATTTGCATTGTTAAAAAGTTGTTGAAAATCTTTGACTGTAAGATTGGTATAACGATAATAAACCAATTGGTTTTTGTGATTGTATTTGACAAATGATACTCCAGAGTAGCAATGAGTATTAAAAGTCTGAGTTTCTTTATCTACAGGAGCAATAAAGTGTTGTTTATGAGTTGTTGATTGGCTTACTTCTTTAGCTCCTATGATTGGAGACATAAAGAGATAAATAAGAAATAATAAAGACCACTTTTTGTGATTGCTAAAAATCATATAACTACTTTCTCTGATAAAAAATTACGTCCAAACATACATAATCAATCGTATTTATGCAAAAAAGAGCGAAAGTATTTTTTTTATATGATCAGTATTCTTTTAAGTACGCACTTGTTGGTTGGTTTAATTTATCGTACCCTAAGGAAAACAGTTTTGCTATTTGTGCTGGAGTTACTGCATGAAAAATATATCAAAAATACCAGCGTTGGATGTTTCTCATCTTACGGTTTTATATGATCACACAGTTGTACTATCAAATTGCACTGTTACCATTCCACAGGGTGTTATGCTTGGCATTATCGGGCCCAATGGTGCAGGTAAGACAACATTCATCAAATCAATTTTGGAATTGACACCGTACAAAGAAGGTACTGTTTTTATTTGTGGTGAAACTTTGGAAAATGTACGCAATAGTATTGCATATGTTCCACAACGCAGCACTGTTGATTGGGATTTTCCGCTTACCGTTTTTGATATGGTGCTCATGGGTTGTTACGGAAAATTGGGTTGGTTTAAGCGACCTGGTGACCGTGAAAAAGAAGCCGTGAAGCATGCTCTTACCGCAGTTGGGTTAAGTATGTACGCAGATAAACCAATTGGAACACTATCTGGTGGTCAACAGCAACGTGCTTTTGTTGCACGGGCATTGGTACAAGATGCACAGATTTATTTTTTGGATGAACCATTTGCAGGAGTAGATATTCCGACTGAAAAAATTATTATTTCATTATTCAAAAAATTATGTGATGAAGGTAAAACTGTTGTTGTTGTTCACCATGATGTCCTTACGGCACCTACCTATTTTGATTGGGCCTTATTGCTTAATAAAACAACTATTGCATGCGGTCCAGTAGAACAGGTGTTGACTTCACAAAATCTTGCTCATGTATATGGCATAAGTTCTGTGCTGTGTGCATGGGATTTGGCACATCAGAAAAGTAACCTACCATGAATTATACATTGTTACTTGTGTTGCAAGGTGCAGTATTGCTGGGCATAACATCAGGAGCATTGGGAACATTTGCACTGTTACGTCAGCAAAGTTTGCTTGGTGATGCAATATCACATGCAGCGCTTCCTGGTATTGTGTTAATGTTTTTGCTTACACATAGCAAAGATCCGTGGATATTGTTGTGTGGTGGAGCACTTGCAGGAGTGATTGGAGTAGTGAGCATGAATTATATTGTTGCACACACAACGCTTAAAAAAGATGCAATTTTGGGAATTATTTTATCGGTGTTTTTTGGATTAGGTTTGGTTCTAATGACCGTGGCACAGAAAATTCCTGTTGCAAGTCAGGCAATTTTGAACAAATTCTTGTTCGGCAACGTGGCTACACTGCTCAAAGAAGATATGTATGTTATTGCACTCATATCATTTTTTATTTTTGCGATACTCACATTGTTTTGGAAAGAATGTGCGGTGTATGTTTTTGATCCTGTGTTTACTCAATCTATTGGATTCAATGTAAAAATTATAGAAGTAGTACTGACCATGTTGTTGGTGCTTGCAATTGTTATTGGATTGCAAACAGTTGGAGTAGTTTTAATGAGTACCATGCTTATTGCTCCTGCTGCTGCAGCTCGGCAGTGGACAACAAAACTGTTACACATGGTTGTGCTTGCGGGTATATTTGGCGGCTGCGCAGCAACCATTGGTGTGTACGCAAGTTCTGTTATTGATCATGTACCGACAGGTCCTGCCATTGTTGTTGCGGCAAGTATAATTGTACTGTTCTCGCTCATCTGCGCTCCAAAAAGGAGCGTTGCATGATTACCAGCTTGCATGTGGAAATTATAATGATTGCGATTTTAGCAGCAGTAACGTGTTGTTTGCCGGGAGTGTTTTTGGTGCTACGTGGTGTGGCGATGATGAGTGATGCAATTAGCCATGCGATATTGCTGGGTATTGTAATTATGTTTTTGATAGTGCAGCAACTTAATTCGCCGTTACTTATTTTTGGAGCAACATGTGCTGGTGTGTTAACCGTAGTGTGCACAGAAATGATTATTCGCAGTAAACGCCTTAAACAAGATGCTGCCATTGGTCTTATTTTTCCATTATTTTTTTCAATCGGGGTGATTTTGGTCTCACAATATGCACGCAACGTACACTTGGATGTTGATATGGTGCTGCTTGGTGAACTCGCGTTTGCCCCATTTAACCGCGTATTTTTATATGGAATTGATTGTGGGCCGTACGCTTTGTGGGTTATGGGTGCAGCATTGCTTACAAATAGTGCGTTTGTAGGCTTTTTTTACAAAGAATTAGTAATAACCACATTCGATTCCACTCTAGCAACTATGACAGGTTTTTCGCCTGTAGTTCTCTATTATGCCTTGATGGTAGTTACAAGTATCACAGCTGTCGCCACGTTTGATGCTGTTGGGTCTATTATGGTGGTCGCGTTGATGATTACCCCTGCTGCAACGTCATATTTATTGACTAAACAGGTTAAAAGGATGATCGGCCTGAGCGTTATTTTGGCCATATGTGCAGCTATTTTCGGTTATTCTGCAGCCTGCTATGCGGATGTCTCAATAGCAGGGTCTATTGCCTCTATGACGGGGG
>Ga0209342_10005214_pt1 | contig 13350 bp, 19 predicted proteins | sample RifCSP16_2_FD_184023 | JGI IMG/M metagenome (GOLD analysis project Ga0209342, IMG submission 184023) | Soil microbial communities from Rifle, Colorado - Rifle CSP2_sed 16_2 (SPAdes) (version 2) | ecosystem: Environmental > Terrestrial > Deep subsurface > Rock core/Sediment | place: Rifle... | reverse complement strand
GCCAAGCGAAGTATCTGACTTAAAATATGCAGTAGTACTTGTCCAAGCAGTTGTTCCTTTGTAGAGCCTCGCATTAATATAAGTACGCGCAATGAAAGCATCTACAGGAATTGTCTGTAAAGCGTGCGTCACAGCAAATTCCTTGTTGGCCGTAGGGGAAGCAATCGCTGACACAAGTGATAATGCAAAGTTCTGACTTTTCATCCGTTCAAATCCAAGTTGCCATAGATTTTCTGTAATTCCTTCACGGCTTTCCATTGCGTATAAGGCCATTCTTTAGGTATGCCGGGAAAATCCAATGAAAATGGTGGAAAGTTTACTGGTACAGTTGGAGATAAAACGCCTCCACCGCCTCCACCAGGCGGTTGTAATTTACCTGCTCTCCCTGGAGGACCTTCAAGTTCTTCAAGAAGTAAGTCTGTAATTGCATCACCGTAGGCTGAGTCGCTATAGTGAGAACTTAAAGCACCTCCAGCATAGACAACCGGACCTTCTAAAGCTTTTGGATTCGCTAAGGTATGAGTGTAAAACAGTTCCAATGTACCATTTCCTGGAAGTGTAGATGGATCGTCTGTAGGATTAAGGTCAATATAAAAATTTATCGTGTTAGCTAAGACCTCAATTCCAACGCGATACCAGTTGTATAAAGAAACAGCGTAGCTAGTAAGAAGCCCAAAGGTATCTCCAGCAATTTGAATGCTTAGTAGAATATCTGATATATCAGCTCCCCCAGGATGTGTAGTTAAATGGCGAACTCCAAAATTTAGTACAGGTTTGGTGTTAGCAGAATCGCTATTAAGTCGAGAGCCATAAACTAAAGAAACGTTAGCACTACCTCCAGTAGTAGCTTCAAAAGGAGAAATAAGATCATCAGTTGCGCGAACAGATGCACTCACTCGATGCGGAATGTTACCGTTTTGAATAAAGGAGTCAGCGTAATAAAATGCAGCGTTGTGAGTGCCTGTATTTTGTTCAATCATTGTAGTAAAAGGTGCTGCTTCATTGCCTGTGACTGACGCATCTGTAGGAGTAATGGTACTATTAAATAATTGCATACTACTGGGAATGTTACCGAGAGAAAATCCACTAATCCCTGGATCAATCGTTCTTATAACAGTATAATCAGGGTTAAATCCACTCATGCAATTATCAACTTCCAAGCGACTGTTGCTACGCTTGTTTTGAGGTACAGTGTCGTATCAGTATGTGCTGTCGTACTGTCGTACAAGTTCGCGGCCTTATTTGGTACCATTGGAATAATGAGCCGTGGCACGCGGCCAAGGGAATGCGTAACAGCGTCTTCAGTGTTCGCGCTGCCATTCGACGTGAAGACGACCCAACGTGCGTCAAGATTACCGACTTTGGCACCATTAGTGATTGCGCCGTTTGTGAACCGTATGTTTCTGGCAGCGAAAAACAACTCCTGAAGGTAATTATTCGCTAGGAACATATAGTTCGGGTCACTCGGATCAAGCGGCACAGGATCAGTAAATGCGCTCATGGTGTTGTGCGAATGAATGCGAGGTCTTGTGGCCGCGCTACGACAAGGAATGGCGGCTGAAGTTCCATCTTTGTCGCCGTGCTGCTGAAGCGTAGTTGCAGCCAGGAACTTCGTTCACCAATGCGATTGTCACCGTACTCACCTACGGCGGTCATGGTCACTGTTTCAGCGGTCTCATAGGAATCAGCGACAAGGCTCAGTAGTGTGTCACCTTGCCTGAACTCAACGAGCATCGTGCCAGTGTTTGAGAGCCATTCCAACCACGCAAGGAACCATTCACAGCTTGTCCCGGATATGTGCATGGGCGGAAGTTCTAGCGCGTAATCAATGTTGCTCCCGACGAAGGTTAGATTCGATGCATGGTACTGACGATACAGTTTGCGTGAGCTTTCGTCTGCTGAGATCAGTCGCTCAGCGTTTGATGACGTAGTGCGATAGAACACGGGCGTTGTAAGGCCGCTGACAGTGAAAAATGCTTCATGTGTAAGGTCATAAATGAACGCACGATCATTCACGGACTGGCCTGAGCGCCTCCATGTCCACCAGGCGTGGTTATTAGTGTAGTTTGGTGCGCCAACGACAAACTGTGCTGCGTTTGGGTCGAGCGTTGACAAGTACGAGTCAAGCGCATAACTGATCTTCGTAACGCCAGTGCCATTGTACCGATAAAAGGCGTTCTTCCACAACCACACTAGCGAGTTTTGTATCTTGACTATGCTCCGGTGTGACGATATGCCAACCTCGTCAGTGACTTCACTGATGTTGAACGAGAAGTCAGGGTATGCTTGGCCTTGGGGATCACCTGACATAGTGAAAATGTGGTTCTCAGTGCCGATAGTTAGCTGATTGAAGAAACGCTTCACGCCGGTAATGGACTCACCGTCGCTCTTGAAGCTTGCAGTCGCGTCAGTATCGTACTCATCAGGTGCGCCGACTTCAGAGAAGTGGTAGTCATCACTGACGAAGCCGAAGAGAATGTTCTTCCATTCAGCGAGGAACTGACACGCTGGCATTGTTGCGGCATATTGAACATAGAAGTCATCTACGTTCATGCGTAAGGTGCCTGCGCTTGTGTCCACAGCGAAGGCAAACGTGTCAATGTTGGCTGCGTTGAACGTACCGCTGTCAGTCCCGTCAAGTGCAGGCAGATAGACATCGTACCACGTGCCAGCGACAGGTGGATTCGCAAGCGCCGTACCAGAGCGGTCACTGTCCCAAGTTGTGTAAGGGAAGTTCAGTGTCACAGCGGAGCCGTCTGTCAGCAGGACGCGAGTGTTTGTGGTGTCAATAGTCCCGGTGTTACTGAACATCACTTTGAAGTGATAGAAGTCAGTTCCAGGGGACTTGTCCACAGCGTAGTCACGAGCACTGACACGGCCAGTCACGGCGTCAACATTCGCCGCTGGCGTGAAGGTCATCGTCGTCTGTGCGCCTGACGACTCCACATACATGGACTGGAGCCCTTCGCGGTAGTTAGTAGTGTCGGCGGTCTCACCGGACCATAACGCTGCTTCGTCACTCTCAAACTGTGCGATAGGTTTCGCGCCAATTGGTACGAGCGTATCGTTATCGTACCGCCAAATGCCGTCAGTAGGGTTCGTGATGAATAGGTCAGAGCCGTATTGCTGATGCGCCCACCAAATACCAGCGGCAGTAGAGAAATTCGTGCGAAGGACCGTTGCTGCTGCGCCAGTAACCTTAATGATCTTCCCAAGGCTTGTGCCAATGATTTGGACCGGCGAACCGCCAACCGTAGGCTTGTAGTCACAGGCCAGTGTGACAGTGCTGGCCGCGTCATACGCTACGTCCTCAAACACGCCGTCACCTGGCAGGCTGGTGGGAATGCCGCCAGGGAGGTACATGTTCTGGAACGTTGTAGCGAACCCGTCTGGCGCTGACGCAGGCGACGGCCACGCCCAATAACCCTTATTCACAGTCTCGCCTGTGAACAGGACGCGGCCATCAGGGAGAGAAGTGATTCGTGCCATTATGGCCCTGTATAACTTCCGCCAAGGTCTTCAAGCAATTTCTTCAGTTCTTCGGCTGTAGGCGGCAAGTTAATTGTACGAGGATTCGTATATGATTTTGGAACTTGTAAAGGTTGCGTACCTTCTTTAGATAACGCTGATTTAATCCCCACCCAAGGGCGGGTTATTTGTCCTTGATTAGCCATTTCTGCTAATTTTCCTGGCGCTGAGATAGGTGTTAACGCACGTCTCTTGGCAAGCGCCTTGGCAATCCCGCTTAGTCCAGTACGTGCTAAAACACCCCCACCATATAATGCACCAAGAATTTCCCAAGGTGGGGTGGTTTCTTGTATTGCTTCTTGGTTTATTTCGTCAGGTGTTAATTGCCGAAAGTTAGGCATCAGGGTCCCAATCTTCAACAGTTTCAACGTCGCCGCTTTGCCGGCGGCGAGCAGTTGTAAGCATGTCAGCGATGTTGTCAGGCCACGTTGCAATGGCACGAGCCATTTGTGGATCGCCTGCCTTTGCGAGAATCTTCATGGTCACGTAGTCAGCAATGAAGTAGTGGTACTCGTCGGGAACAGTGGGAACGCTAGCGAGGATGTAGCCAGTCCCGGCAGCGAGTGTACCAATCTTGTCAGCAGTAAGAACGAGGTTCGTAGCGTCAGTAATGGACGAGACTTTGTTCAAGGACGCGCCGTCATACACCCAGGTTGGTTCTGGCACTGGTAAGGTTGCTGAACCGCTTGAACCAAACATGATGTCAAGCTGTGACGTGTCGAAGTAACGCGCTGCAACGAGCCAAGACGTGCTCGTGCCAACTACGTCATCAGTCGCGTCAGTGACTGCAATCGTGCCAGTAGAGTACGTCGCAAGGCGCTTTTGACGCGCAATGTAGCCAATTTCAATATCAAGCGCAGTAGACAAGCGCGGGGTCCAAACAAATGTACGTGCACCATAGATGTCCCATAGCATTGCTGTGCCAGCACCACGATTCGTCGTATCCTTGAGTAACTGCTGAAACGTCGCGTCCGTGTGATCCATGCGGTCAAGGACGACGTTCTCATAGCCTGACGTGATGACCTTGATGTACCGTAACTCTTGGAAATCTGGAGGCAATGTGAGAGTATTAGCGCCTACAGCGAGAGGGAGTGATGTACTTGGTGTGTATGAAACTCCCTCGTACACGACCGCTGTAGCAGAAGTTGACTGCATGGTCTTCTGGAAGTAGTTAGCATTGACTTGGCGTAGCTTAAACTCCAGCTTACGGTTGCCTTCGTCGGCCCAGGCTGTGAGTTCTGCCGCAGTGACAAACGGCGCAAGTGTGCCAGCTTTCTTAATAGCGTTCGCGTTATAGCTTGCAAGGCGGGTGATCTGACTTACGTTCATTATACTGACTCAATACAAGAGACATTAGTGTTCAGTACAACCCATGCAGCGGCAGTTAGATTATCCCGCAACACACGAAACTGTTGTTCTGGCGTGTCGGCATTTGCTTCAGGATATACAGCAACTTCACTGACTATATTGAACGAGAACTTCGCAGGGACTGAACTAGAGGCCCGGCCCACTGAAATTGTATTGCTCTTAATTCCATGTCCGGTATTAAACAGGCCAAGAACGAAATCAGCGAGCATGTGTAACAGCGCATCGTTATGGGCTGTCGGCGGAATAGTTAGTCGCTCACCAGACATACTAAACGTACAAGTAATCACTTAAAACTCGCATTCTTGCGCCAGCCAGCGCCTTCAGGAGACGTGCGAATAGTGTTCAAGCTGCGATACATATCACGACCCATCACGCGGAAGTCATCACGACGGTTCCATTGTCGGCGGGCCTTCTCGTAGCGTTCTTGGTCTTCAAGGTTATTCGCGTGCTGCTGGGCACCGCCGAGGCGCTGAAGGTCCGTCTGTGCGAGAGTGAAGACGACGCACGGCCACGCGGACTCAAGCGGAGGGAACTTGAGCACCAGCGTATAGCCATCGCGGATCATCTCGTAATCATCGAACATGCGGGGATCGTCGCTCATGGGAGGGACATGATTGAGGCGCTCACGCCGCACTCGACGCTCTACGCGGACTAGACCTTCAGCACGCCCCCAGCGGTAGCGGAGATCGGTATCGTACTCAGCGAGTTCACGAACATAACGCTCAGGGATTGAGTATGCTTCATTCAGTTTCATAACGCCCTCCGTAACAGTTTAATTACATCCTCCGTTGTTGCAGACTTCTCATTAAGTTGCTGTAATTCTTCAATAGCATTTTCTCGGTCAGACTTCACGACAGGGATAGAATACTTTTGCCAAGTGAAGCCGTCCCACTGCCAGCCCGCACGAGGGTCTAGGGCGAAGTCTTCTGGTACGGGAATCCTCGTATCGCCAGGTTCGTTCGATTCCACGAAGCCCCAGCACTTTAGGACGCCCGTTGCCGAGTCCACAAACGCACTCTTTGCCATTAGGCATCTCCGTTCGGTATAGAGTACGAGAGGACCGCAAAGTAGAAATCTTTCGTTGTATCTGGTGCGATAGACCACAAGTAGTAAATGTTCTGTGCAACGTTTGGGTGAGTGAACGGGATACCAACCCAGGAGGTGGTGGTCCCAGCCCTCGCCCGCGTGTCAATGACCTCAAAATTTACTCCAGTAAGCAAGCGCGTTTGCAATACAAGATACTTTCCGGCTGTCGTATCCGCGACATCTATTTTTCCCTCCGAGATAACCATGAGCGCGTTTGGGGGAACAGCAGCACTCAAATCAATTGCGGTCTCTGTTGTCGCTGTCCCAGCACTCAATACGGCATTGCGGGTTTTGTATGTGACCCAAGGACCCCGAACAATTGTTCCTAAAAGCGCAGACCCCGCAGAAAAATACACGGCAGCGATATATGCCCAATGAGTGTATCCGCTGGGCAGTGCTGGTCCTGTGGGCGGAGCCGTGGCGCTGCTTATCGTAGCGAGTGTATCAGTACTTGGATTGTAGATGAAGTAGAAGTGAATCCAACTGGATGCACTGAATGCCCCTGCCACGTCGCGCCCATTCGCAGCGGGGCCGGCAGTTGAAACATTGTTTGTCAGCGTGCCGGTATTCCGCTTGCTTGCGATACCGCCACCCGAGGGGTCCGCGAGGACCACTTCGTCAGCGGCGAAGTCATATTGTGTGTTCGGAGTTCCGCTGTTGTTCACTCCTGTTAGGCCCATGACACGACTGTTGATAAGTTTAAGTGCGGTAAGAAACCCAGTGAGTGAGAAATTTGCATTCCCAGCACCGTCTGCGGCAATGACTTGCAGCGTGGTCCCAGAAATCGCTAACGCGGGGAAGGACGATGTTGTTCCCCCGAGATTTAGGCGGGTCAGCCCTGTGTGAGCATTGTTCCAAACCTCAACGAGACCATCTCCAGAAGAAGACAGGGCGCTTCGCCCACCAGAGGACCCAAAACGAAAATTGCCTGTGCTGGAGGTCGTAATGTTCCCACTAGACTGTACGTCGGTTGTGGAGGCAATTACTCCTGTAACATGCAGTGGCACGAGCGGCGTGGACATATTGATGCCCACGAAACCGGCTGTAGGCTGGAGCAGTACATAGCTAGTCGCTCGTGTGGCGCTGCTTGTCCCATGAATGATAATGTCGCCGTTCGCATCGGTGTCGCCGTAGAGGGTCTGTCCGCCTGAGCGACCAGCGAGAAGAGCGTATTGCGTATGATCGTCGTCGGGCGTCAGTCCTTGCAGACTGCCGTGATCGAAGTCACCGGACGATGGAGATTTCTTGCCCATTAGTCATTCACTATGACGACGAAGCCGCCTTCGCCGGTTGGTGGGGCGCTTTCGCCGACTGCTCCAATGATAGTGTTGCTAGCTCCATCAACAGTCGCAGCACTTTCTACGGTTCCAACTGTACCAACCGTCGCGCCGCTGACACCGGAAGGGGTTGCAACGCCACTACTCGCGGCATCAGTAGTGATGATTGCGCTACTGCCCGCAGAACCTTCGGCAACCCCGGCTGATGCACCGTCGCCAGTGAGGAGCGTGGCACTGGCCGCTGTGACAGTTGCGGAGCCTTCAGATAGTGCGTCTGATCCGCCACTGCTAACAGCTTCTCCGTCGCCAAGAACATCAGAAGTGCCAGTTGAAGCCGCGAGACCGGCGGTAACTGACGCGCCAACAACAGAATCCGTTGCGCTCGCAACTGAGCTTGCGCTGCCGGGGATGACGGCTGCGCCAATAACTGCATCACTCGCAAGAGCAGTAGAAGCGAGAACTGCAAGCCATAGAGCCGCGCCGACTATTGCAGATGATGCAAGGCCGCTAGAACTGCCTGGTGCGCCAGCAATAGCACTCGTGACTACGTTGGTAGATGCTGCGCCAGACGACGCACCGTCCGCTTCGACAATTCCACCGACAGCAGGTGCCAGCCCGCCGATAGTCCGCGAGCGTTCGATCCGCGCAGGCCATGTGCGGAAATTCTCGCTCACGGCGGGTTACAGTCCTTTCCCTCGCGGAGGCGGATACGGTGCGACGATAGCGCCGAGTGATGGAGAACCTGCGGCCACGAGTGAGAGGTCATCCGAGAACATGATGATCGCTGGACTAGCGCCAGTGTCACCATTCTGCACAAGGCTACCAGCACCAGTTGCCAAGGGATCACCGAACGCAATGCTCGCGTTGTGGGTGTCAGTCGCAGTATTGACGGGCAGCCCACCTACACCCCATTCAGCGACTAGGCGCCATGACTCACTGAACGTCTGCGCTGAACCGGCCTGCACATAGCACGCGCCTGTAAGTGCAGTGGCAAGTTCAGTCGCCTGCCGTGTTCCCGCTAGAATTGTCCCTAAGTTGCTCGTACCAGCTACGTTGCAGCCATAAAGGCGCAGTAACGGGAACAAGTTGTTGCTCGCTGCCACTTCCAACATCCTCGCGCCCCACAGGATTTGCTGCGCCGCGACAGTCTGCGGGGGTAGCGTGTCGCTTACGAACTGACAGATCATGGAGTTTCCGTCAACGATGTGGTCTACAGCGTCCGGGTTATACGCCAACGTCGTGAGGGCCGTATTGCTCCGAGTGAACACCATGCGGCGACTGTTGGAACTGACGTGCAGTGTCCAAGTGCCAGCATCGGGTGTGGGACTCACGCCAGCCGCGCCGCTCGACGGCATCCAGCAGACTGTTGCCATTATTCGTCCCAATCGAAGTAGAGGTCGCAAAGCTGCCCGGTGCCTGTGGGCGTGAGGATGCCAAGGCCGTTCGCTGTACCGGGCTGGATAACAATGCCACTATCTCCAAACGTCCAGATCACGCCCGCGCCAGCCGCCGCACCGAGCGTGGCCTGTCGGAGAATCTGGCCTACGCCCCCGTCTGCCGTGTGCCCAGCGAAAACGGTGCAGCTTGGCGCAGCCGCGTTCTCGTCATATTCGCCTTCCGCCTGTCCTGCACCGACTCCCGTGGCGTTAGTGAATCGCGCCAGCGCAATGGCGACAGCCGTAGTCGTGGTATTGAACACGCCAACTTCCCGCAGCCTTCCGCCAACGCCTGCAATCCCAAACAACGACATCATCGCACGGGCGCTTGTCCCAACGACGGTACTACGCATACCAAACGTATATCGCATGTTATTCCCTTACCACCCAGCCGGTGAGCGGACAACCCAAATTGTTTCTGGCGCGTCTTCAATTACTCCATCCGTGGCGCTGAAATCGGTGAAGCCAAAGTCGTCGTTGGATGACCCGTCGTTATAGAACCCAATCCCTGGAGTCCCGTTCGACCATGTCGTATCAGTCACGGTCATATATAGTACGTCATTGACATACGCGCTCATAAACCCGCCGACAATCGTTGCCTTGACGATGTCGCCGGTGGTTAGCGCAACCGCGCCCCCGTTGAACTCAGTGACGTTTAGTACCGTGAAGTCCCCGAAGGGTCCGTTCCAGCGCACGATATTTGCGTAGGCTCCGTCCCACGCAAACAGGATTTCATAGCCGCGATTGACGCCAGCACTGATTACGGACCGGAGACGAATTTCAACCTCAGCAAACCCTGCCGGATTATTGATATACGCGGCACCTTGGGCCTCTTGGTCTGCTCCCCAAGTACCTGTGAGGATGGCCGTCGAATCATCAAATCCGCCCGTCCCATCCTGTGTACCGATAGCACGCCCCGAGGTAGTGCGGACATCAGCCCAATCATCACCATCAGCTAACCCATTGAGCCAGTTTCCTGACTCATTGATAGGATTCTCAGTGGCAGCAAAGGACGTGCTGTAGTTCATTTTGCGTTTTAGTCTTCAGTGATTGTGCTAGTCGTCTTGAGCCGAGGGATCACGCCAGCCGCCATTGTGATGTTTGGCGTCACGGTGCCGCTGTACATCAGATAGCCTGCTTGCCCAGCAGTCGCGTTCGTGCCGATACCAAAGTGCGTAATAGGGCTTCCAGGAGCCGCTGTGCATTCCGCGAAGTCAATATTCGCGGCAGGCGAGACTGAGTTGCCGGTCACCGTGAAGCCTGCTCCACGAGTTACGCCAACACGCGCATAACCTGTGTAAGCTGTCTCACTGGTCGCTTGGGTTCCAGCATCACCAGGGTCGCCTGTATGCAGAGAAAAATACAACGTCGTGGCAGGCGAAGTTGTATCATTCTCGGCGAGGTCTGCTATGGCGACGTTCTTGAAAAAGAGATCAAGAATGTCGTTTTCAAAAGCGTCACTTTTTGACACGATTATACCTCGACGTAAAAGACAGTCCAATTGGTACTGACTGCAAGTGAGAGGTTGAGAATAAGAACTTCATCAACTGCTCCTTGCACATAACGCAGGTCGCCAAAGTCTTTTGAAATAACTGAATTGGCGACAAGATTATTCTTCAGCCAGATCGTTCCTGCCGCACCAAAACGAAATCCTGCTTCAACAGCGAGCGCGTTGTTATAACTGGCATAGTACACGCGAACACTCTTTCCCGACGCAGGAGTAATAAGTGTAGTGTTGCCAGAACTGCTTGCCGTACCTGCGGCAATAGAAAGCGCACCTACACCAGAAACGGCCTGATTATCCGTTGGCTCAGTTTTATTCAACAGTTCTGCAAGAACCTGCTGAAGTGAGTCATAGACACGTTCGTCAACGGCCTTCATCTTACTTCTTTACAAGGATAACTGGAGCATTCCCGCCGATGAAGCGACTCCACACGCGCTGGAACCACTCTTCGTCAATTGTCATCTTGTCCCAGCCTTCAGGCATTGGCTTGTCTTTCGGGAACAGGATGATTGCACCTTCAGGCGGCACGCCAGAGGGACCACGAGGACCAATGTCACCACGGCGGCCAACAGGACCCTCAATACCTGGAGGACCAAGCGGGCCAATCTCACCGCGCTCACCACGAGGACCTGTCTCACCCTTTGGCCCAACTTGGCCTTGTGGCCCCTGTGGACCACGCGGACCTTCTGGCCCTCGTGGGCCAGCGTCACCTTTGGGACCAACTGGACCTTCAGGTCCTACATCACCACGGTCGCCTTTCTCGCCACGAACACTTGGACCAGCAGGGCCGACTTCGCCCATTGGCCCGCGTTCACCTTGAGGGCCACGAGGACCTTCAGGACCACGAGGGCCTGTGGGACCGCTTGGCCCAGCAACGCCAACGTCACCTTTTGGACCCTTCGCCAAGTCCTCAAGCGCCTTGACAGCCGCTTCAAACGGACTGATTGCAACGTCAGGATTTCGAATAGCCATTGTTACTCCTAAGCCGTATCTACGTCAGCGTACACGCGATTTCCGCCGTCTGCCGTTTGAAAGAACGCTACGAGGCCATCGCACTGGTGCATCTTGAAGCCATCACCGGGGCGAGAGCCGAAGTCCACTTCCCAGGTGCCATTCGCGCCAAGCTGGTCAACAGACCACATGACACCGATTTCAACGGCAGTAGCGAGCAGCGCGGCGTCACCAGCATCGTGAGCAGCAGAGTCAAAGCGGAGTGCATAATAGCCCGTTGGCAGGCCAGTAATACTTGTGACTTTGCCCCACGCTGTAGGCGGTTCAAAAACCTGGCAAATCTCGCCTACTGCAATAACAGCATTGGACGTAATGAGTCCCGCATCATCAGCAACGTAAGTGTCAGCCGCAGCAAGCGTTGTCCAGCCAGTGCCCGCAGCGTTACTGTACTCCAGTGTATGATCTGCGTCACCGGCTACGTTTGTGCACGCCTGACTCACGTTAAAACTGACCCAGCCGAACTTAACTGGCGACAGGATCACGAAGCCATCATTCGCAGCGTCAGCACCGTGCATGATGAAGTCGCCCGCAGTCACGTTCTGTGCGTCGGCTGTGTCATCAGTGAATGTAGTGCCGTCGTATGTACCAATCTGCCAGTACCGATTTGCAATGCGCCCGCCGATGCCAGTTGCGGCAGCACTGGCAGCGCGATTGTGCAACTCGAAGTGCTTGATAACAATGCCTTCGCTCGCGTTGTACTGACTTGAACCAGCAGAATCAGCACTATCCCGGCCAGTACGATGCTTGTACACCGGCGGTTCCCACAACAGCGCGGAGGCGGGCTTGGCGACTTGCTGATTCGTGCCGCGCAGCACGTAAGACTGAATCCTATTTATGTTGTTTGCCATCGTCTTTCCAATTCACTTTCACATAGTTCTCGCGGAAAGCGTCCTGCGCTTTCTTAGTCGGCTCTCCAACGATTGTGAACTTCGATTGCAGGTACTTCATTATGTCGCCTTGGCCGAGTGAATGTTGATATACCCGACCTGATCGCCACTGAAATCTAGCCCTTTTTCAGTAATAACAATCTCGCGCCCAGGCGAACCGACGTTAATGCCGTTGCGAAAAGTTTGCTCAGCCATGTTCTACTCCCTTATGCCGTGCGGCCAGGCTGGTAGAACACAAGGATTTCCTCTGGAGCAACTGTAGTCGCAGCAGCCGTCGCGTCAATGGGACTCGTCTGCGAGACGAAGACCGTACAAGCTGTATCGAAGGCGATTCCGCCGGGGAAGATGAACTTGAACATCCCCTTCCCGGACTTTGCCAGCGTGTCAATAGGCAGCACAACGTCAGGCTCAGTCGTGCCGGGTGTGGGAGTCGCATTGTTATACAGCGACAACCATGCCTCAGCGGACTGGTTCTTGTTCGCCTTAATGAGGACAGAAGTCACCATACAAGCGGTAGCGAGAACAGTTTGTTCAGTGGTGTCAACGAAGGAAGTAAAGCGAGCGACAGCCATAGCCAGGCTCCTATCTCGTTTTCAGCGAGAGCTATTAAAGACCTACTACATAGCCACAGTAGGTGCAGATAAGGTATCCCCACACGTCAACATACGAGTGCCATAAGCGGCACGGGTTGTAATGGTCTGGAAGATACACAACAAGGGACATTCAACTTTTTCGTAACCGGCCATTAATACAACGTTCTTCATCCACAGAGAGAACGATAGATGCATTAACACGGTTACGTTCACGCCTTAAAAATGGAAACAAGGCCGTAAGGCATCGGCGCATGTTTTTACCTGTGATCCCCCATTCAAAAATCGGACGGACGGCATGAGGATCACGCTTTTTTGATCGTTGTCTTACCTGCCCACCAAAAGCTCTTTGAAAAGCTTCTAGAATAGGGCGTTCTGCGTTGGTAACCATGAGACTCCATAACACACCATTGCGGCCTCTTCCACGAGCAATACTTCCTTCACCGTCAAAAATTCCAGCAAGGTATGCTATATTGAGCATTTGAGTTGCGCGTTTTTTAGGTACGGCGCGCCCCGCCTATAAGTGGTCCTTACTGATTTCTGTAGGGGACCCAAGCATTCATCGTCGCAGCAACCGCCGTAGTGTCGTAGTCAGAGCGGTACGTTCCGAATGCCTCAACAGCAGCGTCAGCGTAGAAGTATGGGAACCATACCAGCCCAGCA
>Ga0209342_10005212_pt1 | contig 13357 bp, 11 predicted proteins | sample RifCSP16_2_FD_184023 | JGI IMG/M metagenome (GOLD analysis project Ga0209342, IMG submission 184023) | Soil microbial communities from Rifle, Colorado - Rifle CSP2_sed 16_2 (SPAdes) (version 2) | ecosystem: Environmental > Terrestrial > Deep subsurface > Rock core/Sediment | place: Rifle... | reverse complement strand
GCGCCGGGGCGGCCGGTGGGCTCTTTCCTCTTCCTGGGCCCGACGGGCGTGGGCAAGACGGAAGTGGCGCGGCGGCTGGCGGCGTTTTTGTTCGGCAGCGAGAAGTCGCTCATCCGCTTCGACATGTCGGAGTACATGGAGAAGCACGCGGTGTCGAAGCTCATCGGCTCGCCTCCGGGCTACGTGGGCTACGAGGAAGGGGGGCAGTTGACCGAGCGGGTGCGCCGCTCGCCCTACGCCGTCATCCTGCTGGATGAGATCGAGAAGGCCCACCCCGACATCTTCAACATCCTGCTCCAGGTGTTCGAGGACGGGCAGTTGACCGACGGCCTGGGCACCACCGTCGACTTCAAGAACACCATCCTTATCATGACCTCCAACATCGGCGCCCGCTTCCTGCAAAAGAAGGCCGGGTTGGGCTTCACCGCCCCCAGCGAGGAGCAGACCCAGCAGAAGGCGCAGGAAATGATCATGAGCGAGGTCAAGCGCATCTTCAACCCGGAGTTCCTGAACCGGCTGGACGAAGTCATCGTCTTCAACGCCCTGAGCGACGACGACCTGCTGCGCATCGTGGACCTGCTGGTGGACCAGATCAACCAGACCGTGGCCCACCGCGGCGTGGCTCTGCAAATGACCGCCGAAGCCCGCGCCTGGGTGCTGGGAAAAACCTGCACCGACCGCAGCTACGGGGCCCGGCCGCTGCGGCGCGCCTTGCAAAAGCACATCGAGGACCCCCTCTCCGAAGGGCTGATTACCGGCCAGGTGCAACCCCCGGCGACGCTGGAAGTGATCGTGGAAAACGATCGGCTGGGCTTCCGGCCCGTCCTGGAACCCACTCCCATGCTGAACTAGGGAGGTGGCGGTCAGGTTTTTCCGGTTGTGCATTCTTATCCCGGGCGCTCTGCTACGGCGCGGGACTGACAGGTTGGTGGTGAAGCGAGGGCACTCATCCCGGTGGGGGGAGACCCGGGGCTGGCGACGGGGCGCCGGGCTGCTGACAGCGGCCCTGCTGGCGGTCCTGCTCGCCGCTCCTCTGGCGGCCTCCGCGCAGGCCGTCTTCATCGAGCGCATCGTCTGGGAAGGCCTGCGGCGCATCCCCCGCGACACCATGAACGCCCGCATCCTGTCGAAGCCGGGCGACCCCTACGACCCCAACGTCCTGCGGCGGGACTTCCAGGCCATTTGGAACACCAACTTCTTCGAAAACGTCCGCCTGGAGATCGAGGACGGCGAGAAGGGCAAGGTGGTTTACTTCATCGTGGAGGAGCGGCCGCTCATCCGCCGCATCGACTACCGCGGCATCAAATCCGTCACCCAGTCGGAAATCCTGGAGCGCTTCCGGGAGGCGCGCGTGGGCCTCTCGGTCGAGATGCAGTACGACCCCACGCGGGTGCGGCGGGCCGAAGTGGTGCTCCAGGAGCTGTTGGCCGAGCGCGGGCGGCACTTCGCCAACGTGGCCCACAGCCTGCGCCGCATCCCTCCCAACGCCGTCATCCTGGTCTTCGTGGTGGAGGAAGGCCCCAAGGTGAAAGTGGGCGAGGTCAGCTTCCAGGGCAACCGGCGCTTTTCCGACCAGCGCCTGGTGCGGGCCATGAAGGGCTCGCGGCCCTACGGCCTCCCGCCCTGGATTCTCTTCATCCCCAAGACCTACAACGCCAACAAGGTGGCGGAAGACCTGGAGCGGGTGCGCGAGCTCTACCAGGAGTACGGCTACTACCGCGTCATCGTCCATCCTCCCGACACCCGCACCCGCGACAGCGAGCCGATGATGCCCTTGCAGATGCTGCCCTGGTTCTTCAAGCCGGGGAAGGCGGTGGACATGCGCATTGCCCTGGAGGAGGGCGGCCGCTACCGCATGGGCAAGCTCACGGTGCGCACCACGGCCAGCGACGAGAAGGATCGCTCCCGGGACTTCTTCAACCCGGACTTCCTCAAGGCCGTCTTCCCCCTGAAGGAAGGCGACATCTTCAACGTCAGCAAGGTGCGCAAATCCTTGCAGGACTACATCAAGCTGTACAGCGAGTTTGGTTACATCAACATGACCCCGGTGCCGGGGACGGAGGTCGACGACCAGGCGCGGGTCATTGACTTCACCCTGGAAATCGAGCAGGGCCAGCAGTTCTTCATCCACCGCATCGAATTTGTCGGCAACACCACTACCCGCGACAAAGTCATCCGCCGCGAGCTGCTGCTCGACGAAGGCTCCGTCTTCAACGGCCGCCTCTGGGAGACCAGCATCCTGCGCCTGAACCAACTCGGCTACTTCGAGGAGCTGCGCCCCGAGAACGCCGAGGTGCAGCAGAACGCCGAGCAGGGCACCGTGGACCTGAGCCTCAAGGTCAAGGAGCGCGGCAAGAACACCGTGGGGCTGACGGGCGGGGCCAGCGGGGTGCTGGGGAGCTTCGTCGGGGTCAACTACTCCACCAACAATTTTCTCGGCGTGGGCGAGACCCTGGACTTCAACGTGGAGTGGGGCGACCGCCAGCGCTCCTTCGTCTTCGGCTTCACCGAACCCTACCTCTTCGACCGCCCGCTGCAAACCGGCTTCACCTTCTTCGTCCGCCGCTTCGAGTTCGACCAGGCGCGCGAGAGCAGCCTGGTGAGCGGCAACCGACCCGGGGTGGTCCCGCCCGAGGTGCAGAATCGCCTGGTGAACTACATCCAGAACTCCACCGGCGTCAGCGTCTTCGCCAGCTACCCCACCAAGCGCTGGCGCTTCACTCGCCTGGGCCTGAGCTACGCCTACGACGTCAGCGACATCACTTGCCTCACCGAGGGTTGCACCAGCCTGTTCGAAGGCCTCCAGTTCAGCAACGTCGCCGGCCCCAACGCCCTGGAGGGCATCACCTCCAGCCGCCTCACCCCCACCTACCTCTACAACACGGTGAACCACCCCTTGTTCCCCACCGGGGGCACCAGCCTCTTTCTCGGGGCCACCTTCGAGGGCGGCCCGCTGGGCGGGAACCAGCGGACGTTTCGCCCCACCTTCCAGTTCACCCACTTCCGGCCCGTCAACCACCGCCGCAACACCCTGGCCTTCCGGCTGCTGGGGGCCTTCGTGTCCGGCTACGGGGGCCAGGTGCCCTCTCCCTTCAGCCGCTTCTACATCGGCGGCGAAGACACGGTGCGCGGCTTCGACATTCGCGCCGTCAGCCCCCTGGCTTTCATCCCCACGCGCCAGACCGTCCCCGTCTTCTATCTCGACTCGACCCGGCTCGACCCCAACGGCAACCCCACGCTGCGCTTCGGCGCGGTGGAGGTGTTGGCCGACCGCATCAGCGTGCCCGGCGGGGATACGCAGATGGTGGGCAACTTCGAGTACCGCATCCCCATCGTGGGCCCGGTGAGCATCTCGCTGTTCTTCGACGCCGGCATCAACGGCATCCTGCGGCGGTCACAGCTGCGCCTGACCCAGGACAACCTCACCACGCTGCGCACCGACTTCCCCACCGCCAGTGTCCCCGACGACATCCAACTCATCCCCGACACCAACTTCAAGGTGCGCACCTCGACAGGGTTCGAGTGGGTGGTGAACCTGCCCATTGTGAACGCGCCCTTCCGCATCTACTGGGCCTACAACCTGAACCGACTGAACACGTTGGTCCAGGCCGCCCCCGCCAGCTTCCGCATCCCGCCCGGTATCACCTTCCCACCGGGCGTCTTCGAAAAGCAGATCCTGCCCCAGCTGGGCGGCGGCCTGCCGGGGCGCGCCCTCCTGCTCACCGAACCGGCCTCCACCGTCCGCTTCACCATCAGCCGCACCTTCTAGGCCCGGCGGGATAACCCCTTACCCTTTTTCCGCGTCATACGGTATAATTGCAGGGTTTGACTAAGGCTAAAGGAGCGCATTGATGCGTGCTACTCGCGTTGCGGTTCTCATCCTAGTGGGAGCGTTGCTACTGGTGACCCCGGCGGCGGCGCAGCGGTTCGAGAACGTCCCGGAGGCCAAGCCCGCGGATCAGGCCCCGGCGCCGGCCGGCATCAAGATCGGAGTCATCAACATCCAGCTGGCCATGGCCAATACCCAGGAAGGCAAGAAGGCCTCCGAAGACCTGCGGGCCCAGTTCAGCCCCCGTCAGGCCGAGATGGAGAAGGTGCAGCGGGAGATCCGCGACCTCGACAACCAGCTCCGCACCCAGGAGCGCACCTTGAGCGAGGACGCCCGCGCTCAGATTGCCCGGCAAATGGAGCAGAGGCGCAAGCTGGTCACCCGCATGGACCAGGACCTGCGCGACGACATCCAGGACGCCCAGGAAGAGCTGGTCAACCGCATCGGCGGCAAGATGCAGCAGATCATCGACCGCTACGCCCAGGACAAGGGCCTGAACCTCATCCTCAACATCTTCCAGGGTGGCCCGGTCATCTTCGCCACCGCCGCCGTGGACATCACCGAGGACATCGTCCGCCTCTACGACCAGGCTTATCCCGTCCAGGCCGCCGCCCCGCCCCCCCCGCCGCCGGCCCCGCGGCCCGCGACTGCTCCCCAGCGGCCCGCCCCCCCGCCCAAGTAGTTCCCGGCCGGCTCCCCGGAGAAGTTTTTTCTTGCTCCCGGCCGGAGCCCCCTGCTATACTGCAGTAGGAATTGGCGACCTGACCAAGTGGGCGCGAGCCCACTTTTTTGTTGGGGAGAGATGGACTTGGAACGCATTCGCAGCCTGGCGGAGCGGGTGGTGGTGTCGGAGGGCCTGGAGCTGGCGGCGGTGGAGTGGGCCGGCGCCCCGGGCCAGGGGGTGCTGCGGCTCATCATCGACCGCCCTGCGGGGGCCGTCAGCCACCGCGACTGCGAGACTGTCAGCCAGCAGGTGGGGACGCTGCTCGACGTCGAAGACCTGGTCCCGGGCCGCTACGTCCTGGAAGTGGCCTCGCCGGGCCTCGACCGCAAGCTTTACTCGCCCGCCGACTACGAGCGCTTCCGGGGACGTCGGGTCAAGGTGCGCTTGAAGCACCGGGTGGCGGAGCTGCCCGGTCGGCGCTTCCAGGCGGAGCTCGGGGGCCTGGCCGACGGCGTGGTCAGCTTCGTCGTGGAGGGGCAGGTGGTGCGGGTCCCTTACGAGGAAATCGCCCAGGTCAATCTGGTAGTCGAGTTCTAAGACAAAAACACTATGGCCATCAGCCTGCTCGCTCAAACCATCGACCAGCTCAGCCGGGAGAAGGGCATCGACCCGGAAATCATCGTGGCCGCGCTGGAAGACGCCATGGCGGTGGCGGCGCGCAAATACTACAAGGCCGCCGAGGAGATGCGCTGCCGCTTCGACCGCGAGAGCGGCAACCTGTGCGTCTTCGTGGTTCGCAAGGTGGCCGACCCGGTGACCGACCCGGTCCTGGAGATCTCCCTGGCCGAAGCCCGCCGGCTCGACCCCGCGGTGGAAGTGGGCGGCGAGGTCCGCATCCCCAAGCCCACCGACGTGCTCGGGCGCATTGCCGCCCAGACCGCCAAGCAGGTCATCTTCCAGAAGGTGCGGGACGCCGAGCGCGACATCGTCTTCGCCGAGTACAACGGCCGGGTGGGCGAACTGCTGCACTGCGTGGTCAAGCGCCTGGAAGGCCCGGAGGTGATCGTCGAGCTGGGCCGGCACGAGGCCCGCATGCCCAAGCGCGAGCAGTCGCGGCTGGAGACCTACCACATCGGCGACCGCGTGCGCGTGGTCATCCGGGAAGTCGACCGCGCCGCCAAGGGCGCCCAAGTGGTGGTCTCCCGCGCCGACCCCCTGCTGGTGCAGCGTCTCTTCGAGATGGAAGTCCCGGAGATCTACGACGGCACCGTGCAGATCAAGGCCATCGCCCGCGAGGCCGGCGAGCGCACCAAGATCGCCGTCCAGTCCCGGGACCGCGACGTCGACGCCGTCGGCGCCTGCGTGGGCATGAAGGGCATGCGCGTGCAGTCCATCATCCGCGAGCTCCGCGGCGAAAAGATTGACATCATCGAGTGGAACGAAGACTCGGTGTCCTTCGCCACCAACGCCTTGAGTCCCGCCAAGGTCTCCAAGGTCAGCATCGTCGACGCCCAGGAGCGCCACCTGGAAGTGGTGGTGGAAGACAGCCAGCTCTCCCTCGCCATCGGCAAGAAGGGCCAGAACGTCCGCCTGGCTTCCAAGCTCCTCGACTGGCGCATCGACATCAAGAGCGAAGAAGAGAAGCGCCAGGAGGTCGAGCGGCAGATGGCCGGGCTGGTGTCCGAGGCGCCCCGCACTCCGCTGGTCGAGCTGGCCGGCCTGGGGGAGAAGACCCGGGAAAAGCTGGCCGCCCATGGCATCGCCAGCGTGGAAGAGCTGGCCGCCATGACCCCGGAGCAGTTGATGGAGATCCCGGGGATCGGCGAGAAGATGGTGCAGAAGATCGCGGTCGCGGTGAAGCAGCACTTCGAGCCTGAAGCGGGCACGCCCGAAGCGGGCACGCCCGACTCGGCCGCCGCCCCCGCGGGCGAAGCTCAACCCGCTGCGGCCAGCCCGGACGGCCTGGCCGCCGAGCCCGCCGAGGAAACCCCGGCGGGGGAAGAGACCGGAGTGGCGGCGGAAACCTCCGACTCCAAGGCGCACAAGGGAGACTAGCCCGCACTGATTATGGGACAGGTCCGCATCAACGAGCTGGCGCGCGAGCTGGAGGTCAAGAGCAAGCGCATCCTCGACCTCCTGCCCGAGCTCGGCGCCACCGAGCAGAAGAGCCACTCCAGCTCCATCGAAGACGATGTGGCGGACAAGGTCCGCGCCTACTTCAAGGCCGTGGAGCTGGCCGAGCAGGAGGCCGAGCGGCAAGCCGCCCTGGCCAAAGCCGCCGCCGCCCGCGAAGCCGCCGAGCGCGCCGCTGCCCAGCGCGCCGCCGAGCAGGCGGCCGCCGCCGCCGCCCGCGAGGCGGAAGCCGCCGCGGCTGCGCCGCCGGCGGCCCGTCCGGCGACTCCAGCCCCGCCGAGCGGGGCCCGCCCGGGGCTGGCGCCCGCCGCCCGTCCCGCCGCTGGAGTTCCAGGAGAATTGCGCCGCGCGCCGGCCCGTCCGGCGGCCACGGCTCCGGCCGCGGCCGAAGCGGCGGCCCGCCTGCGTCCCCGCGCCGTTCCCGGCGCGCCCGGGGCGGCCCCGGTGGCGCCGGGCAAACCCATCTACGAGCCCAAGCCGGCCACGCGCCCCCGCCCGGCCGCCCGGACGCATCTCGAGAAGCGCTTCGATGAGGGCGAGCGCAAGCTGATGCACCCGGTGCGGGCGCGGGTCAAGCCCGAGCCCGGGGAGCGCAAAGCGGCGCTGGCGCGGGAAGCTCCGGCGCCCGCCCGCCGCGAGCCCATCCAAGTCACCATCACCGAAGGCATCAGCGTCAAGGAGCTGGCCGAGAAGCTCGGCGTCCGCGCCAAGGACGTCATCAAGGTCCTGCTCGACCGCGGCATGCTCGCCACCATCAACCAGTCGCTCGACGTCCAGCTCGCCGGCGAAGTTGCCCAGAGCTTCAACGCCTCCACTGCGGTGATTTCCTTCGAAGAGCAGTCCTTGCAGGAGCTGCCCCCGACGGAGGCGAAGGGGGAGCGGGGGGCGCGCGCCCCGGTGGTCACCGTCATGGGCCACGTCGACCACGGCAAGACCTCGCTGCTCGATGCCATCCGCGAGACCAGCATCGCCGCCAGCGAGGCCGGCGGCATTACCCAACACATCGGCGCCTACCGGGTCGAAGTCCACGGCCGCAAGATCGTCTTCATTGACACGCCCGGCCACGAAGCCTTCACCCGCATGCGCGCCCGCGGCGCCAAGGTGACCGACGTGGTGGTGCTGGTGGTGGCGGCCGACGACGGGGTGATGCCGCAGACGCTGGAAGCCATTGACCACGCCCGCGCCGCCAAGGTCCCCCTGGTGGTGGCGGTGAACAAGATTGACAAGCCCGGGGCGCTCCCCGAGCGCGTCAAGAAGCAGCTGGCCGACCGCGGCCTGGTGCCGGAAGACTGGGGCGGCGACACGGTGATGGTGGACGTTTCCGCCAAGCAGAAGACCAACCTGAACGTGCTGCTCGAGATGATCCTGCTCGTCTCCGACCTCCAGGAGCTGCGCGCCAACGCCGCCTTGCCGGCCTCCGGCGCCGTGCTGGAAGCCAAGCTCGACCGCGGCCGCGGCCCGGTGGCCACCGTGCTGGTGCAGGACGGGACGCTGCGCGTCGGCGACCCCTTCATCGTCGGCTCGGTCTTCGGCAAGGTCCGCGCCATGCTCGATGACCGCGGGCGGGTGCTGGTGGAGGCCGGTCCCTCCACCCCCGTCGAAGTTCTGGGCCTGACGGCGCTGCCGGAAGCCGGCGACCGCTTTCAGGTGGTGACCGACGAAGTCCGGGCCAAGCAGGTGGCCTCCTACCGCGGGCAGAAGGTGCGCGAGGCGGCCCTGGCCGCCAGCTCCCGCCTCACCCTCGACCAGCTGCACGCGCAGCTCCAGGCGGGCACGGTCAAGGAGCTGCCGCTGATCCTGAAGGCCGACGTGGGCGGCTCGGTCGAGGCCCTGAGCGAGCAGCTGGAAAAGTTGAGCACGGAGAAGGTCAAGGTCAAGATCGTCCACGCCGGCGTGGGCGGCATCAGCGAAACCGACGTGCTGCTGGCCTCGGCCTCCAACGCCGTCATCATCGCCTTCAGCGTCCGGCCCGACCCCAAGGCCGCCACCCTGGCCGAGCATGAGGGCGTCGATGTCCGCCTGCACAGCGTCATCTACGAGGTGCTGGACGAGATCCGCAAGGCGGCCGCCGGCCTGCTCGAGCCCACGCTCAAGGAGACCGTCCTCGGCCGCGCCGAGGTGCGCGAAACCTTCCGCATCCCCAAGGTGGGCATGGTGGCCGGCTGCTACGTCGTGGACGGCAAGGTGCAGCGCGACGCCGACCTGCGCGTCCTGCGCGACAACGTCGTCATCTACACCAGCAAGGTCGGGTCGCTCCGCCGCTTCAAGGACGACGTCAAGGAAGTCCAGTCCGGCTACGAGTGCGGCGTCACCATCTCCAACTTCGCCGACGTCAAGGTCGGCGACGTGCTGGAAGTGTTCAAGATTGAGCAGGTAGTTGCTCCCGAAGGTGTCGCGTCGGCCGAATCGTACGGCCGCCCCACAGTCAAGACCGCCGGCTAGTCTCCGGCGAGCGGATCGGCACAGATGGTAGTCGGCTTGCTCACCCTGGAGATTCACCTCCCCGATGCGCATTCGCTCAAAGACAAGCGCCAGGTGGTGCGCAAGCTCAAGGAGCGCCTGCGGGCGCGCTTCAACGTGGCGGTGGCCGAGCTCGACCACCAGGACCTCTGGCAACGCGCCACCGTCGGCGTCGTGTCGCTGGCGAACGAGGCCCCGCACGTCGGCCAGGTGCTGGAAGCCGTGGCGGCAGAGTCGGAGCGCATCCTGGGCGGCGACCTGGTCGAAAGCCACATCGAGTATCTTTAGCCTCTCGCCGGGAGGGCTCTCGTGACCGTACCCGGACGGCGGCCGCAGCGGCTGGGCGAGCAGATCCGCCAGGAAATCAGCGCGCTGCTGGTGAGCGGGCTGAAAGACCCGCGCATCGGCTTCGCCACCATCACCGGCGTGCGCGTGACCCCCGACCTGCGCGAGGCCCGCGTGTTTGTCAGCGTACTGGGGAGCGCCGAGGAGCAGCAGCAGACGCTCGCAGGCTTCCAGGCAGCGCGCGCTTTCATCCGTCACGAGCTGGCCGAGCGGCTGAACATCCGCCGCACGCCCGACTTGTTCTTTGAGCTCGACACCTCGGCCGAGTACGGCGCCCGCATCGAAGAGCTGCTGCGCAAAACCAAAGCGGGCGAGCCGTCGGACGGCAAGGAATGAACGGGGCGCTCGTCATCAACAAGGACCGCGGCTTGACCTCGCACGACGTGGTGCTGCGGGTGCGCCGGCTGCTGCGGGAGCGCTCCATCGGCCATCTCGGCACGCTCGACCCCATTGCCACCGGCGTCCTGCCGCTGCTGGTCGGCGCGGCCACGCGCCTCCAGCAATTCTACGGCGCCCGCCGCAAGCGTTACGAGGGCCGCATCCGCTTCGGCTTCGCCACCGACACCTACGACGCCGAAGGGCACGCGCTCGGGGAAGACACCGCGCCCGCGCTGCGCGCGGATGAGCTCGAGCCGCACCTGGCGGGGCTGACCGGGAAGATGGAGCAGGTGCCGCCGCCCTACTCAGCCAAGAAAGTTGAGGGCGTGGCCGCCTACGAGCGCGCGCGGCGGCGCGAGAAGTTCACGCTCAAGCCGGTGCCGGTCGAAGTCTACCGTTTCGAGCTCGGCCGGGTCGAAGGCGCCTACGTCGATTTTTTGATTGAGTGCGCCGCCGGCACCTACATCCGCAGCCTGGTGCACGACCTCGGCCAGCGCGCCGGCGGCGGGGCGCATTTGGTCGAGATCTGCCGCACCGCCTCGGGTGAGTTCACGCTGGAGAACGCGCTGACGCTCGCGCAGCTTGAGAGCGCGGTGCGCGAAGAGCGTCTGCCGCAGGTGTTGATTCCGCTGGCGGAGCTGCTGCCCGAGCTGCCGCAGGCGGAAGTGAACCCGGGCGTCGAGCGCCGCCTGCGCCACGGCGGCAAGATCGAGCTGACGGAATCGCAAATCCGCCCGGGCGTGATCGGCGCGCCCATCGACAGCGACGCCTGGAAGCCGTTCCGCCTGCGGGTGTTCAATCAGCAGCGGGAGCTGGTGGCCATCGCCCAGGCCATCGTGCCGCGGGTGTTCCAACCCGTCGTGGTTCTGCCGAGCGCTGTCCAGGCATGACTTCCTACATAGCCTTCCTGCGAGGCATCAATGTGGGCGGCCACAAGAAAGTCAGCATGGACAGCCTGCGAAAGGCTCTCGAACCGCTCGGCTTTCAAAACGTCGAAACCCTACTCGCCAGCGGCAACATCGTATTCACAACGCGAGCGACCGACGTCCGCACCCTCACCGAGACCCTCGAGCAGAGAATCAGCCAGACCTGCGGGCTCGACGTCAGCGTCGTCCTGCGGACGCGCCGCGACCTCCAGAAGTTGCTGGCCGCCAATCCATTCAAGAACATCAGAGTCACTCCCCGCACGCGCCTTTTTGTTTCCTTCCTCCCCGCGAAGCCCGGAGCCACCCTGAAACTTCCGTACCAGTCGCCCGACAAGAGTTTCCGAATCCTCCGCCTGATTGGAAGCGACGTCTGTTCCGTCCTCACGTTGGGGCCACAGTGGGCCAAGAATCTTCGCCAGATGGACATCCTCGAAAAAGAATACGGGAAGAGAATCACCACGCGCAGCTGGAACACCGTCCAGAAATGCGCGCTGCGCTCCGCTCGGCTCCCCTCGGGACAGGCACGCCGGGCAGGATGACAGAATAAGGAAGCCGTTACCGACTTCAGTCCTTGTCTTCGTCTTTCTCTTCTTCGGGCGGTTGTGGAGGCTCGGGCGGGCGGACCGCGGGGGGTTGCGGAGGCCGCGGCGGCTGGACGGCCGGCCCCGGAGTGCCGCCGGCCGGGGCAAATTCGTTTTCCGTCCCCACGTACAGAGCGCGCAGGGCCAGCCGGTCGGGCCGGGGCTCGCGCACAACGCGCGGGGTTACGAGCACCAGCAGCTCGGCGGTCTCTTCGGTGATGTCGCGCAGCAGGGCGCCATCCAGGGTCGTGGCCTGCCGGGTGTCGCGGCGCAGGCCGCCGAGCACCAGGGTTTCCCCCGCGCGCAACCGCACCTGGTGGTCCAGGGAACGGTTGGAGAGCACGGGGATGTTGTTCAACTGAGTCCCGGCCAAGGCCTTCTGGTCAATCTTCAGCGCCAGGGTGACTTCCCGGGGCGAGTGCAGCCGCGGGCGCACCCGCACGCGCACGCCCAGCTCTTCGTAGCGCATGGCAGGGAAGGGAGGGCGGAACTTGCCTTTGTCCCGCAGCTCCTGCTCGAGCGGCGAGATGAAGCTGGAGGAGAAGGTGGCGAAGATGACGGGGAAGAGGTCGCCGGCAAACAGCGTGGCCTCTTGGCCTTCGCGGGCCCGCAGGCTCAAGCGGCGCGCGGTCCGCGCGGCGTGGCGGAGCTCGTCCAAACGCAACTCGGCGCCGGGCAGCACCACCCCCAGGTTTTCTGCCAGGAAACCCGCGCTGGCGAGCGGGATGGCGCCGGTGGCGATCTGCTGAAGAATGAGGGTATCGGGTGGCACCAGGCCCAGCGCCCGGGCGCGCTCGCGGTCCACCTCGAGCACGTGGACGTCGAGCCAGATTTCGCCGGGCTCGGCGAGCAGCTGCTCGAGCAGGGCTTCAGCCACCGCCAGCCGCTGCGGGGTGTCGCGGACGGTGAAGGTGTTGCTGGCGGGGTCGGGGAGGATGCGGTTCATGTCGAGCACTTCGCGCAGCAGGCGGACGGTTTCAGTGAGCTCCTCGGGGGTGCGGCCGGGGAGCACGAAAGTCTTCATCACCTGGGGGAGGTAGCGGGCGCGGTTGGCGGGCGTGTCTTCCGCGATGAGCACGCTGCCGTCCGGCCGCTCCACCGGGAAAGCCCCGGCCAGGCGCACGGCGGCGCGGAGGGCGGAGGCGAAGTCCGCTTCACCCAGCCGCAAGCGCAACGGGCGGGCGGGAAAGGTCGGCTCCACCTCGACACGCACGCCGTAGAGACGCCCGAGCTGCTCGAAGACGGCGGCGGCGGGGCCGGTCAGGCGCACCTCGCGCAGCTCGGTGGGGGCGGGCCGCGCCGCGCCGGCCGCCGCCGGGAGCGCCCCCGCGGCCAGCCCCGCGATCAGCGGGGCCAGAGCGCATAGACGGAGCCAGTTCCGCATAGGGGCAACTATTGTAGGGCGCGCGCGGCCCGGACGCAAGCTTTGCGGTTTCCCGCAGGGGCTAAAGCCCAAGAGATTCTTGCTGCTTTGATGTCACGGCTGAAGCCGTGACCCCAGAAGGAGCACCCCGACCGGTCAAGCCCGGATTGACGGAAACGCCGCAGCCCGCTAGGATGGCCCCCACCTCGGGGAGGCGCCATGAGCGACCAGAAGAAGCCGGTGTGCATGCTGTGCGGACAGCCCTCGGCGAAGAGCATTTGCGACGGCTGCGCCCAGCGGGTGCAGGGCGAGCAGTTGGGGAAGAAAAGCAAGCAGGACAAAGGCAAAGGGTAGCCCGGGTTACGGCGCGCCGGCTTTCGGCGCCGGCGGCGCCTGGATGCGGAAAGTGGGCGTATTGAGCCAGCGCGCCCGCCGGCCGTACTTCTCTTCCAGCGTTTTCATGTCCAGCTGCAGGAACTCCTTCTCTTCCTCCGCGCTTTCCATCCACCAGTAGCGGACATAGATGCGGTAGCCGGCGGGTTGGGAGAAGCGCGTCTCGAAGCGGAGGGCGTCGCCGGGCTGGAGCAAGGCGCCGGCAAAGCGGGCCTGCTCGCTCGAGGTGTAGACCCAGCGGTCGGAGCGGAAGAGGAACTTGCGCTTGCGCCGCTCGTGCACGGG
>Ga0209342_10005207_pt1 | contig 13362 bp, 11 predicted proteins | sample RifCSP16_2_FD_184023 | JGI IMG/M metagenome (GOLD analysis project Ga0209342, IMG submission 184023) | Soil microbial communities from Rifle, Colorado - Rifle CSP2_sed 16_2 (SPAdes) (version 2) | ecosystem: Environmental > Terrestrial > Deep subsurface > Rock core/Sediment | place: Rifle... | reverse complement strand
TTTGCTTCGATGGAGCCTGTGATGTTCGTGAGATCGATATCGCCGCCCGCGGTGCCTGCCTCAACCGTGCCGCTGGCCCCGGACAGGATTATGTCGCCGCCCGACGTTTTCAATTTGGCGCCGCCTGAGACTTTTTTCACTTTCACATCTCCGCCTGCCGTCGAAACGTTGGCCTCGCCGCCCACATCGCCGATCTCGATGTCACCGCCCGATGTGCGCGCTTCCAGACGCTTGCCAACGCTTTCCACGCGAATGTCGCCGCCGGAAGTCTTCACTTTGGCTTCCCCATCCACTTTCCTTAACGTAATATTACCGCCTGAAGTGTTGAGGTCGACATTTCCCTTGATGTCTCCGACCTTGATATCCCCGCCAGAGGTGGACATATCGACCGTGCCCGCGACGTTGTCGAGATTGATATCTCCGCCTGAGGTCGAGCCCTCGATGCGCCCGTTGATCGATCCCATGACTTCGAGATCGCCGCCCGAGGTTTTCATTTCAACGTTAAAGTCCGCCGGAACGCTGATATCGAAGCGAATCTGATCGCCGCCCCATCCGCCCCAGTTGCCTTTCGGCCGAAAGTCGACGCGAACGGTGTTCCCCGACTGCGTCATCTTGAGACGATCAAGATCTTCCTCGTCGATCCCTTCTGCAACGACGGAGACTTCGCTCTTGCTCCACGGAGTAATTCGGATATCCCCGGACCTCGTGGAGATTTCGAACTTGCCCCCTTTTTCCACCGAGAATGTCTTTGAGCGGACGCCCTGTGCAGAGGCCGACAGAACGACAAGCATCAGCAGGCTGATGATGAGTGTGATGTGTTTTTTCATGTTATTGAACCTCCTGTAGGACCGCCCGCGCTCCTTGCCGGACGTATCGGTTGTTATCGGTTTCTACTCTCTTGCGTAAGATCTCGAGCAGATTCTGGTCCGAAGCAAATGTCTCGTCCTTGGCCAACGCCAGACTGGTGATTGCATCAACGCGCATACCTTCGATCTTGTCATTGGTGAGCACGTGAAGCAACCCGAGCTTGATCTCATCGTCGATCTTGAACTTCCGCAGCGCCTGAAGTGCCTGCATGCGAACCCCGGGATTGTCATCAAACTTCATTGCTTCGACCAGGGCATGTTTCACAAGGTTGTCGGATTCACTGGGTGGAGACGTTTGAATTTGAATCTGCGAGGTGATGGCACTGACGGCTCTGAGGCGAACGCCCGGGTTTTCCGAGCTCATCAACGCTTTGGTCAGCACACTCTGGACGCCGGGGTCGCTGAGGCTCCCCTTCACCTGAAGAGGAGTTACGGCATCGAAGCGGAACGCAATTTCACCCGTACTTGGATCGGAGTCTTCAAATTTCATATTGGCAATCTGGGCCTGGCCGCGCATTATCTCCGTGTTGTCGGAGACCTGCTGGATCATCATCTCGTCCATGGAAGAATGGAACACAAGGTACCCCGCCATGAATCCAACGACGAGCATAGCCGCGCCGGCGAGACTCACTTTCGCCCAGGGGGCGAAGAGCTCATCGATCTTATCCATCGCCGATTGCCAGAAGGTCGCTTTGGACCGTTCGACACGAAGGGCCGTTCGCAGCTCCAATCGAGCTTCCTGCAGAAGAGCGTCGGTTGGCTCAAGCCGCTTTGCGCCGCGGAGCGTAGTCTGAAGATGTTTCAGATCCTCCAGTTCCGTCCGGCATTCGGCACACGTCGCAAGATGTTCTTCGAGCTTTTTCTGATCAGGGGCTGCGAGTTCTCCGTGCAGCGAGAGTTCCAGCCAGTCTTTATAGTGTTGTTGTTCCATCATCAAACTCCTTACTGATACACTTCTTTCAACTGTTCACGCATCTTGTGTGTCGCCGTAAACAAATACTTCTTTACCGTTCCTTCCGCACATTTCATCATCGCCGCGATTTCCTTCAACTTGTATCCCTGGTAGTGGCGCAGCGTGAAGACCATCCGTTGTTTTGGTGAGAGTGTCTTCATTGCCTGCTCCACGCTCCTGGAAATCTCCGAACCGATCGCTTCGTGATCAGATTCCCTTGGATCGACAACCCCGTGTGCTTCCTCATCACCCTCTCCGGTGCTCAGTGACGTATGCGCGTGTCGTTTTCGCCTTGACCGGTGACTCAAGCAGACATTCGTCGTAATCCTGTAGAGCCATGTCGAGAATTCGCTTCTGAGCTCGAATTTGCCGATCCCTCGAAAGACCCTCAGAAATACTTCCTGATAGATGTCTTTCGCATCCTCAGCATTGTTGACGTGCGTTGCGGCTATCGAAAGAACCTGTCTGTCGTATCGATAGACCAGTTGCTCAAAGGCCGTCATGTCTCCGCGCTGAGCTTTCAAAATGAGCTCAAGATCGTTCGGCATTGATTTCAAGGACTTTTCTTCGGACATACAATTAGACCCCGAGGTGGAAAAAAGGTTGGTGGGAAAAACCCCAGGAAAATCGCCCGAAATGTGTCAATTCCTTGGGATTTTTCATGTTTCCTTCAGAGAGGCAACCTGACCTGTGGGAAAAAGGACGAAGAATTGGTCGCATCCTGGTGTTATTGCGATAAGACCCCCTGCGGTACCCTCCGGTTGCATGATAGTGTCAAACAGCCGTAGCCGAAACAAGGAGCTTCTCCACAGCCTCCGGGGAATCCGCTTCCGCGTAGAAACGGATAAGCGGTTCGGTGCCCGAAGCCCGGACGAGGACCCATCCATTCTCCACAAAGAGTTTGGTGCCATCTTTTTTCTCGACCCGAAGTACCTTTGAGCTGCCGAGAGAAGTGACCCCTTTGGCGTACACCGCGAGAATACGCCTCTTTTCTTTCTCGGTCAGGTGCTTGTCAATCCTATTGAAGTAGTGCCACCCGAATTCCGACATCAATTCATCAACCAGCTCACTCAATTTCTTTTTCCGCACTGCCATGATCTCGCACAAGAGAAGCCCGATAAAGATACCGTCGCGTTCTGGCAGATGGCCTTTTACACCCAGTCCGCCGCTTTCTTCCGCTGCTACCAGTATATCACGTTCGGTCATGAGGCGGCAGAGGTATTTAAATCCTATTGGCGTTTCATGCAGGGTCAGCCCGTAGCGCTCACACATTTTGTTGATCAGCTGGCTGACTGAAAAGGACTTCGCAACTTCGCCCCGCATCTGTTTCTGTTCGACAAAGTATTTAAGAAGAAGCGCAAAGATCCGATGCGAATCGACAAAGTTCCCTTTTTCGTCGAATGCCCCCACTCGATCCGCATCTCCGTCGGTCGCTATGCCGATATCGCATTTGTTTGCTACGATCGAAGAGGCCAGGTCGCGCAGGTGCTGCGGCAACGGTTCCGGGTGCGATCCGCCGAAGGACGGATTGTAGTCGTTGCGCAAGAGCACTGCGACGGGAACAAGTTGTTCAAGGACGCCCTGACCGGCGCCATGCATTGCATCGTAGGCAATTCGGATGCCCGCAGAACGAATGAGTGCGAGATTCAACTTGGCCTTCAGATCATCGACATAGACTTGAGTGAAATCCCGGAGCCTGATCTTCCCTTTTCTCTTCAATTCTTCGAAAGAATTTTGAACTTTGTTCCCGCGTACGCGGGAATTTGAACTTAGAACTTTCTTCAGTTCTTTCTCCAGCTTTTCAATCATCTCCGGATGGGCCGGTCCGCCGAAATTTCCCTTCAGTTTGAATCCGTTGTACTTCGCAGGATTATGGCTTGCCGTGATCACAACGCCGCCCGCTGCATTGAGTTTCCTGGTCAACAGCGAAACCATCGGTGTGGAAGAAATCTTGTCCGAGAGGATGACAGTGATTCCGTGGCTGCCCAGCACCTGAGCGGTCTTTTCCGCGAACTCTTTCGATAGAAACCGTGAATCGTATCCAACAACAACGCCGTTCCTGATGTTCTTCTGACGTTTTTCAAATCGTGCGGTCGCGGTTGCCACCTTTGCGACGTTATCAAACGTAAAGTCGTCTGCAATGACGCCCCGCCACCCATCGGTACCGAATTTGATTTCAATACTCATGCCGTTCCTTCTCTTATTGAGTAATGCTCAACAGTTCGGCCCGCTCAAGGACGGTGATCATCCCCGTCGGCTCAGGACCATCGGGTCCAGACGCCAACATTTCCATCGTCAATGAACGGAGCATCAAACCCTGCTCGTCCACATAATCGAACCATTCAATCGATCCTGCGAACATTGGTGAATCCGTTTTGATCTTGGCACAATATCGGGAGCCCACACCTGTTTGGATACTCTCGCTTCCAACGACCTCTCGGGTTTGAAGAAAGGGGGATGTGAACGATGTCCACGAGTCGCCTTGACTCATCGGATACATATACACAACCCTTGGGTCTTGCCTGATAATGGTGGAGTCGGTCTGAAATTGAAACATACCCGGAAGCATTTGCTGAAGTGTCATCGGGAGAAACAGAATCAAAGAACGATTCATGGTCGCCTGGTCTGAGATCGAACTCTTCCTGGGTGACACAGGTGGCACATGACCTGCACCTGAGTATGCCACTTCGCTGCAGCTACTCTGGTTGTTTCGATACCATACAATTGTCGAGCCAATTGAGTCAACCAGCGAGTAAGCCCTCAATCTTGTCAAGCCGACAAGTGTGTCGATGATGTCATCTTTTGTTTCGACAACCACGGCAATCGTGTCATGCAGCACCGAAAGAAGATTTCCCAGTGAATCGCGCGTTTCAAATGCCCACGCGTATGTGTAGTGCTTTCCGGCAACAAAGCTGACGTCAGTCAAAACGAATCCAAACTCAGTAGGTCCGTTCTTGTCGCAGGAAAGCAGCAGCAATATACTTAAGAAAAGCAGAGCCCTTTTCATTGGCATCCATCCGCGCCTTCATCCAATGAATACTTCTGACTTGGACATTGAACATTGATTATTGAGCATTGTTTTTCCTCAGCCTCACGGAAAAAAATGTTCAATGCTCAACACTCAATTTTCAATTTCAAAGTTTCACCCCCGTCACACCTTCACGTTGAACGCCCCGAATCCCGCGTAGTATCCGTTCGTGTCGAGATCCTGTTCAATCCGAAGGAGCTGATTGTACTTCGCGATGCGGTCCGTACGGCTGCCGGAGCCGGTCTTGATTTGTGCCAAGTTCATCGCGACAGCAATATCCGCGATCGTGGTATCTTCTGTTTCACCCGACCTGTGGCTGATCACCGTGGTATATTTCGCCCGCTTAGCCATTTCGATGCAATCGAGGGTCTCAGTGAGCGTTCCGATCTGGTTCACTTTAATGAGGATGGAATTCGCCACTCCCATGTCAATCCCCTTCGAGAGATAATCGACATTGGTGACGAAAATATCGTCTCCTACAAGCTGCGTTTTCTTTCCCAGTGTGTCCGTCAGCATTTTCCAACCCTCCCAATCTCCCTCCGACATGCCATCCTCAAGCGAGATGATTGGATATTGCTTCACCCAGTTTTCCCAATACTTCACCATTTGCTCGGACGATTTCTCGGATTTGTCGGATTTGGAAAAGACATACTTCTTCTTGCCTGTATCAAAGAATTCGCTTGCGGCCGGATCCAGGGCAATGTACACCTGTTCGCCGGCTTTGTATTTCGCCTTCTCAATGGCTTCCAGAATAACCTCGAGCGCTTCCTCGTTCGATTTCAGATTCGGAGCGAATCCTCCCTCATCTCCTACGGCCGTGTTGTATCCCTTCTTGTGCAAGACTGATTTCAGGGAATGAAACACTTCTACACCCATGCGAAGTGCTTCTGCGAAGCTGGGGGCATCGACAGGCATCACCAAGAACTCCTGAAAGTCAACATTGTTGTCGGCATGCTTGCCCCCGTTCAGGATGTTCATCATCGGGACGGGCAGGACGCGGGCATTCGTTCCGCCGATGTACCTATAGAGCGGCATTCCCAGTGAGGCGGCGGAAGCCTTGGCAGCGGCCAGGGATACTCCCAGGATCGCGTTTGCTCCCAGCTTGCTCTTGGTAGGTGTGCCATCAAGTTGAATCATCATCTTATCAATGCCGACCTGATCCAGGGCATCGAAGCCGATGACTTCTTCCGAAAGGACCTCGTTGACGTTCTCCACTGCTTTCAGGACACCTTTGCCGAAATATCGTTCTTTGTCGCCGTCGCGAAGCTCAACAGCTTCATTTTCGCCGGTTGAAGCGCCGCTTGGCACGGCCGCCCGTCCAACAGTTCCATCTTCAAGTGTCAGTTCAACTTCAACGGTCGGGTTGCCGCGTGAATCAAGAATCTCCCGCGCCCACACATCGGTGATTGTCGTTTTCATGAGTGACTCCAGGTATGATCAGGGGGAAAGACAGCGGTACCACCGAGGCAATTAATGGAAAAAATGGGGGAAAAGCAAAGGAGCAGCTATTAGCAGTCAGCTTTCAGCGGTCAGCTGTCATTATTTCGTTATTTCGTTCACTCGTTGGTTCGTTGTCACGTTGTCTCGTTGGCTCGTTCGTCAACGAGTTCCGTTTCCTGCTTCCCTATTCTCCTCCATCCAATCGCATCGGGCGAGCCATTCTTCAGTTTGAATCTGATGTGCGGACTTCGATGTGAAGTTCAACGATTCCCAGAAGAACGTTTTTGCCTTTTGAAATTCTCCGATTTCAAAGTGTGCCCGTGCGAGCATCCTGTAGCGCGAGAATTCGAGAATCCCCAGATCCATCTCTCGCTGCATTCCGAGAATCTGAATCGCCTGCCGATAATTCCTCAACCTTATATGCTCGCGTCCCAAAAGATACTGTATGAGTACCGAGCGTTTTCCCCGCGCGAGGGCAGAATCGAGCCACGCAATCCGGAGAGAGTCTTCCCTGGCCGAAAGGAAGTAATCCTTCAGAGTCTCGGCTAACCGGGGATCACGCACAGCTGCGATCCGAATTCCTGCGGCTTCGTCCCATCCCTGGCTGAGATGCACCGAATACAGCACTTCATACATTTGCCGGGCCTCAGTGTGCAGATTGAGCCCCCAATAAGAATCCCCCATCGTGATGTAGAGGGGCAGCAGTACGTGCGCGACCGTCGAATCCCTCAACTTGCTGAAACAGAATTCAAGCCCAGCCTGGTATTGTTTCAGAAACAAGAGGGCGCCGGCATGCTGGAGAATCGCTTCCGGGTTTGTCGTAAGGGCAAGAGACTGTTCAGATGTCTTTGCTGCTTCTTCAAACCGCTTCGTGCTCAGGAGAATTCTTGTTTCGGCATTGAGATTCGCAATGACCCTGGCGCATTCCTTTCCAAAGATCGATGGACGCTGAAACAGATACGCGGCCTTCAGACGCTCCTGCCGTGTGGGATCGTAGCGATCAATGTGTCTCCGCCACTCTGCAATCAACGTCTGGAGGTCCTTATTATAGAAGGATTCAAAACTCCCGGTCCGATACAACCATTTGAACCGGCGAATGCCGTACTGGTCGATCAGATAGCGGCAAAACGATCCCGCAATCACATAGCTGGTGCCACCGTGAGCCTTGAGGAATCCTGTGAAGGAAAACAGGCTCGTCACATCGGGATGCAGTCCTATCCCGTAGATCTGTGCGGCAAGGCGGTGCAGGGTTTCATCGTATTCGACCCTTTCCACGGCGGTGGCGAGCCCTTCGATGAGGCCCGAATTAAGTCCAACTCGCACGAGAGGGAACCCGAACTCTGCCGCCACAACATGGACCAACTCGTGTTTCAACACCGCATCGACATCTCTGAGGTTCACGTGAAGTTGCCAGAGCCATGGCTTTGATATGTTTGTGCCTGCCGCGCCAATCAGTTTCCCTTTTTGCTCCGGGGAAGCATAGAGAAAACTTTGAATTCTTCTCGAGGGGACAACTCGAAGTTCTCGTGTAATGGATCTGAAATAGAATTCATGCAGTGTGGCAAGTTTCTCCGCGTCCTCACGCGAAACCTTGTCGGCTGGATAGACGATGCTGAAATGCTCGGTTTCGAGTTCCCCGCCGAGTTGATCTCTGATAAATGATTCTGAGGACGAAAAGCCAATCTGGTTACTAAAGAACATTGTGATGGCAAGGCAGAGAAGCCCTGCTGCACCGGTCGTCAGTTCGGACTTTTTCCACACCAAACCTGATCCTGATTTCATCCGCGATCGGAACACGGCTGACGAAACCATGACGACCAAAAACGCGGCAAGGAGAGTGGTCAGGCGGTACAGAGTCAGTATCCCGAAGACATCGAGCGACTCATCGTATGTGACGCCGGGGAAATACCCGATGATCGGGTTGAACGCGAAGATTTGCGGTGACCCAAAGGTGACAACCGCAATGTGAGCAAGGATGAATATTCCCACAAGCGTAAACCATGTTTTACGCCATCGTTTGAGAAGGACCGCTATAAGAAGGGCAATGCTTCCGGAGAAAAGGACTGCCGGAACAGGAAGAAGAAGAAAGAGGAACAAGCCCTGGACGAGGGAGCAATTCTTGACGAGAAAAGCATTCAGCAAAATAATGAGCAGCGGAGGAACGAGCATCAACAGGGTCGCCGCCGCAACCGGAAGAAAAAACCGGAATGGAGCGATCGATCCCTTTGACCGGCCCCATTCACCGATCACAAACAGTCCTGCGAGGAAGCCTGCAACAAGTGCAAGCAACGCCGAAAACTCGAATCCAAGATAATTGAAGAGCGGAATTTGCGTACAGACGAGGGAAAAAACAATCAGTAGCGCGGCGATGGTTCGATAGGATCTACTGGAGAGGAGGGATTTCAATTGTCTCCCGGATTAGATAGAACACCAACAGCATCTATTTCCCCTTCTTCAACAGCAAACCGACAAGTATGCCGAAAAAGAACGCCTGCAGAACGCAATTGGCGTACATGTGAAATTGAAAGATCGCGATGACTCTGGTCCCCGGCAGGATCCATTGCGAGAGGAGTACGAGGCTCGCCACAAGAATCCAGCCAATGGTTCCCGGATTTCGCTTGATCTTGAGAGAAATGGCCAGTCCGATCAGGCCGAAAAAAATGTACGTAACGAGAAGAGAAGTTATGGTGATTGTCCTCGATTAGAATTCCCCGCCGCTGACTCGGCTAATATCCGCTCCGAGCCCCTGAAGCTTCGTTTCAATGTGTTCGTAGCCGCGATCAATGTGATACACACGCAACACTTCAGTCGTTCCTTTGGCAGCAAGGCCGGCAAGAATGAGGGACGCACTGGCCCGAAGGTCCGTTGACATTACTTTTGCCCCTGTCAAGTGGCTCGAGCCGATCACCGTGGCGATGTTCTCTTTCACTGTAACGTTGGCACCCAGGCGAATAAGCTCGGGAACGTGAGTAAATCGATCGGAATAGATCGTTTCGGTTATGATGCTGGGTCCGTTTGCAAGGCTCATGAGAGCAATCCACTGCGCCTGCATGTCCGTTGGAAATCCCGAGTAAATCCCTGTTGTCACGTTCACCGGCCTTATTTCCCCGGGCGGCTCGAGTTCCACAAAATCCTTTCCAATCGTCATGTGCGCACCGGCGTCTTCAAGTTTCGAAGTGATGGCGCCGATATGAGGCGGATTGCATTGCTCGACTCTGATCTTTCCGCCTTTCCTGCCCGCCATTGCGGCAGCCACGAGAAATGTACCCGCTTCAATCCTGTCCGGAATCGTCGTAAAGTCTGCCGGACGGAGTTCGTCAACACCTTCGATTTCAATGATGCTCGTTCCGCTGCCGCTGATTCTCGCCCCCATCTTCACAAGAAACTCAGCAAGAGAAGTGATCTCGGGCTCCATTGCTGCGTTTTCGATCGTTGTCGATCCCTTTGCCAGCACGGCCGCCATCATGATGTTTCCCGTAGCCCCCACACTTGAAATATCGAACAGAATTCTCGCTCCCGTGAGGCGCCTGGCTTTTGCGATGATATATCCCCCCTCAAGGTCAATTTCCGCACCGAGCTTCCGCATCCCCTCAATATGGAGATTCACCGGCCTGGGACCCCAGGCACACCCCCCAGGGAGGGAGACCTTCGCCTGTCCGTAACGGGAGAGCATCGGACCGAGGACATAGACCGAAGCGCGCATTTTTTTCACATGCTCATAAGGCGCCTCGAACTTTGTCATATGGGCGGAATCGACCTTCATCGTGTGATTCGCATGGGAGATCTTGAATCCCATCGAAACCAGAAGGTTGCTCATGGTCGTGACATCACGGAGCCGCGGCGTGTTGGAAAGCGTGTAGGAGCCCGGGGCAAGAATCGTTGCGGGCATAAGAGCAAGCGAAGCATTTTTAGCCCCGCTGATTTGGACGCTGCCTGCGAGTGGTTTGCTGCCGTTGATGACAAACTTATCCAAAGAATTCTCCCGTCGAGTCGATGACAAATATAGTCGTTAATCAACGGAAAGGCAAAAGAGGTTCGAGGACGACATACGAAATTCGAAGTGCAAAGTACAAGTATGAGGCGGCCTCGCTTGCCTTGTTTCTCGCGAAAAATATGCCTACCCTGACTACGTCTTATAAAGCAGACTTCGTCAGGCAAGCATTTTCCAAATCTACAATTTCCAACTCTACAATTTCCAATCTTACATTCTTCATGCCTGTCCAAATAATCGTTGGCGCCCAATGGGGAGATGAGGGAAAGGGCAAAATAGTCGATCACCTCAGTGAGAAGGTCGACATCGTCGCCCGCTATCAGGGCGGTGCAAATGCCGGACACACAGTTGTTCTCCCGCCACGCAAGGGCCTTGCGGAAAAAGAACGAGAATTCGTGCTTCACCTGATCCCCTCAGGTATCTTTCACCCCAGGGTTACGTGCGTCATTGGGAACGGTGTCGTCATCGACCCCAAAGCGCTTCTCGAGGAAATCAACCAGCTTCAATCGGCCGGCATCAACATCCACGGCCGTCTTCTGATCAGCCACAATGCCCACCTGATCATGCCATACCACAAGAAGCTCGATTCCATCCGCGAGCAGGGGGATCAGAAGATCGGGACAACCGGTCGTGGAATCGGACCGTCGTACATCGACAAATACATGAGGACGGGAGTCAGGGTGGTCGACCTCCTCGATCGGGATGTCTTGTGCAGGAAGCTCAAACGCAATATCGAAGAGAAGAACGAGCTTCTGCGAAAAGTGTATAACACCGAGGAACTGAACCTCGATGCAATCATCAACGAGTACCAGGAATTCGATAAGAAGATCGACGAATTCGTTACGGATACATCCCGCTATCTTTCCGACGCCCTCCGAAAGGGGAAGAAAATCCTTGCAGAAGGGGCCCAGGGTGCCTTGCTCGATGTGGACCATGGAACCTATCCATTTGTCACCTCCTCCAGCCCTACCAGCGGCGGCGCATGTACGGGCCTTGGCATTCCCCCCACCGCAGTGAGCGATGTGATGGGAGTCGTGAAGGCCTATTCCACAAGGGTCGGAAACGGTCCTTTCCCGACGGAATTGAGCGACGAAACAGGGGAAAGGCTGCGCAGCACAGGCGGCGAGTACGGAGCCACAACCGGCAGGCCGCGACGATGCGGGTGGCTGGATCTTGTCAGCCTTCGGTACTCGGTCCGCATCAACGGCATCTCTCACATCGCAATAACGAAACTGGATGTCCTCGACGAGTTTGAAGATATTCATGTTTGCACGGGGTATATGCTGAACGGGAAAAGGATCGATGATTTCCCGACTGACGTGCAGACCCTCGACCGCGTGAAGCCCGTGTACAAGGCATTCCGCGGCTGGAAAGCCGACACCTCGGGCGTACGGAAATACCGAGCTCTCCCACCCCGCGCAATAACATATATTGAAACTCTCCGGCGTTCTTTGAAGGTCAAGATCTCAATGGTCTCAGTCGGTGCGCGGAGAGATCAGACACTCACCGTCCGCTAGTGTCTCAACTCACAAGAACCTTTGCTCAGTCGGCCCGGGAAAATCATGACATGCGGTCGAAATTGCTGATTTCGCTTGACCAACGTAGTGAAGTCACCTGTGAGGCTCGACACTAGCTGCTCCAGCTTGTGCGTGAGGGAAATTCACAGATGAAATCTCCCCTTCTCCGAGGAAGCCCCCAATCCGGCAAATACAAGATCGCCCTGCTGATCTTTGCCTTTGTCATCGTAGGAGGAACACTCTGGTATACGCATTCCGTTGTTCAACGACTGGAAGTGAAGCAGAAACAGGTCGCAGATCTGTATGCACGGTCGCTTGAGTACCTCGCAAATGCCCCGACGATGGGAGGCGACTACAGTTTTGTATTTGACGAAATCATCCGGGCCATCGATTTCCCCATCATCCTCACCGACGGTAAGAACAACCCCATTGCACTTACGAACAACCAGGGCGGGAATTTCCTCTCGCTGAAAAACGCGTACAAGAACCTCGAACTGGATACTACCCTTTCGTACGAAGAACAGTACGCACGTCTCAAAGAGCTTATCGAAGAGATGGATTTCCACAATCCTCCCATTAAAGTCGCGTATCAGGACACCATCATTCTGAATTATCTTCACTACGGCGAGTCTCCGCTTGTGACACAGCTTCGTTGGCTGCCCTATGTGGAAATCTCGATCGTTGGATTGTTCATTCTCATCGGATATATCAGCTTCAGCTACATTAAGAAAAGCGAGCAGAGCAATATCTGGGTGGGGATGGCGAGAGAAACAGCACACCAGCTTGGAACGCCTCTTTCGAGCCTCATGGGATGGACGGAATTACTGAGGCAAAGCGGGAAGGAAGGAAGAATCTCGGAAATCGTCAGGGACATGGAAAACGATCTGCAGCGGCTTCAGAAGATCGCCGATCGGTTCTCGAAGATCGGCTCCAGGCCGGACCTCAAGGAAGAAAATATCGCCGACATTGTTTCGAGGGTCGTTCGGTACTTTGAACGCCGCATCCCACAAAGCGGAAAGCATGTTCAGCTTGTGTTTGATCAATCCGCCGCCGTTGTTGCCCCCGTCAATGGCGAGTTGTTCGAGTGGGTGCTGGAGAATCTTGTCAAGAATGGGTTGGACGCGATTGAAGGAGAGTCCGGTACCATTACGATCATTCTTTCGGATTCAGACGGCTTTGCCTTTGTCGATGTCACAGACACGGGAAAAGGAATCGACCTGATGCATAAGAAAGATGTCTTCCGGCCGGGGTTTTCAACGAAAACGCGCGGATGGGGATTGGGCCTCAGCCTGTCACAGCGCATCATTGAGTCGTACCATGGCGGCAATCTCATTCTCAAGCAAACCGGATTGGGGCTTGGAACAACGTTTCGTGTGCGGTTAAAGAAATAGGAAGCAAACCACCTTGTAGGTCGGAATGCCCGCCACACCCGCCTGCCTCCATCGATGCACTGCGGCGTCTATAGAAAAGAATGTCAACAGAAAAATAGCTACCCGTTACAGAAGTCTGAGGCTTTTGTTTCTTGACATTCAGTCTCGCTTTCCAGACAGCAGGGCAGTTGCTGAGAT
>Ga0209342_10005206_pt1 | contig 13364 bp, 12 predicted proteins | sample RifCSP16_2_FD_184023 | JGI IMG/M metagenome (GOLD analysis project Ga0209342, IMG submission 184023) | Soil microbial communities from Rifle, Colorado - Rifle CSP2_sed 16_2 (SPAdes) (version 2) | ecosystem: Environmental > Terrestrial > Deep subsurface > Rock core/Sediment | place: Rifle... | reverse complement strand
GCAAGCGCATCGGCAGGCATTACATGACTCCGCGCCTCAGCCCGAAGAAGACGTGGGAAGGATTTATCGGCGGCGTGATCTGGGGCGTGCTCTCGGGCGGTTTTTTTGGATGGGCTGGCAGCTTCCGCACCGGGCCGGATTCAGCAGTGGGGATTTGGTCTGGCATGATGGTAGGTTTGGTCGCGTCGTTGGCGGGGGTGTTAGGTGATCTGGGGATTTCGATGCTCAAACGGCAGGCCGGGATCAAAGATACGAGCCACGTTCTGGGGGCCCATGGCGGTTTGCTCGACCGAATCGACTCGTGGATCATTGCTGTTCCCGTGGCTTACTTCATCATCCTGTTATTCTTTCACTGATTGACGAATGACGATGGACGGAGGGCGAATCGCCTCATTCGTCTTCCGTCGGTTGTCCTTCGCCTCTTGGGGAAACCACATGAACGAACAACCCGAACGCAACCTTGCATTGGAACTCGTGCGTGTGACTGAAGCGGCGGCGATGGCCGCTGGCCGGTTCATGGGCCGCAACGACAAGCCCGGCAGCGATCAGGCGGCCGTCAACGCCATGCGGCTGGTGTTGAACTCGATTGATATGGATGGCATCGTCGTCATCGGCGAGGGCGAGAAGGACAAAGCCCCGATGCTCTTCAACGGCGAACGGCTCGGCACGGGGCGCCCACCCGAGTTGGACATCGCCGTTGATCCCATCGACGGGACACGGTTGCTCGCGCTGGGACGCGCCAACTCGCTCTCCACCGTCGCCATCGCCGACCGGCACACGATGTGGAACCCCGGGCCGTTTGTGTATATGAATAAGATCGCCGTCGGCCCGGTGGGCAAAGGCATGATCGACATTGAAGCGCCACCCACCGTCAACTTGCGTTCGGTGGCCCGCGCCAAAGGCTGCGATGTCAACGACCTCACCGTCGTCATCCTCGACCGCGACCGCCATGCCGATCTCATCGCCGAAGCGCGCAAAGCCGGGGCGCGCATCCGCCTCATCACCGACGGCGACGTGGCCGGTGCGCTGATGACAGCCTGGCCGGACTCCGCCATCGATCTGCTGATGGGCGTGGGCGGCACGCCCGAAGGCGTGATCTCGGCCTGCGCCCTCAAGTGCATGGGCGGTGAGATACAGGGCAAGATCCATCCGCGCAATCAGGAAGAGGCCGACAAGGGCAAGGCGATGGGTTACGACCTCGACCAAGTGCTCACCACCGAAGATCTCGTGTCGAGCGACAACGTATTCTTCGCCGCCACCGGCATCACCGACGGCGAGCTGCTCGACGGCGTGAAGTATTTCGGCTCCGGTTCGCGTACCCACTCGCTGGTCATGCGCTCCAAATCGGGCACGGTGCGCGAGATCATTGCCCAACACCGGCTGGACAAACTGATGTCGTTCTCGGCGGTGGCGTTTGATTGATGGTTGCATTCGGCCCGGGCGGCGCGTTCCGCGAACTGCCGCCCGAGCGAACCAGCCTCAAATCCCAATTGACACAACCCTGACCCGATGCTACAATCTCGGCAAGTTCAGGCAAGCCGCATACGATCATCCTCGCTTGAGCATTGCCCATCCTCTAAGTTTGCAGCAGGTTTCATTTCTGTGAGTTGCGCTCAACTACTCCAGTGAGAGTCGTGGGCTTCGGTGCAATCAAGCGCCGAGGTCTGCTTGCCGATCATCCTCCCGGCTGTTCATGAATCTTTTGTCAGTTGCGTTATAAAACATTTCGTTCCGCAGGCCCGCAACAAGCGCAGGTCGTCAACGATCCTGTAGACCAGGCCGGTCCGCTATCTAATCACCTCAGGTCCCCCATGTCCCCTCAAAATGAAGACTCCATTGACATTGCCTCGTTCGAAAAGAAAACCCTCGAACAGCTCCGCGCTATAGCCCGCGACTGGAACATCACCGATTACAGCCGCCTGAAGAAGGATGATCTCATCATCCGCCTGCTGCGGGCCAACGCCGAAAAGCACAACCTTGAACTGCGCGGCGGCGTGCTTGAGATCCTCGACGACGGCATCGGCTTCCTGCGCTCCGATCACTTCCTCCCCGGGGACGACGACATCTACGTCAGCCAGTCGCAAATTCGCCGCTTCGGGCTGCGGACGGGCGATATGGTGATCGGGCAGGTGCGCGCTCCCAAAGAGTCAGAGAAGTATTGCGGCCTGATCCGGGTGGAAGCCGTCAACGGCCTAGACCCTGAAATCGCCAAACGTCGGCCGTCGTTCGAAAGCCTCACCCCGATCTTCCCCACCGAACGATTCGACCTCGAAACCGACCGCCATACCCACGCTACCCGTTTGCTCAACCTCATCGCGCCCATCGGCAAAGGCCAGCGCGGGCTCATCGTCTCGCCGCCCAAGGCCGGTAAAACGACTGTGCTCAAACAGGTTGCCAACGCCATCTCGCATAACTACCTCGACGTGCATCTTATGGTCGTACTCATCGGCGAGCGCCCCGAAGAAGTAACTGATATGGATCGTTCGGTAGACGCCGAAGTGGTCGCCAGCACTTTCGACGATCCGGTGCAGTCGCACGTGCGTGTGGCCGAGATGGCGCTCGAACGCGCCAAGCGACTCGTCGAGGGTGGACGCGACGTCGTCATCCTGCTCGACTCGCTCACCCGCCTCGCTCGCGCCTACAACCTCGTCGTCAACCCATCGGGCCGAACGCTCTCCGGCGGCCTCGACCCCGCGGCCCTCTACCCACCCAAGAAGTTTTTTGGCGCGGCGCGCAACATCGAAGAAGGCGGCTCGCTCACCATCGTCGCCACTTGCCTTGTGGACACCGGCTCGCGCATGGACGACGTGGTGTACGAAGAATTCAAAGGCACGGGCAACATGGAACTGCACCTCTCGCGCAAGCTGCAAGAGCGCCGCATCTTCCCCGCCTTCGACATCGAACGGTCTTCTACCCGCCGCGAAGAACTCCTCCTTGGCCCCGACATCACGCCGCGCGTCTGGCTGATTCGCCGCATGTTCGGGCAGATGCTCGGCTCGCCGCCCAACGGCGCGGGCATGGACATCACCAGCGCCACCGAAGCCATCATCCAGAGCCTCTCGCAAACCGACAACAACGTCGAGTTCCTCGAAAGCATCGGCAAGAACGGGTTTTAGAAACGCGGAACTCAGAACGATGAACGATGAAAGTTCGATGAGAGTTCATCGTTCATCGCTTATCGCTCTTCGTTTTTGTTCGTTATGTTCCCCCGCGCGGCTTGACTCCGCCCCATCGCAGGCGATATGATACCGCCCATGAATAACATTGATGCGCCCCAAACCCCTCGCCGCGCGCCCGACCTCGGCAAGTTTATTGCTGATCTGATGGCCTCGTTGGGTGTTCAGCAATATGCGGGTCACGCCATTCTTCTTGTCGTGGCCGCAGGCGTGATCTGGCTGGGACGCGCGAACGTGTTGAGTCGGGTTCCCACCGGCGTCGATATTGGCGAACTGGCCGCCATGGGTGAGGCCGTTCCCACTGCCACACCGGCAGTCGCCTCGGTGGCGGGTACCCAGTTCCCCGTGTTGGCCGCCGACGTGTCCGAGTCCGACGAACTCACCCGCCAGACCGACATCCACACCAACATCCCCACCCGCCCGCGCACCGACATCATCACCTACACTGTACAAGCGGGCGACACGTTGTTCGGCATCGCCGAGAAGTATGGCCTTCAGCCCGAAACCCTTGTGTGGGGCAACCCCGTCCTCAAAGACGATCCGCACCTCCTCCGCCCCGGCCAGGAACTTCGCATCCCGCCGACCAACGGCGTTCTGCGTGACGTGCAGGCAGGCGATCAACTTGAGGTGCTGGCGCGATACTATCAAGTCACCGTCGAAGACATTGTGAACTGGCCGGGCAACGACCTCGACCCCGACGACCCGCAACTCACAGTGGGGCAGGCGCTCATGGTTGCCGGCGGCAAACGCGAGTTCGTGCAATTTGTGATTCCGCAGATTGTCAAGACGCGGCGCAATGCATTGCCTAAAGATGCCGGCCCGGGCGCGTGCCCCGGTGGTTACACTGGCGGCTCAGTGGGCAGCGGCGGCTTCATCTGGCCGGCCAACGCCCATTACCTGTCGGGCAACAACTACTGGTCGGGCCACCTGGGCATCGACATCGCCGCCGGAACCGGCGACCCCATTTACGCTTCAGACAGCGGTGTAGCGGTATTTGCCGGTTGGAGCAATTGGGGCTATGGCAATATGGTGGTCATCGACCACGGCAACGGTTGGCAGACGCTGTATGCGCACCTCTCGCAGTGGAACGTGGGTTGTGGGCAGAGTGTATATCAGGGTAACCTCATCGGCCTCGCCGGCAACACCGGCAACTCCAGCGGCCCGCATTTGCATTTCGAAATGAACTATCAGGGTACGCGGCCCAATCCCTACAACTACCTCCCGCCGCCCTAGCATGACGACGAGCGACGGACGACGACAGCCCCCGAAGCGAAGCGGAGCGGGATAGACGACGTGAACGAAACCGCCCCGCGTCGCGCGCCCGATGCCGGCAAACTGCTTGCGAGTCTGATCGACTCGCTCGGCGTTCAACGATATACGGGCCACGTCATTCTGTTGATCGTGGCTGCGGGCGTGATCTGGCTGGGGCGCGCAAACGTATTGAGCCGCGTGCCGACCCGTGTGGACGTGAGCGCGCTGGTTCCGATGGGGGCGGCGGCCCCCACTCCCGCCTCCATTATTCCATCGGTGGCTATTGCTCCTGTGGCCGCCGGCTCCGGCTCCGGTGAACTCACCCGCCTCACCGAACTTCATACCTACATCCCCGACCGTCCCCGACAAGAGATTGCCGAATACACCGCGCAGAACGGGGATACCATCCCCGGCATCGCTGAAAAATATGGGCTCAAGCCCGAAACCATCGTGTTCGGCAACCCCATTCTCAGAGACAATCCGCACTTCCTCGAGCCGGGGCAGACTCTCCGCATCGCGCCCGTCGACGGCATCATCCGCGACGTGATCGCGGGCGACACCATCGGCGGCCTCGCCAGAGCCTACGGCGTCGAGCCGGAAGTGATCGTCAACTGGCCTGCCAACAACATCGATCCCGACAACCCGCAGATCACAGTCGGCCAGGTGCTGTTCGTTCCCGGCGGGTCGCGCGGGCTGCTTAGTTTTCCCACGCAGGGCGACCCGAAGCCCGGTAGTGGAGCGTCCGGCGGCAGCGGCGGGTCGGGTGGACAGGTTTCGACGCCCAAAGAGCCGTGGGTGCTCAAGTCGGGGCCGGGCCAATGCGCGAATGGACTCGCGGGTGGCGTGGCGGGCAGTGGGACATTCATCTGGCCTGGAAACCAGCATTGGGTCTCCGGCTACGACTACAGCGGCATCCACACCGGCATCGACCTCGACGGCGACTCCGGCGAACCGGCCTATGCTTCGGACAGCGGCGTGGTCGTGTTTTCAGGCTGGAGCGATTGGGGCTACGGCAGCACCGTCATCATCGCGCACGGCAATAACTGGTGGACGCTGTACGGGCACCTCTCGGCTATTTACGTGAGTTGTGGACAGGGCGTGTATCAGGGCAATCAGATCGGCGCCATTGGCAACACCGGCAAATCGCAAGGCTCGCATCTGCATTTCGAAATTTACTATGGGGCATATACGACCAACCCGTGGGGCGTGCTGCCACCGCCGTGAGATGACGACAGACGGTTGACGATAGACGATGCGAAGTCATCCGTCGTCCATCGCCTGTCGTCCTTTTCTATTTCCCCTTCTCCCGTTACAATTCCCCCATGCTCCGTGGCGTCATCTTCGATCTCGGCTCCACCCTCCTCTCTCACGAATACAACAACCGCTGGCCCCTGCTCCGCCCGCGCCTGATCACCGGATTGATTCGCGATCTGCACGCACAGGGCCTGCAATTCGACGACAACGCATTCGCCAACACCTTCACTCGTAACATCGTCGATTTTGATGGACAGCGGCAGACTCACTTCAAAGAAATCACCAGCGAATACGTCCTGCGTGCCACCTTCGCCGATCTCAACATCAGTCCGGATGGCTTCGACGTGCCGCGCGCACTCGCCGCCTACTTCGGCCCCAGCGAAGCGCTGTGGAAACCGATGCCGCGCGTGTACGAAACCCTTGACATGCTTCGGGCGCGCGGCCTGCGGCTCGCCATTGTCTCCAACGCCGCCGACAATGATAATGTTCAGCGGATCATCGACAACCACGATCTGCGCCCGTATTTCGATCCCATCGTCGTCTCGGCGGCGGTCGGCGTGCGCAAACCCAACCCGCGCATCTTCGATCCGGTGTTGAGGGAGTGGAATATCCCGCCCACCGAAATCGCAATGGTCGGTGATACCCTCGGCGCGGACATTCTCGGCGCGCGCAACGTCGGTATGAAAAGCATCTGGGTCACGATGGAATCCGACACGCCTGACAACGAAGCCCATCGGCATACGATCATCCCGGATGCCGTGGCCTCATCCCTCGACCGACTACCTTCACTGCTGGATGGACTTTAATTCACCGCAAAGACGCCGAGAGCGCCGAGATATGAAACTATCTATCCTCATGCCTGTTTTCAACGAAGCCCCCACCATCGCCGCCATTGTGGAGCGGGTGCGGGCGGTGCCGCTCGATAAAGAGATCGTGTTGGTGAACGACGCCTCGTCGGATGGCACGCACTCTATCGTCGAAGACCTCACGGGGCCTGATATCAAAGTCATCCACCACCCTATCAATCGTGGCAAGGGGGCCGCCATCCGCACCGGCTTGGAAGCTGCTACCGGAGACGTGGTCGTGATTCAAGATGCCGACCTCGAATATGACCCCAACGACTTCCCCCGCCTCGTTGCGCCCATCGCCGAAGGCAAAGCGAACGTGGTTTACGGTGTGCGCTCGCTCGATACCCAGCGCACAATCATGCGCTTCGGCAACAATTTCCTCACGTTCGTCACCAACGTCACGTATGGCGGGCACCTCAAAGATATGGAGACCTGCTACAAAATGATGCGCCGCGAGATCGCCCTCAGCCTCGATCTGGAGTGCCGCCGCTTCGACGTAGAAGCCGAGATCAGCGCCAAACTCCTGCGCGCCGGACACAAAATATACGAACTGCCCATCAGCTACACCGCGCGATACGAAAACAAGAAACTCTCGCCCTCCGACGGTCTGCCCGCCATCCGCGCCCTGTGGAAGTACCGCAGCTGGAAACCGAAGTAGTGTGTCGTGCTGAGGAGCCGCGCAGCGGCGACGAAGCATCTCTGGGCTGGCTCAGAGTGACAAAATGTGACCGTGCCTGACTTTCGACCTGTTACCCCTCACATCTGGCGGCTGAATCTGATGTGGGATCTGAAGATACCGTTTTATCCGCCGATCCCGGTGGCCGTGTGGCTGGTAAAGGATGGCGAAGAATGGACGTTGATCGACGCCGGCCCGCCGCAATTCGCTGCCACCGTCCCGGACGTGGCCGCGCGCTTCCTCGGCGCGCTCAGGCCGAGTCGTATTGTCCTAACCCACGCCCACTACGATCACGGCGGCGCGTTGGCCGAATTGGTCAAACGGTGGAACACGCCCATTTGGGCGCACGCCGACGAAGTTGGTTTCGTCACCGGGGCGAATGAGTACAGAAAAATTGAATCGCGGAATGCGGTATTCAATCTCTCGAAGCGGATGCTGAATGCGAGCGTGTGGCGCCTGCCCGTCGCGCGTGCACTGCAAGAAGGGGATGCAGCCGGCGGTATGGATGTGATTCACGTGCCCGGCCACACGCCGGGGATGATCGCTCTGTACCACCGCGCCGACCGGGCCGTCATCTGCGGCGATACGTTTATGAACCTCGGCGGCAAACTGTCGGCGCCGTTTTCCATGGCCACTCCCGATCCGGCGGCAGCCCGGCGCTCGATGAAGACACTGGCCGCGCTCGACTTCGATACACTCCTGCCCTCGCACGATCCATCGGAGCGCGGCGTTCAGGCAGACGTTGTGCGGCGTTTTGTGTCGCCTCTGTAACTCCTAAGCCGACTCTAATTTTCGCCATACGCCATCATCCCAAATCTGATCTATACTGTGTAGTAATTCAACTATTCGGGTATCGCATTTGCAGTGCCCGTGTATAGGAGTTTCTTATGTACCCTCGAATTTCCTCCATTGGCGCAATTGATATTCAAGAAGGCCTCCGGCTCGCCATGCGGCGGGTGTATTTGTGGATGACGTTGGGCTTGCTCACCACAGCGGGTGTGGCCTTTTTTGTCGCCGCCTCCTCGCCTCTGCTGCGGCTGGTGGCGACTAACCCGTTCATCTTCTATGGCGCCGTCATCGGCGAATTTGTGCTGGTGCTCGTGTTATCGGCTGGCATCAACCGTATGTCGCCCGTCATTGCAGCGCTGACCTTCTTTGCTTATGCGGCATTGAACGGTGTCACCATGTCGCTGATCTTCCTCATCTACACCGGCACGGGCATCGCCTTCTCGTTCTTTGCGACCGCCAGCATGTTCGGAGCCATGACCATTGTGGGCTACACCACGCAAACGGATTTGAGCAAATTTGGCAGCTTGCTCATGATGGGCCTGATTGGCCTGATCGTGGCGTCGATCATCAATCTCTTCGTCGCCAGCAGTGTGCTGTACTGGATCATTTCTTTCGTTGGCGTCCTGCTGTTTGTCGGCCTCACGGCGTACGATACCCAGTGGATTAAGAATGCGACGACACAGGCGGTGACGTCGGGCGATACCCAACTCGAAGGGCGGATTGGCGTGATGGGCGCACTGCGCCTCTATCTCGACTTCATCAACCTGTTCCTGATGATCCTGCGCATTGCGGGCGGCCGAAAGCGGTAGTTTTCAGAAAGCAGATTGAACAGGGTTTGAATACAACAGAGCAGGCTGGAAGGCCTGCTCTGCGTTTTTAATCAGGCGCGGGATAGAAGACCTGTGACCATTGTCAACGAAACGTCTGTGGGAAAAATGATCGCTTCGCCGCGCGCTTCGGCTTCGGCCAGTGTGGCTTCGATCCGCTTCAATCCGGCGGCGTAGGCGTCGTCGGTCAATAAAGCCAGTTGCGACGTTCCGTATTTTTCCAGGAAGTGGCTGGCCAACACGCCGCGCCCGATCTCCGAACCGATGATGTGTTCTGCCACTTGCCACTCGGCGTGCTCGAAGCTCTTGGCGATCATCCAATCCAGAATCGCGCCCCCAGACGGGAAGCGGCGCAGGTCGGCCTCCAGCGTGCCGTCAAAATAATCGTAGATGTACCATCGGTCACGGCCCCGATGAGGATCCATGTTAATAACGGCGAGCGCGCCGCCGGGCCGCAGCACGCGCCGCGCTTCGGAGATGAAGAGGCGAGGCTGACCGAAGTGGTGCAGGGCGTTGACGCAGAAGATGAGATCGAAGGCGGTGTCGGGGAAGGGGAGTTGAGTCGCTCGCCCGCATGTGAGGGGCAGGGGGCCGTGAATCTGCTGCGCCTGCCACAACATGCCCGGTGAGAGATCGAGTCCGATCACTTGACAAACGAGCGGATGCAATTCGGCGAGCCAGCGCCCCGTGCCGCAGCCGACTTCGAGAATCTGCTTCGCGTTGAGGCGGCTCACCAAAGATGCCAGCGCGTCCGCCACGCCCTCGAGTCTGTTGCCGGCGTAGCGTTGATGATAAACGGGGGCGATGTCGTCGTAGTTGAGGCTTTCAGCGGACATGGGCAGCCGATTCTATTGTTGGGTTCGGATCACGCCTCGTCCCTGGCCGGTCATGACTTCTTTCCCGTGCTGGTTGCGGCAGACCCACTCTACCGCCATTCGGATAAGCTGCTCATCCTGCTCGAGCGCGACGACTGTCACTTCACAACGAACCGTGTCTCCGGCAAACACCGGGTGGCGAAACTGGAAGTTGAGTTCGCTGGCAATGAAATTGAGATCGCCGCCGACCTTTGTGGGCAGGGTGGCGGTCAATAACCCCTGCACCATCAGGCGTCCCTGTTCATCCGGCCTGACGTGATGCACACCTTCGTCGCCGGATACTCTGCCAAAGAGGCGGATGTCCTCCTCGGTGAACGTTCGTTCCCACGAAATCACGCCGCCGACTTGCATTCACTCACCTCACCCGGCTACATTGCCACAGTTCTCCTTCACGCCATTCGGTGCAGGGCGGCGCGCCGAATGAACGTAGACTGATTACTTCTTCCTCCCCCAGCCCATCGCCCGATACCACTCCACCGTCTGCCGCGCGCCCTCCTCAAACGGAGTCGGCGTCCAGCCCAGTTCGCTGCGCGCCTTGTCGCTCGACACCGGCCAGTCGTAGAACACATACTTCGCCAGCGCCACCGGGTAGAACGGTTCGCGATGCGTTTCGCTGGCGAGCCGCTCCATCTGCCTCGACAGCCACAGCATCAGTCCCGGCGGGCAATCCAGCCGCCACGCGCTCATCCCGGCCAGTCTGCTGATGATGCGGCCCGCTTCGGCGTGGGTGATCGAGTCGCCGCTGATGTTGTACGTCTCACCCAGGCGGCCCCGTTCGAGCGCGGCGATGATACCCTGGGCCACGTCGGGCACGAAGGCCGGGAAGGTGATCCGCCGGCCATTGTGAACCTGAAGCCGCAGCCCGCGCAGCGGGTCTTCGAAGAAGATCCGATTCCACGCATAGCGCCCCCACGGCCCGTAGAACGCGCCGGGGCGCACGATGATGGCCGGGAACTTCGTGCTCACCGCAAACATCCTCACCATGTTCTCGGCGTCGTACTTGCTCCGTTGATAAAAATCGTCCGGCTGGCACGGATACGCTTCGTCGATCACCATCCCATTCTGCGGGATGCCGACGACCGCAATCGTGGACACGTGGATAAACCGTTCGACGTTGTTGCGCAGAGCGGCCTCCAGTACGTGCGCCGTGCCCTGCGCGTTCACCTGCTCGAACGACTTCTGATCGCCCCACAACCGGAACAGGCCCGCGCCGTGGATCACGTACCGGCAGCCCTTCATCGCTTCCATCAGCGACTCGCGTTCGAGCACATCGCCCACCACTACTTCCACGTTGTGGGATTTCAGAAAGTCGGCGCTGCTCGTGGGGCGCACGAGCGCCCTGACCTGATAACCGGCCTGCGTGAGGGCGGGGATCAGATTGTGGCCGAGGAAGCCTGTCGCCCCGGTAACGAAGATCATGCCGCCACCCCCCACAAATCGTCGGCGGCCTCTCCGAGCGAGAGCCGACTCAACGTGTCCCTCGCCGGACGCCCAGTGGCCGCGTCCCAACCCTGCACTTCGTAATACTCTTTGAGCATGGTCGTCATGCCGGGCACGACTCCTGCCGCGCCGCCAGCGTTGTACGGTGTGAGCAGCGCCTTCGGTAGTTTGTCGTTCGCCGACGTCAATCCGAGTCGATTGTTGATCGCGCGCTTGAGCGCCCAACCGCGCTCGCCGCAGCGCAGAAATTCCTCAGCCGAGTAATCGAATCCGGTGGCCGCGTTCACCAGATCGCGCGTCGTGCTGAACGGCACGTTGGCGAACAGACACATCACCAGACTGTTGTTCAACGTTCGCCACCACTGATGCCGTGACACACTCACTGCCTTGCCCTCACTGCTCGCCCGATCCAGCATCTCGATCCCGATCTCGGAGATTGAACCGCCGATCTCCACCAGGAAGTAATCGCTCTGGTTGTGGCACGCGCCGCGCGGCGACGTGGCATATACCAACGCCATGCCCGTTGCCCCGCGCGGATCGTGATACGCCACTTCCAGTCCGTTCACCTGCACGGCCATCTCTTCCGCGCCGAAGTGTTTCGCCAGCCCGCGCGCGCCCAGCCGTGTCCACTGCCCGAATCCTTCGCCCTTCACCGTCAGTTCGATCAGCGCTTCGGCGGCGCGCGGGTCGCCCCACTTCAACTCGACTCCGCCCGTGTCAACGGATGTGATCGCCTCTTGCTCATACAGAGTATACGCCAGCCCGATCACGTTGCTCATGCTGATCGTATCCAATCCGTACGAGTCGCACAACTGGCCCAAATGGGTGATGGCCGCCAGGTCGTCCACTTCGAGATTCGGCCCGAACCCGACGATGGTCTCGTATTCAGGCCCTTTGCTCTCACCCCGCGCGTACGGGCCATCTTTGATAATCACCTTTCGCCCGCAGGCGATCACGCACGCGTGGCAGGTCGAGACGCCCGACAGGATACTCTCGGCCATCGCCGCGCCCGAGACTTTGCCTACGCCCTCGAACCCGCTGCGCGAGTAGTAGCGCACCGGCATCTCGCCCAGCACGTTGAAGTATTCTGCCGCGCCTGCCGACCCGGTTTCGCGCATGACCTTGGTGAAGTTGTCGTTGCGCAGTTCCACGTTGGCCCGCGACCGTTTATCGTTGAACAGGGGATCCGCGGTCGGCCATCCACCCGATCCTCTCACCGCAACGGCCTTGAGGTTCTTGCTGCCCATCACCGCGCCCATGCCCGTTCGCCCGGCCACCCGGCCATGGTCGCCGAGAATGAGCGCGTACTGAATCATCCGTTCACCCGCAACGCCGATGCAGGCCACGCGCGCCAGCGACTCGCCCGCTTCTTTTTTGATCGCGGTCTGCGTTTCGTACGTGTCTCTGCCCCACAGGCGCGCCGCATCGCGCAGTTCGGCCTTTCCATCTTTGAGCCACAGGTACACGGGCGACGACGCTCGCCCGGTGAACAGAATCCCGTCGTACCCGGCGAACCGAATCTCCGGGCCGACAAAACCGCCGCAGTTGGACTCCGCCCACAAGCCTGTGGCCGGAGACTTGGCGCACACGGTATAACGTCCCACTGCCGGGCCAGCCGACCCGGTGAGCGGGCCGGTGATGAACAGCAGGGGGTTGTCGGGGCCGAGCGGATCGAGTGACGGCGTCAACTGGCAATAGAGCAGCCGTGCGCCCAACGACGCCCCGCCCACAAAATCGCGCAGATCACTTTCCGGGATCGCCTCTTCGCCGATGCGCCCCGTTGTCAGATCAACCGTCAGCAGTTTGCCGGGGTAGCCATTCATTCTGGAATTTTTCTACCGCTGAGTTCGCAGAGAGCGCAGAGTTATTTTCAAATCATCTCTGCGTGCTTGGCGCTCTCTGCGGTGAAATCCCCAGTTGCTAATTGCTAACCGCCGGGAACTCAGAATCCACCTTCTGCGTGCATTTGACGAACTTCAGGACCGTCGGCACGTTCTTCATCATGTACACCATGCTGCCGCTTACCTTCATCTGCCGCGTCATCATCGCCTGCATCGGGTCGAGTCTGCCCTGCACGACCTTCACGAACACCGAGAGCGGCGCGTTGAGTGTGAATGCGGCTTTCGCCTCATTGGGGTCGGCCAGCTCGTGCGCATCGCGGCACTCGCCGTGCCACAGGTTGAGATACATGTGCTTCGGTTTGGTGAACGATCCCTCCGGCTCCACCA
>Ga0209342_10005204_pt1 | contig 13366 bp, 11 predicted proteins | sample RifCSP16_2_FD_184023 | JGI IMG/M metagenome (GOLD analysis project Ga0209342, IMG submission 184023) | Soil microbial communities from Rifle, Colorado - Rifle CSP2_sed 16_2 (SPAdes) (version 2) | ecosystem: Environmental > Terrestrial > Deep subsurface > Rock core/Sediment | place: Rifle... | reverse complement strand
CCTACGCGCGCGGGCTCGAGCGCCGTGAAGGTGGCGTGCTCGGCGGTGGGGATGCCGGCCGCGAGCATGACCTCCTTCGCGAACGCCTTCGAGCCCTCGATCTGGGCGGCCGCCGCGCTGGGCCCGAAGACCGGGATCCCGGCCTCGTGAAGGCGGTCGGCCAGGCCCAGCACGAGCGGCGCCTCCGGCCCGACCACCACGAGGTCGATCTTCAGCGCCCGCGCCTCGCGGACGAGCCCCTCCACGTCGTCGGCGCGCACGGGGACGAGCTGCGCCACCCTGGCGATCCCCGGATTGCCCGGCGCGCAGTGGAGCGCGCGGACAGCGGGGCTCTGCGAGATCTTCCAGGCGAGGGCATGCTCGCGGCCGCCCGAGCCGACGAGGAGGATGCGCATGGGGTGGCGCTTATATCATGCGTGGCGGCCCAGGCCTCGGACCTCGGGCCCCGAACCTCGACTCGCGAGGCGCACGACGACGCCTCTGGCCTCGCCGCCTTCGGCTGCGAGTATCATCGGCCCGTGCGCGCCCTCGGCGGTCGCTTCGGTCTCGATCGGCTCCGGGCCGTCGTCCTCGACCCGAGGCTCGTTCCCGCCGTGTACCTGTCGCTCGCCGTCCTCGCGGGCGTGCAGCAGTTGCTGCTCGGCGCCCGATCCTTCGAGGGCAGGGCGTACACCCACTACAACAACTTCGTCATCTTCAAGAGCTCCTTCCAGCACCTCCTCCGCGGCCAGGACCTCTACGTCCGCTACCCCGCGGAGCACTGGGACCTCTTCAAGTACAGCCCCACGTTCGCGGCCTTCATGGCGCCGTTCGCCTTCCTGCCGGACGCCGTCGGCCTGCTCGTCTGGAACCTGCTCAACGTCGCGGTGCTCTTCATCGCCATCCGCAAGCTCCCGCTGCTCGACGAACGCGCCAAGGCGCTCCTGGGGCTGCTCCTCGTTCCCGAGCTCCTCACGTCACTCCAGAACTCTCAGTGCAACGTGCTCGTCGTCGGGCTGCTCGTCCTCGCCTTCGAGTCCCTGGAGAGGGAGCGCGCAGGCCGGGCCGCCCTCCTCTTCGTCTGCGCGTTCTACATCAAGATCTTCGGCCTGCTGGCGGCCGTCCTGTTCCTGCTCTACCCGCGCAAGGGGAGGTTCCTGCTCTGGGCCGCAGGCTGGCTCGTCCTCCTCGGCGTGCTCCCCCTCCTGCTCGTCTCCCCGGATCGCCTCCAGGCCCTCTATGGCAGCTGGGCGCGGCTCCTGGCGGCGGATCACTCGGCGTCCACCGGCCTCTCGGTGATGGGCTGGATTCACTCATGGTTTGGGTTCGACCCGCCGAAGCCTCTCGTGGTCGCGGCCGGGGCGGCCCTGGGGCTGGCCCCGCTCGTGCAGGTTCGCGCTTACCGGAGCGGCGCCTTCCGGATGATGCTGCTGGCCTCGGTCCTGATCTGGGTGATCGTCTTCAACCACAAGGCCGAGTCGGCGACGTACATCATCGCCATGTGCGGCGTGGGGCTCTGGTACTTCTCGCGACCTCGCGGACCGGCGGCCGCGGCGCTCCTCGCCCTCGCGTTCGTGCTCACCTCGCTCTCACCGACCGACCTCGTCCCGCGGGCGCTGCGGGAGGAGTGGGTGAAGCCCTACGCGCTGAAGGCCGTGCCGTGCATCCTGGTGTGGCTGACGGCGATCTTCGAGCTGGCGTCCTTCCCTCGGGCGGCCGCTTCGGGCTCTCACCGCCAGCGGGCCTGGCCGCTCCAGGGGTGACCTCCGAAGCCGGGCGGCTTCAGTGCCTGAAGTGCCGCATCCCGGTCGCCACCATGGCGATGCCGGCCGCCTCCGCGGCGGCGATCGCCTCCGCGTCGCGGACCGACCCGCCGGGCTGGATGATGGCCGTGGCCCCGGCGCGGGCGATCTCCTCCACCCCGTCCTTGAAGGGGAAGAACGCGTCCGAGGCGACCGCCGACCCGCGCACGTCGAGGGCGGCCTTCATGACCGCCGTCTTCACCGACTCGACGCGGCTCGTCTGGCCGCCGCCGATGGCGGTGGTGCGGTCGCCGCTCGCGAAGACGATGGCGTTCGACTTGACGTGCTTCACCACCTTCCACGCGAAGAGCAGATCCCTCCACTCGGCCTCGGTGGGTGCGCGCCGGGTCATGGGCTTGCAGTCGTCGCGCCGGACGTGACCGAGGTCGCGCTCCATCGACAGGAGGCCGCCGACGATGGAGCGCAGCTCGCGCGCGTCCTCTGGCCGCCGCGTCCAGCTCTGCCGGGGCGCCGCGAGCTTCGGGCTCTCGAGGAGGCGCAGGTTCTTCTTGGCCGCGAGCAGCTCGCGGGCGTCCGGAGCGTACCCGGGCGCGATCACGCACTCGAGGAAGAGGTCCGACAGCTCCTTGGCGGCGGCGGCGTCGACCATCCGGTTGAGCGCGGCGATCCCTCCGAACGCGGAGACGGGGTCGCAGGCGCGCGCGCGGGCGAAGGCCTCCCCGGGGGTCGGCGCCATGGCGACGCCGCAGGGCGTGTTGTGCTTGATGATCACCGCCGCCACGTCCTCGAACTCCTTCACGCAGGCGAGCGCCGCCTCGAGATCGAGGAGGTTGTTGTAGCTGAGCTCCTTGCCTTGCAGGACGCGGGCGAACGCGACGGTCGGCTCGTCGGGCTCGCGCTGCCCGCGGTAGAACGCGCCGGCCTGATGCGGGTTCTCGCCGTAGCGCAGGTCCTTCACCTTCTCGTACGTGGCGGCGATCACGTCCGGGAGCCTGGCCGGCGAGGCGTCAGGCGACCGGCGAGCGCAGAGGTACTCGGCGATGGCGCCGTCGTAGGCGGCCGTGTGCGCGAAGGCCTTTCGCATGAGCTCGTAGCGGGTCGCCTCCGCCACCTCGCCCGACGCCTCGATCTCCGAGGCGACGCGCTCGTAGTCCACCGGATCGACGACCACCGCCACGTGCGCGGCGTTCTTGGCGGCGGCGCGGACCATCGTCGGGCCTCCGATGTCGATCTCCTCCACGCAGTCCGCGAAGGGCTTCCCGGCGGCCACCGCCTCGCGGAACGGGTAGAGGTTCACCACCACCAGGTCGATGGGGACGATCCCGCGCGCCTTCACGTCCTCCTCGTCGCCCGGGAGACCGCGGCGATAGAGGATGCCTCCGTGCACGCGCGGGTGGAGGGTCTTCACGCGGCCGCCCAGGATCTCGGGGGCCTGCGTGAACTCGGCCACCGGCACCACGGTGAGCCCGGCGTCCGCCAGGGCGCGCTGCGTGCCGCCCGTGGAGAGGAGCTCCACGCCCTTCGCCGCGAGGCGACGAGCGAAGGGGACGAGTCCCGCCTTGTCCGAGACCGAGAGAAGAGCGCGGCGAACCATCGAGGCACCTCCGAGAAAAGGTGCCCTTGTAGCGTCGGCGGCCGCGAAGTTCAAGCTCCGGCCGCGCGCGGGACGGATGCGCTTCTCGCCCACGTCGCGGGGGTATCGGGGGCGGAGCCCCCGATGTCAATGTCGGCGAAGCCGGCGGCCTGTTTTGCGCCGAAGGCGCTGCCGCCGGCTAGTCCTCCGTCACGGCGCGGAGCTTCAGCAGCCCGCGCGTCTCGACCTGGCGGATGCGCTCTCGCGTCAGGTTCATGATGCACCCGACCTCCTCGAGCGTGATGCCGCCACGATCGGCGACGTCGAGGGCACACGTCTCCCCGAGCTCCCAGATCTCCTTGTCCGGGAAGTTCAGCTTGATCGAGCCGGTGCTCGGGTTCACGTCGAGGTAGAGGTGGTGCTTGCAGGAGACGAACATGCACGGGCGCGCGCCGTTGGCGCAGTCGGCGCGCGAGCGGGGCCGCGCCCGGTCGATCTCCTCCGCGATCGCCTGCAGCTCGGGATCCACGATCCCCAGAGCGCGCTGCCGCCGGAGGTCGCGCGCGATCTCCTTCCTCGACATGGTCCGGGAGCGCCGCCGCCCCCGATTGCCGTCCCCGTCCTCCGGGAGCGCCGCCTCGTCCTCGAACTCGACGCCCGGTTCGAACCGTGGATCCGGCCCCGGGCCCACGGCAGGAGCGGTGTCCGCATCACCCCGCATGACCGCGCTCTCGTCCTCCATCGCCGCCGGTGGTGTCTCCCCGGCCGCCGGCCCCGCCTCGGGCCGCTCGCTCAACCTCGCCTCGCTCATCCCCATACCCTCCGTCCCTGACCCATCCGCCCGAGCGGGCGGTACCAGCGCCGCGTTGCGGCGCCGCTCGACTAGCTCGCCACCTCCTCGCCGCGCACCTGCGCCACGCGTCCGCCGACGCGCTCGATCCGGCGGAGCGCCGAACGCATCTCACGCTCGGCTCGCGAGAGCTCCCGCTCCACCTCGCGCCGGAGCGGGTGCGACTGCGCCCGGCGCCCGAGATCGCGCAGCAGTCCGGCCCAGGGGCCCTCGACGTCGTCGAGCCGGTTCTTCACCGCGACGAAGCTGTCGCGGATGTCCTCGAGCGTCAACCCCTCCCCCATCATCCGCTTGATGAGGTCGATGCGGCGCACGACAGACACCGGGTAGAGCCCCGACGACCCGGTGTGCTTGCCCTTCCGTCCGACGCGGCGGCTCCGGGGCAACAGCCCGAGCTGCACGTACTTCCGGAAGGTCGCCGCCGACAGGCGCGCGCCGCGCGCCTCGAAGAGCTGCACCACCTCCCGGCTCGTCACCCCGCGCGCCCGCTCGCGCTCGATGCGCCCGATCTCTCCGCGCGACAAGAGGTGAATCATTTAGGTATCGTATCTCTAAAATAGAATATAGAAAAGTTGACATTGAGAATATTCACAATTCAGGACGGAGTCAACCGCCGCCTGGGACGTGGAACTCGGTCACGCCCAGGCAGGGGTCTCGGGGACCGGCATGCGCCCCGACCAGGCCGGGTTCGGGACCGGGAGCGGGTTCGTTACCGGGAACGGGAACGGGAACGGGTCCCGTGGTGGCTCGAGGTCGAGGGCACGGTGACGGCCTCGGCGACGGTCACGGGCTTGCGCGTTCCCGTTGACCCGTCACCCGGGTCCGTCCCCGACCACCCGAAGCCGAACCCGCTCCCGGTCCCTCTCCCGTCACTGAGGGCCTCGACATCTGCGGAAAACGCATCGCGCACTCAACGAGCGCGCGTGCGGGAGGCCGCCGGATCTGGTGGACGCGGAGATCCCGGGGCGATCCGACGGGTGACGCTCGCCGTCACCGGCGATCGCGCAGCGGCTCGACCGCGGCGGTGGGCTGCCCGCGGACGGGCTCGGCGCGCGGAAGCGGCGGACGGGCGCGAGGCGGCAACGGCGGCGGCCCCTGACGCGCGCGCGCGGCGGCGGGCACCACCACCGGCCCTCGCTCCAGCGCCGCCATCCTCATGCGGACGCGTTCGATCCGTTCGAGCGCCTCGGCCAGCGTCTCGTCGAGCCACTCGTCCACGGCCAGGCGCTCGGACTGCGTGACCGCCGTGCCGCGGGCGCGCAGCACGCCCCAGGTGCAGCGGTGAAGGATCTTCACCTCACGCGCGAGCTGCGCCGGAGCGGCGCTGGACCGGACCAGCACCGCGCACCGCATCCGCGCCTGGTGCGAGCGCTGCGCGTCCGCCCGCCCCCCGAGGGCCAGCGACATCTCTCGCAGGAGCGGCGCGACCGCGAAGGCGAGCGCCGGCTCCCTGGTCCCGATCTCGCGCTCGACCGCCTGTCGCCACGCGAGCGCGATCTCCCCTCTGTGCTCCTCGAGCAACAACCCCATCCCGGTCGCGGCCACGACGTCCCCTCCACCCGGATCGCGGGCGGCCACACGCGACAGCCCGGCCTCCCTCGCCAATGCAAGCCGCCCGCCAGCGCCCCGACTTGCGGCGCGCGCTGGCCGGGTTGGAAGAGCCGTTCACGTTGACGTCCACGTCCACGTAGTTGACGTTGACGTTGACGGCGACGAGGCCGTGCGAAGCGCGGAGCAGGTGCCCAACCGTGAATGGCTACGAAAGGTCTTTCCCACCCGTGGCAGGCCGCTGCCTCACCCTCCCAGCCCGCTGCTCCTCTGAGCAGCCCGACTTCGAGGCTCTCGGTGGGACGCGGTGGAACTACCCGACAAGCGGGAGCCAGGCTCGCGTTTCGCCCGAAAAGGGCGCCGCGAATTTCTGAGCGCACCGTGGCCATCGCGCCGAATGGCCAGATCCTTGCTCTCCAGGGCTGAGCCGCCCGCGGGCGGCCGCATGGCCGTCTACCTCGACTACCTCTCCGCGGGGGTCCCTCCTCGCCTCCTGCTCGCGTCCGCCGCCCGGCGGGCCTGGCGGATCGCCAGACTCCGCCTCCGCCCGGCGCCGGCCTTTCCGTCTCGCGAGGAGATCCTCTCGGGCCTCCGATGCGCCACGCCTGCCCAGCTGACCGAGCTCCTGCGCGCGCCGGGCCGCGGCCTCGCGGCGCTCGATCGGGGCGACCTCCGCGCCGGGCTCGCCGCGCTCCCGGGCGAGGCGGAGCTGGCCGCGGAACGGGCCGAGCGCGCGCTCGCCGGGCACCTGTCACTCTTCGGCCGGATCGTCGACGTGCGCCGCCCCGGCGGCGCCACCGACTGGCAGGCCGACCCGATCCACGGCGGGCGCTTCGCCGCCTGGGCCGCGTCCGACGAGCTCCCGGCAGTGCCCGGGGCGGACATCAAGATGGCCTGGGCGGTCGGGCGCGGCGAGCAGTGGGTCGCGTTCGGTTGCGGCGCGATCGCGAGCCCCGACCGCGCCGGCCTCTTCGCGGAGGCGTACGCCCATTCCTTGAGCGACTTCGTCGCGCAGAACCCGGTCGGCCGCGGAGCGCAGTGGGCTTCCCCCATGGAGGCGTCGCTGCGCGCCGTCTGTGCCGCGCAGGCGCACGCGCTCCTCTCGGGCCTGCCAGCGCTCGTCTCTCCGGCCTACGCGCTCGACCTGTGCCGCCTCGTCGTCGGCACGGCGCGCTTCGTGCTCGCGCGCCTCGAGGACGCGCAGGCGGTCCCCAACAACCACCTCGCCGCGAACTGGCTGGGCCTCCTCGCCTGCGCCGTCCTTCTCCCGGAGTGGCCGGAGGCCTCGCGCTGGCGGCTGCTCGCGCGCGGCGGGCTCTCCCGGGAGATCATGGCCCAGACGCACCCCGACGGCACGAGCTTCGAGGGCTCCGTCCCCTACCACCGCCTGGCGCTCGAGATGTTCACCGTGGGTGCCCTGCTGTGCGAGGCGGCCAGGATCCCCCTGCGGAGACCGCAGTGGCGACGGCTCGGAGCCATGTACGGCGCGGCGCGCGCGCTCCTCTCCTGCACGGGGGAGCTGCCCCAGATCGGCGACCACGACTCGGGCCGCGTGCTCGCGTTCCGGGAGCGCCGGGCGCTCGACGCTGCGTACCTCCTGCCGCTGGGCGCGGCGGTTACCGGCGATCCGGGGCTGCTCCTGCGCCCGGGCCTGGAAGACGCGGTCGAGGCCCTGTGGGTCTGCGGGAGCACCGCGCTCGAGCGCCTGGCGCGGGCTCGGCCCGGACCGGCGCCGGGCAGCGCCAGCTTCCCGCAAGGCGGCTTCCACGTCCTGCGCCGCGGCGCGCTGGAGGTCGCCGTCTCCTGCGGGCGCAACGGTCAGGCCGGGATCGGCGGCCACTCGCACAACGACAAGCTCGCCTTCGAGCTGCGCCTGGGAGGCCGCCTCCTGGTCTGCGACCCCGGCTCGCCGTCGTACACGGGCGACCCCGCGCTCCGCGACCGCTTCCGCTCGACGCGCGCGCACGCCACGATCGCGGTCGACGGAGCGGAGCAGGCGCGCATTCCACCGCGCCGGCCCTTCGCGCTCCCCGACGCCGCCTCCGCCCGGCTGCTCGCCTTCGAGTCGGGGACCGGCGGGGCGCGGCTGGTGGGCGAGCATCGGGGGTACGCGCGGCTGGGCGTCGTCCACCGGCGCGAGCTCACTCTCCTCGACTCCATGGTGGTCGTCGTCGACCGCCTGGAGGGGACCGGGGGGCACGCGATCGAGCTGCGCTTCCCTTACCCCTCGCGGGAGGCGCGCCTGCGCCCCGCCGGCCCCGCGGAGCGCCGACGCGTCGCGGCCCTCGGCGCGGGCGGGTGGGACTTCTCGCACGCGGTCGAGATGGGCCCGGCCTCCGGGCCGCTGGCGGTGCTGATCGTGGCGAGCCCGTCTCCGCTGGAGGTGTGCCTGGAGGACTCCGCCTACTCCCCGGGGTACGGCGAGCTCGAGCCTGCCCGCAGCGCCGTCTTCACCGGTAGGCTAGCCTGCCCCGTCGCCCTGGTGAGCGCGATCCTCTGCTGAGTCTTCACTTTCACTCAGCGCTTCTCGCGGGTGTGCCACAGGCGGAGGATGAAGAGGTCCTCGCCGCTCACTTCGTAGCGCACCTCGTAGATGCCGACGATGAGGCGTCGAACCTCACGCTCCCCGAACTCCTCGAGCCGCACGCCGAGTCGCGGACGCTCGATGAGTCTCCTGGCAGCCGTCGTCAGCGATTGGATGACGCTCGCAGCCGCCGGGGCGTTCACCGCGGCGAGGAAGTCGTGGAGGCGCGCGAGATCGTCGGCAGCCGCCGCGGTCCAGAGGAGGGTCACCGGCGGCGGCGTGGCGCGGGCAGGGGGTTCTTCGTCGAGAGGCTGTCGGCCCACGCCTGCACCGCCTGGTGCGGGATGACGCGGCCAGCGTCCACGTCTGCGAGCGCTTCGAGCGTCAGGCGGTAGCGCTCTTCCTCCTGATCAACCCACGCAGAGAGCGCCTGCTTCACGATCCACCCGCGGGATCGCTCCAGCCGGGAGGCCAGCTCGTCGACCTTCTCGGCCAGCTCGAGCGGCACGTGCGCGGTGAGCACCTTGGTCTCCATGTGGCCTCCTGTTCATTGTTAATCGTAGTGATTAGAAATGAATCTCGCAAGCCGAGTGAGCTCCCGTGCCCAGGTTCCCCGACGCGGCAGGGCGGCGCTCCCCGTGCTACATGGGAGGTTCGCGCAAGCCGCGCTCCGACCATGCACCTCGCTCCGTTCCTCGCCCTGACCCTCGCCTCCGCGACGCAATCTTCCCCGGCACCGGGGGGCGCCCGCCCGCTGGCACGCCCTCCATCGGACGCGCGGCTCGCCCTCCTCGACGCCATGGGGCAGGAGAGCGCGAGGTCGATGGAGCGGCTCAGGCTCACCGGGTACGAGGCCCCCTACTTCCTCTCCTATCAGCTGAAGGAGCTGTGGCGGCACGAGGTGAGCGGCCGCTACGGCGCCGTCTTCGAGGACGAGGACCGCCGCGAGCGCAAGCTCCTCGTCGACGTGCGCGTGGGGAGCTACGCCTTCGACTCCTCTGGCCGGGACGACCTCTCGATGTTCCTGCCGCAGGAGGGCCAGACGTGGTTCGCCCCGCGCGAGGCGCCGCTCGAGGACGACCCGCAGGCGCTCCGCAACGCCCTCTGGATCGTGACCGACGAGAAGTACAAGGAGGCGCTCTCCACGTACTTCAAGAAGAAGTCGAAGGGCGTCTACCGCTCGGACGACACCGACCGCGCGCCCTCCTTCACCCGCGAGCCGCCCCGGCGACACGTCGACGCCCCGCGGCGCTTCGCGTTCGATCGCGCGCGCTGGCGGGAGGAGGTGCGGCGGACGAGCGCGGCCTTCCGCGATCACCCGGCGATCTTCGACGCATCGGTGAAGGTGTCGGGCGAGAAGCAGATCCGCTGGTTCACCTCGAGCGAGGGCAGCGCCATCGTCACCGAGGAGATGCTCTTCGGGATCCACGTCCAGGCGGTCGCGCGCGCCGTCGACGGGCAGCTGCTCGAGAACGGGCGCGACTTCTACGCGCGCTCCGAGGACGGCCTCCCCTCTCACGAGAGGCTGGAGCGCGAGGTGCGCGCCCTCATCCGGGAGCTGGAGGCGCTCCGCACCGCGCCGGTGATCGATCCGTACACGGGCCCCGCCATCCTCGCCCCCGAGGCGACGGGCGTCCTCTTCCACGAGGCGGTCGGACACCGGCTCGAGGGCGAGCGGCAGGAGGACGACAAGGAGGGCCAGACCTTCAAGGGCCAGGTGGGGAAGCCCATCCTGCCCTCGTTCCTCTCCGTCATCGACGATCCCACGCTCACGGCGGAGGCGGGCGTCGAGCTGAACGGCTCATACCTGTTCGACGACCAGGGCGTGCCGGCGCAGCGCACGACGCTCGTGCAGGACGGCGTCCTCCGTTCGTACCTGCTCTCGCGCAAGCCGGTGAAGCCCTTCGCGCGCTCGAACGGCCACGGCCGCAGCCAGGGCGCGAGCCCGCCGCTCGCGCGCATGGGCAACCTCGTCGTCGCCTCCCGCCGGGGAGTCTCCATGGCGAAGCTGAAGAAGATGCTCCTCGCCGAGGCGAAGCGGCAGGACAGACCCTACGGGCTCATCATCCAGGACATCACCGGCGGGAACACCAACACGATGTCCTTCGGCTACCAGGCGTTCAAGGGGACGCCGCGGCTCGTGTACCGCGTCGACGTCGCCACCGGCCGCGAGGAGCTGGTGCGCGGCGTCGAGCTCGTGGGCACGCCGCTCAGCAGCCTCAACAAGCTCGTGGCCACCGGCGACGAGCCGCGAACCTTCAACGGCTTCTGCGGCGCCGAGAGCGGGTTCGTGCCGGTGTCCACCGTGGCGCCGGCCGCGCTGGTCTCGGAGATCGAGCTGCAACGGGTGGCGCGTGCGAACGAGCGCAGCCCCATCCTTCCGGCGCCCTGGAGCGAGGTGGCGAGGCCGCCGGGGGCGGCGGGTTCGCGGTGAGCCCGCAGTCACCGAGCGCGCAACGAAGCCTGGCTCATCGCCGGAACCCCCTCCACGCCAGGTAACGTCGGAAGTCGGCCTCGAAGGCCTCGGCGTCAATGCCCATCGCGCGCCGGAACGCCTCGGAGAACGGGGGGCCCTCGCCCATGCCCGCGAGGAGCCTCCGGATGCGCTCCTCGCCGTACCGGTCGAGCAGGAACTGGAAGGCGAGATAGGCCGTGGTGTACACGAGTTCGTCCTCGCTCCGGACCAGCGGCTCGGGGTCGCTGAGCGGGTCCCCAGCGGAGCCGCGGCGCGCAGTCGGCGAGCCCCGGTAGAACGCCGCGGCGCGCTTCGGCGACGAGTACCGCGGCGCCTCGCCCGCCGTCACGGTCGCCATCCCCTCGCGGAACCAGAGCGGGATGCCCTTTCGCGGCCAGCTCCAGGACGTGCCGCTCGCCTGGTACATGAGGCAATGGGTGAGCTCGTGCGCCAGCGTCTCCTCCAGGCGCCGGCGCGACGGCGCCTGGAGGAGCTGCCACGTCCGGGGCGACTGCAAGTCGATCGTCGCGTAGCGCGCCCACGCCCTGAGCCAGGGGTACCGGGACCGCTGCGCCGCGGCCTCCAGCGCCTCGTGCGACGGGTGCAGCGTGATCGTGACCGGCTCCCGTAGCGCACCCCAGCGGCCAGCGCGCCCGAGCGCCGCCGGGAGCGCCTCGGCCACGTCCCTGGCGGCGGCCTCGTCGACCGCTTGATACTCCAGGTGGATGACGGACTCGCCGACGTTCATCGTCCGCCGGAGCGCCGGCCCGCGGGCCGCGCGGGTAGAGGCGCAGGCCGCGCAGCAGAGGAGGAGAGCAGCCGCGAACCCGCGCATTGCGATCCCGTCTACCGCCCCCCGCCCGGGCCTGGGAGGGCGAAGCGCCGCAGGAGCGCGGCGACGTGAGTGAGGTCGCGGACCTCGCCCACCTCCTCCGCCGCCGGCCCAAAGGCGAGCACCGGGACGGGAGCGAGCGTGTGGTTGCGGATCGAGAGGTCCTCCACGTTGCCGTGATCGCTCGCGACGACGAGCGACCAGCCCTCGGGCAGCCCGGCGAGGAGCGCCCGCAGGAAGGCGTCGACGCGGCCGAGCGCGTCCAGCGCCCGCTCCATCGAGCGCGCGTGGCCCGCCTCGTCGGTCTCGAAGAACTCGAAGAGCGTGAGGTCATGGCCCTCCGCGATGCGGAGGAGGATGTCGGCGGCCGAGGCCGGCGAGCGCTGCGGGATGCCCGCGCTGAGCCGGGCCGCCCGCGCGCCGGTGATGTCGGGGGTGAGGCCCCGGCTCGCCCGCGCGTCGTCCCAGGTGCGAAACCTCGCTCCCCCGGCGGCGAACGCGACCGTGGTCGCGGACCGCCGCGGCCGCCGCCGCACCGAGGCGAACGCCGGCTCCGGGTCGCCGTCGCAGGGCAGGCCGAGCGCGCGCAGGTAGGCGATGGGGTAGGCGTTGGCGAAGGTCGCCGCGCGGCCCTCTTCCGCGAGCTCCCGGAAGAGCGATCGCCTCGAGATGAGCTCGCGCAGCGCCGCGTCGGGATAGCCCACGAGATGGCGCCCGATGGCGCGCGGCGCGTTCTCGCCCGTGAGCAGCGTCGCCTGCCCGGTCGCGGACTGCGGGCGTCCCGGCACACCCATGCGGGCGTCGGCGAGCGCGGCGCGCCCACCTCGCGGGAGAGGCGCGCCGCTCCCGTCCGCGAAGCGCGAGAGGAGGAACTCGCAGCGGGCGAGCGGGTTCACGTCCTCGTCGCGCGACCCCGCCCCCACGCCGTCGACGAAGACGAAGAGGAGGGGCATCCGTCGGGTATAGCATCCATCATGCCCCGCCTCCCGGGAGCGCGCTTCGCGCCAGATTGCGCCATCGAGGTCGACGGCCACCTCGTCCCCGCCCGCGCCGGCGAGAGCGTGGCGGTGGCGCTCGTCGCGGCGGGGAGGCCGCTCGTGGCGCGCAGCGCCAAGTATCACCGCCCGCGCGGTCCGTTCTGCCTCGCGGGCTCCTGCCACCAGTGCCTGGCCCGCGTCGACGGCCTGCCCAACCAGCGCACCTGCCGGATCGCTTGCCGGCCAGGGTTGGTGGTGGAGAGCCAGAACGCCATCCCATCAGCGCGACGCGACGTGCTCGGCACCATCGACGCCGTCTACCGCTCCGGCCTCGACCACCACCACCTCATGACCTGGAACCGGCTGGCGAACCGGGCCGCGGTTGCGATCTCGCGCCAGCTCGCCGGCCTCGGCCGGATCCCCGACGCTGCCCCGGCTGCCCATCCACCGGTAGTCGAGGAGCGCTTCGACGCCCTCGTCGTCGGCGGGGGGCCGGCCGGGCTGGGCGCGGCCGAGGCGCTCGCCAGGGCGGGCCAGCGCCTGCTCCTCGTGGAAGGCGATCGCACCCTCGGGGGGCACCTGCGCTGCATGCTCGCCCTCCCCGGCGACCCGCCCGAGTCCTGGGCACCGGAGGTCGCCGCCGCGGTCGAGGCCCGCGGAGGCGAGGTCGCGCTCGCCACCGCAGCGATCGGGCTCTGGCTCGACGGCGGGAGCCCGGTCGTCGCGCTGGCGGCGAGCGAGCCTCATCCTCGGCTCCGGCTCGCCCGCGCTCCGCGGGTCGTGCTCGCCACCGGGAGCTTCGCCGCCCCGCCGGTCTTCCCCCGCAACGACCTGCCCGGCATCTTCGCCGGGCGCGGCGTGGCGC
>Ga0209342_10005199_pt1 | contig 13369 bp, 11 predicted proteins | sample RifCSP16_2_FD_184023 | JGI IMG/M metagenome (GOLD analysis project Ga0209342, IMG submission 184023) | Soil microbial communities from Rifle, Colorado - Rifle CSP2_sed 16_2 (SPAdes) (version 2) | ecosystem: Environmental > Terrestrial > Deep subsurface > Rock core/Sediment | place: Rifle... | reverse complement strand
TTCTGCTCGGTGGACATGTCCAGCTTCTACCTGAACGCGCTCAAGGACCGCCTCTATTGTTCCCGGGCGGACGACCCGGCGCGCCGGTCGGGCCAAGCCGCGCTGTTCGAGATCGGCCGGGATCTTTTGTCCCTCATCGCCCCCGTCCTCTCGTTCACCGCGGAGGAGGCGTGGGGGTATCTCCCGGCGTTCTCCGGAAAACCGGAAAGCGTCTTCCTCACGGACATGCCGGAGCCCGAGGATCTGCCGGGGGGGGACGAGATCGCGGCGCGGTGGGAGCGGATCCTGGCCGTCCGCGCCGAGATCGCCCAGCCGCTCGAGGCGGCGAGAAAGGAGAAACGGATCGGGAGCGACCAGGACGCGCTCGTCACCGTCTCCCCGGGGCCGTTCTCCGACCTGTTCGAAAGCCACCTCCGGGAGATCCGGGAGGTGCTGATCGTGTCCGGCCTTGCGGTCGGCTCTGTGTCCGGCCCCGGCGCATACCGGAGCTCGGCCTTCCCGGGTCTTGCCGCCCGGGTGGAAAAGGCCCCCTGGGGAAAATGCGAGCGGTGCTGGAATCACACGGCGGAGGTCGGGACCGTCCCCTCTTCTCCCGCGCTGTGCGGCCGCTGCGCCGCCGCGATGCGCTCCTGAAAGACCCCTTGTCGGTCCTTCGCAAATTCGCCCTCCCCGCCCTGGCCGCCGCCGGGCTCATGATTGCGGACCAGTGCTCCAAGGCCTGGATCGTGACCCGCTTCGACCTCCACGATGCGAGGGCGGTTTTCGTCAACTTCTTCCACATCGTCCACGTCCGGAACACGGGCGTCGCGTTCGGGTTTTTGTCCAACCTCGACCCGATGTGGGGGAACCCCCTGCTCATCGTAGCCACCCTGTTCGCCATCGGGGGAGTGCTCGCCTACCTCCACTTCCACCCGCACCGGGGGCCCGCGCCCTGCGGCCTTGGCCTCATCCTGGGGGGGGCGCTGGGGAACCTCATCGACCGCGCCCGGCTCGGGTACGTGGTGGACTTCCTGGACGTCCACTGGCACCGCTATCACTGGCCTGCCTTCAACGTGGCCGACATCGGGATCACCGTCGGGGTCCTCCTTCTCGTCCTGGACATGCTGTTCTGGTCGAAGGAGGAGGAGGGTGAATCCGGTCCTGCCTAAGTGCTCCGCTTCATAAATACGGTGTCGCACCGAGAGCGTCGATGCGCCGCGCCAGCGAGGCGCGCGACTGAGGCATACCGTTGAGTATGGTGAAGAAGCGCAACGAAGCGGGAGCGGATGCAGCGGCGCTCGAATGCAACCGTATTTGTGAAATGGAGCACTAAGCCCCGGTAAGGGTGCGTCGCTTGTTTTCTCCCCTCCGGAGTGTATACTGCATACAGAAGAAGATCGGCGCGCGCCCGCCGTCCCGTTTGCGGAAGCCGTGCGGCCCGCTTCGGAGTGATGCCGCGGAATGCACACAGACCCGACACCCCCCTCCCCTGTTGCCGGGCCGCTGCCGGCGAAGAACACCCGGCCCGGTTCCGGCGGCGTGCGGTGGTACAAGAGCATCGAGTTCAAGATCATCTTGTCCGTCGCCATCACCACCCTGGCGGTCAACGGATTCTTCACGTTCCTCTATCTGGACGTCCAGGCAAGGCACCTCGACGAAACGATCCTCAAAAGCGCCACCCGGCTGAGCGAGACGATCAAGAAGTCGATCCAGTACGACATGCTCGTGAATCGCAAGGAAAACGCGTACCGGATCATGGAGACCATCGCGGAGCAGGAAGGGATCGAAAAAGTCCGGATCTACGGGAGGGAAGGCACGATCCTCTTCTCGACCGACAAGGTCGAGCTGGGAACCATGGTGGACAAAAAGGCGGAAGCCTGCTACGCATGCCATGCGAAGGACACCCCCATCGAGAAGCTCTCCACTCCGTCGAGGAACCGGATCTTCGCTTCCGGCAAGGGGTACCGGATCTTAGGCATGATCAACCCGATGTACAACGACCGGAATTGCTCCGCCGCGGAATGCCATTCCCACCCGGAGTCCCAGAAAGTTCTCGGCGTGATCGACATCACGATGTCGTTGGCCGGGGCGGACGCCGAGATGCACTCCGCCCGCCGGCAGATCATCGTGTTCAACTTCCTGTCGATCCTGTCGATATCGGTCATCGCCGTGGTTTCCCTGCTGGTGTTCGTGGGGAAACCGGTCAGGCAACTCGTCCTCGGGACCAACCGGGTGGCCCGGGGGGACCTGACCCACGTCATCCCCATCGATTCGGACGACGAGATGGGACACCTCGCGCGGTCGTTCAACCAGATGACGGCGAGCCTGCAACGGGCGAACGACGAGATCCACGAATGGATCCGGACCCTGGAGCAGAAGGTCGAGGAGCGGACGAGGGAGCTCAAGGACGCCCAGTTCCAGCTGTTGCACACGGAGAAGCTGGCCGCGGTGGGAAAGATCGCGGCGACGGTGGCTCACGAGATCAACAACCCGCTGACGGGGGTCTTCACCTACATCAAGCTCATGGAGAGGAGGATCGAGGAGGGGAAAAACGGGGCCCACGACATGGAGAAATTCCGGGAGTACCTCTCCACGATGAGCCGGGAGGTCCAGAGGACGAGCGCGATCGTCCACAACCTGCTCGACTTCACCCGCCCCAAGGAGCTCTCCAGGAAGATGGTCAACCTGAACTCTCTCGTCGAGGAATCGCTCGGCATCGTCAGGAACAAGCTGGCCATCTCCAACATCACGGTCGAAAAAAGGATGGATCCCCTGCCGGACATCCCGGCGGATCCGGCGCAGATGAAGCAGGTGTTCATCAACCTCATCATCAACGCCTGCGAGGCCATGGAGGGAGGAGGAGTCCTCACCGTCACGTCCCGGCACGACGGGGAACGGAACACGGAGACGGTCGCGTTCGCCGACACCGGACCCGGGATCTCCCCGGAGGACCTGCCCCGGGTGTTCGACCCGTTCTACACGACCAAGGAGAAGGGAACGGGCCTGGGGCTTTCCGTCGTCTACGGGATCGTCACGCGGCACAACGGAAGGATCGAGGTCAAGAGCAATCCCGGCGGCGGGACGCAGATGGTCATCGTCCTCCCGACCGACTGACAAGGGACCGGGGAAATCGAAGACGCCATTTACATACGACCGGTGGGGGTGATACCCGACGCCATGCTCCGGAAACTGCAGGTTCATTTGCGGGACACCTTCTCCGTCCCGGCGAGAATCATGAAAACGATGTCCGTGCCGGAGGGGAGCTACGAGAGGAGCAGGAACCAGTACAACTCCACCCGGATCCTGAGGGAGATCCTCAAGGAGACCCCTCCCGATGCGATCAAGATCCTCGGGATCGTCGACCGGGACCTGTGCATCCCGATTCTGACCTTCGTCTTCGGCGAGGCCCAGCTGGGGGGGGTGGCGTCGATCGTCGCGTTGGCGAGACTCCGGCAGGAATTCTACGGGCTCTCCCCCGACGACGGGATCCTGTTCGAGCGTCTGTGCAAGGAGACCCTCCACGAGCTGGGCCACAATTTCGGGCTCATTCACTGCAACGACCGGGAGTGCATCATGTATCTCTCCAACACCGTGCGGGACGTCGACCGGAAAGGAACCACCTATTGCGGAAGCTGCGACTCCGTCCTGTATTTGAAAACCGATCCCTGGAGGGTGCAACCATGGAACCGAAGGTAAACATCCTGATCGTCGACGACGAGGAGATCGTCCGGGAATCCCTGGCGAGCTGGCTCGGGGAGGACGGATACGAGGTGGCCGCCGCCGAGAACGGGGCCCGGGCGCTGGAGCGTCTTCCCGAGAGGGACTGGAACCTGGCCATGGTCGACCTGAAAATGCCCGGCATGGACGGGATCCAGCTGATGGACGAGATCCGGAAAACCAGGCCCGAAACGATCGTGATCATCATGACCGCCTATGCGACGGTGGATACGGCCGTGCAGGCGATGAAGAAGGGGGCGTACGACTACATCGTAAAGCCGTTCAACCCGGAAGACCTCTCGATGACGATCCGGAAGATCATCGAGCACCAGAAGCTGGTCAAAGAGAATCTCTATCTCCGGAAGGAACTGAAGAAACAGTACCGGCTCCACGACATGGTGAGCAAGAACCACAAGATGATCGAGATCTTCGACCTCGTCAAAACGGTGGCGAAGAGCAACTCGATCGTGCTCGTCCAGGGGGAGAGCGGAACCGGGAAGGAGCTTCTGTCCCGGGCCATCCACATGGAGAGCCCGCGGAAGGACGAGCCCTTCGTGTCGGTTTCGTGCGCCGCTCTCACGGAAAACCTGCTGGAGAGCGAACTGTTCGGGTACGAGAAGGGGGCCTTCACGGGGGCGGACCAGGCCCGAAGCGGAAAGATGGAGCTCGCCAAGGACGGCACCCTCTTCCTCGATGAAATCGGGGACATCAGCCTCAAGCTGCAGATGGACCTTCTCCGGGTCATCGAGCAGAGGGAGTTCCGGCGCGTCGGGGGGACCCAGCTCATCCCCATCACCTCCCGGATCATCGCCGCCACGAACCGGGACCTGAAAAAGGCCATCGAGGAAGGGAAGTTCCGGGAAGACCTCTATTACCGGCTGAACGTCATATCGATCCACATCCCGCCTCTCCGGGAAAGGAAGGAGGATATCCCCCTGCTCGTGGAGCATTTCCTCGACCGGTTCAACATCGAGATGGGGAAGAACGTCGACGGGGTGGCCGAGTCCGCCATGCGCCTGCTCATGGAGCACGACTGGCCGGGAAACGCCCGCGAATTGCGGAACGTGATCGAGAGGGCGATGGTGGTCACGAAGGGGAGGATGATCCTCGATGCCGACCTGAGCCTGCCGCGTCCGTCCGGGGTGCCCGGTGCACCCGACAGCCGCGGCAAGTCCCTCGCCGAAATGGAGAAGGAGCATATTCGCCAGGTCCTCCAGGAGAACCGGTGGAACATCATCCGGTCCGCCCATATCCTCGGGATCGACCGCGTGACGCTCTACAACAAGATCCGGAAATACGAGTTGAAGAAGGAACCCGTGTTGAATACGTAAACTCGCCGGTGAATTCTTCGACACCCCAACACCCCGGAACAACTCGCTATAATTTTGCAACACGGAAACCGTAGAGATTCTCTACACTCCTCTCCCCCACCGCCCGTCCATCCCCTCCCTCCCTGCCTACCTGAAATCCACAATGTTTTCAAGTTAATACGCGCCGTTTATCCCATCGCTACCGTTCTGGCACGTTCATTGCCATGGAAGGGGGCAGGAGAGGAGGTGGAGAAGATGGCCTATATCATCCTCGCTATCGTTTACCTCGCGGTGGGGGCAATGATCGGATTCCGGACAGCATGATGGAGTACGCTTGCGGAAAAAGGGGGGCGCCGATGGGAGAGGAAAAGTGCCCGTTTCTGGAAATGACGACGGTGACCTTTTGCAAGGCATATCCCGTCAAGAAGATGATCCCGCTCGACCGGTCGACCTCGGCGAAAGGCCTGTGCCACACCGGGAACTACCGGCTCTGCTCCGCCTTCCGGGAGCTCGAAGCCCCCGGAAGCACGGCGGAAAGGGTGCGGGGGTTCCTGCTCCGCCCCGACTACTACTTCCATCCCCGCCACCTGTGGGTTTCCCCCGGGAAGGAAAACCAGACCGAGGTGAGGGTGGGAGCGGACGATTTTGCGCAGCGGCTCGTCGGGAGGATCGACCGCGTCTCCCTCCCGCCGGAAGGCGCGCCCGTGAGGGAGAACAGCGTCTGCTTCCTGCTCCACTCCGGCGACAGGACGTCCCGGATGGTGGCGCCGGGCGACGGGATCGTCAGCGCGATCAACAAGAAGGTGGTCGACGACCCGGCGACCATCAACCGCGACCCCTACGAAGAGGGGTGGATATTCTCGATGCATGCCGCCGGGGAATGGATCCCGCACCTGTATCACGGGAGCGTGGCGCGCCAGTGGCTCGACTGGGAGGCGGAGAGACTCCACCGGATGTTCAGCAGCGACCTGGGGATCACCGCGACGGACGGGGGAGAAACCCTTTCGGACATCAGCAGCCGGTTGAACGAGGCGCAGTGGAGCAGGATCGTCGCCCTGTTCCTCGGATAGGGAGGTGATGGACATGGTGCTCATTCTCGTACTTGCAACGATCGCCACCTTCCTCCTCATCGAACTCGCGTATCGGATGTGGAGCAGAAGGGCAAAGGAGAAGGCCGGCGAAGCCGTTCCGGCGATGCGGACCGCGCTCCTGCCGGTTGCGCTGCCCGAGTTCCGTCTTCCGGGGGGGCTTTTCTACCACAGCGGACATACGTGGGCCCACCTCACGCCCTCGGGGGAAGCGCAGATCGGCCTCGACGATTTCGCGCAAGGGATCATCGGGAGAATCGACCGGATCGAGCTCCCCCGGCCCGGCGCGCTGCTCCGGCAGGGCGAGAAGGCCTTCACCGTGGTCCAGGGGAACAAGAAGATCGACTTCGTCTCCCCCCTCGACGGGATCGTCTGTTCCGTGAACGACGACGTGAACGCCGACACCGGGAGGCTCAAGAAAGACCCGTACCGGTCTTCCTGGCTTCTTGCCGCGATGCCGAGCAATATCGCCCAGAACATCAAGAAGCTCAAGATCGCCGGGGACGCCGCGGCCTGGCTCGAACGGGAGCTGATGGTATTCCTCGAGTTCATCACGCTTCACCGGGCGATGCCGGAGGAAGTGGGCGTCACCATGCAGGACGGAGGCCACTGCATCGAGGGAGTCATGGAAAAGATCGACGGGGAGCTCCTGCAGCTCCTGGTCCGGAAGTTCTTCCGGTAGGGACCCCGGGCCGAACGGGGCCCCATAACGACAGGAGGGATACCGATGAGCGTGAACCGACGGGATTTCCTGAAACTTGCCGGCGTGACGGGCTGCAGCCTGCTTGCGGGCGCTCCCCGGCGGTCGGAGGCGGCCATGACCAGCATCGAGTTCTACGGGATGCTGATCGACACGACGAAATGCATCGGCTGCCGCAGCTGTGAGGAGGCGTGCAACGAGCAGAACGGGTTGCCCAAGCCGGAGGTCTCCTTCTCGAGCGAAAGCGTCTTCGAGACGAAGCGGGATACCTCCCCCGGCGCGTTCACGGTCCTCAACCGGTTCTCGAACGGGAAGAACCCGGACAACCCGGTCTTCGTGCGAAGGCAGTGCCTGCACTGCTGCCAGCCCGCATGCGCCTCGGCATGCCTGACCAGAGCGATGCAGAAAACGGTGGAAGGGCCGGTCATCTACAACAAGGACCGGTGCATGGGGTGCCGGTACTGCATGATCGCGTGCCCGTTCGACATCCCGAAGTTCGAGTACAGCAGTCCCCTGCCGTATATCCGGAAGTGCATATTCTGCTACGACCGGCTGAAAGCCGGGGAGCGGCCCGCCTGCGTGGAGGCATGCCCCGAGGGCGCCTCCATCTTCGGGACAAGGAGGGAACTGCTGGAGATCGCCAGGACCCGGATCTACGAGAACCCCGACCGGTACGTCCACCGGATCTACGGGGAACACGAGGTCGGCGGAACCGGGACCATGTACCTCTCCGCCGTCCCCTTCGAGGAACTCGGATTCCGGAACGACGTCGGAACGACGCCCTATCCGGAGCATACCACGGGGTTCCTGTACGGAGTCCCCCTCGTCTTCGTTCTCTGGCCGTCCATCCTCATCGGCCTGAGCTATCTCGCCGAAAACGGGAACAAGGAGAGAAACCATGAAGAGGAAGAGTAACGACACCGGGAGGGCCCGGAAGGCCCTCCATGCCGTCCGCGAGTTCGCGCGGTTCCTCGCTTCCGAGATGAAGCCGAAGGGGAAGATCTGGACCCCCTTCAACGTCATCAGCGGCACGATCATCGTGGTCGGGATCGCCCTGATCGCGATCCGGTTCTATTTGGGTCTCGGGGCGGTCACGAACCTCTCCCAGGAATACCCGTGGGGAATCTGGATCGGGTTCGACGTGATCACCGGCGTGGCGTTCGCGGGGGGCGCCTACGTGCTCACCTTCGTCGTCCACATCATGAAATTCGAAAAGTACGAGCCGATCGTCCGGGTGACGGTCCTGAACGGATTCCTCGCGTACGTGTTCTACGCCGGGGCGCTTCTCCTCGACCTGGGCCGCCCCTGGAACGTCGTGAATCCGATCATCGGCAACGCGTTCGGGCTGAGTTCGGTCCTCTTCCTGGTTGCGTGGCACTTCCTTCTGTACATGATCTGCGAGTTCATCGAGTTCTCCCCGGCCGTCGCCGAGTGGCTGAACTGGGAGAAGGCCCGCCGGGTCGTGGCGAAGATGACGACGGGGGCGGTCATCTTCGGCATCACCCTCTCCACGCTTCACCAGTCCGGGCTGGGGGCGCTCTTTCTCCTGGCGCCCGCCAAGATCCACCCCCTGTGGTATTCGGTCTACATCCCGGTCCTGTTCTTCGTGTCGAGCATCTTCGCCGGGCTGTCGATGGTGATCATCGAGAGCACCTTCACTCACAAGGTCTTCCATGACAAGATCGGCAAAACCCTGCGCGCCAACCACGACGAGATCCTCCTGGGACTCGCCAAGGGGTGCATCGGCGCGCTCTTCGCCTACCTGTTCCTGAAGGTCATCGAACTGGTCCACGGCGGGCACTGGGACCTGCTCGCCACGCCGATGGGCTACTGGTACCTGGTGGAGATCGTAGGCTTCGTGGCGCTCCCGATCTTCCTGTTCGGGACCGCGATCCGGAAACGCAGCGTGAGACTCGTCCAGTTCACGTCGTTCTTCACGGCGCTCGGGGTGATCCTCAACCGGCTGAACGTCTCCGTCATCGCGTTCAAGTGGTACGCGCCGGTCCGGTATTATCCCTCCTGGATCGAGATCTGGGTGACGCTTACCGTCATCTGCATGGAACTTTGGGTGTTCCGGTGGGTGGTGAACAGGATGCCGGTATTCACGGAGCACCCGGAAGCGGCAAAGGTGGAGGAGGAGATCATCCCCGTTGCGGAGGTGGTGAGATGGAAGTATTCCGGTTCGTAGACATCTATGCCACGAAAGGGATCGAGTACCTCATCGTCATCGGGTTCCTGGCAGCGTTCGTGTTCTTCACCCGGTACCTGGCGCTCCGGGGCGGGGAATCCGGGACGGGAAGGCGCGCCGCGGAGTCCGTCGAATGGTTCCGGGTCCCCGGGGAGTTTCACTACCACCAGGGCCACGGCTGGGTGAAGGCCGGGGGCGAGGGCGTCGCCCGCGTGGGGCTGGACGACTTCGCCCAGAAGCTCGTCGGGCGGGTCGATTCCATCGAACTGCCCCCCGCCGGGTCGAAACTGGCCCAGGGGGAAAAGGGGTGGGTCCTCCGCGTCGGTTCCCGTGCCATCCCGATGCTCTCCCCGCTCGACGGCGAGGTCGTGGCGGTAAACGAGGACGCCGTGCGGTCCCCGGAAATCGTCAACGAGGACCCGTTCGGAAAAGGCTGGCTGCTCAAGGTCCGCCCGGAGAGGCTCGCGGCGAACCGCACGAACCTTCTCACGGGACGCCTCGCACGGAGGTGGACGGAAGAGGCCCTTCACGGTCTTCGCCTCACGATGGGAGGGAACCTGGGACCCCTCTACCAGGACGGCGGAACGACGCTGCCCGTGCACCAGAACGGAGGCGCCGCCGTCACGGGGATCGCCCGGGCGCTGTACGGGGAAGGGTGGGAAACGAAGGTGAAGGAACAGTTCTTCACGGAGGGCATGGGCTGACCCCGCGCAAACGAGGGGCCAACCGTAAACGACCAAAGAATACAGGGGGTGTCCTTTGGGAAAACTGATGGCAATTTGCCATCAATATCCGAATAATACCCCCCTCCACTCTTCTATGGAAGGGCGCCGCCTATAACCATCCGGATGGCGTGGTTGCCGGTGTCGGCGATATAGACGTTTCCCCGGGAGTCGACGGCGACGGACAGGGGGTCGTTGAGTTGGGCGGCGGTGGCGGGCCCCTCGTCACCGAAAAAACCTGCTGTTCCAGTTCCAGCAAAATTGTAAACACGGTTATTCGGCCTCAAGATCCTTATCCCTTGAAAATCTTTCTCCCTTAACAAGAAATTCCCGTATACCCTATCAAACTCGCTGAGGATGGGGAGAACCGGCGTCATCGAGAGCGGATCCATTCCGTCCGTGAACGGGATAACAGTCGCGCTTCCTACCTTTGTATAAATCTTGTTGGTTGCCACTGAGACAAACTTGATTTTGTTGTTATCCCTGTCACAGAAAAACACGGACAATCCCGATGGGTCGGTTGTAACGCTCGCCGGATATCTGAGCGGATAAAAATCTTTATCCGCGCCCTCCTGGGTCTGCGAGGGGGTGTTGTCCGCCACGTAGTCCGACCGGATGCCCCCTTGGACGAGGTAGACCCGGTTCTCCATCCCGTTCGTGAAGTAGATCGTGTTGTCGGAGACGACGGCGAGGTCGGGCTTGGCGGCGGGGTTGAAGATCCCCTTCTGGGCGTCGTACTTGATCGAGATCGCCCCGGTCGCCCGGCCGACCCGGACGATCTGCTGGTCCCACGTGATCAGGTAGAGGTCGCCCGCCGGGCCCATGTCGAGGTCGTAGACCGGACCGATCGGGGCCGTGGAGGCGGGTGCTCCCTCCGTCAGGGTCCCGGAAGGGCCGTTCCCCGCGTAGTGGGTGATGTACCCGTACCGGTCGATCCTCCGGATCCGGTTGAACTGGGCCGACGATACGAAGACCGAGTCGTCGGGCCCGACCTCCACGGCGAGCGGCTGGCCAAGCCGCGCATCCACGGCAAGTCCCCCGTCGCCCGTGTCCCCCGCCGTTCCCGCTCCGCCTGAGGGAGCTGCCCCGCAGATGCGGACGATCGTCCCCTTGTCGTACATGGGGACCGTGACCGTCTTGTTCTCGCCCGGAGAAAGGGTGACGCCGTGCGCGAATCCGCGGCCGAGCAGCGGGGCGTTCGTGCCCAGGGTCAGGGCGGTGTTGTCGTACTCGTCCACTTCCACGGCGATCCGGTCGCCGGGCGGGATCCCGGTGATCTCCCCGCGCCCCAGGGAACGGTCGAACCAGGCTTCGATGGGCGTCGGGATGTGGGGGGCGAGCAGCCGGATCAGGATCCGGTTCTCCGGTGCCTTCGCGTAGGCCGGGCGGGCCGGGGCGTCCGAACCGGCGGGCGCCCGTCCGGCGGCGGCACCCTCCTGCGGATAGGTGAGCCGGACCGAGAGCGACGCGTCGTTCGTGGAGGAACAGCCCGCAAGAAGCAGGAGGGCAAGGATCGCACAACCCCACCGCGATAAACGGCGGGTTCCCGCCATCATCGTCCCTCCCCCGGGCCCTCCCGGGCAATGTCTCGCTCAAGGCCGGGTCCCAGCAGGGGGCCGAGGAAATCGAGCAACTCCCCCCGCTCGACCAGGAGGCTGTAGCGGGCCTCGAACAGGTCGAACGTGGCGTTCCCGAGGTCGACCTTCGCGCGGGTCGACAGGGTCTGCGAATCCAGGATCTCGGTCGAGATGGAGAGTCCCTCCCGGTACCGGTTGTCCTGGATCCGCAAATTCTCCTCCGCCCGGCCGACGGCGACTTCCGAGACCGCCTTCCTCTTCTCGGCTTCGATGACCGAGAGGTGCGCCCTTTTCACCGAGAGCGAGATCTCGTCCCGGAAAAGGGCCAGTTCCTCCTTCCGGCGCTCCACGATTTCCAGCGCCTCGCGCCTCGCCGCCTCGTCGGAGAAGCCGGAAAAGAGGTTGATTTTCCCCCCGACCAGCAGGGAGAAGACGCTCTTGTTCGGGTTGAAATCGTTGCTCTCGTAGGAGTATCCGCCCTGCCCGAAGAGGGTGGGGGCGAACTCCGCGCGCGCCGCGGTCACGGAGGCCTCCCCCTCGCGGATGAAGGCGCCCTGGGCTTTCAGCTCGTGCCGCTTTTCCATTGCGGCGCGCACGCTTTCGGAAAGCGGCGGGGCCTTCCCTTCCGGGACGGGGAAATCGCCCGGCTCCGGGACCACGGCCTTCTCCCCGGAAAACCCCATCCGGAGGGCAAGGCGCGATCGCGACAGTTCCACCTGGTTCTCAGCGGTGATCAGCGCGGCCTCCTCGTTGGCGACCAGCACGTCGGCGGCCAGCACGTCGTTGCGGGCCACCACCCCGAGTTCGTAGAGGTCCCCCGCCACCTTCCGGTGTTCCCTCGCCGCCCGGAGCGACTCCTCCGCGACGTCCCGGAGTTGCTCCGCGCGCCGGGCGGACAGGAACGCGGCGATCACCTCGAAGGCGATCCGCTCCCGGGCAAGGAAGGCCCTCCTCGCCGCGGCGTCGAACCTCGCCTCCGCCCGGGACACCCGGGCGCCGGTCTTCCCGAAATCGTAGATCGTCTGCTCGGCGGTGAGACGCGCCCGCAGGACCGAGCGCTCCATGGTCTGGGTCTCTCTCCCCTGGATGAACACGGCCGGAGGTTCGGAGAGGGTGGTCAGATCGGAGCTCGCATCGACCCGGGGAAGCCGGGGGGCGCCGGCTCTTACCCTCCCCTCCTCCGCGACCCGCACGTCCCGGTCGGCGATGCGACCCTCCCGGGAATGGGCCAGGGCGTGCCGGACCGCTTCGAAGAGGGAAACGGAGGGTGGAACCGGGAGGTCGCCGCTCTCCGGACCCGCCGCGCCGCCGATGGCGGCAGCCGGAACCAGGAGGAGGACGGCGAGGATAACCGCGGCTGTTCGCATGCGCAATAGGATATTCCCAACGATCCGGGAAAAAAAGGGCCAATCTCGGAACGGGGGCCGAACAACGAGCGGGACCCCGGGGGGGCCCCGCTCGCGGAACGGGAAACGGCGGTTTCAGCAGTCGAAGTAGAGGAAGAACTCGTACGGGTGCGGCCGCATCTTGGTCGGGTTGACCTCGGCGTCCATCTTGTATTCGATCCACTTTTCGATCACGTCGGCGGTGAACACATCGCCCTTGAACAGGAAGTCGTGGTCCGATTCCAGGGCCCTGAGCGACTCCTCGAGCGACCCGGGCGTGGTCGGGACGCCGGCGAGTTCCTCCGGGGAGAGGGCGTAGATGTCCTTGTCCAGCGGCTCCCCCGGGTGGATCTTGTTCTGGACGCCGTCCAGGCCGGCCATGAGCATCGCGGCGAAGGCGATGTACCCGTTGCAGGACGGGTCGGGCGTCCGGAACTCGAGCCGCTTGGCCTTCGGGGAGGCCGAATACATCGGAATCCGGACGGCGGCGGACCGGTTCCGGCTCGAGTACGCCAGGTTCACCGGCGCCTCGAACCCGGGAACGAGCCTCTTGTAGGAGTTCATCGTCGGGTTGGAGAAGGCGCAGATGGCGGACGCGTGCTTCAGGATCCCGCCGATGTAGTGAAGGGCCATCTTGGACAGCCCCCCGTACTCCTCCCCGGCGAAGAGGGGCTTCCCCCCTTTCCACAGAGACTGGTGCGTG
>Ga0209342_10005198_pt1 | contig 13369 bp, 15 predicted proteins | sample RifCSP16_2_FD_184023 | JGI IMG/M metagenome (GOLD analysis project Ga0209342, IMG submission 184023) | Soil microbial communities from Rifle, Colorado - Rifle CSP2_sed 16_2 (SPAdes) (version 2) | ecosystem: Environmental > Terrestrial > Deep subsurface > Rock core/Sediment | place: Rifle... | reverse complement strand
CTTCCGATTCTCGAGCAGATGGCCGGCGAGCCCGAAGCCGGTCACGTCGGTCAGCGCGTGCACCCCGGCCATCTCGGCGAGCGCCTCGCCGGGCGTGTTGAGCCGCGTGGTCGCATCGAGCATCTTCGCGTAGCCCGCCGCGCCGAGCTTGCCCTTCTTCAGCACCGCCGAGAGGATGCCGACGCCGAGCGGCTTGCCGAGCACCAGCAGATCGCCCGCTCGCGCCGAGCTGTTGCGCTTGATCTTGTCCGGATGCACGAGCCCGAGGCCCACCAGGCCGTAGATCGGCTCGAGGGTGTCGATCGAGTGCCCGCCGGCGACCGGGATCCCGGCCGCCGCGCACACCGCTTCGCCCCCTTCGATGATCTTCTGGATCACCGCCACCGGCAGCTTCTCGAGCGGCATGCCGACGATCGCCAGCGCGAAGATCGGCCGCGCGCCCATGGCGTAGATGTCGGAGAGCGCGTTGGTCGCGGCGATGCGGCCGAAGTCGTACGGATCGTCGACGATCGGCGTGAAGAAATCGGTCGTGGCGACCAGCGCCTGCGCGTCGTTCAGGCGATACACCGCGGCGTCGTCGGACGTTTCCGTCCCGACGAGCAGTGCCTCCGGCAGGCCGCGGATCGGCGTGGAGGCGAGGATCTCCGAGAGCACGGCGGGCGCGATCTTGCAGCCGCAGCCGCCGCCGTGGCTGTACTCGGTGAGTCGGATCTTGTCCAGGACGGCCGTCATGCGAGTTCCCTTTCGGCGGAGCGTGGATTCTAGTCGATCGCGCAGGAGCGAAAGCCGGCGAAAACATCGCCGCGATCAGGGGTATAGAAGTTGCGCCAGGTATTGCGGATCAGGCGCGCCGGCGTGGCGAAGCTCCCGCCGCGCAGCACCTTGTGCGTCCCGAACCACGGCTCGGAGTACTCCTGGTACGGATCCACGACGAAACCCGGATAAGGCGTGAAGGTGCTCGCGGTCCACTCCCAGACGTTGCCGATCAGCTGGCGCGCGCCCGCCGGATTGTCACCCGCGGCGCAGCCGCCCACCGGAACGACACCCGCGCCGTCGAGGTTGGCGCGCGCAGGGCTCGGACCCTCGTCCCCCCATGGATAGCGCCGCTTCGGCGCGGACGCCGCGAATTCCCACTCGGCCTCGGTCGGCAACCTCCGTCCGGCCCAGCGACACCACGCCCGGGCCTCGTCCCAGTCGACGTGCAGCACCGGCTCCTCCGGCGCGAGCAGCAGCCAGCGGTCGAACCGGCGCTGCAGCCACGCGCCGTCGACCTTCTTCCAGTAGCGCGGCGCTTGCCCGCCTTCCTCGACGTAGGCGAGGTAGTCGGCGTTCGTCACCGTTGCGCGCGACATCCGGAACGGCGCGATCTCCACTTCGTGGGCCCACTTCTCGTTGTCGAAGACGAAGCCACCGGGCGGCTCCGCCCCGAGCCGGAAGCGCCCGCCCGGATACTCGGCGTCGCGGCGCGGGGCGGGCGCGGCAGGCGCAGCAGGCGCACCGAAGGGATCCGGGTAGCCGAGCGTCTGGCGCGTGTAGTGGAACGCCTCCGCGTGCATGTCCTCGTGGAAGGTCACGAGACGGATGAAGTACCGGAGCGACTCGTTCCCGGGCTCGCGCGCGAGCCGCTCGCGCACCCGCTCGAGGACGTTCGCGAGGTAGGCGCGGGTCGCGGCGAGGTCCGGCAGCGGCAGGTCCCAGCGCGTGTCGTGCGCCACCGTGGCCGAGTCGTAGAGGGCATCTGCGCCCGGCAGGATCGAGTCGGCGAGCGCGCCCGAGGGCTGCAGCCGCAAGCACCAGCGCTCCTGGAACCAGCCGACGTGGCCGATCTCCCACAGCGGCGGGTTGACGATGGCGAGCTTCGGGCCGAGCAGGCGCTCGCCGTCGAGGTCCGCCGTGACGCGCGTCGAGCGCGCGCGGCTCGCGAGCAGATCACGCTCGAGGCTAACGGGGTCGGCTAACATCGTGCTCCACCCCACGGACACCCATGGCGCGCATCGCGATCGTCACACCGGCCGGCGCCGGCACGCGCACCGGCAATCGCCACACCGCGACGCGGTGGGCGCGGCTGCTGCGCAGCGCCGGGCATCGCGTTTCGATCGCGCTGGAATGGCGGGGCGAGCGCTGCGACGCGCTCGTCGCACTGCACGCGCGCCGCAGCCACGGCTCGATCGCGCGTTATCGCCACGCACATCCCGCCGGTCCGCTCGTCGTCGTGCTCACCGGCACCGACCTGTACCGCGATCTTCCGGGCTCCGCGGAGGCACGGCGCTCGCTCGAGCTCGCCGACCGGATCGTGGTGCTGCAGGAGGACGCGAAGCGCCTGCTCGACCCGTCCCTCCGGCGCAAGACCCGGGTCGTCTACCAGTCCGCAGTGCCGCGCGTTCGCCGCGACCCGCCCGAGCGGCGCTTCCGCATCGTCGTGATCGGCCATCTGCGCGATGAGAAGGACCCGTTCCGCGCCGTCGCGGCGCTCGCGCTGCTGCCCGATCGGCCGGAGCTCGAGGTGGTGCAGGTCGGCGGCCCGCTCGATCCGGCGCTGGGCCTGGAGGCCGAGCGCTGGATGACGCGCGAGCCGCGCTACCGCTGGCTGGGCAGCGTCCCCCACGGTCGCGCGCTCCGCGAGCTCGCGCGGAGCCACCTCCTCGTGGTCAGCTCGAAAATGGAAGGCGGAGCGAACGTCATCTCGGAGGCCGCACGCATCGGTACGCCGGTCCTCGCCTCGTGGATGTCCGGGAACATCGGCATGCTCGGCAAACGGTACCCCGGCTACTACCCGCTCGGCGACGAACGTGCGCTCGCGAGCCTGATCGTCCGCGCGGCCGACGATGCCGCGTACTACCGGCGGCTCGAGCGCGCGCAGCAAGCGCGGCGGCCGCGCTTCGCGCCGTCGGCCGAGCGCGCTGCGGTGCTGAGCGTGCTGCGCGAGGCGCTTCACTCCAGGAGCTCGGCGACGCGTTTGCGCACCGGCTCGCTCGACCAGTCGAGCTCGCCGTAGTGCACGTAGCGGATGCGGCCGTCGGGCCCGACCAGGAAGGTCGCTGGAACCACGCGCGCCTTCCAGGCCTTCGCCGCGCTGGAGTCGCGGTCGAGCAGCACCGGGAAGCCGAGCGGCATCTTCTCCAGGAACCGCTCGATCCGCCCCAGCGGCTCGCCGATGTTCACCGCCAGCACCTCGAACGGCGTGCCCGCCAGGGACTGGCGCAGCCGCTCGATGGAAGGCATCTCGTCGCGGCACGGCTCGCACCACGTTGCCCAGAAGTTCACGAGCACGACCTTGCCGCGGTAGTCCGCCAGCCGGTGCGTGCGGCCGTGCAGGTCCTGCAGGACGAGCGGCGGCGTCGCGCCGCCCGTCCAGGCCTTGAGCTCGGCCGCTCCCGCCGCCGCGGCGAACGCCAGAGCGGCGAGGACGACGAACGGCCGCACTAAGCTTTCACCTCGCGCGAGGTGATCGAGTACATAAGCGAGTCGGGATCGAGCTGATCGCGCATCTCGCCGCCGGTCTCGGCGTTGATGTACATCAGGTACGGCAGCTTCGGGCCGCTCGAGTTCGGCAGCTTCACGTCGTGGCCCATGTTGTAGGCGAGGTAGTTCATCTCCCAGCTGCCGAACAGGCGCTTGCGCGCCGCCTCGACCCTCGGGTCGTTGACCGCGAGCTTGCCCGGCGGCTCCTCGAGCACGACCTTCCGGACGTCCGCCGGATCGACCGGCACCCAGCCGTAGCCCGCGGCGAAGAACTCCGCGCGGCAGTGCTGCGCCCGGGTCACGTTGGGCGAGCCGACGCCGAGGCTCGCGTAGCCGTGCTCCGAGCGCGCCACCCGCAACCCATAGACGTCGCGCGCCGGCACGCTGACCGAGCGCGCGAGGCCCACGAACATGGCGTTCAGGTCCCCGCACTTGCCGCCGAGGTTCCCCGACTCGAGCATGGCCTTGATGTCGCCCCAGCCGCAGCCGCGCGTCTTCGGGTCGCGGAACGTGTTGTCGACCACCCATTCATAGATGGCGCGCGCCTTCTCCACGTCGCTGCTCGCGCCCTTCGTGATTTCGAGCGCCGTCTTCCGGACGATCCCGTCGGTCGGGATGAACTCGGTGGGCGCGAGGTAGAACGCGCGATCGGCGGGCGAGAGCTTCTCCGCGTTCGGGACCGGCTTGCCGAGGTCCACCGCGCGGTCGCGGGTCATGAAGCGGCTCGTGACCTCGATCACGGGCGCGGCTTCGCCGTCGCGCCATTCCGCGAAGACCATGGTCGCACCGTACTTGCCGTCGCTTGCGACCCGGGCGCGCGCCGCGTTCCCGGTCCACGTGCTGCCGACCGTCTTCTGCCAGTCAGTGTCGTCGGTCATGGGCAGCGGCACCCAGGCGCGCGACACGCCGCGGGGCTTGAGCACCTCGACCCGCGTGATCGTCTCGAAAGTCCGCCATTCGGTGCTCGCCAGTGCATCCCGCCAGGGCAGCGCGGACGCGGCGGCCGCGGCGGCGGAGGTCTGCAGGAAGGCTCTACGGTCCATGGGGGATCTCCTTTGTCTTCGGGTGTTGGAGGAACTGCGGGACGAGCGGAGCGTGCGGGCTGATCTTACCGGGCTACGTCGATAACAGCCGATTGGATGCGCGCATTCCGCGGTTTCGTCGCCGCGGCGGCACCCGGCCGGGGTTCCCGACCCCCGGGGGCGATCCTGCCGCCTACGAACGGTGAATTCTAAACCGGGTCGAGACCCTGGACCGAGCACCGCCGGCGTCACCGCCGCGTGACCGTCCAGACCTCCTCGAGGCGGGTCCCGGACGCGCGGATCACCTTCGAGACCGGGCAGAACATCGCGAGCTCGTGCTTCACTTTCGCGACCGCGGCGTCGTCAGCGTCGGTCGTGACGTCGATGAAGAGCGTGGCGCGCGGGAACGGCACGTCCACCTCCTCGGCGAGCAGCACGCCCCGCCGGTCGAAATCGGCCTCGAGGCGGACGCGCATCGCGTGCAGGTGCACGCCGTTCGCGCGCGCCACCTTGTGGGTGATCACGTTCGTGCAGGCGATGAGCGCCGCCATCAGCGTCTCGGTCGGCGAGGGCCCCTGGTTCGTGCCGCCGCGCTCAATCGGCTCGTCGATCGTGACCTTGACGTCGCGGACGCTCACGTCGGTGCGGGAGTGCGACGCGCACTCGCCGTCGAGCTTCATCCTGACCTGCGTCTTCTGCCTGACCTCGACCATGACGCGTTCCTCCGGATGCGGGACGCGGATGTTACCTCGACCACAGTGCAGCGGCCGACCGCTTCGGGTACGCTTCGCGGCGATACGGCGGACGCAATGAGCTTCTCGTTCGACTTTTCCGGCAAGACTGCTTTGGTGACCGGCGGTGTCTCGGGCATCGGCGCGGCGGCGAGCCTCGCCTTCAAGCGCGCCGGCGCGAAGGTCATCGCCTGCGGCCTCACCGACGAGGAGCTCGCGGCCGCGCGCGCCAACCCGGAGTTCGCCGGCGTCGACGTCCGCAAGCTGGACGTGACCGACGCCAAAGCGGTTACCGGACTGGTCGGCGGCCTCGCGTCGTTGGACTACGTGGTCAACAGCGCGGGCATGATCCGCCGGGACGCGGAGCACTCGCCCGAAGTGTTCGAGCAAGTGATCGACGTGAACCTGAACGGGGGCATGCGCGTCACCGCCGCGGCCCGGCCGCTGCTCGCAAAGCGCAAGGGCGCGGTCGTATTCATCGCCTCGGTGATGTCGTTCTTCGGCGGACCGAAGCAACCCGCCTACTCCGCGTCCAAGGGTGCGGTGCGCAATCTGACGATGTCGCTCGCGGCGGCCTACGCCGCCGACGGGATCCGCGTGAACGCAGTCGCCCCGGGCTGGGTCATCACGAACCTCTCGAAGGGCGCCCGCGAGAACCCCGAGCGCAACGCCCAGATCCTCGCGCGCATCCCGCTCGCGCGCTGGGCGGAGCCGGCGGAGATCGCGGACCCGATCCTGTTCCTGTGCTCCGACGCCGCGCGCTACGTGACCGGGACCGTCATGCTCGTCGACGGCGGGTACACGAGCGTCGGCTAGGCCCGCGGCGCACGCTGCGTCGACGCGATCCAGATCCCCGTGCCGACCGCGGCGAGCCCGAGCACGAGGTTCAGTCCGATCGGCTCGCCGAGCAGCGGCACGGCGAGCAGCGCGGCGGTCACCGGGTTGACGGTGATCGTGTTGGCGACGCGCGTGGGCGTGGTGCGCTCGAGCGCGAAGACCCAGAGATAGAAGCTCAGCGCGCTCGCGAAGAACCCCAGGCTCGCGACCGCGGCCCATTGCGGCGCCCCGAACGCGAGCGCCGCGCCGAAGCCGCCGCGGACCCAGGCAGTCGCCACCAGGCACGCGGCGCCGATCCCCATGCCCGCGGTGAGAAAGCCTAGCGCGCTCGAGCGCGCGATGAACGGTCGCGACCAGACGTTGTAGAGCGCCATGCACACCGCGCCGCCGGCCATGATCAGGTCGCCGCGCCAGGCCCCGGGCGGCGCTTCCCCGAGCCCGCTCGCGAGCGCGGCCGCCACCCCGCCCATCGCGATCGCGACGCCGGCGCCCTTGCGCACGCTCAGCTTCTCGATGCCGAGCAGCGCAGCGATCGCCATGGTGAGCAGCGGCATGGCGGAGAGCGCAAGCGCGCCCCGCGCGGCGGTGGTGTAGACGAACGCCGCGTTGTAGAAGACGAAGAAGACCGCGAAGAACAGCGTGCCGAGGCCCGCGACGCCGAGCCAGTCGCGCCCGCGCGGCCAGCGGCGCCCGAGCGCCAGCGCGAGCGGCAGCAGGAGCAGGAAGCCGACGCCGAAGCGGAGCGCGGCGAGGGTCACCGGATCGGTCGCGCCGATCACGTAGCGCGTGGCTGCCGGCGCCGTCCCGCCGAACGCGCTCGAGAGCACCGCGGCCAGAATCGCGGCGCGCTCGCTCACTTCGGAGGCAGGACCATCTGCGTCTGGATCGTCAGCGAGAGCAGCCGGCCCGACTCGTCGGTGACCCGCGTCTGCCAGACCATGGTCGTCTTGCCGCGGTGGAGCGGCGTCGACTCGGCGCGGACGATGCCGGCGCGTCCGGCAGCGAAGAAGTTGGTCTTCGATTCGAGGGTGGCCGTGCTCGCGCCCGCGGGCAGGTTGAGCACCGTGGCGACCGCCCCGACCGTGTCCGCGAACGCCATCAGCGCACCGCCGTGCAAAGGCCCTGTCGTGGTGCGCAGGTCGTCGCGGATCGCAAGCTCGGCGATGACGCGCTCCGGGCTCGTGTCGACGAAGCGGATCCCGAGGAGCGCGGCGAGCGTCCCGTTCAGTGCCTGGGTGATCGCGGCAGGGTCCATGACCGTCGCATTCTGCGCGACGCGGGGAAGCAGTTCAATTACCCGCGAAGTAATGGCGGACCGACCGCGGCTGCCTATACTGGTCCCGTGAAAGCGCGCGAGCGGACGACGAGGCAACGTAGGGCGAGCTCCGTGGGGCTGCTGCTCAAGCAGTGGCGCGAGCGCCGCCGGATGAGCCAGCTCGGGCTCGCGACCGAGGCCGAGATCTCGGCGCGCCATCTGAGCTTCGTCGAAACGGGCCGCACGCGGCCGAGCCACGAGATGGTGCTGCACCTGTCGCAGGTGCTCGACGTGCCGCCGCGGGCGCGGAACGAATTGCTCACCGCGGCCGGGTACGCGCCGCTCTATCGCGAGACGCCGCTCGACGCCCCCGAGATGGCGCAGGCGAAGCAGGCGCTCGCGTTCATGCTGCGCCAGCAGGAGCCCTATCCCGCCATGGTCCTCGACCGGCAATGGAACATCGTCGCGACGAACGACGCGATGGGGCGCGTCGTCGGCCTGCTCCTCGAGGGGGACGCCGCGGCGGCCGGCGCGCCCAACGCGATGCGGCTCTGTTTCCACCCGCAGGGTCTGCGGCCGGCCATCGTCAACTGGGACGCCACGGCCGCAGCGCTCATCCAGTGGCTCCATCGCGACCTGATCCGCACCGGGGACGCGGAGATCCGCCGGCTGCTCGACGACCTGCTCGCCTACCCCGGCGTCCCGCGCGACTGGCAGGCGCTCGATCTCGACGCCCCCACCGCGCCGTTCCTCGCGATCGAGATGCGCAAGGGCGAGGCGCGGTTCAGCTTCTTCACTCTGCTCGCCAGCCTCGGCACGCCCTACGACATCACGCTCCACGAGCTCCGGATCGAGTGCTTCTTTCCCGCCGACCCGGCGACGGAGGCGGCGCTCCGCCGGCTGGCGTCACCTCGGCCGCAATAGCCCGCGCGCACTCGCGCGCGACCGATTCGCGGATGATCTCGGCGAGCCGGCGTTCGTCCCGTGAGGCGTAGTCGGGGTCCGCGAAAACGAGATAGAGCTCGGTCCAGCGCTCGGCACCCTCCCTGAGCGGCAGCGGGCGCAACGCGCCCGATTCCAGCTCGCTCCGGATGCTCTCCTCCGGATACCACGCGAACCCGAGCCCCATGCATGCGGCCCGGATCGAGGTCGCCTTGTGGCTCACCGTCCAGCGCTGCTCGGCGCCGAGCCAGGCGCCCGGCCGCGTCCGCTGGATCCCGCTGTCGCGGATCACGAGCTGTCGGTGGCGCCGGAGGTCCCGATAGGTGAGGTCCCGGCCGAGGCGGTGCAGCGGGTGGTCCGGGTGCGCGGCGGGGATGAAGCGCAGGCGCATCAGCGGATCGCCGAGGAAGCCGCCCGGAAGCTGCGAGGTGATCGCGATGTCGACCTGCCCGCCCGCGAGCGCCTCGTCGGTGCCGCCGAGCACCGTCTCGTAGAGCTCGATGCGGGTCTCCGGCCGTTCCTTCGCGAACGCCTCGAAGCACTGCAGCAGGAGCCAGGTCGGGAAAATCACGTCGACTGCGAGGCGGAGCTCCGGCTTCCAGTCCGCCGACATCGCGCCAGCGCCGCGCTCGAGCGTCGCCGCTTCCTCGACGAGCGTTCGGGCGCGCCGGTGGAGCACTTGCCCAGCCCCGGTCAGCACCGCCTTGCGGCCCTTGATCTCGAAGACCTTCACGTCGAGCAGCGATTCGATCTTCTTGACTGCGTAGGTCACGGTCGACTGGCTCTTGTGGAGCGCTCCCGCGGCCTGCGCGTAGCCGCCGGCGTCCACCACCGCTAGAAAGGTGCGCCACTGGTCCAATGTAATCCGCAGGTTAATCACAATCTATCTACCAGATCGATTGATAGTTGCCAAATCTTGCGCTTTAATATCGATCCAGTAAACCCGATCATCTGCGGCATCCGAACCTCGAACCAGGAGCCGCGCCATGAGCACCTTGCTGCAGCTGAATACGAGCCTCTTCTCTACCGGCGGACAGTCGAGCCGCCTCGCCGACGAGTTCGTCGCCGGGTGGCAAGCGAACCACCCCCGCGGCGACGTCATCGTGCGGGATCTCGCGCGCGAGCCGGTCCCTCACCTCACCGCCGAGCGCTTCGGGGCCTTCCTCGCCGAGCCCGGCGAGCGCACGTCCGAGCAGCGGGCCGTCGTCGATGACTCCGATCGCCTGATCGACGAGCTGAAGCGCGCCGACGTCATCGTGCTCGGCCTGCCGATGTACAACTTCGGCGTCCCGTCGACGCTGAAGGCCTATTTCGACCACGTCGCCCGCGCCGGCGCCACGTTCCGCTACACCGAAAGAGGTCCGGTCGGTCTGCTGACCGGCAAGCGGGCATACGTGTTCGCGACGCGCGGCGGGTTCTACAACGGCACCGACGCCGACACCCAGACCGCGTTCGTCCGGCAGTTCCTGGGCTTCCTCGGGATCACGGACGTGACGTTCGTCTACGCCGAAGGGCTCGCTGTCAGCGATGCGGCGAAGCAGGCCGGTATCGCGCGGGCGCAGAATGCGATCCGCAGCATCGGCGCGCCGGAGGCGCTCGCGGCTTGACGCCTCGCACCGGCCGCCCCATATACGACACTCACCAGGACAGGAGCAGCTCATGAGCACCCGCACGCTGCGCGAGATCGTCGAATCCATCCCCGCCTCGGACGGCGCGGGCGTCAAGCTGCTGCGCAGCGTCGGGCGCCAGGACCGGCTCCGGCTCGACCCGTTCCTCATGCTCGACCAGTTCTCGTCCGAGAATCCGGACGACTACGTCGCCGGCTTCCCGGCGCATCCGCACCGGGGCTTCGAGACCGTCACCTACATCCTCGACGGCCACATGCTGCACGAGGACCACCTCGGCAACCGCGGGCACCTGAAGAGCGGCGGCGTGCAGTGGATGACCGCGGGCCGCGGCATCATCCACTCCGAGATGCCGCAGCAGGACCGGGGGCGCATGCGTGGCTTCCAGCTGTGGATCAATCTGCCCGCGCGCGAGAAGATGAAGCCGGCCGGGTATCGCGACATCCAGGCGGATCAGATCCCCGTCGTCGCGCTGCCCAACGGTGGCCGCGTCAAAGTGGTCGCCGGGACGCTGGAGGCGGACGGACGATCCACGCCTGGTCCGATCCAGGGCGGCACCACCGACCCGCTGTACTTCGACGTCGAGCTTCCCGCGGGCGCCGCATTCGCGCATCCGTTGCCGGCCGACTACAACGCCTTCGTGTATCCGTTCGAAGGCAGCGTGAGCGTCGGTCCCACGGGCGCCGCGCGGACGCTGAAGACGCACAGCGCGGGCTTTCTGACCGCGGGCGACCAGGTGGAGGTCACCGCCGGTCCCGAAGGCGGGCGGTTTCTGCTGCTCGCCGGCCGTCCGATCGGCGAGCCGATCGTGCAGTACGGCCCGTTCGTGATGAACACGCGCGCGGAGATCGAGCAGGCGATCCGGGACTACCAGACCGGCGCGCTGACGCGCGCAGCGTAGTTCACCAAACCGACGGCGGCGGGGATGCCGAGGGGCATCCCCGCCTGCCGGCGACCGCTACCAGACGAACGCAACGAGCGGCGTGGCCTGCAATCGCTCGTCCGCGGTGACGAGTCTGGCACGCAACGTCTGCGCAGTCGCCAGGATGACGCGATCGGCAGGATCACCGGGAGCCGGGTCCTCGAAGCCCCCGGCGAGGCGGGCAATCTCGACGCTGACCGGCGCGAAGCGCAGCTCGGGGAGCGCGAGCAGGTCGGCAAGCCACTGGTCGAGCGGCGATCCGAGCTCGAGACGGCCGCGGCGCACCGCGGTTGCGATCTCGAGCACGGTGATTGCGGAGGCGATCACCGGACCTCGCCGCAGCCGCTGATCGATTGCGCGCTTCGCTCGCGCCGACAACCGCCCGCTGCCCGCCACCCACCAGACGAGCACGTGGGTGTCGAGGACGATCAACGGTTCATGTCCCACTCGGCCGGATCGATCACCGGCTCGAGCGGCCGTTCATAGCGCCGGACGCTGCCGCGCAGCCGCGCCCGTGCCGCGGCGACCTCGTCGGGCGACGGCGCAGGGGGCGCGATCTCGGCGATGACCGTCCCGCGCGAGGTGACTTTGATCCGCTCGCCGCGCCGCACCCGGGCGAGGTAGGCGGGAAGGTTCTGCCTGAGCTCGGTGACGTTGACTTTCTTCATGGCTTCGCTCTGTACATTAGAAGTGTACAGATGGCATGGACCCCGGTCAAGCGACCGCCGCGCCGGGCCGCGCGGCGACCATCCGCTCACCGCCCCCCCGGGGGGGCTCAGCCGAGCGCCTTGAGGTCCTCGGCCGCGAGCTTCAACGCGGCCGCGCCGACGTTCTCCTCGAGGTGCGCGATCGACGCGGTGCCGGGGATGGGCAGCATCATCGGCGAGCGCGCGAGCAGCCACGCGATCGCCACCTGAGCCGGCGTCGCGCCGAGACGCGCGGCGACGCGCTTGACGTTGGCCGAGCGCAGCGCGCGACCGGCGCCGAGCGGATACCAGGGGATGAACGCGATCCCCGCCTTCTCGCACGCCGCGAGCACGTCGTCCGACCCGCGGTTCTCCACGCTGTAGTCGTTCTGCACCGAGACGATCGGCGCAATGCGACGCGCGTCCATGAGCTGCCGCACGCTGACGTTCGACAGCCCGAGGTGACGGATCTTGCCCGCGCGCTGCAGCTCGGCGAGCGTGCCCACCGACTCGGCGAACGGCACCTTGGGATCAGGCGCGTGGAACTGGTAGAGGTCGATGCGCTCGAGCCGCAGGCGCTTGAGGCTGCCGTCGAGCGCACGCCGGAGGTGCTCGGGCCGCCCGTCCGGGTCCCAGGCGTGCCGGTTCGGGCGGAGGAGCCCGCCCTTGGTGCCGATCACCAGACCCTGCGGATAGGGATGAAGCGCTTCCGCGATAAGCGTCTCGTCGACCTCCGGGCCGTAGCTGTCCGCGGTGTCGAGGAAGTTCACGCCGAGCTCGACGGCGCGGCGGAGGAGGCGATGCGCCGCGGCGCGGTCCTTGGGCGGACCCCAGATGTCGGGGCCGCAGACGCGCATCGCGCCGAGCGCCATGCGGTTCACGGTGAGATCGCCGAGCCGGACGGTGCCGGCGGCCGCGGCAGGGGTCATCAGCCAGTCTCTCGCTCCAGCACCGCGATGGTGCCAGATCCGGCCCGCTACGCGGACCGCGGCCGCGGCAGCCACAGCTCCGCGATCAGGCCCGCGCCCGTGGCGCGGTTGCGCAGCCTGACGTCGCCGCCGTGCCAGCGCGCGATGTTCCGCGCGATGCTCAGGCCGAGCCCCGCGCCGCCGCTCGTGCGGTTGCGCGACGGCTCGAGGCGGAAAAACGGCTCGAACACGCGCTCGAGCTCCGCCTCGGGGATCCCGGGCCCCTCGTCGCCCACCGCGATGCGGAGCGCATCGCCCTCGTCCTCGACTTGCAGATGCGCCCGGTCGCCGTAGCGGATCGCGTTCTCGATCAGATTGTTCAGGCAGCGGCGCAGCGCCTCGGGATGGCCGCTGAGCGCGGCGCGCGGCGCACCCTCCACCGTGACCTCGCCCCCGGTCTCGCGCCAGTTCTCGCTGAGGCTCTCGATCAGAGCGCCGACGTCGACCGACTGCCGGCGCGCCTCGGCGCCGAGGCTGCGCGTGAAGTCGAGGGCGGATCCCGCCATCGCTTCCATCTCCGCCACGTCGCGGACGAACTTGGCGCGCAGATCGGGATCCGGGAGCAGCTCGGCCCGCAGGCGCATGCGCGTGAGCGGCGTCCTCAGGTCGTGTGAGATCGCGCCGAGCAGCCGCGTGCGCTCGAGCACATACGCGCGCACCTGCTCCTGCATGCGATTGAACGCGCGAATGACTCGCCGAACCTCGGTCGGGCCCGACTCCTCTACCGGCGGACCCCCGGGGTCCGCGCCGATCCGGTCTGCAGCCCGCGCCAGGCGATCGAGCGATCGCGTGATCAGGCGCACCGCCAGCGCCGCCAGCCCGAAGAAGATCAGGACCCACAGCAGCAGGTGCGGCACGAGCCGCTTGAGCCGGCCGAGCGGCTCCTGCGGCACCTGCCCGAGGAAGAGCGCCGTCGTGC
>Ga0209342_10005197_pt1 | contig 13371 bp, 10 predicted proteins | sample RifCSP16_2_FD_184023 | JGI IMG/M metagenome (GOLD analysis project Ga0209342, IMG submission 184023) | Soil microbial communities from Rifle, Colorado - Rifle CSP2_sed 16_2 (SPAdes) (version 2) | ecosystem: Environmental > Terrestrial > Deep subsurface > Rock core/Sediment | place: Rifle... | reverse complement strand
TTGGAGATAGCCCGCGGTTGTAGCCGGGGGTGTCGTTTCTGTCAGGCAGGGATAATTTATAGGCCGCTGAGGGAGAGGAGTCCGGAAAAGATTAAAGTATTAACCATAGAATCCCTGCGCAATACCGGGTATGATGAGATCAGTCTGGTTTCTCTTAATACCGGAGAATATAGCTGCCTTACCCCATTGGTGGCAGATCTAATGCAATATCTGGTGCATCAAAGAATTTCTCTATCTTTACCTACCTTGCGGCCTGGCAGCCTAAATTCTACGATCCTGGAAGAGATCGGAAAGGTAAGGAAAACGGGATTCACCCTGGTGCCCGAAGCTGGCACTGAGCGATTAAGAAAAGCTATTAACAAAGAGATGGCGGAGGAGCAACTCTTAAAAGATATCGAAAGGCTATTAGATGCTGGCTGGGACGCATTAAAGCTCTATTTTATGATAGGCTTACCTACAGAAACACAAGAAGACATAGATGGTATTATTTCGCTTTGCCAGAAGGTATTAGCATCAGGAAAGAATAATAAAAATAGGAGGATACGCAGGGTATCTGTCAGCTTATCCCCGTTTGTCCCTAAACCTCACACCCCTTTCCAGTGGTTACCCCAAGAAGAGCTAGCTGCCCTGAAGGAAAAATTGCGCTATATTCGCCATCGGTTAAAAGATGGACGGTTTATAGTCAGATGGCAACTGCCAGAAATAAGCTTTCTCGAAGCCGTAATAGCCCGGGGTGATAAAAAGCTAGCCACAGTTATTGAAAGGGCCTACCACTTAGGCTGCCGGTTCGATAGCTGGAGTGAGAAACTGGATTTCCAAAAATGGCTGGAGGCCTTCCATTATTGTGGCTTGGACCCTAAGGCTTATGCTAACACTGTCAAAAACCCCGAAGAAACCCTTTACTGGGAACATATATCTACTGGGGTAAAGAAAGAATTCTTGTGGGAAGAATTTATCCGATCCCAGAAAGCTGTATCTACTCCAGATTGCCGGATAGGCCAATGCTTAAACTGCGGGATAGGCTGCCAGCCATTAACCACCAAACCCCTAGAGGCCCCTTGTCTGAATAGCCTCCCCCTACACCATCCTGAGCCGGGAAAAAGACGGTCGGAAAGGATAAGACTGAAACTGGAGAAAAAAGGCCCAATGCGCTACCTCTCCCATTTAGAATTCCAGCAACTTTTCTACCGGGCTTCTCGCCGGAGCCAAATACCGATTATTTATTCCCAAGGAGCTCATCCCCACCCAAAGATCTCCCTTGGTCAGGCCTTACCGGTTGGGGTAGAGAGCGAAGGGGAATTTGTGGATATAGAACTTACGGCCAATGCTAAGATAATGACTTTAATTGACCAGCTCAATTCTCAGTTACCCTACGGTTTACGGGTAACATCGTGGCAGAGGATTTCTCCGGGTTATCCACCTATAGCCTTGGCCCAGGAAAACTTTAAGTTTAAAATAGATATAGAAATAAAGAGAGGAGAGAATATAAGGATCTCCCATAAGGAACGGATAAATAATTTTATGAAGCAGGAAAAGGCCCTTGTTCGACGACAAAAAGAGGGTCAGGAAAAGGTCATAGATATAAGACCCCTGGTCGGCTCTATCAACCTGATTAATGAGGACGAAAAGACCCCTTGTCTAGAGCTGGTTTTAAAGAATCACCCTCAGGGCAGTGCTAAACCTACTGAGGTCTTAGAGAAGATTTATGAGGAAGATATGGCTAAGTTCTCCTCTATACGCATCAAAAAGCTAGCCCCCGACCATTTTTAAGCATTAGTCATTGGTCATTGGCCATTGGGGGACAGTTACGGATATAAGATATTTGGAAAGTTTATCAATTATCAGAGAGATTAGCGGATCTGGTTTGGGAGATTGTAACTACCGGAGACTATTTCGCCGCTGATGACTAATGATCACAACTCAATATGGGCAATGAGATAGTAATAAATACCAATAGTTTAGAGACCCGGCTAGCACTACTAGAAAATGGTGCCTTAACAGAGTTTTATATAGAGCGAGACCGAGATCGGGGTATCATGGGTAATGTATATAAAGGCCGGGTACTAAAGGTTTTACCCGGCATGCAGGCTGCCTTTGTAGATATAGGCATGGAAAAGGCCGGCTTTTTATATGTCTCTGATGTAGATTTTGCTTACAACCTGGAGGAATATGAAGAGCTAACGGCAGGAGAATCTGTCGAGGAAGGGGGAGATGTTGATAACCTGGCGCTTCTATCTAGCCAAGCCAAACCTAAACCCCTCAGTCATCCCATCTTAATAGAAGAGGTTCTCCAAAAGGGGCAGGAAGTATTGGTGCAAATTTCTAAAGAACCTATAGGAGGTAAAGGGCCCCGCCTTACCTCCTACATTACCTTGCCTGGCCGATACCTGGTCTTTATGCCTACAATTGAACATATCGGGGTCTCCCGAAGAATAGAAAATGAAGCGGAACGAAGGAGATTGCGGGAACTTATCCGCAGCCTGAAAGAACCCGATGCAGGATATATAATCCGCACTGCTGGTGAAGGTCAGGACATAGAGGAATTTAGGCAGGATGCAAATTTCCTCAATAAACTCTGGCAAGATATCCAGGAAAAGAGCCAGAGGTCTACCGCCCCTTGCCTGATTCATAAAGACCTTAACCTCATCTTCCGTACCATAAGGGATCTCTTTACTGGCAATGTAGAAAGGCTAGTTATTGATTCTCCCCCTGAATATTATAATTGCATAGAATTTGTCCGTAATTATTTGCCCCATCTAGAAGCAAAAATAGAGCTTTATACCGAAAAAGAGCCTTTATTCCATGCCTATGGCATAGAATTGGAGATCAGCCGGGCCTTGGGCCGGAAGGTTTGGCTCAAATCAGGAGGTTATATAGTAATCGAGCAGACCGAGGCCCTCTGCGCCATAGATGTCAATACCGGCAGGTTTGTGGGAGAACATAACCCCGAAGAGACTATTCTGAAGACTAACCTGGAGGCAATCAAAGAAATCGTTTACCAAATTAGGCTGCGGAATATTGGCGGGATAATCATTATAGACTTTATTGATATGGCCAGAGAAGAGAGTCGCGAAAAGGTTTTTCATGCCTTGCAAACGGCTTTGAAGAAAGATAGGGCTAGGACTAATATCCTTAAGATGTCTGAGCTAGGTCTGGTAGAAATGACCCGACAAAGGGTGCGGGAGAGCCTGGACAATATAGTTTGTCAACCCTGCCCCTATTGCGAAGGTAGAGGTAGAATAAAATCAGCTATTAGCCTCTGTCATGAAGTCCTCCGAGAGATCCAGCGGGCAGACAGTAGCGCCCCCTTCGAAAAGAGGATTATTGCAGTAGTCCATCCGGAAATAGCTGAACTTATGATGGGTGAAGAAAGTTCTTATCTAGACCAGTTAGAAAAAGATCTGAAAAAAAAGATTATCGTAAAAGTAAATCCTGAACTACACCAGGAACAATTTGAAGTTATCGTTTAGCCTCTTTGGAATTTTTACCAGTAACGCACATGGATATACACATGGGTCTCAAAATATATACTAATAGATGGATAAAATTTCTCCCTGTTGGCTTAGAAAAACCAGGATATAGACCAACCAGGCATTGGCAAATCTAGCTGGGGCAAAGAAAATTGGCTATCAGACCCAAGACTATCGTTATTATTCCTACTTATAACGAGCGGGAGAATATAGAGGCTCTCACGCAGCAGGTTCTCTCCCTAGGCGAGGAGCTCCATATCCTTATTATTGATGACAACTCCCCTGATGGTACGGGTGAGATAGGATCCCGGCTGACCGCCAACCATCCCCAGGTTCACATTATTCACCGAGAAACCAAATTGGGCTTAGGTACCGCTTATATTGAGGGCTTCCGCTTCGCCCTGAAGAATGGTTTCCAATATATTGTTACTATGGATGCCGATTTTTCTCATGACCCTGAACATCTACCCCAAATCCTTAACGGCCTGGAGCGATACCATGTGGTTATTGGTTCTCGTTACATACCTGGCGGCCGCACCGTAAACTGGGACCTTATACGAAGGCTCATTAGCAAGGGTGGCAATATAGTAGCCAGGTACGTAGTAAGATTGAAGTCCCATGACTGTACCTCTGGTTATCGGGGATACCAGAGGAAGGTTCTAGAAAAGATAGATATTGGATCAATAAAATCCAGTGGCTACTCTTTCTTGGTAGAAATGCTCTTTCTTTGTCAGCAAAACGGACTTCTCATAACAGAGACGCCCATAGTCTTTGTGGACCGCAAATATGGCTATTCAAAAATATCCAAGGCAGAGATTTATAAGGCTTTCTTCACACTCCTGCGCCTGTTTTTTCTCGCTTTTAGATGAAAAAAGGAAAAATCAAAAACCCTTGCCCACCCTCAGTTTTGCTTATAGCTTTTTTACTCAATCCGAGGTAGGTTATTTGCAATTAGATTTTTGGGCGTATAATTTTTTTTCTGGCTCTTGACAATATCCAGATATAATAGTTTAATAGCCACGGATAAACCCGAATTTTTCATTCGGGTAAATTAGGGGTTAATAAATGTGACCCTTTTAAGACAAAAAGGAGGCGGGGAGGATGGGTCGGTATATTCAGTATATAAGAAGCTTAACCCTGGTGGTTGTCATTATTTTTCTAATAGCTTCTGCTAGTTGGGCAGATGAGTATGACCTCCGACAAGCCGGACAACCCTGGAGAATCATAGCCAATGCCCTTAATCCGTTAGGTGTAACCCTGGACTATCTTGTTGCCCGGCCCCTGCACTGGTTCTTACACCTTAAGCCCGTGGATAAGCTAACCGGTCATAGCCAGTTTACAGAAAAGAAAGAATACGTAGAAACCATGTATTAGCGGCCCGCCAGTTTTTCCCGCCAATAGTTCAAGAGATCTTCCATGGTCTTTTTGAAGGGGATGGTGGGTTCCCACCCGGTCTGTTGCCGGAATTTGGTATAATCACCGATTAATACTGGTACATCAGAGGGCCGTAACCGGGTTTCATCTACTCTTACTTCCACCTTTTTATCGCTCATAGATAAGAGTATCTCTAAAATCTCGCGGATTTTGTAACCTTTGCCAGAACATATGTTATATACTTCTCCAGGCATACCTTTCTCCAATGCCAACCAATATCCTCTAACCATGTCCCGTACATCGGTAAAGTCCCTTATGGCCTCTAAATTCCCTACATAAATGACAGGTTCTCTTTTTCCCATTTCGATCTCAACAATCTGCTTGGCAAAATCAGATGATACAAATACCTCTCCCCGCCGTGGACCAGTATGGTTAAAACCCCTGGTTCGTACAACATTCAATTTATAACTCATGTAGTATTGGTAACTTAGGAAGTCCTGCCCTACTTTGCTCACTGCATAAGGGCTTAAAGGCCGTAAGGGATTGGTCTCTTTGATAGGTAGTTCGTCAGGGTAAACCATGCCGTATTCTTCACTGGAACAGGCCACCTGGGTCCAGGGATTGATATTCAGATGCCTCACTGCTTCGAAGATATTAAGATTACCAATGATGTTAGTAGTTAAAGACTCACCCGGGGCATGCCAGGAGGTAGGGACAAAGCTTTGAGCTGCCAAATGGAATATCTTATCGGGTTTAATCTCTCTTATTATATTGGTTACAGAGGTCTGATCCCGCAAATCACATTCCAGGGTCTTGATATTGTTCGATATATGATCAATAAATTCCGTCCGGCTACGCCAGCGCCTAATGCCATATAACTCTATATCCGGCATAGTCAATAAATATTCCGCCAAATGACTCCCAGCAAAACCCGTTATTCCGGTAATTAAGACCCGCTGCATTAAATCCCTCCCTCCCCAAGAGTTGTTTTGAGATGTTTAGCTTATTTCCCGTTGTGCCGTACAAAGGTATAAATATTTCTCTTTAGGTTATGTTAAAGATTAACAAAAGCTCTCTATAGTGTCAAATGAATTTTGATAATTACGGGGACATATAATGACCCCATCCCATCCCTTTCCTATTCAAGGATTACATAGCTTGCATGGACTGATCCCTTTATCTACTAATAGCTCATCACGGCTTTTAAATTTGTTGGCTGGAATAAAGCAATTTGCTTTGGTTGTTGAAGTGCTGATGGCTGATAGCTTAACGATTACATTTAGGCATATCCTTTACGGATCAAGCCCCTTAACTTGACAATAACAGACTAAAATATTATATTTACACCGATTTAAGTCTGGCTAGAAAAGGCTTTTTATAGCCCTTTTTATCCCTTTAAATGGTAGAGTAAGCGCTATCTCATAGCTTTCAGCAAGGAGGTCAAATATATGGGCAAGGTTATTGGTATTGATCTAGGAACCACCAATTCTGTGGTAGCAGTGATGGAGGGTGGTGACGTAACGGTTATCACAAATCCAGAAGGTAGCAGGCTTACCCCGTCGGTAGTAGCCTTTGCCAAGGATGGTGACCGGTTAGTGGGCCAGGTAGCTAAAAGGCAGGCTATTACCAACCCGGAAAATACTGTCTACTCAATTAAACGGTTTATGGGCAGGCGCTATGAAGAAGTTAATGAAGAGATGAAGATGGTTCCTTATAAAGTAATCCGGGCCGGCAATGGTGATGCCCGGGTATCAATAAGGAACAAAGAATATCCCCCCCCAGAGATCTCTGCTATGGTCCTACAAAAGCTGAAACAAGCCGCCGAAGACTATTTAGGGCAAAAGGTTACTGATGCGGTCGTCACTACACCAGCATATTTCAATGATAGCCAGAGGCAAGCCACTAAGGATGCTAGTAAGATTGCTGGTTTGAATGTGCTGCGGATAATTAACGAACCTACTGCCGCGGCCTTGGCTTATGGTTTGGATAAGAAGAAGGACGAGACTATTGCAGTATTCGATTTTGGTGGAGGTACTTTTGACATATCGGTACTGGAAGTAGGGGATAATATAGTCGAGGTAAAGGCTACTAATGGTGATACCCATCTGGGAGGTGACAACCTGGACCAGAGGATTATTGATTGGTTGGTTGCTGAATTCAAAAAGGATCAGGGGATTGACCTGAGCCGGGACCCCATGGCTACGCAGCGGCTGAAAGAAGCAGCCGAGAAGGCCAAGATGGAGCTCTCTACTACTATGGAGACCGATATTAACCTGCCATTTATAACAGCCGATGCCTCTGGCCCTAAACACCTAAATATGAAGTTGAGCCGGGCCAAGTTTGAGCAGTTAGTGGACGATCTCCTAGAAAAGACCCTGGGTCCTTGTGAAGCAGCACTGAGAGATGCAGGATTAAGCCTTAAGGATATTGACGAGGTAGTCCTGGTGGGTGGTTCGACTAGAATACCCAAGGTACAGGAACTGGTGAAGAAATTCTTTGAGAAAGACCCCCATAAGGGGGTAAACCCTGATGAGGTAGTAGCGATAGGAGCGGCTGTACAAGGGGCAGTCCTGGCTGGTGAGGTAAAAGATGTGTTGCTATTAGATGTTACCCCTCTGTCTTTGGGTATCGAGACCCTGGGGGGGGTAATGACCCGTTTAATCGAGCGGAATACTACTATCCCTTGCCGTAAAAGTGAGACCTTCTCTACCGCTGCAGATAACCAGACCAGTGTAGAGATCCATGTATTACAGGGTGAGCGGGATATGGCCCGGGACAATAGGACCCTAGGCCGCTTCCATCTGGTAGGCATTCCAGCAGCACCCCGCGGCATGCCGCAGATAGAAGTAACTTTTGATATAGACGCCAATGGCATCCTTAATGTCTCGGCGATAGATAAAGGTACTGGTAAGCAGCAGGCCATTACTATTACCTCTTCCAGTGGTATTACAGAAGAAGAAATCAAGAAGATGGTGAAAGAAGCAGAACTCCATGTCGAGGAAGACAAAAATAGACGGCAAGAGGTAGAGATAAGAAATCAGGCCGATTCTTTGGTCTATACCACGGAAAAGACCCTTAATGAACATCGGGATAAATTGTCAACCGGCGATATAAAGCCGATTGAAGAGGCAATAGAGGATACCAAGAAGGCTTTGGAAAGTGGAGACAGTGAGCGGATAAAGAGTAGTATGGACCGTTTGACTAAGACTTCTCATAAATTGGCTGAGGCAATGTATCAGCAGCATGCCTATGCCGGTACTGGCAGCTCCTCCGGGGCCGGTGAGGATGGCGAAAAAGAAAGGGGATCCCAGCGGCCTCCTAAAGGTGATGGAGAGGTAGTGGATGCCGAATTCGAGGAGAGCTAAGGGGATATTCTTCCTGGGTATAAATGCCTCCCGCGAGGTGATAACATGACCAAAAAAGACTATTATGAAGCCTTAGGGGTAAAGAGGGGGGCAAGTGCCACCGAAATCAAAAAGGCTTATAGAAAATTAGCACGAAAATACCATCCAGACCTTAATCCTGGTGATAAGGCTGCGGAGGCCAAGTTTAAAGAGATTTCTGAAGCCTATGAGGTATTAAGCGACAAAGAGAAGCGGAAAAAATATGATCAATTTGGCCATGCAGCCTTTCAAAGCGGTTTTGATCCTTCCCAGGCATATACTTATACCACTAGAGACTTTGACTTCGATTTAAATTCGGTCTTTGGTGAAAAAGGCGCCCCTTTCAGTAATATCTTCGAACAGTTTTTCGGAAACCGGCGTAAAAGTCCCTATTACCATAAAACAGCAAAAGGTAAAGATATTACCTATTCTTTAGAGCTAAGCTTAGAAGACGCTTTCAAAGGAATTTCAACCAGGATAAGTTTCAGTAGAAATGATCACTGTTATGGCTGTACCGGCAATGGTATGCAGCGAGGGAGCCAGGGACGCACTTGCCCGAATTGTAAGGGTTCAGGCCAGCAAGGAACAGGGAAGGGCCTTTTTCTGATGGAGGAGCCATGCCCCCGTTGCAGGGGAACGGGAGAGATACCCATGATTGCCTGTCAGACATGTGCTGGTACGGGCATGATCCCAAAGGTAGAAAATATAACGATCAAGATACCACCAGGGGTAAATACGGGTTCAAAGATAAGGGTAGCCGGCAAAGGAGAGCCCGGGACAAATGGGGGACCACCGGGCGATCTATATATCATTACCAAAATACAGCCTCATCCGCTTTTTGAGCGGAAAGGAGATGATATTTATTGCGAGGTTCCCATTACTGTTACCGAGGCGGTTTTAGGCGAGAAAATAGAGGTGCCAACCATAGATGGTAAGGCTACCATGACTATCCCTGAGGGTACCCAAAGTGGCCAGAAGTTTCGCCTGAAGGGCAAAGGTGTCCCCCACCTTAAGGGTAGTGGCCGGGGTGATCACTATGTTACCATTAAGATAGTGATCCCCAGAGAAATAGACCAGGCTTCTAAAGAGTTGCTGAAGCGGTTTGGCGACCGGAATCCCTATAATCCCCGGATAGACTTAAGGTACTAACTATGGCATCAGTTAAGGACGAACTATTTACCATCAGCGTGGTTTCCAGGATGTTTGGTATTCATCCCCAAACCCTCAGGTTATATGAAAGAGAAGGGCTGATTAGGCCCCGTCGTTCCCAGGGTAATACCAGGCTTTATTCTCGCGAGGACGTAGATAGGATATCCAAGATCCTGAATCTCACCAGAGACTTGGGAGTAAACCTGGCTGGTATTGAGGTTATCTTTAGTATTCAGCAAAAAATGGACGAGATGCGCAAATTTGTCTGGGAGATGTTAGAATATATTGACCAGGAAGTAAGGAATCATTTTGAACAGCGTTTCCAAACCCATAATTATAGCTTAATGAAAGCACCCCCTAATAAGATCGTTAAGATTGAGGTTGGTAAATAAAAGATTCATTATTTTCTAGAATCAGTCAGGATTAAAGGTTATAATAAATAAAAAGAAGATCAGCTCAAACTTCATCTAGTTGACCCAGGAGTCTTGTCTTCAGGACTTATGGCGCCATAGCAATAAGCAGGATTTTATAAATCCCGCTAAAGAGGCTTTTCAGGAGAAGAGAAATATGGGCAAGGAAGATCAGGAAAAAGGGTTTACGGTTACTGATAAAAGATACTCTGTTCGCCCAAAGGAAGAAGGAGAGAAAGAGGAAGGGCAGAAAAGAACCCTGGAAGACAAAAAACCATCTACTCCTTTACCAGCGATGGATTTTCCTACCTTTCTCTTCTCTATTAGCAGTACCGCCCTATTACATTTTGGTGATATCCCTGATCCAATAACCAACAAGAAGGAAAAAAATCTCCCTATGGTTAGGCAGACTATTGATATAATAGATATGTTGAAGGAAAAGACTAAGGGAAACTTAACCCCGGAAGAGGAAAATCTAATAGATAATATATTGTACGACTTACGGATGAGGTATATTCGGGAAGTAAACCAAGCCTCTTAAGAAAGGAAGGAGAGAGAAAGAACCTATGGCAGGCAACGATAGATATCGGAACGGAGAAAACCATGGTGAGGGAGAAAAATCTCCTCGGTTTACTGTTAGCGATAGGCGGTTCTGGAGAGGAAGGGATGAGTTGCAAGTAGAAGGAGGGCCAGGGCCCCAAGAGAGTAGGAGGCTACCTACTTATCTGGAAGAATTGCAGCAAAAATTGGAAGAGAAAGATAATAAACTAAGAGAATACATAGCTGAAATAAAGAAAGAGAATGAAGAATTTCGTAGCCGCCTTACCCGGGATATGGAGAGGAGAGTGGAGACGGAGAAACTTAATCTTATTAAGGGATTCCTTGCAATACTGGATAATCTGGATAGGGCCCTGGATTCCGGCAGAAGACTTCAAAACCCGGAGGCCTTTAGGGTAGGGGTCCAGATGATCCGGGACCAATTCATGAACCAACTGAGTATCAATGGGGTGCAAAGATTGAATAGAAGGGGAGAAGTATTTAACCCAGAGACAGACGAAGCCGTTGAAGTAGTAGCGGCTACTAAGAAAGAAGAAGATAACATGATTCTGGAAGAGATAGAACCAGGGTATGTTCGGGACGATTACCTTATTCGTCCCGCAAAGGTCAGGGTGGGGAAATATATAGCCGAAAATTCCCATTAAATTACAGGAAGGGGAAAGATTTCTTAGGTAGTCATGGTAAAGAGGGATTATTATGAGATTCTAGGTGTTTCACGCAATGCCTCTGAAGAAGAGATAAAAAAGTCATATCGGAAATTGGCCCTCAAATATCATCCTGACCGAAACCCGGGCAACAAAGAGGCCGAAGAGAAGTTTAAGGAGGCAGCCGAGGCTTATGAAGTGCTTAGGGACCCGGAAAAAAGGTCATTATATGACCGGTTTGGTCATGAAGGCTTAAGAGGGACTGGCTTTAGTGGTTTTACTGGCTTTGATGATATCTTTTCTAGCTTCAGTGATATATTCAGCGATTTTTTTGGTTTTGGCACCAGCACCAGGAGCAGGAGTAGAACCAGCGCCCAGGCCGGAGCGGATTTGCGGTATGACCTGTCTATATCGTTTCTGGATGCAGCCTTTGGTAAAGATACTGAAATTGAGATAAATAAATTAGAAAGGTGCACTACCTGCCGTGCTACTGGCCTTAAGCCCGGTACCAGCCCGGCTATTTGCCCCTATTGCCAGGGAAGGGGAGAAAGTACGCGGTCGCAAGGCTTCTTCACCATGAGTAGTACCTGCTCATATTGTAGGGGTGAAGGCCAGATAATTAATGATCCTTGCCCTGATTGCCGGGGGAAGGGTCGAGTCAGAAGAAAAAAACGGCTCTCAGTAAAAATCCCACCCGGGGTAGAAAGTGGCTCTCGCCTGCGCCTGCGGGCTGAAGGCGAAGAGGGAGTAAACGGGGGCCCACGCGGGGATCTTTATATCTTTATCTACGTTGAACCGCACGAATTTTTCCAGAGGCAGGGGAATGATATTATATGCCAGATCCCTATATCTTTCCCTCAAGCTGCACTGGGAGCCGAGATAGAGGTTCCAACCTTGAATGGAAACAAAAAAGTGACCATACCCAAAGGCATCCAGTCTGGTGAGGTTGTATATTTAAAAGGCGAAGGGATACCTTATTTAAGGGGTGGTGGTCGAGGAGATCAAATCATCCAGGTCATGGTGAAGACCCCTACTAAAATGACTAAAAGGCAAGAGGAATTACTCCGTGAATTTGCCCAGGAAGAAGAGCACTCTTCTAAAGAGAAGGGCTGGAGCTTGTGGCGGCATTAATGGCACAGACCAAAGAGCGCATAAGCAGTTTTACTAAAACCGTCCGGGATGACACCCAGTATAGGTACCAAGAAAAGCTAGGCGAGATACTGTGCAGAGAGGGCCAGATTACCAAGGGCCAGTTGGATCAAGCCTTACAGTACCAGAAGAGGAACGGCGGTAGGATCGGCAGCATCCTGGTAAAACTTGGTTACATAGACGCTGGAACAATAGTTAATCTCCTGAGTAGAAAATACAATTTTCCTGCCATAACCCTTTCTGGACGCCATATTGATGAAGCCCTCCCTAAACTTTTACCCTATAAAGTAGTCAAAGAATATCTGGCCTTCCCCATCAATCTTAATAACAATGTCCTCCTAGTTACTATGGTAGACCCCACTAACCCCAAGGCAATTGAAGCCCTCCAGCATTTTACCAAGCTATCTATTAAGACCGGAGTGTCTCTAGAATCGGAGATTGTAGATGCTTATAGGAAATACTACCAGATAAGCGAAGAAGAATACCGAGGGCTGATAGCCCGGGAAGAGGAGGAAGAGAAGGTAACCCTGGCCGAGGTAGAGGATTTTGGCTCTATAATAGCCGAAGCCACCGAAACCTTTACCCTGGAAGGTGAGGAAGTTGTCCAGGAGACTACCGATCAATATTCGGCCAGCGACGCCCCCATCATAAAACTGGTTAATGGGATCTTGATTAAGGGCATAAAAGAGGGAGTGAGCGATATTCATCTGGAGCCCTTTGAGAAGTCCCTATATGTCCGTTACCGGCTGGATGGTTCGCTCTATAAATCCTTAAACCTCCCTATTCAGATCAAGAGTGCCATTGTCTCCCGCCTAAAAATTATGGCCAAACTCAATATCTCAGAACGAAGGATACCACAGGATGGCCGCATAAAGCTAAAACTGGGTAAGACTAAAGCGGTAGATTTTCGCGTCTCCGTGCTCCCTACCCTGTTTGGAGAGTCTATCGTCTTACGACTCCTGGATAAGTCTTCCCTTAACGTAGACCTGACCAGGCTGGGGTTTACTAAAGAGGGGCTGGATAAGCTCTATCGGGCCATAAAGCGACCCTATGGTATGATCCTGGTAACTGGCCCTACTGGCAGTGGCAAGACTACTACCCTCTATTCTGCCCTCAACGTGATCAATACGGTTGACCGAAAGATCCTTACCGCCGAAGACCCCGTGGAATATAATTTCCCTGGTATCTGCCAGGTGCATATTAGGGAAGAGATCGGGATGACCTTTGCTAATGC
>Ga0209342_10005196_pt1 | contig 13372 bp, 10 predicted proteins | sample RifCSP16_2_FD_184023 | JGI IMG/M metagenome (GOLD analysis project Ga0209342, IMG submission 184023) | Soil microbial communities from Rifle, Colorado - Rifle CSP2_sed 16_2 (SPAdes) (version 2) | ecosystem: Environmental > Terrestrial > Deep subsurface > Rock core/Sediment | place: Rifle... | reverse complement strand
CCTCTCCCTCATGAAGATCATGGAGTCAGTACGCAGGAGCAACCGGGACGTGGAGGGCCGGGTCGTGGAATGGTCCGGCAGGGAGTACATGGTCCGCGGTCGCGGGTATATTAAAGACAAAACGGATATTGAAAAGATCTCCGTGGGTACCGACGGCAAGGGCACGCCCGTTCTCCTGCGGGACATTGCCACGATCCAGCTCGGGCCCGAGATCCGGCGCGGCGTGGCCGAGCTGGATGGGCTTGGAGAAGCGGTCGGCGGCATCGTCGTCGTTCGCTTCGGCGAGAACGTGCTCGGCGTCATCGAGCGCGTGAAGGAGAAAATCAAAGAAATCACGCCTTCCCTGCCCGAAGGTGTGAAGATCGTCACCGTGTACGACCGGTCTGAACTCATCCATCGGTCCGTCGAGACCCTTCGTGATGAGATCATCAAGCTCGGGATCGCCGTGAGCGTCGTGTGCGTCATTTTTCTTTTTCACCTGCCCAGCGCCTTCGTCGTGATCATGACCCTTCCCGTCGCGATCCTCATCTCCTTCATCTGCATGTACTATCTCAGGATCAGCTCGAACATCATGAGCCTCAGCGGCATCGCCATCGCCATCGGCGCCATGGTGGATGCCTCGATCATCATGGTCGAGAACGCCCATAAGAAGCTTGAAGAGTGGGAACGACAAAACAGTTCAAACAGTTCAAACGGTTTAAACAGTTTAAACAGTTATAAAAAGAAGAGGATCGACGTTATCATCGAAGCGGCGACAGAGGTCGGACCGTCGCTCTTTTTCTCCCTCCTGGTGATTACCGTCGGGTTCCTGCCGGTCTTTACGCTCGAGGAGCAGGCGGGCAGGCTGTTCAAGCCCCTTGCCTTCACCAAAACGTTCGCCATGCTCTTCGCGAGCTTTCTTGCCATTACGTTCACACCCGTGCTCATGACGCTCCTCATCAAGGGAAAGATTAAGCATGAAGAGGAAAATCCGATCAACAATTTCCTCCGGAGGCTCTACCACCCGGTGGCGGAGTTTGCGCTTCGATTCCGAAAGTTCGTCATCATAGCCGCGGTTATTATCGTGGCGGTCACGGTCATTCCGTTCAGGGAACTCGGTTCCGAGTTCATGCCTCCTCTCTACGAGGGAACGCTCCTCTTCATGCCGTCGGCGCTCCCCGGCACCTCCATCACCACGGTGACCCAGCTGCTTCAGGCCCAGGACCGGATCATGAAGCAGTTCCCGGAAGTGGAGCAGGTATTCGGCAAGGCCGGACGGGCCGAGACGCCTACCGACCCGGCGCCGCTGGAGATGATCGAGACCGTCGTGAACCTCAAGCCCCAGGACAAATGGCGCCCTCAATTTAAAACGTGGGAAGATCTCAGGAACGAAATGGATGACGCCCTCACGATTCCCGGCGTTGCGAACACCTGGACCATGCCGATCATTGGCAGGATCGACATGCTCTCCACCGGCATACGGACGCCCCTGGGAATCAAGATATTTGGCCCGCACCTCGACGAAATAGAACGCATCGGCCTGGATGTCGAGCAGGTGCTCCGGAATGTTCCGGGCACGAGGAGCGTGTTCGCCGAACGGGCGAATACCGGCTATTTTCTCGATTTCACCATAAATCGCGCGGAAATCGCGCGATACGGCCTTGCCATAGAAGACGTCCAGGACGTTATCCAGACGTCCATCGGCGGCATGAACCTCACGACCACAGTCGAGGGGCGGGAACGATATCCCGTGAATGTCCGGTACGGCAGGGAGCTGAGGAGCGATATTGATAAGCTCAAGCGGGTGCTCATCCCGATCATGAACGGCGGGCACGTGCCCTTAACTCAGCTTGCCGATATCCGGGTGACGAGGGGACCGGGTATGGTGCAGAGCGAGGGGGGGAGGCTTACGGCGAGCGTCACGCTGAATATTGCGGGGAGTGACTTCGGCGGGTACGTGAAAAAGGCGGCCAAGGCGCTTGCGGAAAAGGTCAAGCTGCCGCCGGGGTATGTCCTGCAGTGGAGTGGTCAGTACGAGTACATGGAGAAGGTGAAGTCCAAGCTTCTCTATGTGATACCGCTCACGCTCCTCATCATCATCGTGCTTATCTACTTGAATACAAAATCCTGGATCAAGACCGCGATCGTGCTCCTTGCTGTGCCGTTCTCTCTTGTAGGCACGGTCTGGCTGCTCTACCTGCTCGGGTATCACATGAGCACGGCGGTCTGGGTGGGCGTGATAGCGCTCGCCGGGCTCGACGCCGAGACCGGGATCGTGATGCTCCTCTACCTTGATCTTGCGTATAACAAGTGGAAGGCTGACGGGAAGATCCATTCGCTGCGCGATATCGAGGATTCGGTCATGGAAGGCGCGGTCAAGCGCATCCGGCCGAAGATCATGACCGTATCGGTGATCCTTGCGGGCCTTGTCCCGATCATGTTCTCGACCGGCACGGGCGCGGACGTGATGAAGCGGATCGCCGCGCCGATGGTGGGGGGCGTCATTACCTCAACGATCCTCGAGCTCATCATCTACCCCGCCATCTATGTGATCTGGAAGGAGCGGGAGTTGAGGAAGAAGACGTGAGGGGTGAGGTGTAAGGGGACGAGAGGCGAGGGAGGATGGACGCGTAGGGGCTGCCCTTTCCATGACGGCAACACGGTTGCCTCGGTCCAGAAAAAAGCTCGGGCGCAGGATCTTTTCCTGCGCCCGATGATGCTCCAGAATATGTTGTGCAGTCACGCGGGGTTTACTACCTCTTCGCGCCGACCGGCCCGGAGGGGATCGGGCTGCTGACCAGCTTCTCGATAAGTTTCGCCGTGGGCTCCGGCAGGGGATTTTCCCGCGGTATTTCCTTTATGTGATCCGCTGCTACTTCCATGATCTTGCCTTTGGCCGACTTCAGGGCCGCCATCGCCGAGACGTGTGTCTCGCTGTCTGCCTCCTCGGCCTCGCGTTCCCACACCACGGCGCCGGTCTTCGCATTTACCAGTTTGAACCTGACCCTGATTTTATATTTGTTGTAGATGCCCGTAACGAAATTTGAATAGGTGTCAAGGGACCCGTAGAACAGGCCATCCACGCCAAGTGCCGCACCGATCTGCTGCGGAGTCGGTGTTACGGGAGTGGGGTTGTCAATGTCAAGCTGGGCTCCCAGGCTCAGGCCGATTTTCACTTTCAATTGTTGGTCGACCGAGGAAAGAGGCATCGCGCTGTAGTACCGGCGGGGAACCGCCTCGTTGAAGGCTTGCCTGATCCAGTCAGAGGCATACAGGTGGTCGGTATTGTTTCGCATGGGCAGCACGGCGATCCTTGCGATCGGGTTGTTCCGATCCGGCGGCGGCAGCTTTTTCCCGCACGCGCCCAGCATGAGCGACACGCCCAGTATGAACATCAGCAAAACTTTCATCAGAAGCCTTTGACCTTTCATTTAATCCTCCTCGAATTGCATATGATATTGGCATTGCTTGAAGCTTTGAAATAGTGCTCAAAGTTAACCATATGCTTCAGGAACTGTCAAGGTAATATTACCAACAGAGAAGAATAGGGATGATGGGTGACAGAGGGTGAGAAGTGAAGAGGGTAAGAAGATGAGAAATTGCGGATTGTGGATCGCAGGATGCGGAATTATGTTATACGTTACGAGTTGTCGGTTGTAAGTTACACGTTGGCAGTTATGTTTGCCCCGGTCCAGAAAAAATCAGGCGCAGGTCTATATCTCCTGCGCCTGAATTCGTTATCAGTCCATTCTCAATACGATAATTACTCGATCTTGAAGGTCGCCGATTTGAGCACTGTGCCGGAGGCGTCCTTGACCTCCACTTTCCAGTCGCCCTTCATTCCCCCGATGGTCTTGTTCGCCCAGGTCCTGAACTTTGAGAAGGGCTTGATCGTCAAGGGGACATTGCCCATCTCATTCATTCCGAGCGTCCAGACAACGGTCACGGATGTCTCCGCGGGCACGTTCTGGAACTCCAGAAAGCAGTACACTTTTTCCTGCGTGGCCGGGAAGGTCGCTGCAATTCCCACGGGCTCCCGGTTCTCGACGCTGCTCGCGATCTCCATGCGCGCGATCGTGAGGCTCGCTGCAGGAGCCGGAGCGGCCTTTTCTGCGGGAGCCGCCTGCGGCGGAGGGGCCTGCTGCTGGGCCAGCACAGCGCCCGCCAATACGGTAAGACACACAACCAGGACAAACACAGCCAGTTTCTTCATGTTCCTTACCTCCTTGTGAGTGAGTGTTCGTGACGGTATCAACGGCGGTCATCGGATCCGGCAGATACCCTTTCGCCTTTCATCGACCTTCTGCCACAATAGTACGCCGTGTCTCTCTTGTGTTTCGGTCCGCTCCGTCAGCGGCCTGCCGGAGTCTACTTCGTTTTCTGTGATGCTGCTTCGTATCTCTTGAGGTAGTCTCCTGCCAATCGTTCCGGGTCGACCCCAAGGAGCTTTGCATATTGCAGGAGAAAGCCCCGCAGATATGCGCGCGGTGGAAGTTTCGCAAAATTTTCAAGCTCTATATACTCAAGGTAGCGTGATCCGATCTTTGTCGTGTCCGCGACATTTCGTATGCTGAGGCCGGCCTGTTCCCTCAGCACCCGGATCGCCATGCCCGTGAATTCAACGACCTCTGTTCTGGGAGCAGGGGCAGGTCGTACCGGCTCGACCGGCGCCGGCGCGGGTTGATCTTCATGTGCTTCCAGAGGTTCGACCGGTATCGGCTCGTCGTCTTCGTGGGTCTGCGGAGCCGGAGCGGGCCGGACCGGCTGGTAGTGGCGCTCGTATCGCGGGGCAGGCACGAGCGGCTCGGGTTCCGGCGTCTCCTCCTGCTCTTTTAACATCCTGTCATAGCGCCTGCGGTTATCATCATATGCGAGCGTACGGTATGCATCTTCGATCTTCTGTCGTATCTTCGCTGTTTCTTCCGCCGTAAAGAGCGAGTACAACGCGATGGAGTTCGGTTCGTAGATCCTCCGGACCCGCTCGTATGCCTTGTGGACCTCCTGGGAGGACGCCCGAGGGTTGATCTCCAGCAGCTCGTAAAAATTCAAATCGTCGATCTTTTTGATCATTTCACCGTTCCCGTACGTCAGTAAAGCATCGTGGGCGTGAGCTGTTCTTTTCTGAGCAGGTTGTGGACGATCCGTTCGATGCAGCGCGACGGCCGGGAATAAGGATATTCGAGCGAAAGCGGCCGCTTGCTCCGGATCGATTGCCAGACGCAGTCGTCATATTCCACGTAGCCCAGGTACTCGAGGTTGATGCCGAAGTATTTCTGGCAGGCGCTCTTCATCGAGAACCCGATCTGCACATCGTGCTTGGTCCTCACCTGGTTTACGATGAGCTTGGGCTTGAATTTGAGGATCTCAAGCTCGAGGATCTCGCCCACTTCCCGTTCCAGTTGTTTCACGCGCTCGATGAGGTCGAAGGGCGTGCGGATGCCCATGGTGTTCTTCTGGTCCATGGCGGCGTCGATCAGGTCTTTGATCCCCTGGTGGTTCACGACCTTCTTGAACCTCCGGTAGAAGGCGCTCTTGATGAACCGGTAGGCATTTTCTATCGCTGTCGGCTCGGGCAGCACGACGAGGATGCCGTGGTCCGAGAAAAGGAAAAAATCGAGGATGTTGTGCGTGGTTCCGGCGCCGAGGTCGAGGAGGATGTAATCCACATCCACGGCCTCGAGGTGCCTGAGCAGACGCGTCTTCTGGGAAAAATTGGGGTTTGCCGCGTCGAGGAAGTCCTGGGCGCCGCTGATGAGGCTTAAGTTCGGAATGCCGGTCTTGATGATCACATCCTGGATGTTCTCTGCGCGCCGGTTGAGAAAATCCGACAGCGTCATCTCCGGGAGCCCGATCCCGAGGGTAGTGTGCAGGTTCGCCCCGCCGAGGTCCGCGTCAACAAGAAGGACCTTTTTCTTCAGGCGCGCGAGGCAAATGCCTACATTGCCGGTGATCAGGCTTTTGCCGATCCCGCCCTTGCCGCCTCCGATGGCCCAGATCTCTTTTCTGCGCAGCGCCTCTTCGAGCTCTATCATCAGACTTCCGTCACCTCCGGCAGGGAGACCGGGCTGAGTTCTCTATCAGGAGGAAGGACAAAACCGTTGTTCTCCACAGCAGGGTCTGTCGCCTCATCCGTTGTTTCTTCACCCTCTTCGAGTTCCTGGAATTCCTTGAGCGTAGGCAGGGCGGAAAGGTCCTTTAAGCCGAAGTAATTGAGGAACTCCATTGACGTGCCGTACAGCATGGGTTTGCCGGGCACGTCTTTTTTGCCCACGATCTTCACAAGCCGGCGCTCCATGAGGTTCCTGACGATCCCTCCCACGTTCACGCCCCGGATCGCCTCCATTTCCGTTCTCGTGATCGGCTGTTTGTACGAGATGATCGCGAGCGTCTCGAGCGCGGGCCGGGAAAGTTTTGACGGTCCCTTGCTCGACTTGAATTTTCGTATCCAGCCGGCGTACTCCGGCCGCGTTGTCAGCTGGTACCCGCCGGCCACTTCAACCAGCATCAGGCCTGAGCCGCGTGTTTCACATTCCTGCCGGAGCACGGCGAGTTGCGCTTCGATCTGCTCCGGCGACGCTTCTTCGAATATGCCGGCCAGCCTGTCCCGGGACAGGGGGCTTCCGGAGATGAACAGCAATGCTTCCATGGCGGATCTCAATTCTTGTTCTTCCAACATCGGCACCTCTTACCAGTATAGTATACCAAAAGTATTAAATATATGATACTAAACAGTGACATTCCTGAAAAAAAGTTTATCGATTTCCATTCCGTCCTTCCTATAAAAGCTTACAATGGCGCCTGTTCCCCCAGCCTGCCGAGCGCCACTTTCGCGTTCATTTTAATGTCCACGTCCGTGCTGTCAAGAAGCTTTTTTATCGCCGGTATGGCCTGTCTTACGAGTTCAGGGTTCGCGCTGCCGATGTTTCCCAGCGCAGCGACGGCATTCTTCACCGCGTTCGGATGGCCGCTTTCAAGGTACTGCATCAAGCGGGGCACGAGGCCTGCCACGGCGTCCGGATAGTGCAGGCCGATCGCGCCGAGGGCAAAGAGCACGCCGCCGCAGGTCGCCTCTTTTGAGAACTCCAGTACCTCCACGAGCTTGGGCAGTATTCCGCGGATCAGCTCGGGGGCGTTGATCCCGATCTTGCCGAGCGCATGGGAAGCGGCCTCTCGTTCGTCGTCGTCTCCCTGATCAAGCATCCGGATCAGGCGCGGCACAATGTCCCGAACGAGGTCGGTAAAGGAAAACCCGATGTTCCCGAGAGCGTAAGCCGCCTCCTGTCTTACGAGGCTCTGCTCGTGCTCGAGGAGCGCCTTGAGCTTCGGCGCCGCCGCCGCCGCCGAGTCCTGAAAGCTGAAGCCGAGGTTTCCGATCGCATTCGCCGCGTCGATCTTGATGAACATGTCCTCGTCGTCGAGGAGGGCGATGAGCCTGCCGAGATACTTTCTGGTGTCGTTCGGGTAATCAAATCCCACGCGTGACAGCAGGTTCAGCGCTCCCGAGCGGATGTCACCGTTCTTCTCGGAGAGAAGGTCGACAAGCTCACCGATGCGCGAGCGGTCTTCGTACACCGCCTTCTCGATATCGCCGAATTTGCGTTCCCCGGCCAGGGCTTTGATATCAAGCTTCATAATTTCTTTCAGCCATGGATGAACACTGATGCACACGGATTGGTAAAGTCCTAAGCCCGAAATTCTAATTCGTTTTATCAGTGCAAATCCGTGCTAATCCGCGGCAAACAAGTTCAGATTCGTGCTGCCGGCCGATGTCTCCCGTACCGCCTTCATCAGGCGGATGGCGCCGAAATGTTCGACCTGCACCGCTTTTACGACGCGCGTCTTGATGAGTTCGAGCAGCGCGAGGAACGTGGCGATGACGTGGATCCTGGTGGTGCTTCCCTCGAACAGATCAACGAAGAGCAGGCTGTCTACGGATTCGAGCCGCTGCAAAATATGGGAGATCTTCTCCGTGATCGAGATCGTCTCCGGGGTGATCTCGAATTTCGCATCAGGGACCCTGGCCATCACGTCCCTGAGCGCGGAGAGCAGGTCGAACAGGTGAAAGTCGATGAGCAGCGGCTCATCCTCCGCCGGCACGTCAGGTGCCGCCTCGGCCGGGCGCGTATAGATCTGCGACCAGAGGGCCTCCTTCTGCTCGAGCGACAGGGCCGCGTCCTTGAACCGCTTGTACTCGAGCAGCCGCCGGATCAGCTCTGCCCTCGGGTCCACGCCGTCCTCCTCGTTCTCGGGGTTCTCAGGCGGCGGCAGGAGCATGCGGGACTTGATGTGCGTGAGCGTCGATGCCATGAGCAGGAACTCGCCGCCGACCTCTATATCGAGGTTCTTCATGAGCTCCAGGTATTCAAGGTACTGGCTGGTGATGAGGGAAATCGGGATGTGATAGATATCGAGTTCGTGCTTTTTGATGAGGTGCAGAAGAAGGTCCATGGGACCTTCGAAGATCTCCAATTTTACATGATAAGACATCGGCGTTTCAGAGCCCCTCCGCATTAAGAGCCGTCCGCGGCTCGGCCTTATTATTAATAATGTTAATAAGAAAATTAGCGTTATTTGCGCAAAAAGTCAAGAGAAAAACAGGAGAGACAGGTAATCCTGCAGTTACGGGGGCAGCAGCCCTTTCGCTCTGCCGCGCAAGCGTACAAATTGGGCAATGGTTGCACAAGGATATCCGTCCTGTCCCTGCAGCTTTACGCTCCTGCCTGCCGGCAGGCAGGCCGCACGTGCCTGCTTTGGGATAAGTGATTTTACCATGATCCGCGGGGCACTTAAAGCGCGGCTATCGCTTAAGGACTGCTGCCCCGACATGCATTTACCCCTGATAGCTGAAGGGGTACAGAGACAGCTATTGGTTCTTGGCTCGCAGCTGATGGCGTCAAGCAACACATACGTGCGAGAAGGTGAGCTAAAAGCTTCCTTCTGGTATAATGTACCTATCACGGAGGTACCGATGGCGGGCCGATCACCAGTTCCCGTTTCCGCAGGGGGGTATGCCGAGAAAGAGCTGCTCCGGATGATCCGGCGCTGGGTCCCGGCAGAGCGCGTCCCGGGCAGGGTCGGGGTGAAGGACACGTCCGATTTTTTCCGCGTCGATTACGACGACGTCGTCGTGCTCGCCGGCGTGCCCTATTTTGTGCGGAACAATGAGCGGGAGGGGAGGTTCGGCCTCGACGATGAGCCGAAGTTCTGGGTCAAGCGCTCCATCAATCTCCTGAGCGGAGAGGTCAAGATCCTGAAATGGGTCTTTCGCGAGCGCTTTAACGTAAAGATCGGCAACCTTGTCTTCGAGTGCGTGCGGAGCCCCCGGAAAGAGGCGCGGATACTTGAACTCGTCCGGGGACGGCAGGACTTCATGCAGGGCGAGACGGTGCCTGACTCCTCGGGAGACCCGCTCCGGATCCTGGACTACATCCGGGGAAAAACGCTCGCCGAGATCACGCTGACGCTGGGGTCGGACCACGAAGATTATTTCCATCATTACTATCCCGCCCTGCTTGATGAGTATGTCGAGATCGTGAAGGCCATCCGCTTTCTCCATGAGAACAGGGAAAAGCACGGCGATATCCGGCGCGACCACCTGATCAAAGATGTGGCAACAGGCCGGTATCGCTGGATAGACTTTGATTTTAATTACCGTCACGGCGAGAGCCGTTTTGCGTATGACATCTTCGGGCTCGGGAACATCCTTATCTATATCACGGGCCGCGGCGACGTCATCACGCACCGCCTTCTTCAGGAAGACCCGGGCGCGCTCGAGAACCTCTCGGATGACGATGTGAACATCGTTTTCCATAATCGCGTTGCCAACCTCAGGAAGATATATCCCTACATCCCGGAAGCCCTTAATCGCGTGCTCATGCACTTTTCCGTGGGCTCCCCGGTGTTTTACGACGATACCCGGGAACTGCTTGAAGATCTGGGGGAGGCGAGGGAGAGGTTGAGTACCGGGAAGGTGGGAGGGTAGGAAGGGAGGAAGGAGAAAAGGCAAAACGCAGAGTGCGAAAGTCAAAATGAAGGGACTATAGTTTTACCCTGTTAGAAAAAGCCATCGATTGACTTTCCAGAAGGAGGCTCCGACATGGAAACCGAGACAGCACCCGAAATCAAAAACAAGCATCTCCTCATAGCCGTGGACCAGTCCGAAAGCTCGAAGCGCGCCGTGCTCTATGTGGCGGACTTCCTGGGAGGGTTTCCCGGATTCCGGGTGACCCTCCTGAGCATCATCCCGGAGCCGGAAGAGGATTTTTTCGAAAAAGAAGAAGAGCGGACCGCCTGGGTCAAAAAAAAGGAGGGGGAGATCGGTCAGATGCTTGAGAATTATCGTCGGATCCTCATCCAATCGGGCTTTGCCGAGGACAAGGTCGTCGCGATCGCGCACGTGGGAGAGGGAAAGTCCATGGCCGAGGCCATCCTCGAGACCCGGTGCGGCCTGACCTGCTGCACCATTGTCGTCGGCCGGCACCACCACTCCAAGACCGAAGAGTTCCTCTTCGGCAGCACCTCGAGCAAGCTGGTTCGTGAGGCCAGGAACTGCGCCATCTGGGTGGTGGAATAGAGGGGAGATAACGTACGGGATGGGGATAACAATAACGCTTCCAATACTCATTTGAATTTGATATATTTTCGTCATGAGCAAGATACATGAAAAAAACAGGATGCTGCTGCAGCTCAGGCAACGGATCAACAGGTTGAGGTTCTTTTGGTCCGTGACTCCGGCCACTGGATAACCGGGAGTTGAACAATGCAAACTGCGGACAAAAGATTGACACTCATTATGAGCTGGATGGCGGGAATCGCGGCTGTCATGATCGCTCTCGGCATGCCGTTTGTCTATTTCGGGCTCTCGTACCAGCATGACACGGCATCCCTTGAGACCGAGGCGGAGATCAATGCCCGCATCGTCACCCAGTTGATCAACGCGGACCCGGAAATGTGGCGTTTTGAAGAGCTGAGACTGGCAGAACTCATGTCAAGACGGTCGGGCGAAGGCACGAAAGAAACACGGCGTATTCTTGACACGCGGAATATTCTCATTGCGGAAAGCGCGGAAAAACTGGCCCCGCCTTTGTTGATGCGGTCCGAGACCCTCATGGATGCGGGTATTGTCGTGGGGAGAATAGAGATCATCCGCTCACTGCGGCCTCTTCTGATGAAGACCGTCCTGATGATGGTCCTCGCATCAATGCTCGGATCAGCGGTTTTTTTTGCCATTCGCATTTTTCCGTTGCGCACCCTTCGCCGGACGCTCAAATCCCTTTTCGAGGAAAAGGAGCGCGCCCAGGTGACGCTGCGCTCCATCGGCGACGGCGTTATTACGACGGATGCGGAAGGAAAGGTGGTTTTGATCAATGCGATCGCGGAAAGGCTTACAGGCTGGACCCAGCGAGAGGCCGAAGGGAAACCCCTGACCGAGGTTTTTTATATTATCAACGAGAAGACCCGGGAGCGCTGCGAGAACCCCGTGGACAAGGTATTACGGGAAGGAAAGATCGTCGATCTTGCCAACCACACGGCCCTTATCGCGCGGGACGGCGCCGAGAGGATCATCGCGGACAGCGGCGCCCCGATCCGTGATGAAAGCGGGAATATCATCGGGGTGGTGCTGGTGTTCCGCGACGCTACCGAAAAGCAAAAGTTGGAAGAAGAGATACTGAAAGCGGGGAAGCTTGAATCCGTCGGCATCCTTGCCGGGGGCATCGCCCATGATTTCAACAATATTCTGACGGCCATTACGGGAAATATTTCTCTGGCTATGAGGGATATAAAGCCTTCCGATGCAATATTCAGAAGACTGGTGGATGCTGAGAGTGCGTGTCTGCGGGCCAAGGAGCTAACGTATCAGTTGCTCACCTTTTCCAAGGGAGGAGCGCCGGTCAAGAAAACCGTTTCCGTCTCTGAAATAATAGAGGATTCGGCGCGTCTGGCGCTGGCCGGTTCCAATGTCCGGTGTAAGATCTCGGTGCCCGATGATCTCCTGCCTGCTGATGTGGATGAAGGCCAGATAAGCCAGGTTATCAATAATCTTCTCATCAATGCGGTCGAGGCCATGCCCGGAGGCGGAGTGATAACCGTGCGGGCCGAGAACCTGACGGCCGGGAAAGGCGACGCCCTCCCGCTGGCGTACGGGAAATACCTAAAAATTTCCATTCAGGACCAGGGGACCGGCATACTGCCGGGACACCTCCGGAAGATTTTCGACCCCTATTTCACAACAAAGCAAAAAGGAAGCGGGCTCGGGCTCGCCATCTGTTACTCCATCGTAAAAAAACACGACGGCCACATCAGCGTGGAATCTGTGTTGGGAAGCGGGACAACGTTCTCGATCTATCTTCCCGCTTCTTCAAAGGAGCCCGCCAGAAAGAAGGATTCACGAGAAGAGCCCATCCGCGGCGAAGGGAAGATACTGGTCATGGACGATGAGGCCATCGTCAGAGATGTTACCGGTCAGATCCTGAAACACCTGGGCTACGATGTTGAGTTTGCCGGTGATGGTTTTGAAGCGATCGAACTTTACCGGAAGGCCAAAGAATCAGGCAGGCCTTTTGATCTCGTTATCATGGATCTGACCGTTCCGGGCGGCATGGGAGGCAAGGAAGCCATTCTTCGGCTTATCGAAATAGATCCTGATGTCAGAGCGATCGTTTCGAGCGGCTATTCGGACAATCTGGTCATGAGCGATTTCAGGCAATACGGTTTCAAGGGTGTTGTCGCAAAACCGTATAAGATCCGGCAGCTGGCCCTGGCATTACATAACGCGCTGAACAACCGCGCTTGACTCTAAGAACGCCGGACCCGCACTGTTTCTTTTCAGCAGCATGTCGAGCAAGCCCATTCTTACCGTTCTCGTCAGCGATGATTAACCATGATTCTGGAATATCCTCCTTGACACCACTGGTTTTTATGATACCTTAGTAGTATATGGTTGCAATAGGAGAAGTGGAAACGATTAAAAAAATGTGGCATGTGGTGCTGTTCCTGGCGGCGCTCGGCCTCATCTTCTTTGTATGGGGCTGTGCCCAGACGCTGCCGCCGATGCATCTGGAAGGATACTCGCCATCAGTGGGCGACAATGCCGCTGATACCGCCCTATCCCAGATTGGAAGGCCCTATCGTTACGGGGGGAGCAGTCCTTCGGGATTCGATTGCAGCGGGCTGGTATCATACAGCTACGCGACCGCAGGGATGAAAGTGCCCCACAGCACCAGGGAGCTCAGGCGATGCACTCTGTCCGTTGCATACCGGGACATGCGGAAGGGCGATCTCGTTTTCTTTAATCAGCTTGGGAAGAAATACTCGCACGTCGGCATCTATGTGGGCGATGATCGTTTTGTCCACTCCCCCAGCACCGGCAAGACCGTCATCGCCCACATAGATG
>Ga0209342_10005195_pt1 | contig 13374 bp, 14 predicted proteins | sample RifCSP16_2_FD_184023 | JGI IMG/M metagenome (GOLD analysis project Ga0209342, IMG submission 184023) | Soil microbial communities from Rifle, Colorado - Rifle CSP2_sed 16_2 (SPAdes) (version 2) | ecosystem: Environmental > Terrestrial > Deep subsurface > Rock core/Sediment | place: Rifle... | reverse complement strand
CCCAGAGGCGCCGGCGCGGGCGCGCCTCCGGCGCGGCGCCGCGATCGATCGCGAGCTTGGAGATGTCCGGGTTGTCCAAGACGGGCCTTCCGAAGACGCGCGCCAGGGAGGCGGAAACGGAGCGCGCCGACGCGAATTATACCCGCGCCCCCGCGCGCGCCCGACCAAGGTCAAATGGCCCCGGCCGCGCGCTACCGCATTCAGGGGATGGTCGGGAAGAATCCGCGCCAGCGGGCCGTGCTTCGCGCCCGCCTGGAGACCTACCCGCTCTTCGCGCCGAGCCCGATCGGCTCGGGCGCAAGGTTCACGATGCGGTGGAACAGCGCGTTGAAGTCCTGCTCCGGCACCCCGGCAAGTGGATCGCGGTGCGTGGCGAACGCCGCCTCAATGTCGGACCAGTCTCCGGGCGTGAGCACGCGCTGGGCGAGCGGCATCACGACCTGCTCCTCCTTGCGCATGTGCTCGTGGTAGGCGCCGGCGAAGCGGTCGACCGCCGCGCCGAACGCCGGAAACTCGGCCGCGCCACCTTCCTCGAGCCGGACGAGCGCCTGCTCGAGCTCCCGGATCGCGCGCGCGCCGGATTCGTGCTCGCGGCCGAGCTCGTCGAGCACCGCGTCGCCGTCGTGCGTCCGGGCGCGGATGCGGGCGAAGAGCAACGCCTCTTCCTTGGGGTGGTGCTCGCGCTCCGGGAAGACGTCGAGGTAATAGAGCATCGCGCGGAATACCCTCGGGTCGACCGCCTTGCCCTGATCGCGCTGCTGGCGCACGAGCGCTTCCATGGCCCACAGCACCGCCGCGATCGAGCGGTGCTCGGCGTAGAGCGCGGTCAGAAGCCGGGCCACGCGGAAATGGTGCGCCGTCGCTCCCGGCAGGATGTTGACGGAGATCAAACGGGCGGACCGCGGGACGGTGCGGCGGTCCTGGCGATGACGGGAAGAATCAGGGCTGACCGATCTCCACCTTCACCCACTCGGCGACGTCGCGGCGCTCGGGATCCGCGTACTTCACTTCCACCCGGCGGCCCTTTTGCAGGTCTGCGAAGCGCCCGGGGACGTTCGTCTGCTTGATCTTGGTGCGATCGAGCCAGATGCGGGTCTTCTCGGTGATCCGCACGGTGCGCGGCCCGGCGGGATCGGCGATGGTGACCGTCTGGGCCGCCGGATTGACACCCGCGACCTCGCCGATGGAAGAGTACTTCTGCGACACGCCCGGCGACTGGCCGATCGGGATGTACTGCTCGGTCGCCTTCTGGCCGTGGGCGTGGGAGCTCGCGCAGAGCAGCCCAAGCGCCATCCCCAGCCCGCTCAAGAGCGAACGCATGCTTGGTCCTCCTGTGCCTCGTTCCCGCGTCATTTCCGGACCTCCATCAGCTGAACGCGTGCCCGTTCCTGCGCCTGGATCGCCTCCCGGGCGAGGCCGCGCCGGTTGAACAGGCTCCTGGCGGCGCGCTCGGTCAAGCGCTTCGCGTCGCCGAGCGCCGCGACCGCGTCCGGGTGCAGCCCGCCGCCGGAGAGCACCGCGATGCTGTCACCCGTCTCGCTTGCCGCGCGCCCGAGCAGCGCCTGCGCCGGCGCCGTCTCGAAGAAGCCGAGCGCCTCGGCCTGCTGGAGCAGCTCGATGCTCTGGCGGATGTTCTCGAGCGCGTTGATCACCCGCAGGAACGCGGCGACGGCGACCACTTGCGTTCCATCGAGCCGGATGCCGACGCCATTCGGATCGGAGCTCGCGAGGAAGCGCCCCGAGGGCGAGTTGTTGAACGCCTGTCCGTTGTAGAACGCCACCGCGCCCTCGATGGTCTCGATGGCGTTGTTGTGGAAGAACGGCCCGGTGTCGGCGGCCTCGACGAGCGGCGGCGTGTTGAACGTGCCGTCGCCCGGGATGCCGAACCCGTCGTCGCGCGGGATTCGCTCACCGGTCAGACGGGCCGGCTGGTCGGGCAGGTCCTCCACTCCGGTGTTGAAGTTCGCGTTGTTGCCGGGGGCGAGGTTGGCCCCGGCGTTGCCGTGACAGACGTTGCACTTGCCGAGCCCATTGTTGAGGAAGATCTCCTGCCCACGCTTTGCGACGGTGCCCTTTAACGGCAGCGGCAGCGCGAGGTCGGCCTGGCGCCCGAGCGACAGCTGGAAGGCCTCGAGCGCGTCGAGCTCCGGATCGGTGGGCAGCCGGAAGTCGACCCCGGCGACGCGATTGAGCGTCTTGGTGAAATGCTGGATCACCGCGCCGACCGCGAACGAGCGGAGCGACCCGTCGGCGGGCGCGCCGTCACCGGACCAGCCGGTGCGCGGGCCCTGCGGGCTCGCGACGGAAGTCCGGAGCGCGAGCACGTGCGGGACGCCGCGCATGGTGAACTTGTTCGCGAGATCGTCGAACCCGTCGAGATTCTCGAGGATCAGGCCGAACTCGCGCATGAGCCGCGGGTTCTCGAAGTTCTGCTTCAGCGCCGGGACGAACTCGGCGACGAACAGCGGGTCATCCTTCGGCAGCGTGGCGATGAACGCCGGCGAGATCGCGAAGTTCTCGAGCTCCCGGTGACAGGACCCGCAGGTCCGGCCGTTGCCGGCGAAGGTTTCGTTGAAGAAGAGGTCGCGGCCCTTGGCGATCAGGGCCGCCTGGGGATCGGGAGGTACGGTCTGACACGCGACGAGCGCCGCGGCGCCCGCCATGAACGCTGCCGAAACGCGCAGCCTGAACGATCGGGGTGGTTCAACGCCATCGCAAGGGCCGGACATCGGGGTCTCCATGGTTTCTCGAGCTGCGCCGCTCCCGGCGGCACTAGCCCGAGGTTCCGAGTTGCCTGGTGCACAGGCCTATCCCCCCGTGCGGATCCGGGCATCGCCCCGGTCCGCCGGCCCTCCCCAAGACTCCAGTTTAGCCCGCCGATCCCAGAATTCAACCCGCGGCCGCAGCGCGCACCCAGCGCACCAGGCTTTCGGAATCCATCGCGCCGGATTGCCGCGCGATCTCGCGCCCGTTCTTGAACAGGATCACGGTCGGGATCGAGCGGATGTTGAAGCGCGCCGCGACGGATCGCTCTTCCTCGGTGTTCAGCTTCGCGAGTCGCACGTGGGGCTCGAGCTCGCGCGCGGCGCGCTCGAAGTGCGGGGCCATCGCGTGGCACGGGCCGCACCACGGCGCCCAGAAGTCGACCACGACCGGGAGATCGCTCGCGGTCACCTGGCGCTCGAACGCCACGCCGTCGAGCTCGGCCGGGCGGCCGCCGAACAGCGGCTGCTTGCACTTGCCGCACGCGGGACCGTCGCCGAGTCGCGCGCGCGGCAGGCGGTTTGTGGCGCCGCAACGCGGGCAAACCACATGGACGGTGTCGGTCATTCGAACCCCTGCAGCGATGGTGGGGATGTTGGGCGCCCGCCCCGCGATTTCAACCGGTGGCTTGCTACGGGACCACGGAGGCAGGGGCCGGAGACGCCGGAGCGTTGCCCCGGACGACGGTCGCTCTGGCGATCTTTGATCTTCCGCAAGTGCCTGCCCCCGGGACCAGGATCAAATAGCCCTACTGGGTTGGTCCAGGCGTGCCCACGGAGGAGAAAGATGTACCAGCACATACTCACGCAATCGAACATCCCGGTGCTCGTCACGCGGTAGCGCCCCGGCGTTGCCCGCCGCCCGCGACTCGATCCGTGGCGAACAACCTCTCCCCCCGCGCCTTCCTCGCGAACCTGCCGCTGTTCCGCGAGCTCGCGCCCGAGCAGCTCGACCGCATCGCGGCGCACACCCGCCAGGTTCGGGCCGCGCGCGGCGAGATCTTGTTCCATCGCGGGGACGCGGTGCACGGGTTCCACGTCGTCATCTACGGACAAGTCAAGCTCGCTTTCGTCTCGGCCGGCGGCGACGAGAAGGTCGTCGAGATTCTGGGCGCCGGGTCGAGCTTCGGCGAAGCGGTGCTGTTCATGCGCCGGCCGCACGTCGTCACCGCGCAGGCGCTCATCGACTCGCTGCTCCTCTACGTCGAGCGCGACGCGGTGTTCGACGAGATCCGGCGCGATCCGGACTTCGCCGCCCGGATGATCGCCGGGCTCGCGCGCCGGCTCCACCAGTTGATGGGCGATCTCGAGGCCTACTCGATGCGCTCGGGTACCGAGCGGGTCATCGGGTTCCTGCTGCACCGCTGCGGCGACGGGCTGCCCGAGGCGGGCGAAGCGGACGTGACCCTGCCCACGACCAAGGGCGTGGTCGCGTCGCGGCTCAACCTCACCCAAGAGCATTTCTCGCGCATCCTCCACGAGCTCAGCACGGCCCGTCTGATCCAGGTGCGCGGTCGCACCGTGCGGATCCTCGACGTCGGCCGGCTGCGGGCCCACGGGGGCTAGCCCGGCGGCGGTTTCTCGAAGATCAGGATCTCGAACCGCCCGTCGGGGAACGGCGCGGTTTGCCAGGCATAGCCGTTGCGCTCGAGCACGCGATAGAGCGGGAACGGCTCGCGGTGGAGGATGAGCAGGATCTCGCCGCCCGGCTCGAGCTCGCAGAGCGCCTCCATCACCCGCTCGAAGGGCTCCGGCGGCTCGAGGTGGCGCGCGTCGATCACGACTCGCATCGATTGCCTCGTCGATACAGGAGCGTCACGCCGGCCACGAGGGCCGCGGTCGCCGCGACCTGCACTGCCAGTCCCGCGACCAGCCCCGGCATCCGGACGACGAGCGCCGCGATCGCGGCGCACCCCGCGGCAACCAGGGCGCCGCCCAGGAGCGGACGCGCCCGCCCCGTCGCCGGCGATGCCGCCAGCACGATCCACCACGCGAGCCCGACCAGCGCGAGCCCCCCGAGCGGGTTGCCGAACGCGACGATCGGATGGTCGGACGGGGTGATGCGGCCGAGGAACGCGAGCGCGATCGCAAGCCCGACCTGTGCGCCGAGCACGACGCGCGACGCCGGCCGCAGCTCGTCCCACGCGAGCACGGCGACGCCGGCGATGACGAGGACGAAGATGATCGCCGCCACGCGATAGACCCAGCGCGCCGCTTCAGCGGTCGCCTCGAGCGTCGCATCGCCCTGGGCGAACCGGATGAACGCGCTCCCGAGCATGATCACCACGAGCAGCGCGAACGCAAGCCACGCTGCGCTTCGCAGCCCGGCACCCGGACGGACCGAGGTCGACGCAGTGCCCGACATCTCAGCGCCTCCGCGACGCGAGGGCACGCAGCACCACCACCACGAAGAGCACGCCGCCCGCCACCGCGATCAGCCCGCCGACGCCCATCACGCCCATCCCGATCACCTCCTGCGTCGTGCGCAGCACCTGCGCGCCGCCAGCCACCTTGCGCTGCACGCCGTAGCCGCCGGACCAGACGAGCCCGATGATGTGCAGCAGCTGCCCGCAGCCGTAGACGAGCGGCTGCAGCGTCGCGAGACGCCCCGACGGCGTCCCGAACCCGAGCCGGGGCACGAGCGCGTACGCGAGCCCCATCAGCGCGAGCGTCACTCCGACGATCGAGCCGTGGTAGTGCGCCGGCACGCGCACGTCGCTGCCCTGGATCAGGAACCCGATGCCGCCCCCGACCGCGAACAGGATCATCGACGCGGCCAGCGCGGCCTTGAGCGGCCGCGCCTCGGGGCTGGCGGGTCGAGCGCGGACCAGCCCGATGAGCACGGCGAGCCCGAGCGGCAGGATCGCGAGCCCGCCGCCGAACCGCATCAGCCAGGTGAGCAGCTGCCGGTGCTCGAGCGAAGTGACCGACCACGCGAGATAGATGACCGGCACCGCGAACACCGACGCGAGCCCGATGCCGAAGGCGAGCGCGGCCACGCGCGGGCTCATCGGCAGCCGCGCGCCGACGAGCGTAGCGAGCCACAACCACGCGACGAGCATCAGCAGGGTCCAGGTGAACTGCAGGACGTGGCCCCCGCCCCAGAAGAGGAGCTCGTAGTAGCGGTGGCCCGAGAGCCCCTCGGGCAGCGCGAGCCACGACCAGGCGAACGCCGCGATCGCGACCGCGCCGGAGACGGCGGCGGCGTTCAGCCCGAAGCGCTGCGCGTCGACGCCGTCCAGCGCAAAGCCGACGCGCGCCGGCGCGGCGAGCGCACGCAGCGCGAGGAGCGCGCCGCCCACCGTGAACGTCAGCAGGCCCGCGAGGAAGAGCGGCTGATCGAGGACCGGGATGTAGTTCGCCATGATCGGCTCGCCGCGGCCGGCGAAGGGCGCGAGGCTCATGAGCGTGGTGCCGACCGCCGCGCAGGCGAGCGCTCCCCACGCGAGGGCATTGAGGCGCGGCGCGCCGTTCACCGTCCAGAGCACGCCGGCGAACGCGACGAACCAGACGAGCACCGAGAGGTCGACGTGCACCACCAGCGCGACGCGGAAGAAATCGGCGGCCGGGAACAGCGGCGCGAGGAACGGCGCGCGCGCGGCGACGAGCGCGAGCGAGAAGAGCCCGGACGTGACGAGCGCCGCGAGCCCGAGCGCGAGCCACGCCACGGCGAGCGGCCGGCGCTCGTCCGCGACCGGCACCGGCAGCGCGTAGCTCGCGGCCGAGGCGTCGAACAGGCGGCGCAGCGGCCGGAGGTCGAGGAACGGTCGCAATGCGGGCAGCGACGGATTCTTCATGGCGCGGCCGTCCCGGCTGTCGCTTCGCGCAGCGGCCCGCCCGCCAGCCGGCGCGGCGGCAGGGCGCGGCTTGCCGGCGCCTCCCGGAGCGCGGCGAGCGCGGCGCGGAACTCGTCGAGCTCGTGCGCCAGCCGCGCCGCGCTCGCCGTCCAGACGGTTCGAACGCGCTCGCGCGGCGCGCTGGCCCGCAGATGCGGCTCCCGCTCTCCCGCCAGCCGCTGCTCGGTCCAGGCGTCGCCGAGACGGAAATGGCAGCCGTCGCCGGGGCAGCCCGAAACGAGCACGCCGTCTGCCCCGCTCCGAAGCGCGTACTCCACGAACGAGGGTGGCAGCTGGCCCGTGCAGAGCAGGCTCACGGCGCCCGTGTCGGCGCGCGCGAGCCCGCGCACGTCGACGGCGCGATCGCACCCGAATACCACGATGCGCGGCCCGCCGCGCAACTCCCCGAGCGCGCGCTCGAGCTCGTCGCGCAGCGTCGCGAGCGGCCGCTGCGGCATGTCGATTCCGGTCACCAGCTCGGTCACCGAGCGGAAGGGCGTCGACGACGGGCACGCGCCGGCGCAGATCCCGCAGGCGACGCAGAGCTCCGGGATCACGCGCGCCTCGCCGGGTGCGCGCTTGCCATCGCTCCGCGGGCCGATCACGACCGCGCCGAACGGGCAGTCGGCGAAGCAGCGCCCGCAGCCGTTGCAGTTCGCAGGGCTGACCCGCGCCACCGCCGGACGCGGCGCGCGCGCGAGCCACGGGAGCGCGACGAGCAGCGCCGCGAGCCCCGCAGCGGCGATCCACAGCGCCGCCGGGGACGTCCGGTACATCAGGGGATGGAGGAAGAGCAGCCACCAGTCGAGCGCAAGCCGGAGCGGCATCGCCGTCAGGTCGGCCGGCGCCTGACTCAGCGCCGGCTTGGCGAACGCGAGCGCCGCGAGCATCGCCAGCGTGCCGGCCGCGAGCGCGCGGGCGGGGTTCACGTCGGCGTGCACGACGCGCTGGATGTGCAGCCACATGCCGGCGAGCAGGAACAGCGGGATGCCGATGTGCAGGAACACGAGGAGCGAGTAGAACCGGTCGGTCAGCTGCCCGCTCTCGAGGAAGTTCCGCACCAGCGCGAGGCCGAAGAGCGGCAGCCAGTCGAGCCATTCCGCGGTCGCGGTCAGGCTGAACTGCGCGACCTCGTCCCACACGAGCCAGTAGCCGCCGATGCCGGAGGCGTAGACGAACGCGATCAGCACGACCCCCGTCACCCACGGGAACCAGCGCGCGCCGGTGAACCGGCCCTGCAGAACCTCCTTGAGAAGATGCAGCGCGATCACCCCGACGAGCGCGTCCGAGGCGTAGCGATGGAGGCCGCGGGCGAGCGCGCCGAGCGGCCTGCGCGAGAGCCCGTCGATGGAGTCATAGGCGCCCGTTGCCGTGGCGTCGAAGGCGAAGTAGAGGTAGATCCCCGACCCGAGGATGACCCAGAACAGGAAGAACCCGAGCGCGCCGAGGTGCCGCAGCGGATTGCCCCCGGCGCCGAACGGCCAGTCGAGCGCCGCCTCGACGCGTTCGAGCCAACGCGCCGCGACGGGTCCGGGCGAGACCGGGAGCTCGGCAGCCATCTGTCGCAAATTGAACGACTTACGCTCGACAGCCTAGCGGGCCGGCACCACCGGTCATTTGATTTGGATTAACGTATGCGTGTGCTGGCTCCCGACCCCGGGACGCGCAACTGCTCACGGGGAGCGGAGAGGAGGTGTCCGATGTACCTGTGGCCGAGGACCTGGGTCGCCGCCGCGCTCAAGGAGCGCGAGCGAAAGGCCGAGGGCTTTCTGCTGCGGCTCGCGGAGTGGATCAAGCGGCTGCTGGCCCCGCTCTTTGGCGGATAGCCGCCAGCCCGCGACCGCGGGCTGGCGGCCCCTCGAGCGGTCAGGCCGTGGGCGCTTGCGGGCCGAAGAAAATCAGCCCGGCGGCCGATAGCCAGCAGCGGCGGCCTTGCGCATCGCCTCCATACCCTCTTCCATCGTCATCAGAGGGGTGGTCTTGATGGCCTTCACCGACCCGCCGGCAGAGGCGGCGAGCGACAGAGCCGCCGCCGTGACGTTGTCGGGGGCCTGAAGGATCACGGCCGCGTCGTAGTCGCCGAACGAGATCCAGAAGCTCTCGAGCCGACCGCCGAGCTTCTCGATCATCGGCGCGATCGCCGCCTTGCGGTCCTGGGGGCTTTTCACCATTTTCGCCCAAGCCTCGGGGGTGTATGCCGCTTGGATGAGGTAGTGCGCCATGACCTCTCCTTTCACCAGTGAATGAGCTGTGAGGCGGGGAGCGTCGCTTCCGATTCTTGCTCCCCGCACTCTGGTTATAGCGGATCGGAAGCAGGATTCCACTGCCGCTCCGCGTCCGGGGCACGCGCCAGACGCTAGCGGCGGAAGAGGAATCCCCCCTTGCCGGCGTTGAAGTCGATCAGCAAGACCCGCCCCGGCGCCAGATCCACGACCTCCTCCGCCGCGTAGCCAAACTTCCCGTCGGGCGAGTCCGAGAGGCGCGCCTTGAACGCGTGCTTTCCCGCCGGGACCGGCAGCCGTCGGTAGACGGTCGACGGCCCGTCGTGCCGGATCCCCGCGGGCGGCGCGACGATGTCGTACAGGAGCTTGCCGTCCATCTCGATCTCCACCCGTACGGGCGACCGCTCGCGGGGGCATTCGAGCCTGACGCGCATGTTGGGCGGGAGCTTCGCGAGCTCCTCGTCGGTGCGCTCGCGACACGGCGCGCTCGGCTTCGCGCCGTGGGTGAACGACAGCCGCACCAGCGCCTGGTCCGCCGGCATCACCTCGTAGACCGGATAGCTCGAGAAGTACCCGAGCGCGGCGCCGAACGCGACGTACAGCAGCCCCTGGATCGCGTAGCGCGCGGCCTTGTTCACGCGGTGCCTCCGAGCCGCACCACGTCGGCCGACCTCGCCGCCACGCGCGGCGCCAGCCGGAACGCGTCCGAGAAGCAGTCGTGCTCGCTCAGGCCCCGCGCGGCGAACGCCGGGTGGGCCGCCTGGACCATTCCGGCCGAACCGCAGGCGTAGACCTGGTGCGCGGAGAGATCGGGGAAGTCGGCGAGGATCGCCTCGTGCACGAGCCCCACCCGGCCCTGCCACTCGTCCTCGGGCCGCGGGTCGGAGAGCACCGGGACGAACTTGAAGTTCGGGTGCGAGGCCTCCCACTCGCGCGGGAGGGCCGGGAGATACAGGTCCCGCAACGACCGCACCCCCCAGTAGAGGACCATGCGGCGCTTCAAGCCCACGTGGAAGGCATGCTCGACCATGCTCTTCACCGGCGCGAACCCCGTCGCGCCGGCCACGAAGATGATCGGCTTCTGGCTGTCCTCGCGCAGGAAGAACGACCCGAGTGGTCCCTCGAACCGGACCACGTCGCCGACCTTCATCTCGCTGAACACGTGCGTCGTGTACTTGCCGCTCGGGATCCAGCGGATCTGCAGCTCGACGAGCTCGCGGCTGTGCGGCGCGGTCGCGAACGAGAAGCTCCGCTTGTCGCCGTCGGGAAGCAGGACGTTGATGTACTGGCCGGCGTAGAACCGCGGCGTCTCGTCGCCCTCGACCTTCAGGAACACCTGCATCACGTCGGGCGACAGCTTGTCCATTCTCACAACGCGCGCGGTATAGATCTTCACCGGGACGTCGCCGAGCGTCCCGACCGGGACGTACTCGAGCTCGATGTCCGAGAGCGGCGTCGCGCAGCAGGCGAGCACCGCGCCGCGCGCGCGCTCGTCCGCGGTGAGGAACTCCTCCTGGTACACGCCGTAGTCGACGGCGCCGTGGAGCAGCGTCGCCTTGCACTTGCCGCAGCCGCCGTTGCGGCAGTCGTACGGCATGACCACGCCCTCGCGCAACGCCGCTTCCAGCAGCCGCTCGCCGTCGCGGATCGGCACGATCCGGTTGTCGGGGTGGATCAGCATGTGGAACGCCTCCTTCCGCATGCGCCTGGGCGGCAGCCAGGGGAGCAGCAGGAAGAGGAGCGTCGTGCCGCCGACGAGATACCAGACCTCGATCGGGGTCCAACGGTAGAGCAATGCGTACACCGGCAGGTAGAACCAGTCGAACTCGAGCCGGGTTACGGTCGCCGCGAGGTCCGCTGGCCCGCCCTGGCTGTGCACCGGCTTGACGAGCGACAGGACGACGAGCGCCACCACCGCGTAGATCGCCAGCTCCCTGGGCGGCATCACCGCCGCCCGCGGCACGCGCTGCGTGTGGATCCAGAGCACGACGAGCACGGCGAGCGGGAGGCCGATGTGGATGAACGAGAGCAGCGAGAAGAGGCGGTCGTTCACCGCACCCTCGAAGATGAAGTTGCGGATCAGCGTGCCGCCGAACACCGGTAGCGCGTCGAACCACTCGGCGGTCGCGATGGTGACGAACTGCGCGAGCCGGTCCCACGGCAGCATGTAGCCGTTGACTCCGCTAGCGTAGACGAGCCAGAGCGCGATCACGCCGCTGACCCAGGAGAACCAGCGGAAGCTGCGGTAGTGGTCGAAGACGAAGTGGCGCGCAAGATGCAGCCCCATGGTCAGCACCATCGCGTCCGAGGCGTAGCGATGGACGCTGCGGAAAACGCCGCCGAGCCACCACTGCTGGACGCTGAGGCTCTGGACCGAGTCGTAGGCCTCCTGGACGCCCGTCTTGAAGAACACGTAGAGATAGAGCCCGGTGACGACGACCACCCAGAGCATGAGGTACGCGAGCGCTCCCAGATGGAAGAGCGGGTTCAGGTGCTCGCCGAACACGCGGTTGAACACGCCGTCGGCGCGGCGGAAGGCCCACTGGCCGACCTTCTGGGTGAGCTTCAGCATGACCGAATGCTAATGCCCGACCGGCAGGGTCAACTTTGAGTTGCGTCAACCCGCAAGCCGCCTCGGGTCAGCGGGGCTGCGGGCGAAGCGAGGTGGGAGCCTTGCGCCCGAGCGGCGATTCACGCGCCCCGCTCGGACCGGCGGCGCTTGCGGCGCTCGTACCAGAGAAAGCCGAACAGCCCGGCGGTGACGAGGCCGAAGGACAGGAACTCGCCGATCACCGCGTTCTTGAAGCGATAGCGCCCCGTGCGCGGGTCGTAGACGGTGCACAGGATGCGGATCCGCTCGACCACGTCCGCGAGGCTCGTGACCGGCATCGGCGTTCCCGTGACGAGCTCCTGGAGCGGGTCGATGAAGAGCGGCAACGCGAAGTCGTCGCCGTAGACCTGCCGGTAGACCTTGCCCGCGCCGTCGACGATCGTGAGCTGCGTAATGTGGTCGAAGCCGCCCGCGCTGGGCGCGTAGCTGAACCCGAGGTCGGCGAGGAGCTGCGGCAGCTGCGACTCGAACGGCGACAGGAACTCCCAGCCCGGGTCCTCGATGCCGTAGCGCCGCGCGAAGTCGCGCATTGCCCCCGGCGAGTCGAACGGCAGGTTGAAGCCGACGGTCAGCACCTGGAACGCGCCCGTGCCGAGCGTCTTCCGCGCCTCGCGGATCGCCTTGGCGACCCGCGCGGTCGTCGTCGGACACACCGAGAAGCAGCCGGTGTAGACGAAGCTCACGACGACGGGCTTGCCGCGGTACTGCGCGAGCCGCACCTGTTTGCCTTCGCGGTCGAGAAAGGCGTAGTCGCCGAGCTCGCGCCCGATCGCGCCCTGGCTCGCCTTGAGCGCCGCGTCGGGATCGAGCGCGGCCGCCGCGGTTTGCGCGCCGCCGGTGAGCGTCTGCCCGGCGAGGCCTGGCGCCCAAGCGAGAACGGCGGCCGCAGAGATCGCAGCGAACACCGCGGCCACGGAGACAGGCTTCACGGCACGCTCCGCTGTGCTCTCGCGGTTCGGGCGTCAGCCCGCCAACGCCGAGTCGACGATCGCGGCGGCCAGGAGAACCGTGAGCTGGGCGAGCGAGGCGAAGAAGTTCGCGAGCGCGGTCTTCCGAGTCGGGTTCGCTGCGAGGCGCACGCTCGCATAGACGAACAGCCCGCCGCCGAGCGCCGCCCCGGCGCCGTAGAGCCAACCCATCCCGAGGGCAAGCGGCACGAATGACAGGGCCACCAGCGCGAGTGTGTGCGCGAGGATGGCGCGTGCGCAGCGCGCGTCGCCCACCACGACCGGGAGCATCGGCACGCGCGCCGCCGCGTAGTCCTCGCGGCAGGCGATCGCGAGGCTCCAGAAATGGGGCGGCGTCCAGAGGAACAGCACGATCGCCAGCACGGCGGGCACCGCCGGCGGCGCGCCCGGCGCGACCGCCGCCGCGCCGGCGAGCACCGCGAAGCTGCCGGCCAGGCCGCCGATGACGATGTTCCACCACGTGCGCCGCTTCAGCCAGACGGTGTAGACGACGGCGTATACGAACGCGCCGAGGAACGTGTGCAGGGCCGCCAGCCAGTTCGTTGCGAGCGCGGCGAGCGCCGTCGACCCGACCACGATCCCCGCGAGCAGCCACAGCCAGCGGCCGTCGCGCGCGAGCTCGCCGGTGACGAACGGGCGGGTGCGCGTGCGGCGCATCTGCGCGTCGAGATCGCGCTCGTACCACTGGTTGAATCCGCCGGCGGCCGCCGCGGAGAGGACCACCGCGAGCCCGAGGGCGGCGACGCGCCATCCCTCCAGCGCCGGGCCGGGCGTGACCGCGAGACCGGCGAGCGCAGTGAAGCCGATGACGAGCCCGATGCGAAGCTTGAACAGGCCGGTGACGAGCGCGATCGCGGCGCGGGCGCGGTCAGCGCCCGCGTCATTCCCGCGAACGCGGGAATCCAGCCACAGTTCCGAAGCCGCGGGCGGAATTGCAGCCCTGCGACGGCGGATGCTACACTTGCAAGTTCGTGG
>Ga0209342_10005193_pt1 | contig 13375 bp, 11 predicted proteins | sample RifCSP16_2_FD_184023 | JGI IMG/M metagenome (GOLD analysis project Ga0209342, IMG submission 184023) | Soil microbial communities from Rifle, Colorado - Rifle CSP2_sed 16_2 (SPAdes) (version 2) | ecosystem: Environmental > Terrestrial > Deep subsurface > Rock core/Sediment | place: Rifle... | reverse complement strand
GCGAGCGGGGAGCCGGCCGGATGTCGTCCAGGGGCCACCGGGGCGGCTCCAGGACCGCCAGGACGCCCTGCGGCGTGTCGGTGTCGGCCAGCTGCTCCAGGACGCGCGGGGTAACGGTGGCCACGGAGACGTTGTGGTTGCCCAGGGTCTCGAGCAGGGCGGCCCCTCGGGCGCCGGCGTCGAGATCATGGGCCGCCACGACGCCGTGCAATCGCACGCCGGCGGCGATGGCCTCCTCGACCAGCCGCACGCCTTCGGCGACCGCCAGGCCGCGCCGGCGGCGGCCCTTGCGCCGTTGTAGATCACGCACCAGGGAGACGAGATTAGTGGTCATGGGAGCGTTGAATGTGGGTTGTGACGCCGGTTTCGCCAAGGCAGCAGGGCCTCCTCACTTTGCACCAGTCGCGCGGTGGGTCCCTCCGGCCGCTGCAATTCGCTCGCTCGACAAGCCCGGACCCCGTCGCTCGCGACTTGACGCGTCCTCCGGGACCCACCGTCGCGACTGGTGCAACGGGCGCCACGACGGGTGCCACGCATGAAGATCGCCCTGACCATCGCGGGCTCCGACTCGGGCGGAGGCGCGGGCATCCAGGCCGACTTGAAGACCTTCCACCAGTTCGGGGTGTTCGGCACCTCGGTGCTGGTGGCGATCACGGCCCAGAACACCAAGGGCGTGCGCGCGGTCCATGCGGTGCCGGTGGACACGGTACAGGCGCAGATGGCGGCGCTGGCCGAGGACCTCCCGCCGTTGGGCACCAAGACGGGGATGCTGGCGACGCGCGAGCTGGTGGAGGCGGTGGCGGATGGCATCAAAGAGCACCGGTTTCCGGGCTACGTGCTGGATCCGGTGATGGTCGCCACCTCGGGGGATCGGCTGCTCCACCGGGACGCCGAGCGCTCCATCGTGGAGCGGCTGGTGCCGCTGGCGACCGTAGTGACGCCGAACCTGGACGAAGCACGCATCCTGGTGGAACGGGACCTCAGGACGCCTGAGGAGATGGAAGACGCCGGCCGCGCCCTGGTGCAGATGGGCGCCAACGCGGCGCTGGTGAAGGGCGGGCATCTGGACGGGGCTGAGGTGGTAGATGTGCTGGTCACCGCCGCGGGGGCGCGTCCGTTCAGGCATGCGCGGATTGACACGACGTCCACCCACGGCACCGGCTGCACCTTGTCCGCGGCGATCGCGGCGGGGCTGGCCCGCGGGCATTCCCTGGACCAGGCCGTGGCGAGCGCGCTGGATTTCGTGCACCGCGCGATTCAGTGGGCACCGCGTCTGGGTGGAGGACACGGACCGTTGAACCATTTCGTGGACGCGCCCAACCTGTGACCGCCCGCCGACCCCGTGAGCCCCGCCCTCCTCGCGAGCGCGAGATCTTCTGCAACCGGACGCTCAACCTGCGTTCCATCCGGGCCATCGGCTACGACATGGACTACACGCTGGTGCACTACCGGGTGGAGGAGTGGGAGCGGCGGGCCTACGAGTACATGCAGCGGAAGCTATTGGATCAGGGCTGGCCGGTGAGCGAGCTGGGGTTCGATCCCCAGATCATGATCCGGGGCCTGATCCTGGATCTCCAGCTGGGCAACGTGCTCAAGGCGAACCGGTTCGGCTACATCAAGCGGGCCTATCACGGCACCCGCCAGATGGACTTCGAGGAGCAGCGCGCGATGTACGCGCGCACCATCGTGGACCTCGCGGAAGACCGCTGGGTGTTTCTCAACACCCTGTTCACCCTGTCCGAAGGATGCATGTACGCGCAGCTGGTGGACCTGCTGGACCGGCGCGAGCTGCCCGACGTGGTCGGCTACGACGGCCTGTATCGGCGGGTGCGAACGTCCATTGATGAGGCGCACGTCGAGGGCCAGCTCAAGGCGGAGATTCTGGCGCAGCCGGATCGCTTCGTGGAGCCCGATCCCGAGGCAGCGCTGGCACTGCTGGACCAGAAGCGGGCTGGCAAGAAGCTGCTGCTGATCACCAATTCCGATTGGGGCTACACTGACGCCCTCATGCACCACGGGTTCGATGCCCACCTGCCGCGGGGCCTCACCTGGCGCGACCTGTTCGACGTGGTGATCGTGTCGGCTCGGAAGCCGGCCTTTTTCGAAGCCCACAGCCCGGTGTTCGAGGTGGTCGAGGAGTCCGGCCTGCTCAAGCCGGTGCGCGCCCTGCGGGACGGCGGCGTCTTTCTTGGCGGCAACGCCTCGCTGGTGGAGGACCACCTGGGCGTGTCGGGCGACCAGATCCTGTACGTGGGGGATCATCTCCACGCCGACGTCCACGTGTCCAAGAACCTGTTGCGCTGGCGGACCGCCATTGTGCTGCGTGAGCTGGAGGCGGAGGTGGCGGCGCTGGCGGGGTTCCGGCCGCAGCAGGATCAGCTGGCGGGCCTCATGGACGAGAAGGAAAAGCTGGAGTTCGACTACTGCCAGCTCCGCATCCGGCTTCAGCGGAAGCGGGGGGAGTACGGACCGCAGCCGCGCGAGAACGCCGCCACGCTGGAGAAACAGATCGGGGATCTGCGGGCCCGGATCTCGGCGTTGGATGAGCGAATCGCGCCGCTGGCCTCGGCCGCGGGCACCGCCAGCAATCCGCGCTGGGGCCTGCTCATGCGGGCGGGGAACGACAAGAGCTATTTGACCAGGCAAGTGGAGCGGTACGCGGACATCTACATGTCACGGGTGTCGAATTTCCTGTTCCAGACGCCACATGCATATCTGCGCTCGCCGCGGGGGAGTTTGCCCCATGATCCCGACATCCCGGCTATGAGGGCGGCTACGGAGCAGGACTAGTCGACCACGTTCTTCCTGTGTACTTCTTCTTCGGCCTCCCCAGAAAGACGTCGAGACCACCGGGCCAAGTACCAAGCTTCACCCAGAACCGGCGATACCTTTGTCCTCATGCGACCACTGTTTGCGGTTCTCACCCTTGTCCAGCTGGTCGGCTGGCCGGTTCCCGCCGGCGCGCAGAGGAAGCCGCCGCCGGCGCTCGACCCCATCACCTACACGGTGACCATCGCGGACCCCGAGAGGCACCTCGCACGGGTTGAAGCCTCGATCCCCGCCAACGGGCGCGCGGCGTTGGAGTTGATGATGCCGGTGTGGTCTCCCGGCTTCTACCGGGTCGAGGACTACGCCGGCCGAGTCCGCGACCTCGCCGCTCGGGCTTTGGACGGCACTCCGCTCGGGATCGAGCAATCCCAGCCCAATCGTTGGACCGTGCGGCCCCGGGGGAAGCCCGTGGTGCTGGTCTCGTACCAGGTGGTGTGCGAGCAGCGATCCGTCACCACCAACTGGGTGGGCGACAGTCTGGCCGTCCTGAACGGCGCGCCGACCTTCCTGACATTGGTAGAAACCGCCTCGCGCCCTCGCGAAGTGCGGTTGGTCCTGCCCACGGGATGGACCGCCGTGACCGCGCTCGACGTCGCCCTGGACAGCCAGGCGCTGCACTACAGCGCGCCTGATTACGACGCACTGGTAGACGCGCCCATTTTGGCCGGGTATCCGTCGGTGCACCAATTCGCCGTGGATAGCAGCGTGCACTATCTGGTGGACGTTGGGGAAAAGGGTGACTGGGACGGGGCGCGAGCGGCGGGGGATCTGAGGCGGATAGCCCTGGTTACGACCCGGTTGTGGGGCGGTCTGCCGTTCCGGCGCTACCACTTCCTGAATGTGTTTCGGCGAGGTGGAGGGGGGTTGGAGCACGCCGCCTCGTCGTTGCTTACCACCAACGCCGCCCGCGTGGCGACGCCCGAAGGGTATCGCGGCTGGCTGGAGTTCGTGAGCCACGAGTATTTCCACGCGTTCAATGTCAAGCGGCTCAGGCCGGTGGAGCTTGGGCCGTTCGACTACGAGCGCCCGCCGCGCACCGGCAGTCTCTGGATGGCGGAGGGGTTTACCTCCTATTACGGCAACCTTGCGCTGCCGCGCGCGGGCATCGGAGACGCCACGGCATATCTCGCCTCACTCTCTTCCGCAATTCGGCAGCTGCAGCGGCAGCCGGGCCGCCGGATCCAGACCGTCGAGCAATCCTCTCGCGACGTGTGGATCAACAGTCTCTCAGGCGTCAACCCGGACTCCACCACGGTCAGCTACTACGTCAAAGGCGAGGTGATCGCCTTCCTGCTGGACGCCCGCCTGCGACACGCCACCGAGGGCCGGCGGAGCCTGGATGACCTGATGCGGCTGGCCTATCAGCGGTATTCGGGTGCTCGCGGGTACACCGCGCTGGAGTTCCAGCAGACCGCTGCCGAGGTGGCGGGCATGAGCCTCGCCCGGTGGTTCCGGACGGCCACCGCCTCGACGGAGGAATTGGACTACTCCGAGGCGCTGGAGTGGTTTGGCCTGCGGTTTGGGGGAAGCGGGGATCCGGCATCCGAATGGACGCTGGAGGTGCGGCCGGACGCATCCCCGGAGCAGCAGCGGCATCTGCGCGAGTGGCTCTGGCAAGGAAACACGTGACGCGACGACCTGCTTCCTGGGAGCTGACTCTGACGCTCTTCAGCCGGCGTGCATTCTCCCCGGCCGCATCCAGATCAGTGCCCCGAGGCCAAATCCGCCGAGCGCGATCAGGAGCAACAGATCGCGGGTGAGGAACCAGAACACGCCCCCGATGGCCGCGGTGGCTTCGGCCAGGGCCCAGAGCACGATGGCGCGTGGGGCCTGCGCCATCCACCACGCGTCCGGGTCTTCCCCGGTGCGCAGCGGCTCCACCTGCGCCGTCACCAGCTTCATGAGCACGGCCATGGTGAGGATCTCGGCGCCGGCCGCGGCGCGGAGCACCGTGGTGAGTTGGGGTGCCGCAGGGGGCGAGAGCCGGGACAGCACCACCAATACGCCGAGGATGAGCATCGCGCTCAGCGTGAGCGCGGCGTGGAGGACCCGGGCGGTGCTGGGGACCGTCACCGCCGCGCCGTCACGGCAGCGGCCCGCCCACGATCCGCTTGATGAGCTGGCCGGCGGCGAACCGCGCGCCCGGATCCACCTGATTGACGCGACCCACCGCCGCCACGTCCACCTGCGACGGGAACCGCTGGTGGAATTGCTCCAGCGTCATGGCGCGGTCGGCCCGGACGATCGCGATCTTGAGCGGCTGGACCGCGAGCGCCGCGGGGTCCGTCAGGCGCTGGAAGCTCTGGATCGAGGCGCGCGCCGGGCCCTGGTAGGCCGGCCAGCTCGCCTGGGCGGCGTACGCCAGCAGCCGATAGGTCATGTTGCCGTACCGGATGGCGGTGACCTGCCCGGCGAGCGTCGCCTGCTGCGTGGTCGCCTGGAAGCTCGCCGTGGCCGCCGGGAGGCCGCCCACGCTCTGGCTCGAGATCGTGCCCGAAGTGATCCCCTCCTGCGTCAGGAACGTCCGCACGGCGGCGTCGGGTGTGGACTCGCCGACGACGGTGAGCTGCATCAGCCCGTCCTGCTGGGGACTCTGGGCCAGCACCGCGCTCTTCTGGTTGCTGGTCTTCCAACCTTCAGGAAACCGGACCTGGAAGCGCAGATCCGGGTGGAGAAACAGTCCGTCCCGGAAGAACCCTTCCCGGGGATTGGGGTCGAAGGTCATGCCGTCGAGCCGCCGCAAGTACTCGTCCCGCCGGACCAGGCGGCCGGAGAAATCCTGCGGCAGCTGGGCGATGAGCTCCGCCAGGTGCTGCTGGCGGTTCTCGGGATTGGGGTGGGTGGAAAGCCACTGGGGGAGCCGATCGCCGCCCGCCGCCTGGCTCACCCGGTCCAGCATCGCGAACACCTTGGGCATCTCGCGTGGATCGTAGCCGGCGCGGTACATGTACCGGAGGCCCAACTCGTCCGCCTGCGTCTCGTCGCCCCGGCTGAAGCTCAGGAACATCAGCCCTAAGCCCGCCTGGGCCAGCCCGGCGAAATCCTGGAACTTAGGCACCAGGATCATCCCGGCTACGAGCCCCACCTGGGCGAGTTGCTGCTGGGTCATCTGGCGGGCCCCGTGGCGCGCGGTTACGTGCCCCAGCTCGTGCCCCATGACCCCTATCAGCTCGGCTTCCGAGTTGAAGTGCGCCAGGATCCCGCGGGTCACGTAATTGAAGCCGCCCGGGAGGGCGAACGCATTGACCACGGGGTCGTCCAGCACCCGGAAGGTCCACGGGAGGTTGGGCCGCTCGGACTGGGCGGCCAGTCGCTCACCCAGGCCACGGACGTAGACCTGGAGGGCTGAATCAGGGTAGAGACCGTAAGCGCCGACGATGTCCGGGTCGGCATTCTGACCCATGCCGATCTCCTGGCCCTCGGAGACCAGCATCAACTCGCGCTGGCCGGTGGCCGGGTTCACGGCGCAGCCGGTGGCAGCGACGAGCACCGCCGGAAGGAGGAATCGCGTCATGTGACTATGCTACCACGCGCCACGGGCGGGCTGCAACCACTCGTTGGGATTCGATAGCCGACCTAGGCCCTCGTTCTTATCCTACTTCCGCCACTCGTACCCCATCATGAGCGCGAACAGCTTGTTCACCGATTGTCCTCCGCGATCGGGCTCGGTGTCGCGCAGGCTCTCGCTGTACCGCCCCTCCGCAAACAACCGCCCGCTCGCCAAGCGAACGTGAAGGCGTGCCCGCACTTCCCCCGTGAAGTCCCATCTGTCGATCTCGTCCTCCAATGCCTGTATCGCAAGTGTGGGATCTCTGCATCCATCAACGTACGTTCCATCCGCGCGTGTGAAAAAGCGTCGACAGTGGATGATTCTTCCCATTGCGACCCCTCCACCAACGGAAACCCCGGCTGGAATTGTCGGGCGTTCAACCACCAGAAACCCAAGGAGCGGCACTTCGACGTACCGTATGTGAAACGTCGGTTCAGTTCGGTCAAACCCCTTCGCAGTCCAAGCGACTCCAGTTGACACCGCGAACCAAGGTCGCAGGGCTCTGGTGGCCGTGAACGCCGCACTGAGCGCCTGTCGGTTCTGATTTGAGGTCAGGCGGAAGCTGGGCACCCGTTGCTCGTACCAGGAAGTGGTGACACCAACTGACGCGCCCAGGTACGTTTGACCCACGGTGGTCGAGGGCGTCAGGAAGAGTCCCAGACACAGCAGCGACTGCCGGACCCGCCGATTTCTGTTCGACGGCGACGGCGCGTCACGCATCTGAATGCGCATCAGGCCGGCAACTCCCCCGAGACCCAATGCTCAGCAATCCCAGGTGTCGGGATCGATCTCCACATAGATCTGGTCAGATCCTTGATCGTTGGCAGCGTCGGTGACGGTCAGGTACAGTGTGCCGTTCTGTTCAACTACACCGCTCACGGACGGGCCACTCCCCGTGAAGAGCCCCGACCACTGGTAGGCATAGGGTGGTGTACCACCAGAGACCATCGCTTCCCAGGTGCACGACACACCCTCTGGGACCAGTGCCAACTGCGTGACGCCCACCGACAGCGGCGTGTTGCCCCGCACTTCGAAGTACCCCAGATCTGCTTCAATCTCCAAAATGGGGCTGTACACCGAGAACTGTTCCGAGTCAACTGCCTTCCAATGGAGCCCGAGCACGGTTGCCTGCCCGGCACCATACTTGAAAATTAGGGCTCCGCTGTCGCCATCGACCGCTCCGTATCGCGCCGCGTCCTGGCAGTTTCTGCGGTGGTACGGCGTTGGATCGGTCCAACGGACGTCTATACAGGTTCTTACAAGCGTTCCCGTTGTCCAACCACCCCAAGCGCCGAGTTTATGCACGGTGATGCCTTCGGGAGGCCCATAGTCCTTGCCGACGATGGCGATCTTGGGGTTCGCCGCGTCGATGGTGATCGAACCGGTTGCCCCATACCCGTCTGGAGGAGTACCGATGGTGCGAGCAATGTATCCGAGATCGGAGCTCACTGTAGGAACCTTGATAACGGCAGCGTCGCTGGCACGGCACAGGTCACCCCCGCAGGTTACGCCGTTAGGGTCATGAACCTCGAACCCGACCTCAATGGGTGAGCCCGTGCCCACGGGCTGGTGTACCGTAGTCGAATCAAGAGCCCAATCAACGATGGTGCAATGTGAACTGGTCACGAGCGCATCCGTGCCCGCCCATTCGGCGAGGAACCCTAAGGTACAACCCCCATTCCCAAGCCGTATGGCGGTCCCGCCGAGAAGCGGTCGGACAGTATCCCTGAGGGTCCCCTCGACGCTCTGAGGCATCGACACATGACGCCTAGCGTTGGCCTTCGAGCTGCCCAGTGTGGCTACACGAACCTGAACCGCCAGCGCGGGAACGCCGAGTTGCTGGAGGCCCTCCATGATGGCGGAACGGCTTCGCTCATTGTCGATGCCCACCTCGACTCGGTTCTCACCCTCGTCCAAGTCCAGGAGTACCATGCCGTCGGGCCAGCGCTGGTAAATGCGATCACGCCACACGCGAAGCTGCTCGAACGTGTAGTCTCCCTTCCGAACGACCACGTCAAGTGCAAGCGACGGGATATCGTAACGTAGCCGCTGCACCGTTGCCGCCAGTACCGTGCGGGTCGCCGGGGCCTGGGTCAGATCGGTCAGGATCGCCACCAAACGACCATCGTCGATGAAATAGCCCGCAAACTCGGGGATAACGTCACTGACGTCCTTGAAATGTTGTTCGCGTGGGCGAACCGGCAGATCTTGCAAGGGTGTGGCGACATCAGACAAGTTGATTCCAGAGGCCGCCGGCCTGGCAACTTCACCGCAGGCCATAGTCGCCGCAGTAACGCACGCGACGACGAGAGGTGCATAGCAGGCACGGATTGCGTCGTTCATCAATCCCTCCTAAGCCCGGAAGCTCGCGTTGCTGGGTAGGCAGATTGCCAGAACAGCCCGACACAGAGTTCTGCCGTCCCATGCGCAGAATTCCGCAGATCCAGTGGGCTGTCAGGTGGTTGTACTGACCTCCATTGAAAATTCCGGCAAGAGGCGCGCCGTGGCGTCCGGGCAAGGCAAGTGCCTCACCGACCGCGGCTTGGCCAGCGCAGGGTGTTGTGCGGCTGCAACGAGTGTAGCGGCAATGAGTATGCCGTTGCGCCTCAATGCGGAGTTGCTACTCCTTAACTGACGCGAATTAGTGCCGGGGCGTCCCTGACGCGCCCTCCGGAAATCCCTAGCGCGCGACCGGACCCCAGCCGAGCATCAGCGCTTCGTGAGGAGTTCTTCGAAGAGAGCGATCGCCCGCGGGTCCTCGCTCTGGCCCAGCCAGAAGATGGCTTGCTTGCGCAGTCGGGGATCACGATTGGTACGCGCGATCTGGATCAAGGGCTCGACCCCGCCGCCCTGCCGAAGCTGTGACAGGGCGAAGATCGCGCTCTTCTTGACCTCGACATCGTCCTCTGGTCCCGTCACGATGTCCGTGAGCCCCTCCACCGCGGCGTCACCAGCCGCCTGTCCAAGCCAGAACACCGCTGACTTGCGTACGCCACGCGGGCGGGAGCCGTCACGCGCAAGCGTCAGCAGTTGCGGCCAGGTCTCGTGGTCCGCCAGGGCGATTGGCAGGATCGCGCGTTCCGCGACCCGTCCCTTGCCTTCGCGCGCCACGGACAACAGGTACGCGACCGCGTCCGCGGGCTCCACCTCACCGAGATCGGTGACCGCGTCCTGGCGGGCGCGCCACCGGCCGCCAACGTAGGTATCCAGGTCCACCGGTTGTCCGTTCCGCCGCTCCACCGCCACCCGCACCGGGCCGGGCTGGCACCAGGGCTCCCAATCGGAGGTGCTGCGGCTGGTCGAGATGTTGCGGCCATTCCCGCAGACACCCGGTCGTGCCTCGAAGCTGAACCGGACGTGCCCGTCGCGCACCGCGGCGACGCGGTCGGGCAGCGACTGGGCGAGGGCGGGCGAGCCCGGACGAGCGCAGACCAGCAGGATGCCGGCGATCCATCCGAGCCTTGTTCGACCGCGCTCGCCTACGCTCGACTTCGTTCGTCCGTCTTTCATCGGTTGATCAGGCGAAGCAAGAACTCCGCCGCCCGCGGGTCCTTCGACTGGCCCAGCCAGAAGATCGCCTTCTTCCGGAGCTCGCCGTCCGAGTCGTTTTCCGCGATGGCCATCAGCTTGTCCACCGCTTCCGTCTCGCGGCGCTGCGAGTACCCGAAGATCAGCTGCTCCTTCATTTCCCGGTCGTTCATCGTGTCGTAGAGCCGCACCAGGTCAGCGATGGCCACGTTGCGATTCTGGCCGGCCCAGAACAACGCCTTCTTCCGCATCTCCATGGGCTCGCCGGCGTTGAGCGCCAGGTCCATCAGCCAGCGCCGGGCCTCCGGCTCGCGTCGCTCCGCGATGGCGAAGATCACCTTGTCCTTGAGCTCCGCGCTCTGGAGCCGGGGATAGAGCTCCTGCAGGTACTTGAAGCTCTCGTCCGAGCGCCGCTGGCCCAGCCAGAAGATCGCTTTGCCCTTGAGCTCGTCCGACACGTCCGCCCGGTCGACGAAGCGCCGCAGGATCTCGGTAGCGCGTGGGCTACGCTGTTCGGAGAGCGCGAAGATCGCCTTCTCCTGGAGCTCTCGGTCGCTCGACCCGATGAGGATCGAGTCCAGGGCGGTCACCGCCCGCTCGGTGTTCACCTGGGACAACCAGAAGATCGCCTGGGCGCGGACTTCGCGGTCCGGATCCTCCCGCGCCGACTTGAGCAGGATATTCTCGACGTCGGCGCCGCGTTTCTGCGACACCAGGAACATGGCCTTGCGCCGCAGCTCGACGGAGCAGGGATCGCGACGCTCGATTACCTGCTTGAGGATGGGCAGCGCCCGCTCCGAGTCCATCTGCAGGAGCGCGTTGAGCGCCGCCGCCCGCAGCTCGCTGTCTTCGTCACGGCACGCCGGGTCCTGACCCGCGCGAGGCACTGGTGCCGCCCGCGGCGCGGGCGCGCCCCGCGGAGCCGGCGGCGCGCTGGGTGCGGGGCCGACGGGCGGGGCGGCAGTCGACACCGGGGCGGCCGGCGCCGCCATCACGTACACGCTCTCGGCGGCTTCGGCGTTCCCCATCCTGGCCAGCTCACCCCGGATCCGGACGGCCAGCCCGTCCCCGTCACGCCGGGTACGGGCGCGAGGATAGACTTCACTCTGATGCTGCAACAACTGCAGCGCCGTTTGCAGGTTTCGCTCGCCACCGATCTTCGAAAGCGCGAACGCGTGCCAGTAGGTCGCGTCACCGGCCGGCTCCGACCTGGGGTACCGCTCCCAGACTCGACGGAACCCGTCCGCCGCGCGCTGGTAATCGCCCCCGTTCAACGCTTCGCGCGCCGCGCGATAGGCACTATCGGCCGGCGCCTGCGCGACGAGGGGATGGGCCGCGAGGCCCAGGATGGTGGCGAGCACCGCTACCGTACGTCGGGACATCACAACACTCCTTGCGCGCTCAAGGCGCCGTATTCGGCCGGAGCGGCCGCGCGCAGCTTCAACAAGAGACCGCGCTGTTCAATGCCCTGATCGATCAATCGCAGCTCGGCCGGCGTGGGGCTGTCGGCATAGCTCGCGATCTGGGCCAGCATCACCTCGACGTCGTCCAGCAGCGCCGCCATGTGCGCGTCCCGCCCCGCCGGCGAGTCCATCAGCAACCGCGTGTTCATCAACAGGTTCCGGGCCAGCCCCGCCGTCTGGTCCGCGGCCAATCCGGCCCGCGCCTCGTACTGGAACACGGTGAAGAACGTCTCCACGTGGCGCAGGTGATCCCGCGCCGCGAGCTCGAACGCCGCCGGGATCTGTTCACCGTTACCAGCCGGCAGCGCGGCCACCTCCATCAAGGGACGCGTCGGCTTCGGGCCGATACCTCGCCCGATCCCGATACCAAGGGCCAGGACCGCCGCCGCGGCCAACCCCCAGCGAATCCACATTTGCCGCGGTGACGGCCGGGCCGCGCGCGCCAGTTTGCGCTCCGCGCGCTCGGCCACGATCCGCGCCCACATCTGCTCGCGCGGCGTCTCCGGCGGGCGGTGGTAGTCCTTTGCCGACTGCCGCACGAAGTCCTCGAATCGATCGTCGCTCATGACGCCCATTGCCCGGCGAACGCAGCCAGCGCATCGCGCAAGCGGGCCCGCGCCCGGGAGAGCTGCGCCTTGGACGTGCCCGGCGGCACCCCCAGGGCGACTCCGATCTCCTCGTGCGTGTACCCCTCGACGTCGTGCATCAGGAACACCGTCCGGTATTTGAGCGGCAGGTCATCCACCGCGTTGGCCAGCTTCTCCTTCAGGTCGGGATCGGCGTCCACGCTGGACGCACCGATCGTCACTGCGTCGTCCAGGTCCGCCTCGCGCTCCCGGAACCGCTTCACCTTCCGCAATCCGTTGAGCACTACCGAGGTCGCGATGGCGTAGAGCCAGGTCCCAAAGGCCGCTTCTCCCCGGAACCCCTCGATCCGCTCGAAGGCCCGGATGAACGCTTCCTGCGTGAAGTCCTGGGCCAGGTCGTCGTCGCCGGCCAACCGGTAGGCCAACCGGTAGATGCGGTCCACGTGCGCGTCGTACAGCTGACGCTCGGCTACGGCGTCCCCGGCCCGGACTCGGGCGATCACTTCACGCTCGTCCACCAGGCTCCTGCCCTTGGGGTTCGCTGCCCGTCATAACCTCTGACAACCATCTGGCAGAAAGGGTTACAGACCGGAAGGTGGCGACCCGGCAGGCGTCGCCAAACCACCACAGCATCTCGACGGCGGGCGGCCCAGCTTACTTAACGCGTCGCACAACGCCGCGGACCAGGCGCTCCAGGTCGGCGGCCACGGCTCGCCCGGCGTCGAGCACCTCGTCATGCGACAGCGCCGTGGGCGAGATGCCCGCCGCCAGGTTGGTGATGGTCGAGACGCCCAGGACCCGCATCCCCCGCGCCCGGGCGGCAACCACTTCCGGCACGGTGGACATGCCCACGGCATCCCCGAAGGGCTGGAGCATCCGGATCTCGGCCGGCGTCTCGTAGCTCGGGCCCAGGAGCCCCAGGTACACGCCTTCCTCGAGGCCAATCCCTTCCGCCAGCGCCACCTCCCGTGCCACCCGCCTCAAGCCCCGATCGTACGGCTCCGACATGTCGGGAAACCGCTCCTCCGGCGGCACCACCGGCCCCGCCAGGAAGCTCCGGAACATCAGGTTCACGTGGTCGGCGATCAGCATGAGGACCGGCGGCTTGAAGGTGGGACACAGGCCCCCAGCGGCGTTGGTCACGACCAGGGTCTCGATCCCCAGCCCGTGGAAGACCCGCGTGGGCAGCACCACCGTCTCGGGATCGTGACCCTCGTAGAGGTGGAAGCGCCCACTCTGGAGGAGAACCTGGACGCCTTCGAGCCGGCCCAGGACCAGCTCGCCACGATGGCCGGCCACTCCGGTCTCCGGGAATCCGGGGATCTCACGGTATGGCACCACCACCGGCCGCTCGACCTTCTCCGCCAGCCCACCCAGGCCGGTGCCGAGCACGATTGCGACCCTGGGTGGGCTGGCGG